>Ga0080013_1002090_pt1 | contig 24471 bp, 39 predicted proteins | sample ETNvirenome_6_85_FD_69236 | JGI IMG/M metagenome (GOLD analysis project Ga0080013, IMG submission 69236) | Marine viral communities from the Pacific Ocean - ETNP_6_85 (SPADES assembly) (version 2) | ecosystem: Environmental > Aquatic > Marine > Oceanic | place: Pacific Ocean | collected 2013-06-19
ATTTTTTGTATCTTTATCGTCTTTTGTATTTGGTACATTTTTGTAATATTGGTCTACTCTCTTCAGGAATTCGTGTTGGTACTTCACAAACTCTTGGTCAAATACCTCAAACTTCTGAAAGAAGCCATCTTTTGAGCACATTAGAATAATTCCAGACTGAATCTTTGTTTGGTACACATAGTTATGGGCCATCGCGTACGCCCCAAGTTGGACAAAATAATCAGATACCCATTCTCTTCGTTTTGGCTTGTTAGTCTGTTTGAAGTCTATTATGCTTTCGCGTCCGTTATAAATGCCCACTACATCAGTCGCACCAGCGTACAATTCTGGGTAATATAGGGTAACCTCACTGCCCCATATTTCAGTTAAGTCAATTAAACCGTCACTTATTATCTTCTTAGCCATCGGCTCAGCTTCCTGGCCCACGCGCGTTAGATCCTTGTGCCCTGTTCCCTGGACATAAGCCTCCAGAAACGTGTGCATAGCCGTCCCGCGTAAGGCTGCGATGTCTCGCACCCGGTCTGCTGCCTGGTCCCCGAGTCTTGCTTTCCAATCCGCTAACGACTTCTTCTTCTCCTCGCTCTGAGTAGCAGAAATGATAGTCGTAACACTCGGTAACTTTGTTTGTCCAATATCATAGTGACGTTTTCCATCGATCAGGGACCGAGAACTTTTCGGATATATAAATTTTTTATTCCACTTCATAGAACCACCACCAGCATGTAAAGAGCTAATAGAGTCATCAGACCTAAGAAGGTAAATATAACTATAAATGTTTCGTTCATTCCACTACCTTAAAATTTGCTGCAATAGAAGTCCGGGTTCCACTAGATTGAAAAGGTCCTACAAAATGTACTAAATTCCAAGGAAACATAAAAAAATCTCCAACCTCTGGAATAAATGAATAGTCATTATTAAAAAACTTCTGAGCTCCAGTAAGGGTAAAGATTACTGATCCAGGTCCATATCCTACGCCATTGAATTGTTTTCTCTCTTTTTTTAATCCAGGAGGTATATTTAAATAAAGCACACTTGAAAAGTCACAGTCCGGATGAATGTGGGGAGGATTAAATTCACCTTTTTTCATGAAATTAACCCAGGCATTTATTGTGGATACCTTTTTAATGTCGGATCCATACCAATTTTTATAAGCAGAGGTAAATAATTTGAGAGCGGGTGTTAGTATCTTAGTAAATTTTTCATTATTTATATTTAATTGTTTTTTAATAACTCCAACTAACTGTTCCCCGTTGTCTATTTTAGCTTCCTCTGATAGTTTTCTTAAATCTTTAATTTGTTTATCATCTAGCCTTGTTCTAAATAATAAAGGTCCCCAATAATAAACTGTGGCTTCTGTATTCATTTCCAATATTGTTCTTTCATACATTTACGCACAGCCCAAGTAATCAAGATATATTTTGCCCATGGGGACAGAGGTATAGCGAGCGATGTACATAGAGCTGTCATATTTTATAAAAAGTATATTTAATTGTTAGTTCTTCTCCGGCTTCAATATCTCTAAGAGTAGAAAGATTCCATACAATATACTTAGGACCTTTCGTGTGTAGGTTTGGTGCTTCTGCATCTACAATCTTGGTTGTTTTTAAAGAGCTAGTCTTAATACAATTAGGAGTATCGGAATGATTAATAAATCCTCCAAGAGGAGTTCTATATAAATCTACTCCGACTTGGACATGAGTAATACCTAACTCACTAATTCTTTTAATATTTTCCCTGGCAAACAATCCAATCTCGTGAATTTCTGATTCTCCAAGGGTAAGGTTTTTAGGAAGAGGTTTATACATTAATGTAAAGTTCCCTTCTTAAGATCATAAGGATCAACTTTTGTTTCTTGGGCCACACGCATAATTGCTTGGTAATCTTCTTCACTCAAATGAGTCTTGTAGAGTCGTTGAGCAATAGCCATCATACAGCCTGCAACCATTTCAAAAGAATGTTTCTCTCCCAACAGTTTAAGGACATGTCCGAGAAGTTCATGATAAACTTTATCTTTCATCTAACGCCGAAGCCTCCCTTTCCAAAAACTTTTTTAGAAAAAATTTTATCATAATGATTAATTACAAGTTTTGCTTTTTCCTTTTTTACAATTAAATACTTGTCCACCTGCTTAAGGATTCGGTAAACGCCTCGATATGCCACGCGCCATCGGTGCTGGTCTTGCCATGAATCATTGTTAGGGTAATGTTTCATGTCCCTGGTCCCTTCTGCTGTAGTCTCCATCAAGTAATCAATGAGTCTTCCATCCACTTGAGGAACTTCAAGACGAATGTTCCAAACTTTATGAACTGGTTTTCCTGGTCGGTCGTGACGAATCCGGTCGCGTTGAACATATTCAATGCTGCCTTCTCCATCAATAATGCCTGCAACATAAGCACGTTCAGTGGGTGTCATTTTTCTCATTTTTTTAACTGTTTTAATTCATTTGCATGGACTATGTTATCATACTGATGATCTTCTTTAGCTCGCGCAAGATCTGCTTTTAATTGGTCCATTTCCTCTTCATATTTAATTATTTTCTTCATCATTAATACATCGGCTTCCTTTTTTACTCGTTCGATTTCCTGTAGATGTTTTTCTTTCAATCTTTCAATTTCTGCAGTTAGGTCCTCGTACGGTTGGCCATGCTTATTATAGCCAAGTGTCATTTGTTCTCCTTTTTAAGACTCTGATACAAATGAGTTTTAATATCTTTCTCCGTTTTAATAATTGTTAAAACATCCACGCCACTATAAGCTTTAGCATAAACATTCTGGCTAATAGCAACACTGCTTCCGCTTGCTAATAAAGCAAACTCACTGCAGCTTGTGCACGCCATTAGAATCAATAATAATCCTATCGTTCGGGTCATCTAGTTCTCCTTGTGAATTGCACATAGGACATTGTACTACTTTGTCCAATGGATTTTGTACACTTTCTTTAACTGTAAAATAACCATTTCCTTTACAACGTGGACAAATAGTAGTTTTACTTTTGCTTAGATTTATCTTTTCCATTTAACCTCTGCATTTCTTTATTAACTAATATGTTAATAGTTCCACTACGACTTTGAATTATGTGGGGAGTTATAGTTCTGCGAATCTTATCTAAATTTTGATAAGTGTCTTTGGCTAAAGAAACATTTTTATATCGACTAATGTCAGTCATGTGATATACCTCTTTCTGTTGGTTTCATATTGGTCTGGAGAATATCCCATAATATAATAGCTGTCAATAGTATGATAAAATATATTTTAACAATCTGGGTGTGTTCATTTTTAAATGGGCAACAATGCATGGTCCCCATGGAATACCCGGTCGTATATGATAGTTGGTATGAGTGCTCCCGTAGTGCCCATAGGGAGTCTTTAGCACTTATGAATAAAATGGGGTATGCGTATATGAATAAGCATAAAATTGCTATGAAGTATTATTGTAAAGAAGAGAGAATTTATTAATTACATATACATCCATAAAAATCTCCGCTGCCATCATTCATCACATGTTGATTCAAGGGAGGCTCGGCGTAGGTACTTAATTTTACTCTTAAAATATCACAGATATTAAAACAATCTACTTTGGTAAAGAGTTCTATACCTTCTGTCATCGCTTTGGTTACAGGTACTAGATGAAATAACCCGTCATATAGAATTATTAAGTCCATATTTTTTTTGTAATTCTTTTTCCCTTCTTTTGATTGGAAGTTCCATTACTCTATGCACATACTCAGGTTCACGACCTGCATATCCACACACTGTTCTGAAATTAAATCCCCCTGTCTTAAACCATGAAATAGCTTGACGAGATTCCCTTAAGTCTGAACAAAAAATTGCGTCATGCGCTGCTTTGCATAAAACAGAAACCCAGAGGTCATGCTCTGCTGTTCCACTTTCATTTACTTCACTTGTGAATTTCTGGGCGTATATCCCTTTCATCATTCCTTTCATCATTCGTCTTATTTCCCCACTTAATAATTCTGTCTGAATTCGTTGCGTTGATTTTTATTTTAACACCGAATCTTTTCCATGACTTGGCCATACTATTAAGTTCTAAAATCAAGGTAGACCATTGCCTTTGGTTAATATCATTCGTGGTTAATGTTATCTTTCTATTCATTCGGGAATGAGTGTAAGAAATTATAGGATAAATGTCAAGAAGTATTATCCACCCCAATCAAAAGTATCATCATGAACGACGCAATTTGATTCCGGAAATTGAGGTTTAGGGTGTGTCATGGTTTTACTATATTTACAACCTGGAGTGGGTGCAAGAAAAATGTTGATATTGCTTGTAAATACGTAAAATTTTTGTAAACTAAATCTGTAAATCTGTAAATTTTGTCAATGCCCCTGGCCAATGTAGGGCTTGAAGCTGCGCTTCTGGGATTTATTCATATCTTTCTTGTGACGGCCTGGTCTCTTTTTTTTAGTTTGCTTGTGGTAGAGATTAACTCCCCATTTAGGTGCTTTAGCCATTATCCTCTGGTAGATCTGAAACTTCAGAGAAGACTGGAAGTTTGTTACCGATTGGTCCCATCGGAATATACTTAATTACTCCATTAACCTTCTGTTCAGTGTCCCCTCCGCAATGCATACATCTAAAAACATTTTTATAGATGGATACAAAAATAGTAGGAGAGTCACATATTGGACACAATCCGTTTGTCACTTCTGCCCGTACCTTAAAGCCCTTTCCAAAAATGTCTTTTCCAAACTTGGTCATCTGTTTTTCTATTGTATTTAGTTTTATCTTTTACTACCTGAGGTGTAAAGAACTTTAAAGCTTTAGCAATTGGATTCTTTCTTCTATTCTTTTTGAGGAAAAATGCGTATGATTTCTTATTCAAGGATTATTTTTTTAATACTTTTTTCACCCATATAAATCTCTGTCTCAGCCTTAGCCTTGATGCATTTATAAGATACAGTTTCACTGTACTGTCTCTCCGCTTCACGACGGCCTTTCAAACAAACCCCCATTGAGGGTTGAATACGGTGTTCTTTAATCTCTCCGTTTACAAACATTAATAATGCAAAAACTGTCTCGATCATATCTATTTCTCACACTCGCAGGGTGAGCAGTCACATTCCCCACTATATTGACTCGGAGGTCCGCCCCATGTTGAATGTTTTTCAAGTTCACAATGGCATGGACAACCACATTTGGTACAAATAATTTCTGGATTCATTTATTCCTTACTCCCATTAGAAAAATCTCTTTGTTTATCCTTAAGTTTTTCTACATCTGTTTGTAGTTTTTTTACTTGTTCATCTAAAAATTTTATCATAACTTCATTATGGATTCCAGCTTCTTGTTGTAATTGCAGCTTCTCCACCTGCTTATAAAGTTCCTCGATCAACATAAATTGCTCTGAATCAGCGGGGTAAGGATCCGAGAGTACCACGAGGCCATCCAATACGGAAAGCTGTGTTCTCTACGAGATCCTTCTCCATTAGTTCTAAACGCGTTAGTGATTTGTTTTGAGTTTCAATTATGCCGAAATAAGCCCAGGTCCCGATCGCTACCAGCACGATGAGGCTGGCTACGGTCTTCATAGGCATTTGAACTGCTGCTTCTTCTGAAATTTTGAGTGCCATTAGTTATAACTATATCCTGTTGAGGGTTGATTATCTTCTAGAGCTTCAAATAATTTTTTATGTTGGTCCATAATTTCTTCATCTGAATCCATCATCTTATCAACCTGATCTTCTAGTTTTAAAACTTGTTGTTGAATTCTATGTACTTTATCTTCGTGTACTGCCTGGATAGTTGACAGTTCAAAAGTTCTGGAAAGTGACCAGCCGGCTAGGGCTAATAAAATTCCCACAAGCATAGTCATTAATTTTTCAATCATTTTTTCTCCCATTTCCAGCTCTGACTGATAGACTGTTTTTGCTGCAGCTTATCATTTTTAGAATCTGTTTCCGTTGTACCATACTCTATTTTTGTTTCACTTGGAATCATTCTATAATTACAACCTGATAAACCTATTGAAATAAGGAATAAAACAAGAATAATAATAGCCCATTTTTCCCATTCATTGTGAAATATTTTCATTAGACATTAATCCTGCTTTTTCTTTTTCTTTTTTTTCTTACGCTTCTTTTTCTTCTTAAGCTTACTGACGTCGTCAGTGGGTACAGAATTCCATAGTTGTTCATCGATTGCTTGCTCCACCTGCGATACTTTTTCTTTAATAAGGACCATATCTTGCGACAAGGAGAATGTGCGGCTAAGCGTCCATCCGCCGAGGGCGAGGAGTACAGCCAACAGTGCAGTAATAATTTTATCATGCATTAAGAACATCCTAAACATTCATCGGTATCATCTACCACGAGACCTTGAGGTCCACATTGACAACCTTCACATGTACATAAGTCCCCGTCATAGTGATGACCGTGAAGACTTTCTTTACAGTGACAATCGCAATGACAATTTTTACACTTACTCATTTTTTTTCTCCTCTACATTATAGAAGTACTTATCAGTATCTTCTGTTTTCCATTTACCTGTGTCTTCCACATTCCAATCTGAGGTTTGCACTTTCCAATCGGGAACTTCGTCTTTCACTGTAAACGAAGGTATATCCCAGAGGATACGATTGTTGGGTTGTGCAGCATAATTTCCATCCTCTAGAGCGAGAATGTGAGCGCACTTATGTTCATGCGATATTTCAGAATGATCTGTATCTACTATATTACTCTCTGGATGTGCCCAGTCAACTGTAAAAAGATATTTCCCTGGATGAATTTTTTTATCTTTTCCAAAAAACTTTCCAGATTGTCCATCTAAGATATCAAAAGAAGTAACGCTAGGATAGTAACTGAAGCAATTCCATAGCTCCAGCTCATCAAGCCTATATCGAGGAACTTCTTCCGGGTTATAGTCTCTTTGAATGAACGCAGAGATTGGTAGCCTGTAGAAGACCGCACCGTTTTCCATAATTGCATGAAAAAGTATCGGCCTACCAGTGATGGACGAAAGCCCAAATATAATGCAGTCTTCAACTTCGCCATGATGTTCTTTAAGATCATAGAGATACTCTCTCCTGATCTGTGCATAGGTCACAGGAATATTTGCATTTAAGTAGGCCATTGCTCATTAGAATAGTATTGCGCCAATAACAAAACCAGCAATGAAGCCAATTATGTATTCTCTATAGTGTAGAGAAAACATATCCCATTTGACTCTCATTTGTTTCAAAAATTGTTTCATTTTTGCTCCTCTTTTATATTATTTTTAAAAAACAAACTTATAGTAAACCGATAAGAAGGTCCAATTAAATTTTGAGCTTTGATAGTGTGCGGAATTGGACCATCAAAAATTACTAACTGATTAGGGGTGTAAGGATTAGCTAGCTTAATTGTCTTTTTATCTCTTTCATAGAATAATGTTTCTCCTCCCCACTCTGGATTCCAGGTATTATTTGCATAATACAATGCAACTAGACCTTGATGAACGTGTATGAAATTAACATCTAAAGGTTTAGTTAAATTGACCACGCAGTTTTCATAATGTCTTTTGTCTTTTTTTATTTTTTTTAAAATGGGGTCTAACATTTTTATTTTATTTAAATCTTCAAGACTAAATTCACTGTGTAAATTTGGATAGGGTCGATGTTGAGGTTCTTGAGTATCGTCCCAACCTATTTTATAAAAAGAATTTAGTACAAAGTTATGTATAACTGCTGCACGATCGGTTTCAAAAAAATTATTATATATCTTAATCATTTACAAATAACCTAACTCCTTCATTTCTTCACTAAAAGCCTCTTCTATCTGTGATGCAATTTCTTTATCTAATTCATTTTTCCAATTTCCGATTTTTCCCTTTCTAAAAAAATCACCACAATGTTTTTCATTGAATCCATATTTTTTTTCAAGATTTTGGAGTTTTTCAAAACTAACATTTTCTATAGATTTTTTAATCATTTCTTCATCAATAGATAGACCATTTATTTTATTAAGATAATTAATTATTTTAGAAAAAGTTTTATAGGGACTAAGCATTAAGTCTTCATATTTGATTATTATTTTGCTTACCGAGTTATAATCTCGCCAAGATTTATAATTTTCAGACCAACTACCTAATACAGTTTCGTCATTGCCTTCATCAGAATAGTTAAAATTATACTTATCAATCATAAGTTTATAAGTATGTTTGGCACTTTTCCCAAGATAATGAGACCAAGATAAAATTACATCTCTTGGATCTCTTACTAAATAAATAAAACCAATAGTATTTTCTTTATTTGTAAAAGAATAATTATTAACAGTACACATAGCATTATGTGTTTTTAAATAAGTAAATTCATCTTTTAAATTAATAAACTCCTGCATGTTAATCCAGTTAGAAGCAATGTTGGTAAATTTAGTAGTATCAATTTTTAATTGGTCATAAAGTTCTTGTCTTGGAAACTTCAAAATTTGTTTAAGCATATCAAAATAAAAACTTGAAGTATGCTTGTTCATATAATTTACTAAAAATGATCTTAGCCAAGTATTGCCACTTTTAGGGTATGAGGCTAGCCAAATAATCATTTTATGTTGCCCCAATTGGGCCCAGATTCATAGTCTACTTTATTAGGAACCTCGAGTGAAACTGCCTCCTCCATTATTTCTTTTATTCTGCTTGCATTATTGCTAACAGATATATCAAGTTCATCATGAACTTGTATGTGTGGGATAATTCCTTCTTTGTATAATTCAATCATTGCCTTCTTTGTCATGTCTGCAGCCGATCCTTGAATTAATTTGTTTAATGCTTTGTATGTATAAGCACGTTTGATCCCTGGTCCGTGTTCCATGAGCGCTGCATCATGAGGCAGAGCTTTATGAATTCCAAATTGATTTGGTTCCCATAAATGGAACCTACAAAGTCTTCCAAGTAAAGTTCGTATTTGTCCTCTGTCTTGTGCTCTCTTCATAACAGCATCCATTAGCTGTTTAACAAATGGAACTTTACGATGATACTGTCTAAAAAGATCATCAGCTTTTTCTTTAGATATTCCAAGTTCTGCTTGTAATTTATTTTTACCCATACCATAGAACAGACCAAGATTAATTGTCTTGGCCTGTGATCTAGGTATCTCAGCCATGTCTGCCACGATAGTATGGAAATCGGCATCGCCTGTATTATAGGCTTCCAATACTTCGTCCACGCCATAGAGATTTTGTAAAGCTGCATAATGCACTACCAACCTAGGCTCTTGCTGAGAATAGTCAAATACACCCCATGTATGGCCTTCCTCGGGTATAAATAATGACCTGATCAGTGGTCCAAGTTCCTTGTTCCGTGCTGGTATCTGCTGTAAATTTGGATTAGAGTAGGAAAATCTTCCAGTTACCGTTCCTCCATTGTCCCCTCTTAGCTGATTTATTTCAGCATGAATTCTCCCTTTATGATTATGTTTTATTATGGTATCAATGAATGTGGTATGCGCCTTGTTTATTTCACGAGCGCGGGCGATTCTTTTCACCAGCGGGTGGGGGTGATTTTGAAGAAAGTTTTTTGTAAATGAAGGAGAATGTGTTTTTTCTGTCCGGTCAAAAGGTAGGTGAAGTTTTTCAAAAACTTGAGCAATACTGCGTGCTGCCCATATTTGTACCTCTACTCCACTTTCTTTTTCTACTTCTTGTAAGCATCCTTTTTCTTCTTCAAGTAATTTTTCTTTTAATTGGTGAGCTGCTTGAACGTCCACACGCACTCCTAAAAATTTCATATCAACGAGGCAAGGAAATAGTTCAGTCTCTAATTCAAAAATAGATTGTATATCTTGGTGTAAAATTTCTTTCTTTAGTTCTTGCCAAAGTTCTAAAGTTATCTCAGCATCTTTTTCTGCGTAAGCGCCAACATAAATGGCTGGAAGTTTATACATTTCCGCTTTGGGGTCTACTCCCCAGGATTTGGCTGCATCATATAAAGCTGCTTCATCTTTACCTTTACCAATATATCTACGACTACAATTATTTAAATCATATCGCATTTGGTTTTCATCTACGATTGCCGCAGCGATCATGGTATCAACAATTTTACCCTTTATTTTAAGTCCTAATGATCTAAGCCAACATACATCGTACATCGCATTATGAAATATTTTTGTAGCTGGAGTATTTAAAACATTCTGAAACCATTTTAAAACTTTCTTTCGATCCATATTACCACCACCTTCATGAGCAATTGGATAATAACCAGACCAACCTTGAACAGCGACGGCAATACCTGTCACATCTCCTCTACCAGTGACATTACCTGATCCCATTTTAATTAAATCAGGATCTTTAGTTTCTAAGTCAATTGCTATTTCATCGTGCTTGGATAAATCTGGAAATGTTTCTGGTGGCAACCATTCAGTTTGAGGTTTAAATAAAGGAACTTGTATCATTTAACTATTCCCCAGGAATTTTTCTTTTCTTCTTTCACTTGCTCAGGATAGTCTCTATCAATTGCCATGTCAATATAATGTTTTGCTTTTAACAAATCTTGCTTTTGATTTTTTTGTTTGTGACGACACAAATATTTTATCGCGTTTCCTTCGGCAAATGGAATATTATTTTTATTTATAAACTCACTAGGCTGAATGACCATACTTTGATAGTGAGTGCCCCCTACTTGCTTTTTATATATATCACTCATAGTTTATATCCTTTATATTCTTGTCTGGGTTCTATAATATGTAAATGTTCCTTGGTCCGTGTTGCACCAACATAGAACAATCTATTCTCGTCATCAGGATTTTTTTCATATGACTTTAATGTATTTTCACTAAGATCAGTTAATAAAACTACATTTTGTGATTCACCACCTTTAGCACCATGAATTGTAGATAATTCTATTCTTGGTTCCCTATTTAATTTCTCTCCATTCCTCCTCATCTTTTTTAAATAATTTACATCTCTACGGGAAGCATTATCAAATGCTTCAAACCAGACTTTATCTGTATTCAATCCATAAAGTTCTTTTAACTTAGATAGTTCATACATACCATCCCTAGTCATTCCTTTAATTTTTTGTTTATTAAAAGTATCATTAGTCATGTACCCCGATATCTTTAACAGTTGTTCGTTGGTTAAGGGCTGACCCTGACGCAAATGTTCCCAATCTATTACAGCTGCATGTAATCCTTTTTCTTTAGTCTTTTTATATTTATTTTTATAATACCAACCATTTTGATAAATATAGTTTTCTAATTCATTAAGCATATATTTTGTTCTAGCTAATACTAACCATTCACCTGAAGACATATCTACTTGTTCAAACTCTTCGTATCTTGATAAAGCTCCTTCGTGTACTTTTGGTTTCCAAGATTTATTGATTCTATTTTTAATTTTATTAATTATGCCCATTGCTAATGTATGGATTTTAGCTGGAATTCTATGTGACTGTGTTAAAGGAAGCATTTGTCCTTCTTGTGCAATAAAAGAATCTACGTCCGCCCCAGCCCATCTAAAGATAGCTTGATCATCATCACCTGCAATGAAAGAATCTTTTGTTTTATTCCAAATAGATCTTGTCATGTCCCATTGCATTAATGATAGATCTTGAGCTTCATCTATAAATACTACATCAAATTTAGGGGATTTATCTGACTTTATAAATTCTAATATCATATCATTAAAATCTATGAGATTTTTTTCTTTTTTATATTTCTCTAATTCTCGTGCTATTGTAATTACTTTATCTCTTTCTAAATCACCGTTATGTTGGCCTGTATCATATAGTTTTTCCGGTGAAGTATTTCTAAGGGTGGCTAAATTAATTAAACTTAAATACTCACTATCGGTGGTAAAAAAACCGTTGTGATCATCTTGATATTTGGCATAAGATATATCTTCTTTAACTTTTTTACCAAAATCTATATAATGCCTTCTTTGCATTACATCTTCTTTCTTAATACCTAATCTTCGAAAAGCTAAAGAGTGGAGTGTTCTAAAATATGGTAGGTCGTCTTCACTTAAATTAAAATTTTTAATTGCTCTATCTCTTGCTTCGTTAGCAGCTTTTCTTGTAAATGCAAAGTAGCCTATTTTATCCGGATCAGTTTCTTTTAAATAACTGTCCACTTTGTTTAACAAAGTAGTAGTCTTTCCAGTTCCTGGTGGTCCTAATACTATGGTTTTCATAACATTATAAATATCCATGCAGCAGTAAGTACTACTAACAAAACTAAATCATCGCGCGCGTTCATTAAAATCTTCCTTCGAGTTTAGCTACTTCAAAAATATCATTTTTAGGAACATTTTTATTACCCTTGGTGTTTGCTGACCGAGTAACAAAACGCAAATTACTTATTCTATAATCCCAAACCTTACCATCAATATGGTCTACTACAGTAGAATTATCATAGGGATCTAATTCTCCTGGATCTAAAAAAGCTCTTCCCACTAATTTATGAAAACATATTAATTTTTGCTCACCTTGACCCGGTGCGATCTTTGCTCTTTGTAAACTGACATAAGGATATATAATTCCTTTTCTAGTTGTTATAGTTACAATTCCTCTGTTTCCTGTCTTTTTATAATGTCTATCTTCTAGAAACGGATAATCATGGGAAGATAATTTTTTATCATATTTTTCAAAAGGATGTGTTCCATGATTTGGATAAATAAAATATTTATCCTTTATAATAATATCATTTTTATCCATGATAGTTGAAACATCAACGGGTTTATCTGTAACATATGTATTATTTACATGTGTTTTAGGTTCAAATAATGATAGTTGTTTTCGTATCATTTATTAATAATGATCCTTTTCTTTATATGTTATATTTTTTTCATTTTCTTTTTTCTTATCAAATTCTTTCACTGCAAAAACTCTAATCTTTTCCTTACTTACTCTTTTATTTTCACATCCACATTTCTCTTTTAACATTTGTCCTGTTCTGGAATAACCCAGATCCCATCGTCTACGCATTAAAAACTGATGATAAAATTTATCAAAAACAAAATGATGATATCCTTCAGAATTCCAAACGCCTCCTTTAGGTAAATCTACAGGAGTGTCTAACTGAACCCGATTTAAGCAATATTCTTCTAAATGATTATTTAATTGATCATCCGTTTTCATACCAGCTGCTGGTTCTGTGACTTCTGCATTGTTTAATAGCTGATTCGTAATAAGTACCCAGTCTTTTTCTTTTAATGTTGGTGGTCTAAATCTTAATTGTTTCATACATGCTTCTTGGAATAAGCTTTGCTGTCGTAAGTATTTGACATTTTCTAAGTATAATCTTTCTCCATCTACATTTAGGTAGTAATAAGGTTCCTCCAGGTCAATAACCTGAAGATCAGTTAGCCCAGGAAACATTATGTCCTGACCTATACCAAACTTTCTTCTTCGACATAAACTTTTATCACACATACTACACATAGGTTCATCATTACATTTATATCCCCACTCTTTTTTCTCATGTTGTTTTTCTATTATTTGAACTTCCGAATCAGATAAAGGTTGAGACATTGCAGTTGCATTAAATAAAGTAATTTTTGATTTCCAACTACTAGGCCATTTTTGTTTTGCGTAAACACCATAATGAAACAACGCATTATTTCTACCACCTTCCCCAATTTTATTTGCTGCTAAAGTTTCAATACATGGAGGACCGTCACTGTATTCTGATTCTGGTCTTTTAACTTCTATTTCTTGTAATTGTTTTAAAGTTTGTACTGAGTTTTTATGTATATTATAAAATTCTTCTAAGCTTGCTGCTGTGCCATCATCTTTAAATGCATATCTGGTTGTCTCATCACCATTAAAGTATGGTAAGTTAAGGAAATTTCCTGTATCATCTTGCGATTTTAATTCTGTTTGTTTTGGAAAGACTTCCGAGCCACCATACCCCAGTATAGCTTTTATTTGATTTAATTTATCTCTCATTAATTTTGCTTCAACATATTCAGTTGTAAACAAAAATACATGTGCCCCTCCGCTTTTAGATCTAAAGACGACTAAAGGAAATTTTAATGTTTTTATTTTTGTGATTAATTTTTTATGATCAAAACCCGCATAAGAATCTATATCAATACATCCCCATTTACAGTCATTGTTATCAGTAATTGGAATAACACCTAAACTATCAATACCTTGTAAGTGAGATAACCATAGTTTATCTGTTACAGGTTCTCGTTTTACAAAAGATTGACCTTTGACTTTTTCTCCGCTGCCATTGGAAGTGCCTATTTTTGTGACACCATGTGCACGCTCTAATCCTTTAAATATATTTTTAAAACTTTCTACCGACATAAAATTTTTAAAAGTGGGCGTATCCACTCTCGCTTAGACGCCCACTACCTAGGATTCGTTAGTATGGAGTACTAGAAGTTTCTTCAGATCCATGTTTAGCCTGAACTTCACCTTTGCCGATTCTTTCAGCAAAAGTTTTAGCTATATCATAGACTGATTTATCAGTAACAGGTCCTGTTTTAGACACATCCCATCCAAACCATGTTCCTTTATCATTAGACATCTGAACGGTTTTTAGATTATAAATGTGGCTGTAAGTTGGCGGAGTAAATAATCCGCTCTTGCCCTGCATTTTAATTCCCATCATCATTGAGTTCCATTTTCTACTCACTTTTAATTGAGTAGCTTTCATAGAAATCAAAGCTGTTGTTGGACTTTTACCTAACAATATTACAAAATGACTTGCAGTGTTCTCCAAATAATTACCATTAGGTAATCTATCTTTATAAGACTTATCACGAGTAGTTGTACTCACGATATCACTGTCTGCCTCGTGAATTGCTACTGGCGCACCAGTACTTTGTCCACGATCTTGCCACTCTATGTATTGTCTTTTATAAAATACAGGAATAACATCCACTGCATTATACAATTCATTGGTAACAGTATTAATTATCTTGCCGGGTTCTGCACCCTCGACATATTTTCCATGAGTTTTATTTACCTCTGGAGATAATTGTCCCAAAACTTTTAAGAATGGTAACGCAAGATCTTCTTGCGATATGTTTTGAGCACCTTTATTAGCATCAGCTTCAAATATATTAGTCGCCAATGCTCCTTCTTTTTTTGTTGCTACTTGGTTCATTTTTATTGTTTCCTTTTTATTGTAGTTTTATTTCCAATGAATACATTGAAAATTTCCGTTGGCATTTCTTTTCCTGCCTCAATACGCTCACGGACGAGCGCTTTCAGAGTCATAGGCTCAACCTTCAACTTTTGTGTCGGTTGAAACCCGTGACTCTTCGCAAGATCAGCATAATCTGCCGCTCTTGTATCTTCGTTACGGCCAAACGATACCATAATTTCATTCTTTATAATATCACCTAAGCCATTTTGACGAAGCCAGTTAAACGCCGCTTCTTTATTCGCTTGAGTGATCGTAGCGCTATAATGCGGCTTAACATCTACCGAAGAACCATCCATTAATTTTAAGTGAGATAAACCCATCTCACTCATCATTGTTGGAATTACTTCTCCTGATAAATGTTCATAATTCTTTTTCTTTTGTTTGAGTTGGCTTTCAGCAAACTCAATCTCTCTATTTAAAGTTTCTAATCTTTCAACCTGGTCTGCTAGTGACTGAATATTATCAGTCTTATTCATTACTTTTTGTTGATCTTGTTCAAAATCAATCATCCCTTTTTCCTTTTTCATGTAAATTAATTTCAATAGGGTAATATTTTTTTTCTTGTCTATCCCATTTTAATAAGTTGTATTTACCATTCGTCATTTCAGAAGCTAATGAACACGCAACTCCAATTATCGCTGGATCACCTGTTAATAATAAATAATCTTTTTCAGAAAAATTTTTTAATGCTTGTCTTAATTTATAAATTAAAGGACCAGGAGAAAAAATTATTTGAGAAAGTTCCGGTAATAAAAATTTAAAATCACCATATTCTCTGGCACCCATAATATTTATTTTAGGTTTACCCTCTTTAGTTCCTGCAATTTCCTGAACAACATAAACAATTGGTAAAGTATTCTCTTTCATGCTTGACAATATAGGTCTTAAAGTTTATATTGTCAACTAGAAAGATGAATAAAATTATGATTAAAGATGACTTCTTAAATAAAGATATTCTTGAGAATATCAAGAATAAGATTTTTGATTGCCATGAAACCAATCTTTTTCCATGGTATTTACAGGATTTTAAAGGAAAAAAAGGAGATCAACAAATTCAGCTTACACATGTATTCTTTAATAAGGAAGGAGTAAATAGTAAGTATTTTGATAATTTAAAACCAATTTTAGAAAAATTAAAAATTAAAACGCTACTTAGAATTAAAGCTAATGTTACATTTAAAACAAATAAAAAACGTATATATGGATATCACACTGATTTTGAAACTCTAGGAAGAACAAGTATTTTTTATTTACATACAACAAATGGTCCTACTGTTTTTAAGGACGGCCAAAAAGTGGATTGTGTAGAAAATAGGATGCTAACTTTTCCAACTAATATGCTTCATTCGGGTTCTACACACACGGATAATCTCCTTAGAGGAGTTATTAATTTTAATTGGGTAAAAGTTTAAACATGAATTATAAATTTAAGACGAAACCATACGCGCATCAATTGACTGCTTTGGAAAAGTCATGGAATAGGGAAAGCTATGCCTATTTTATGGAAATGGGTACAGGAAAAACTAAAGTATTAATTGATAATGCAGCAATGCTTTATGATAAAGGAAAAATTGATGGGGTTTTAATAGTGGCACCCAAAGGGGTTATAGGCACTTGGTATAATAATGAAATACCCACACATTTACCAAATCATATAGAAAATGTGTGTGTATTATGGCAATCAAATATAACTAAAGGTCAATCTAAAAAATTAGGTACTTTATTTAAAACTGGAGAAGAGCTTCATTTCTTAATTATGAATGTAGAAGCTTTTAGTACTCAAAAAGGTAGGGATTTTGCAGCTAAATTTTTAGCTTCTCATAATACTTTAATGGCTATAGATGAATCTACTACTATTAAAAACCCTAAAGCACAAAGAACTAAAAATATTATTGCTCTTTCTTCTAAGGCTAAGTATCGTAGAATTTTAACCGGTTCTCCTGTTACTAAAAATCCATTAGATCTTTTTAGTCAGTGTTATTTTTTAGATCCTTTTCATTTAGAACATGAATCTTATTATTCATTTAGAATGCGATATGCTATTATGAAAACGGCCCATATATCGGGACGGTCTATTCAATTAGTATCTGGTTTTAGAAATTTAGGGGAGTTGTCCGATAAATTAAAACCTTTTTCTTATCGGGTGTTGAAAGAAGATTGTCTAGATTTACCGCCTAAAATATTTATTAAAAGACAAATTGCTTTATCCCCAGATCAAAGAAAACTTTATGAACAAATGAGAAAAGAGGCTTTAGCTATTTTAAACGGAAAACAAGTTACAACCGTTAATGCGTTAACTCAATTAATGAGACTTCATCAAATTACATGCGGTCATTTTACTGCAGATGATGGTACGACTCAAAGAATTCCTAATAATAGAATAAGTGAATTAATGGATATATTAGAAGAAACGGAAGGCAAAGCTATTATATGGGCTCATTACCAATGGGACATAAAAGATATTATTAAAGAAATTACTAAGGTCCATGGTCCAGGAGCCGTGGTTGATTATTATGGACTTACGCCTCAAGACGAAAGAGACATTAACAGAGAGAAATTTCAGTCCGACCCTAGGTGCCGGTTTCTTGTTGGAACCCCTTCTACGGGCGGCTATGGCCTTACATTGACGGCTGCAAACACGGTTATCTACTATTCTAACGGATATGACCTAGAGAAGCGATTACAGTCCGAGGACCGTGCGCACCGAATTGGTCAAAAGAAATCTGTCACCTATGTAGACATTAATGCTGATGATACGGTTGATGAGAAAATTGTAAAATCTTTACGTAAAAAAGTAAATATAGCATCAGAAGTTCTTGGTGAAGATCTGAAGGCCTGGATATAATGAAACATCTATCTACTATTCCTATATGTTCTAATACGTTATTTATTTATAGACTGGATATAAAAAATGACTTGACTTTAAAATTTAAAAACGAAAAGTTTACGTCTCTCGAGGGGGGTTCGCATGTAATAAGTCAGAATTTAAATATTTTAAAAAAATATAAAAATCTTAATAAAGAAATTAATAGGGCCATAGATGCAACTCTTGAAGAAAGTCTTATGTTAAAAAATATTAAATACAGAATATTTAGTTCATGGCTAACTAAATCAGAACCCGAAACATTTTCAGAGTCACATAGTCATTCTAACTCATGGTTAAGTGGAATTTATTATCCTAAAGGGGATCCTGGTTTTGGTGTCAAATTTTTTAATGATATTACTACTCAATTTGCTACTACGCCAACAGAATATAATATATATAACTCTGCCGCGTGGACCATCATCCCTGAAGACAACTATTTAATTTTATTTTTTAGTCAATTAAGGCATAAAATTATGCCCAATAAATCTACCAAAGATAGATTTTCATTAGCGTTCAATATATTACCTAAAGGACAGTTTGGCGAAATTGATTCTAAAGTAATATTTTAATCCTAGAAAAAGTAGGATATACGCGCGAGGCGCGCTAAAATTCTAAGATACGACTTTTCCGCCGGACCATTTCATCTCCGGCAAACCGTTTTCATAATGTTTGCCATCGAAAGTGAGAATCTGTTTTCTGTTAGAACCTTTTTCATTGTAGCTGACGTGTATCCAGCCCGCAGCTGGATCATCTTTTTTGTAGTACTCGAGGATCAATTGATCGAAGTCGACGTTATTAGACAGCCAGTAAGCCGTCTTAATATTTGGAACACCTGCAATTTCAAAGTCAACCGCCTGGCCCTTTGCATGCTGCGATGTCTTTTTGCTGCCGATCGCTTCACACAGCGCCTCGCTCCGGTAACCCGATGTAATAGTAATTGGTTTGTCAAAGTGTGCACGAACGGGTTCTAGTATTTCATAGCACACGTCTCCTAAATTTTTAATGTCACCAGCTCCTGGTTCATTATCAATACCCTTACGGGTTGCTGTCATTGATTTAGTAAACTCTTCGAGTTTAAAATGTTTACTCAACTGCATGATTATTATGTTCTCCCAGCAATAATTTTTTCAGATGGGGATAGTAAGGCTTCCTCTGTTCTTGTCAAGTTAGTTTGTGGATCTTTTTGTTGTGTATTTTGTGCTAATTTTGGCATTGGAGTTTGACCTAATGGTGGTGTTTGTATCTCCGACCTATTACCTGTTGCAGGTTCAGTAATAAAATCTTCTATGTTTAAAATGTAATCATTGTTTAAGAACTGAGCTTTGGATAATATTTTTTCCATGATACCTAATATTTTACTGTTACCATCCAATGGATTAGGTAAACCTTTTTCTCTTTGTTCTTCATATGCTTTTTCATGAGCCCATTTCATGTCAGAACTAAATGGAACAAATTTATTTTTCATCATTTGAATATATAAATTTCCCTTACCTCTATCATAAAACTCTTTGTAAATTTTCTTAGGATTTTCTCCAAGCACAATCGCTGCATCTACTTTTCTTCGTAACGCACTTAAAGAATCCAATCTTTTCTTGTTAGCTTTCCAGTATTGTTCAAGAACAAAGTTCCTATCTGTTACAGGATCACCGGTGAACATATCTTCTGTGATTAATTTTCTTTGATTTATTTCAGCTGCAACGAAGTCGGCTACAGCAAAGTTAATAACATCTAAAGGATAAATTTGAACGGGTCTTCCTCCAAAGAATCCCATCAGCTCATTAGGAATATCATATTTTCTTCCTCTAATGGTTTGATCCGTGGCTGCTGCGTACAATCTTTTTAACTGAGGATAAGATAAGGGTGATGCTGTATAGGCAAAATGGTTTACACCTTTAATCCATTTATCAATATCATCATCTTCTTCATTCCATACTCTGTTGCCATCTCTATCCACTCCTCCTCTGATAAATAAATCAGCTACCAATCCATAGTAAATAGATTCCCCAATGAATGGTTCTATCAATCTATCTAATCCTCTCACCATTCCTTCCATCATGTCAGGAATTAATGCTTTTTCATTTTGCATTTCTGCTTGTGAGATAACTGATTGAACTGGGTTAACTACTGTGTCATAGAAAAATGCTCCACTAAAATCTATATATTTATAGTTTCCATCTTCATCTCTAATAGGTATTAATGTTGAATCAACAGACCATGGAGCTACCATTTCTCTCATTGCTTGAAGTTGTTCTCTCGTAATTCCATACAATCCTCTTACTCCTTCGACTAACATCGGAGGAATTGTGGCGTAGGCTATACCCAACCCTACTAATCTTTCATATCCATTTCTAGCGAACACTGGATCTTTAATTTCTTGTAGTCCCGTTTTCATAATATGTGCTGTTGTTCTCATAATTTCTGCTGGCCATGATACGAAGTTTCCAAGTGGTGATCTTCTAGTTGCTTTAACAAAGTCAGATACATAAGCGTAATTTGGTAAAGTATTTCTTACAATTTGTGCTCCTCTTTTATATATATCAATATCACTTGGTATGTCGGCGTTGGTATATTTTTTTCCTGTTGCAGGGTTTTTAATTCCTTTAGCAACTGCACTGGTCCATGCTCGTCTAAGCTTGTATGATTCTCCAAAGAAGTTGGTCATTTTCCAGATGTCATCTTCAGCGATGTACATATCCTGAGCCCACTCAGTAGTTTTAGAAATCTTTTTCATTTTATTACCAAACATTTTGAAAGCTCTATTAAAAAAGTCTCCTCCTCTTTCAATGTCGGTAATAATTCCCATCACTTCTTTATAAGTAGCACTTGAGTTAACCATCCCTTCATCTAGAAAAAATTGATACCATGCTTGATCAGCAGGCTTATTTAAATATTTAGGATTGCCGGTAACTCTATACAAAGTTTGAGGTTGTAAAGATCTAAACGCTTGTGAAATAGCTTTAGCCATTTCTGTTGGTGGAATAAATATATTACCCGTTGCAATAGTTGTCACTGCTCCTGATGTAAAGTTTCTACCGTGAGTAAAAGGACCTAGAACTGTTTTACCAAATTGAGTTAAACCTTTTGGTATTAAAAACATGTATCTGTATGCTAAACTCTTAGTGATCCCGCTTAAAGGAAGTTTATCTCCAAACTTTAAAGCTTTTTCTATAACATCGTTAGTAAACATTCCATCCAGTGGACTTGTGTAATATTCTTCTGATAAATTAGCACTTAGTTTTAAACCATTAGGAGATATATTAATATTTCTTAATCCAGCTTGATTCTTTGCTCCTTTAAAAGCGGTAATTGCTGCTAATCTATTGGGATAAACTAATCCTCTCTCTCCATTTTTAATGAGTTGATCACTTGCTGTTTTCATAGCATTATAAAAATTATCTCTCGCTGCAATCCCTCCAAGGTCTTCCATAGTATTTACAATAACTCTTTCTGCATTTTGATTAGCACCAAATAATTTTTTAAAAGCTTCTAGATCTGATTTCTTTTGAATTAAACCACCTACTTTATCAGCTTTAAATTTTCCCCCAGCCGTTATATTTTCTGCTATGTTTTTTATTTGTGTTGCTTTATCTGCTCCAATACTTTGAATAGGATAAACAAACTCTGGAGTTCTAGTAATAGGATTTAAAGAAACATTATCTGCAATATCATAAACTGCATCTCTTGCATTTGCTTTACTTAATTTTACACCATTACTTTCAGCATACCGAACATAAGTATCTGCTACTTCATCCACCATTTCATTAGTAATTTTATACCCACTAATAGGACCCACTCCTTTGTCAGTTAGAATTCTATATTCAGTTGATAAAAAGTTTTGAAATCTATCATTCATAATTTCATTAAACTTAGGAGGGGCTACATTTAAATTTTTTCCTTGAAGGATAGAATTTTTAAACACATTCATATTGTCTCTGTATTTACTAAGATTAGCTAATAAGATGTCGATGTCTTTTCGTTGTGCCCCTAATTTAGTTAGAGCTTTGGTAAAAGCTCCTTCATTTTTAAAACCAGGGAAAATTATTTTTCCTTTTTTAATTACATCAGGAGTTCCTTTCATAAAATTAACAAGCATGTCATTAATTAAATTTGGATTGTCTACTACTTGTGCAGATTTTCTTGTAGATTGAAATATATTATTATAATCATAACTAATTCTTCTATTTAATTCTTGGGCCATGTTCCGTGCTACGGCTTGCTTTCCTTCTAGTCTTTGTACACCTTGAAAGATAGGTCTTGGTCTATCAGATCTAGCTCTAAAAGGTTTCATTATCCATTTATCAGCCCAACGTTCTGCAGCTTTATTACTATACGCTGCATTCTTACCATGAGCTGAGGCCCACTTTCCAAATTTACCTATTCCATAAAAGATAGGTGAGATTGGAAATGCCATTTCTCCACCAAGCTTTAATCTGTTTTGTAATTTTCTTATGGCATCATCCGAAGATGTTTCTTTTTGTGTTCTATCTAAAGAACTATAATGACCAGGTTCAAACAACCAGTCGCCCCATGTTCCTATGTCTTCTGTGTCAGAAACTAAAGCTCCGGTCACTCCCCCTCCAACAGCAACAGCAGCCCATTTTTTTGCTCTCTTTCCAAAGTTTAATTCTTTAGCTTTGTCTGCTGCGTTTTTTAAATTTCTATTGTTAGAAGAAATGTAACGACCATTCTTTTTTGCATCAATTAATTTGTCTGCAATTGCTTTTCCTTTTTTTTGTAAAATTAAAGGATCATCTATAAAGTTCATTAGAGGTTTACCAGCTGCTCGCCAGTTACCATACATAGAAACTAAAAATTCTGTTATTCTTCCTGCTCCTGTAGCTCTTGCTTTTTCTTCTGAGTACTTCATCACTTCACCAATCACCGTTTGATCAAACCATGCATCTAATTTAGCTACATTAGTTTCCTCTATTGGTACATCATCACCAATTGCATCTTTTATTTCTGCTGTAAGTTGAGCCCACCCGTAAGGAATTTTTATAGCTCCTGATACAATAGCATTGGATACTGAAGTCGATAAGCTTACTTCATTATTATCTTCGGCTTGTTCAATGATTGTTTTATCCAGGGCTGCTTTTTTATAGCCAGGACTTCCTTTAGGTAATTCCTCTATATCTGTTTCTGCTTCTTTTAATTTTTTTTCTTTTTCTTTATAAGCATCTATCTTGTCTAAAGTAGTTTGAATATTAGGATTAAAAAAATCTATTGCATCAAATGCAGCATCGAGTTTCTTTTTTCGTTCTTCTGTTAACCATTTGTCAGCCATTGGCTACCTCCTCTAATCCTGGAAGTCAGCTACATCGACTACCGTAAATGTTAAACCATCAGCCCCTAATTTATAAAAAGATCCATCTGATATATTAAAGTAAATTTTATTAGGTCTGTAACCTACGTTTTGTCCAATGTTATTTAGTTTCATATTTCCTCCCTCATCTACATCAACATAGACAGAATCAATATAAGTAGTTTGTTTATCTAATTGATCTATTAATTTTTCAGGATACATTTTATGAATAACTTTTGCTTCGTGTTCAGCTAGAGTTCGAGCCCCTAAGTTATTTCCTTTAAAGCTTTGATCTTTTAAATTTTGACCAAATAACGTTTCAACTGTTTCATTATATAATGCTTCATCAGTTTTTAAACTTTCCTTACTCATTAAAGATTTTCTAATTAAAACATCGTAAGCTTCATTTTGATCTTTAAAAGGTTGGTTAGTGAAAGGATTAGTAGCCTCTCTTTCAAACATATAACCAGCTTCTTCCCATAATTTATTCTTATCATCATCACTGATTCCTTTAAGTAAACTAGCTACAGTTGATCTATGTTCTGAAGCTGCTTTATCTGAAGCTGCTCCTTCGTACATTTTTTGTTGTTGAAATCGTCCAAAAGGTTCTTTAGCCTGTGTCGCTGCAGTTTGAAATATATTACCAGTAGGACTTGCTGATGCCATGTTTAAACCAAAGTTAATTAAGAAATCATTTAGCGCTGTGCTTCCACGTGGTTGAGGAGCTGGAGCTAATTGATCTAAAATTCTTAGTTCATCTTGTACTTGAGCAAGTTTACCGCCTGAATACCCTTGTCTAGGAGCTAGGCCTGAAGTAATACCTTCATTGGCACTCCCACCTTTTCTGAACATGGGTCTACTTAAAGTTTTCATTATTTTTGCCACCCGGGCATCCAAGGTACACCTTTGTCACCATAAAGATTACCTAAAACTCCACCACCAACAGAAACTATACCCAACGCACTCTGCAACGGTGTAGGGTTAGGTGCTACTGAAGATTGGAATTGAGCAGGATAACCTGACAACATAGAACCTAATCCACTACCTAGATAACCTAGTCTTTCATAAGGTTCGTAAGCTTCAAGTCTTTCCGTTTCTCTAGTCGCATCTAATTGAGCCTGCGCTTGCGCTTGTTGAGTCGCGCCCATTTGACCCAATCCGGTAACGTCGGCTGCTTGTAATTGTGGTATAGTTCCAGCCATTTGCATTTGATTCATG
>Ga0080013_1002091_pt1 | contig 24463 bp, 7 predicted proteins | sample ETNvirenome_6_85_FD_69236 | JGI IMG/M metagenome (GOLD analysis project Ga0080013, IMG submission 69236) | Marine viral communities from the Pacific Ocean - ETNP_6_85 (SPADES assembly) (version 2) | ecosystem: Environmental > Aquatic > Marine > Oceanic | place: Pacific Ocean | collected 2013-06-19
TCGGCGTCTGGGCCGCATTGAAACGACCAGTTATGAGATTTTTACCCAATGCCATTACTCTCACTCCGTACTGTGGTCTCCTGTGTTATAAGATGTATCGCCCGCACTACCCTTTGGATGTAATGTCTGACTAAATCGAGGCTCTACGCTATAGTCACCTTCTCCATCTCCGGCAGTGCGATTCGCATCTGCTCTAAAATGCTCTAGGGTATTCTCACTGGTTACCATGCGTGCCACAGGATTACGAATATCTGATTTCGTATATCCAGTAACGTCAACACCCTGAATCTTCGGACCCATACTGTCTGGTACAGTGATACTAGAGCCGGGTGTTAGACTGTATACAGGTGCATAAGGAGGAGAACTTGGTGTTCCTGTACGTGCACTTGGTACGTCACTGGTAAATAGACCATATTTACCGCCAGCAGTTGCTCTGTAGAAGTTAGCACCTGCCTGTGGTCCATCAAGTGTGATATAAGGTCTGAACATCTGAGAATGCTTGTAGTCTAGTACTTGTTGCGGACGATACAAGAACTGAATCGTTGAATCAGTCGTATTAGTGGTCTGAACAGTTGGGTCATGATTAGAATCTTGATATGGGTTTGATGAAGAAGAAGCACTGGCCTTACCCCAACCATAATCATCTAAAATACCTGCATAAGCACTCCATTCAATAACATAAGTACCACCGAGGGGCCACATAGCATGTGCATTAGAGTGCTTTACAATACCTGTAACAGGCTGGGCAACAAATGTAAGTGCTGTCATATCCAAATCCTTGAAAGTACGATTACCTACGTTGTAAGCCCCTCTGATATTGGTTCTTTGACCAACTTCTCGGTCTGTATGTAAACTGGCAGCCTCCGTGGACATAACCACATACTCACGCGAAGTTCCGTCGTTTAACTCACCTAATGTATCTACATCTAAGCCCAATCTGAAATCATCTCTAGATACTGGGTCAGCCCCTCTACTATCAGCAGTCACTGTTTCAAAGCCCTCGCCTACTGATGCACTAGAACGAAGTAATCCGTCATCTGCATTGAGGTCTACACGGTCACTAATACCTCGTTCTATCTCTCCGTCCTGCAATGTTAAGTTACTTGGTCGTATTAGGCCCTGTCCAAAGGCTGGTTCGGCTGTACTATGTGATAATACAAGGCCGGTAGCATCATGTGTTTCACTCACAGCCATAAGGAGGCTTTCATTGAATACAGTTGGCCATCGACACCCTCTTCCATCGCCTCTATCGCCTACACGAAGCGCACTGGCTGGGTTAAACCAATCGACGCCACCACCGATATTTCCAGAAGCAGTATTACTAACGTAATTATTACTCCCACTATTTTTATCAGTATAATCACCATGGAATAGATTACCACTACCGGCAGCACTTCCGTCCTTTGGTCGATGTGTGATATTTGTATCAAGATAAGCATCTTCTGGGTCCCATGAAGGTCGAATACCAAATCCTCTTACAGGGAAACGCCTGATATCTTCACCACGCGTATTACCCCACCAGTCGACCATATAATATCGGTGAGCGTTTGCTAATTCTGTAACACCTTGACCTGCATTATCACCCGGATATAAACGACGTACAGTAGATGCATTACGCAAAGTACGTACGGGGCAGCCAAATGGAGCAGTATGCCTTCTTCCATCACTATACCGTACCTTTCGACCGTATTGGTCTTGATTCATTAGTGCACTCACTTGTGTTAATCTCTCTAAAATACCTACATAAAGTGCTGTAACATTGACATCTGATAGTCCATCTGCACCTACGTAATCCCATCCCCCAGTTTTGTTGTCTTGTTGAATTAGTGGGCCATGATAATAGCCTAATAGTGCATTACTATTAGCAACCTCAAGCCAACCGCGAATAAATGGAGCCCAGCGAGGTCGATTAGCCACTTGCTTAAGGCCAAATCTATAGCCAAATCCATCATTTAGAGTATTTGGCTTTGCAGCAGATGCTACACCAGTGCTATCTGTATATGTCGTAACAGTCATTCCGTAAGTCTGACCACCCCAGCCAGATAATGCTTCAGCGTACATTTCTAAACGACTTGTACCGGGTCCACCACGGCTACCATTAGGCCAATATCCAGCAAAATTGTATTTGTCAGAACCTGAAGTAGCACCTTGGTGTTCAAAGTTGACATCTGTATCGATGAGAGCAGCGGTATATGTCATGCCGTCCGGTGAATTAGTCGGTGCAGTACCACCGCCCGGAGGTACGACCCACCGCATCGCTAGGCCGAATGGACCCTTAGACGCTGCATACGAAAAGTCATGATAGTGGATTGTCTCAAAGTGTTCGGGAATGTGGTTGTATGGCGCTTGGTTAACTGGAGTATCTGCAACTCCTCTATCGTCGTAGAATAGGCGAGTCCCGGCACCACCAGTGAAATTAGTTTTCGTCATACCAGCAGTACCACTATCTGTAAGAGTAACAGTCGTATTACCGGCTGCTCCATCTACAGCCTGAGTAACAGTCACAACTGCTCCATCTACCGTGGCAGTAAATCTCGTTCCCGATGGTCCTGATGAAGTGTTAATGATATGCATTAAATTGGTCGCAGTCACATCGTTTGATGTAGTGGCTTCAAATGTGCCATTAACAGAACTTTGGACACTTTGCGAAAAGTCATAGTTAGTCCCATCAGTGGCAATTAGATTCACCTTATCACCAGAGTTTAATTCAGTGAAGGCTGTAATAGTAATGGTAGCAGTCGCTGCTGCTGTGGCAGAATCATCACTATACCAAGTGAAGGGTCTACCCAAGTTTGGATGCCACATGCATAAATATGCATCAGGAACATGTAGACTATTTGTATCTCGACTACCATTAGATAACTGAGGCATAACTCTTGTCATAATACTGGAATCTGAATCTAAGTAAATGCTATCAGAAGGATACGTATCATAAGGTCGGGTAAGTTTCAGTACTTGTGCAGCAGCCAAGTTTGCCCAAAAGTCAGCATTACCTTCGACACCTTGGAAAATAGTCGAAACGCCTAATGTAGCATAATCAAGAGTACCTGTTCGATTATTGTAAGTTGCAGTAAAGCGAACACCATTCTTTGTATATTCTAATCGCTCACCATAATGTGGTCTAGAAGGGAATAAATCGTTATTATCGACGGTAATAGTCTTACTACCAGAACTAAGTGATAATACAACACAAGTAGGGTTAGTAGAACGATTATTACGATACTCAGCATAGATATCCATGTAAGATGTTGGGTATCCAGCCAATGTCAATTGTGCACCAATGCAGCCATAAGATGCACGACAGAACTCATAGTAATTGTCTGGCTTATGCCATTCAAGGTGTCGCCAACTTGTTGAACTGATTCTAGTAACAGTTAGTGTAGCATTGCCGCCACCACCACTAACTGTTACTATATCACCTAGTCGATAACCAGTACCAGCCGTATGTATTGCTACAGCACTAACTGCACCCGCAGAAACAGTTGTGTTTACTGTTAATCCAGAACCACTTCCCCCAGTTGTTGATACATTTGTATTAGCCGAATAACCAGAACCACCTGTAGTAATACTCAATCCATTTGCCTGAATAATACCTGATGTTAAGCCAGCATTATGCAATATTCCCCACCAAGGTATTGTTAAACTATAACCGGGTGTTGCACTTGTAAACATACCGGGTCTATACGGTAAACTACGACGCGTAAATGGTGCAGAAGCCGTCTCTTGGACACCAAGTGGATTGTATAGTGCTAAAGGTGGTAAGCACGTAAACTGACTACCTACATCAGGTTCAATATCAAGCATAACCTCGTTGATAATAACTTCACAGCCTCTTACGTCAGCCATCATGGCTTCTGCTAGAATTAGAGTATACGAGCCGTTTGTAGCAGTATCCTGTTCAACAGCAATAACTGTGTTAACCTGCTGCCCTGTCAATTCAGTAACTTTTGTACCACTTTCTGAAGGGGCTTTATTCTCAGTAGCATGATTAACGTGGAATCCTGTAAACTGTTGTGCAAATACGTTAGGCTGAATAATAATTTGATAAGCACCTACTTCTAATGGGTCAGGGAAATGGTGATTTAGTGTATATGTCGAACCGGCCTCTAATACGAGACTGTGACCACCCGCTGCATTTGTGGTACCCGGCGTACCAACAGATGCTGCAATTCCATATCCGTCGTACTTGACCTTAGTCTCTGTCAGTAACGTGAATGCACCACCATGAATATCTGATGGACCATAAGTCGCTGTAGGCGTAGAAAACCAAGCAGATGGGTCCTTACCAATACCTTGTGTTAATGTGGTAGCCGTACTCATAAACAGAGCAGCATTATTAGCAATGGTGACAGGTATACCCGGAGAGGCCAAGGTAACGAGGTTAGCCCCGACTGCTTCTACAAACCCTAGTTCAGTCCCTACACTGTCATAGACACGGTCACCAATTGCAAACTTAGTCGTAGCATCTACAGTATCAACTGCTATTTCAGTTGTAGTGACTGCGTAGGTAGTGCTGCCACCACTAGGGTGATTGACCAGCACACCACTTGTTTCATTGGCAGCCCTTGTAGCAGCCTTCAAGCCTAGTAATTCATCAATCATTGGTGTATGGTTAGAACTTCTACAAGCATAATGTAAGTCATAAAGTCGCTGATAGGCAGGATGAGCGTAATGACCGGGCAAAAGTGCCATTGTAGGCGTAACATAATGATGACCCATACGGGGGATTGGCATTGGTGTTAACTTACGAGTGGCCAACTCTGTGTAAAATGCAGCCGGAACAGCATTTCTTTCGGTTGCATCATCAGGTAATGCACCATAAATTGTAAACCAATCTATTTGCTTCATATCTGGGCTTGCACCACTAATTTCAGAATGGTCACGCAATCTCCGAGATGCATAAAAGCGAGTTGTTCCTGCAGGTACGTAATAAGAAGGTACTACCTTTAATCCACTCTTTCCTTCAACAAATGCAGCGAAATCGGGTGAATAAACGACGCCTGTAAACTTATTCGTACCTACTCCTGTATAAGATGCCAATACACCTTTATTTGTCGTAGGGTCATATACACGAAGGAACCAGCGATTACCACTCTTTTCACTTGTATCAGCCCAAGTTGCATTTTCAGGTGTACTTGTTACGTTTATTTCTGTACCACTATAACTGCTATAGGTCAATTCATCTGGAGAATAACGATGAGTCATCGAAACACCCATTCTTGTAACATGGAAATATAAACTGCGGTCATGTGGCTCATAAGCAGTATTTAGAGGGGCATTTCCAGTAGAATCTTCCCACCCTTCACTCGTTGAAGCAGGATAATCTAAACGATGTATATTCTTCACCGCAGAGATATCTACACCATCTTGGCTAATATGTTCCCAACCATTATTTTCCCAAAATGGCCATAAACGTGGACCTGCATTCTTATTATTAAACAAATCAATAATTTGCTGGTCTGGTTGAGATGGATGCTGCAATCCACCAGAACCCATTGTTTCGTTTTGGTATGCTTGAATCCTGTCAAAACCGGACCTTACGATAATATTACCCGGTATTTCATCAGCATTTGGTAATCGGATTTTCATATTTGGTGATATTCCACTTCCTGCTAAAGCAGGTGATAACCCTTGTATTTCTCTATCATTTACGTGACGGAAATCAAGAATTACGGTACCAAATGGTGAGCCACCTTCTAATCGATGCTCTTGACCTGTATCATCGATTACTTGCACACTTTGAAATTGTTCTTCTTCATTAGGAATTAACAAGGCGTGTCGAATCTCTATTGGATACTGCTCTGCTAGTTGAGGATGTGCAAGTTCCTGTGCTTGAATAATTGGGAACATAGACGCGTTTGTTGTTTCAAACGAAAATCTCACATTACCTAATACCTTTTCACCATCTTGTTTCCAATTACTACTATCTTTTCTAATAATCCAAGGAATTGCGCCTAATCCACGAGCATTAGGAGCAGGCATTGTTAAATTGCCACCGTCCATTCTCTTCCAAACTATATGCTCTGGTAAGAAATTACGCGCAGCAGCACGCTTTGAATAATACCCGTATAAGCCGGGATGAGGTTGGGCAGCAGTAACTGCTGTATTTAGATAATCAGTATGTGCACTTACACCCATACATTCTACACCATAATCAGAGAAGTTTTCATGGAAATTACTTGATTTAACGACACTTTCGTCCCAAAATAAATCTCCAGTAGGGTATAGACACGTTGTTGCTTGTATCATATCCCCTGATTGTAATGTACGATGAAGTTGAGCATCCGATGGAGCAGACCCTGTAGCAGGGTAGTCTGCAGCCAATGTAGGGCGAGCAAAACTTGCATGGACATGTGCCTCAATATGCGGACCACCTGTAGCAGGACCGATATATCTTGATTTATTCATAATATCATTACTTAGTGCAGTAGTCCCACTATATGTCCAGTTATCAGCCATATGAGCCATTATACGGTCACCAGACATTACAACAGTATCTCTATCTGTATATGCTACAATAGGTAATGTTGCTTCATAACTTACTGCAATAAGGTGACGCGAAGACAATCCTGCGACACAATAGTCCGATGCTATTGTTGTAGGTGTATCTGTAGCACCTACTGGTGCACTGGTTGCTAAACAAGTCTCTGCTGCTCCATATGGCGTAAACCCAAGGAAAGGATGCCAAGCGCCTAATCCAGCAGGATATCCTGAACCAGTATTATACGAGTTTAGATATGAATATGCTTCACCGTGCCAACCTACTGCACCAATTGGCTTCGTTCTATCAATAGCATCATGTAATCCACTAAAGTGTACATGACATAAATGGTCACGAGAAGTTGTACCCGGTACGTTATTGTGGCGCCGAACACCGGCCTTTGTCCAAACGTAAACTTCAACATTGGCTACATTGAAATCACCAGCCGTGATTGCATTCTTTGTATTAGGCTCGTATGCATTTGTTTCATTTCCAGTAGAAGATGAAAGTACAGGATTTACTGCTAGAGTAAAGGTCTTACTAGTATATGATGAATAAGCGGCTACAGCAGATTTAGTTCCATTCGACATCCTTATCCAACCATATTGTGGTAATGTAGTCGGAATAGTTGTAGTAACCACCAAGGAAGCAGGAGTAGTAGAACTATGAGCAGTATAACCACTACCATGGTCAATAATTAGTTTATGCCAACCATATCGGTCTTGACTATGTGCATTTTGCATCGATGGCATAAATGTACCACCAATAGCCTTGAGAGGTTCGCTACCGGGGAAGGTATTAATCGCAGCAGATACAACTGTACCTAACTCTTCTGCATTCTGTACACGCGTAGCATCTACGATAACAATATCATAATCAACTGCTTGCTCTTCATGTGGTGTACCAAATGCAGAGTTATACGCTTTAGCAAGTACTCCTGCTGGTCTAAATGAAGTTGGGTTATGCCGATTGGTTGTATTCCCACTAACAACGGCATTTGCTACTATATTAATTGGATTCTTTCTTACACAATTATCTAAGAAATGACCGCCCGGATGATAGCCGCCATCCATATGCCAAATAACAGAAGAAAATCGAGTGGTAGACCAATTGGAGTTTCCTGCTTCACGCGGAGTACCTGAGTTATACAAACTAATAGGCTGATTAAACGGATGTGCCTGTAAAGGCAAATTAGCAGTAGCAGGATTTGGCCCTTCATAATAATGAGCCTGTACAGCGGTTTCTGCATAACCAATAGTAGCACTAGAGTCAGACCGAGTATTAGGGAAGCCCTTTGTCGGTTGCCAGTTCATAACATAATTGAAGCCACTAACATTATTCTTCTGGAAGAAAATTGACATTGGTAAATGTGCCTCTGCACTACCGGCATTAAAGCCAGAATGATTCCTTTGTCCATTTGCCAATTGATTCGGAAGGAAAGTATCAGTTGTTCCACCGGCCTTATGAATAGGTACAGAACTGTATCCATTTCCTGTGGTAATCATTGCAGAACCTTGAGGTTCTTGTGCCATGTAATTATGTGGGAAAGCCTGACCGGGTCCAAAAATCATGTATGTAGTTTGTCCCGTTGCTCCACTTGGTGTATACCTATTACGGGGATGTGCAAATCTAATAACAATCGGACTAGGGAAGTTTGCATGTACACTATTGGTTCCATCTGTATAATCAACTCCAGTAAGTTTAGAACTACCTCCCTTTGCCATATCAAATGGTAAGATAGCATCTTGATTAAAGAAAGGAGGGTTATTCATCCCTTTATGTTGGTCTAGATACGGAGTACCGGGGAACATAGCAAGCATAGCATTGGTATCAAGTAATGCAAACGAGCCACTCATTTCTCCAACATTCTGAAGACCCGCAGAACCAGTAGGTCCAGCCGCATATGGATGTGTATAGAAATCAGCATAATCGTTTTGTGTTCCATCATTGATATCCATTACAACTCCAGAGAATCCACCACCAAAGTACAATGGAACCCAATGGTCAGCGCTATCTCTTCCACCTCGGAAGTAAAGGAATGGGCTGGATTTCTTACTACCTGCTCTACGAATACCATCTATTTGCTTGGCTCTGTGAGTAGGGCCTCCATTCTTAATTAGAATATCGTGTTGGTCAATTGCACCACTGGTAAAGCCAGAAGATGTACCGTCATTGGTTGCAAAAGTTAGTGTATCTTCATCTGTACCTGCAACCGAACCATATTCTTCAGAGCCGAACCAAAGTGTATATCGCTCTCCCCACCGACCAGTACCAGCAGTTGTTGTCGGTGCACCTGCTAGGAATACGTAGTCGTTGCTCGCTACTACTAGCGTGGTTGATGTATCTGAATCAATCTTGAGAGTCGGACTATCAACGCGTGGAATAATATGGTCTCCAGCCACGTCAGTATAGTTTTCACCTCGTAGGTTACGTTGCCATAATCCTGTCTCTACAACATTATTCTGATTATCAACCAATACAGGAGTAGCCGTATTGGCATTGGAGCCACGATACTTGGTTGTTACGTGTAAAACTGTTTCAGGAATATACCCAACATCTAATCGGGTACCGGCATCTCTCTCAGCATTAGACAAGCCACCCGTATGATGACTACTTACCACAGTATCACTGCTTGCACCTTCGACAAGGCCCCAATCTTTACCCCGACTTACTTCAAACAATTTACTGAGTGGAACAGAGCCATCTGCTTTCGTCTTGACTCGGATAGCGGTTGGACTTACACCCCACTCTGCCAATGTACGTCCATCGGGTGCAAACATCGATGTACAGTCGAAACTTGTAGTACTGATATCATTACTAGTACTATTATCTAATTTCATAGTATATTCGACAGCAGCCGCAATAACTTCATCTGTTAATACGCTAGTGAAATTGATACGAGGGCTGATAATCCAATCAGCACCATCAGCATATCCACTAAACCCACCGATTACACCATGGAATCTAACAGTAGAACCTACTCCCGCAGTTGTCCTAGTACTATAGTGAAATGTTAATCCGATATGTCCACCATCATCAGAAAGTTGTATCATACCATTTTTCTTCGGGAATCCTAGATATCCAAGTACATCAGGGTGACTAAAGTTACCACCACTTTGATATGGGTCTTGGAGTGTTAAAGTCAGTTGACGAGCACTTCCGCTTCCACTCATAGCAGCAGTTGCCCTAATACCAACATCACGAGCAGGATACGTATTCCATAAGTTACCTTTCCAAGAAGATGCAGTACCGTTGGTCATGTGACCAGTAGCCTCACCTGTACCTGCCATATGGTTACCAATCGTAAATCCACCTTGGGCTACATCTCGGTCATCAAAGTAAATCATTACTTCTTCGTCAATCGATGGTGGAAGCGTTGTCAAATCATTTGCAAACTTTTCACCATGTTGACGATATACCATACGGATAGTATGTGAATCTCCTCGATGGTCAACGAACCGAATACCATACAGATTTCCATCACCAATATTCTTACTCTGCATATCATCTAAAGGAATATACTTGTGACCAGAATCGTCCATATTTAATGATGTTGCTTTAATAGTAGCGCCATCTACACCTACGCCATAAATTGCATCAAATCTTGGATTTTCTCCATCTCGACCAAAGCCCCACTTACCAGTATCAGGAGCCCAGCCGGGAATCCCAGCCATCGTCATCCCACCAAAGTTAATGCGACCCTTAGCCTTTGTACCAACTCTTAGTCCATCGACTAACGTAGCAGCAGGACTCTTAGTCTCAAATGATTCGTTTGCTACAGAATTGTAATGGCGACCCGTACTTGTCTCTTGACTTGCGCTTGCGAATAATACCGTCGATTGTGTTTCTGGCCCAAAGTCTAAGTTATTCATCATCTGTTCATTTGCTTCTTCAGGAGGAAGGAACTCTTTGAGAGTAGTAATTGGGGCAAATGGTCTACCGTAACGATTGATTGGCATTGGTGCAGGATGCATATTCTCTCCAGTCATTTCATCTGGTTGGCACCAATAATTACGGAATCGACCACCATGTCCAATTAGATATTCTGGACGATATGGGCTCTGAGCCTTAGAATTATCCAGCCAAGTACAAAAGTTACGACCAGATGCACCGGGAACTGTACTATGAATAACGATACTGAATCCTTTATTTCCATCAGAATCTAACACAACACGACCAAGATGGGCGCGGACGTAACCCATGTGAGTTCCTCTATCATGACTAGAGAATGCCTTTTCTGGGTCCCAAAACGGAGCAGGGTCATGTGTAGATGCAGTTGCAGCAAAGTCAGCATGTAGATGTGCTGCGGCTGGGTCAAAACCACCACTAAATCCACCACCTTTTGGTCCGGGCGAAGCAATGTCAAACTTCTCGCTTTCACCAAAGAACTGGTCAGCAGGTCGCCTTGCATGAGTGCGTCCATTCTTAGCCCCAGCCTGATTAATCATACGGATAACTTCTCTAGCAGCAGCCTCAATATCAGTAACGCCATCTCTTAATGCAACTTCACCAAAGTCAATGCTCAAACGACGTGTAAAGTCCATTTGCGTCCATAGTGGATGATTATTCAAACCACGATAAGTATGCTCTTTATGATTGGTTAAATCTAACGCAGTGGCCCGAATACCTTTGAGCGCAAGGAATGCTGGAATACATCGAGTTCCATCTGGTGTATCAAAGAAAGTAGATTGCTCTCTAACATCTTCTAGTACTTCATCGTGCTTAGCAGCAGCAGCACTAGAATCAACTACTGCTTCATTTGTTCTTGGAGCATATACACCAAAAGAAGAAGTTTGAATTTGCGGAATATGTAAGGTCATTCCTGCAACACCACCTGCACTAGTGCTAGATTTATTCCAACTACTATTATGAACATAACTTGTTTCAATAAAGTCAGATTGAGTTGTCGTGTTTAGATATGGACTTTGGCTTGGGAATCCAGCAGGAACATCTAACCAAGAGCCAGAATTAGCATCGGTGTTTAGAATTACACCGCCTGTGTGACTTGGTGCTGCACCAATCTTAGTTGCATCTGCACTTGACTGAACCTGCATCCAAAGGTCTTGGAATGCAATAAACTCACGGTCGTGCGCAACATCATACAGTAGTACACGAGCAAACTCCGCAGTACTTTGATATGGGTCTATATACGCAACAGTAGGAGCAAAGGCTGCTGTATCTACACCCATTACAGTATGATGTAATTCGACTGATTTATTGACATGTTGCACAAAGTTTTGCGCTGTTTCGATAGCACTATTTCCAATCAAAAAGTTCTCCATCGGGATACTATCTCTAGGGTCAGTTGCATCGAAAGACCCCATTCCTCCAGTAAAGCCTGTCCAAACCTTACCTTCATCTAATGTACCTCTGCTCTTACAAAATAAACCTGCCATTGCATGTGGGTTTGTATAGTGCATATTCATCCATACAGTATCACCTTCTCGTAATCCGCCGGGTGCATATGGATGTGCCCATGCTCGACTCAAGAATCCGTCGATTGTACGTGGCCAAGTTGATGCAGATAGTGCATAGAGACTTTCGATATATACTTCGTCACCTGCTGCCGGATGTTCTGTTTCAGTAGATGTAACTGTAATGACATTACTTGTTCTCGTAGTATAGGTTCCATATCGTAATGTTCCTGAAGCATTTCTCCAAGTTAAACGGTATCCATATAGTGAGTTGGGCGTATCCAGCGGAAAATTGTAAGCATCTTCTAGCGTAATTGTTGCAACAACGCCACCTCCACCAGAAGTAGTGGTAATGACTCTAGAACGGGCTCGCTTATTTTGTATTCGTTTTAGATGAGGATTTGTCTTAGGACCTGCTCGGAACTCTACAGCAGATACATATTGTTTCAACCCATAATCTACATTCCCACCTTGTGTCATTACATTAGAGCGGTCATAATAGAATGAGCGGCGACCTTCGTATCCTGCACTAATTAATTGTGGGTTATCAGCAATAGATTCGTAATTCATATCTTGATAACCCGGAGCAGGTGTGAGTAAAGCCCCTACTTTCAAGTCCCTAACGAAATGCTTTGAACAAGACCACCCATCATTCGCTGCGCCTGCAAGTGTTAGATAACCAGTAGCCTTTGCAGTATAGATACACCATTCACCCGTATTCAAGAAAGCACGACGATAACGTGCACTTCCATTAATACCTGCAACTGCAATCGGCGAAGCCGATGAAATGGGGAATATAGCAGAGTCTTCAACATAGACCCTATGGTTACTTACATCATATGGCTGGGTAATCTTAGTACCAGATTGATGAGTATTATTGGCTATAGTATAGGAAAATGCAGCAAATACTTCTGGGTCTTGAGGAGATACAGCATCAAATCTACGCCCAACTGGATTCGGTGCCCAACTATGTGCAGTATGTGTACAATCGACATGAATCTTCATACTATTATCAGGACCGGGGAAGATACCTTTTTCTTGATTTTCAAAGAAGAACTCTTCAAATAAAGGAATCTCGACTAATGCACGAGTACTAGCATACTGACTACCTAACTGATAGTCGTGACTGACTGTATCTAATGTCTGGAATAATCTGTCATTGATTGTTGTCCCATCACTACACATTGATTCCTCTGAAAACTTATCATCAACATGTAATTCTAAACCAACTAGAGTACCATTACCCGTTGCTGTATTTACGTGACTATACCAATTCGCAAATGTATTCAATTCATTTCCATTAAAGTCAATGAACTTACCTGTACCAAGACTAGAGCCAGTTGCAAATGTGAAAGCGGTTCCGTCTTTACTAGCATATTCTGCCGAAGCATAACGAATTAACCCAGTCGTATCATTAGTTGGCATTGCGATATATATTCTACCTACTTTTGGGAAACAATATGTTCCCCAAGATGCTAAATCTTCTGCTCGATTATTCAATGGCTTAACACTAACTGTGCTACTACTGTAGCCAGAAATTAATACAGTGCAATCTCGTCGTGTATTCCACGCTAATCTTGCTATTGGACTAGGGTCCCATGTCTCCTTAGTATTAATCGCACCTTGACCGGGACCACCTAGTGTAACTGCGACTACAGGTGCACCCGGCATAATTTCTTTAACAATATGGGAATCTGGAGCCGCATCACCCTTGACACTAATACTAGCCGAAGAAATATCAGAAATCAAGCCATGTGCACGTAAATGAGCATTACCATAATCATCATCACTAAATGAAAGTACTCGTCCTCGACTCAATAAATGTTCAATTGTAATCGATAATCCTGATTGAGTACTTTCCCATTTTGATAATTGAGAAAATCTTGCTCTATTACTAGGCTGTATTGTTAACCTTACACTTTTATCGTTTGAACTGTGTTCAATGATATCAAAGACTTCATAGACACCAGATGAATGGTTATCTGTACCTCGTAATAGATTTACATTATTATTGAATAAGGGCTCATTGTCTAATACTAATGCAGCAGTTCCTGCACCAATTGTAATACTCGTAGAACTAATTGCAGTAATAGTACCAAGTAAAGTCCCATCTGACCTGTAGACCTTTTCTCCTGATTCAAAGTAATGAGTTGCATTATTTCCATCTACTGTCATTGCACCAGTAGTACTAGCAGAATATCCACCTCCATTGTTAATCAATACACCTGTATTAGATGCGGCATCTGCAGTCGTTAAGCGAGTTATATCACCATGGTCTACCCATGATGAATTAGACCCAACAGTACGTTGCAAGATAACTTTACTAAACGAAGAGTTCCTTGTACCTAATTCAGTTTTAGCAGACGATATTAGACGAGGAGTCGTTTGTGGTGAATCACTAGAATGTACAGGTAAGTACTGAGATGGAGTAAGGGATAAATCAAGACTATCTTCAGCGTTAGTTCCTTCGGACGAATCTCCTTCTAATGCCCCGTCCTTAAATGGAAACATATCAGGAATATCAAACTCAATTATTCCTCCGGGTGAATAGATATTGAGCGGTGCTGTATCCATATCACTACGCATTAAATCCAATATAGTCGTGGACCCAGTAACAACAGTAGTAACGTCTGGCACAACTTTTGAAATCATCAACGAAGCACCAGTCATTGCTCTACTGACCACAGCATTAGTAATGTCAGCCGATTGAAATGCACTATCTGTCGCTGCACTAAATCGAAGTTGCTTTGTCCCATGATGCAAAGTAACTGTGTTTGCAGCCTTATGCGCTGTACTAGCAGGGGTGTTTCCAATAAAAATCTCATTAGCGGCAAAGGTCTCTCCATCTTTACCAAATGATTTGATACTTTGTACAGTAACGACCGTTGAACTAGAAGTCCCTACTACTCTGGAGGTAGCACAAGTTCCAAATCGACTACCATTGTAATCTATGGCATTATAGTGAACTTGAACAAATGGAGCATAATCATAAGTGACTAAACTAGGAACTTCAATAAGAGCAATACGAGATTCACTTGATGGAATAAGATGTCGCTTTGATTCGTCCGAACTCTGTAATATATCTGTACCTGTCTGAGCCCTTAATGCAAAAGGAGTTGCATCAAATCCTTTACCACCAACTGCTAGTATAGCCCGCTGTGAATCAGCAATATCAGACATTCCATTTTCACAAATCCGTGTAATCACAGAAGAATTACTAATGAGCCTAGCATTCTCTAAACTATGTGAATCAAATGCAGATACGACTGAATTAATAGAAACTGTATTCTTAATATCTGAATATTGTGATTCAAATGTTGCAGAAATTATATCTGCAGTAGAATCAATCTTTTTGTCTACAGTATAGTCACTAGTTGGTGGCAATACTCCCATAAATGGATGACTCGTAACATGGTTGAGAGTATGTCTGCCTGAATGCCCCATCAAAAACCCACTGCCGGGGTTTGTTGTATAGGCCGAAAACTTATTTTCAGATACATTGCGATTAGCCATGGTCATAGAGAACATTAAGCCGTGATTTTCAAATCGACTTTCATCAATCACAACTTGCCCTTGACGATGTGAAAACTGAGTACCGCTACCTTGAGGCTGATATTCATTACCATTACCACCATCGACAATACAATCGCCCGTAATGACAACGAACCTACCTGCATCGTGAGCCTGTAATGCCCCACGTCGTCCATTCGTAGCATTAGCCGCAAAGTCTAGGTGAATGGATTCAACAGTAATAGTACCTGCTGAGCCATCTATTGCCATTAATCGTAATCTTTCTGGCCCTTTATTTGTAGGCTTACCTGTAGTTGAACTATAACCCAGCGGATTAACAAGGATATTGTAAGGTACTTTCGGAATAGTACGAGTGGCAAAACTTGTTGCCGTATGTACATTAACGCTATACTCGCCTATATCTTTCCAAGGACTTGTAGTTGCGAAATTAATCGCAGTAAGTCCGCTTTGACCCCCTAGTTCGTCAATGAGTGCTTGTGCCGCAGTTGTACCAATATTAATCGAAGAAGAAGCACTAGTTGATGCAGAGATTGAAGGAGTAGTCGTAATCAATGAGATGGGTTCAATAGGTTCTTCAAATCGCCAAAGCCCAATCGTATCATCACTCTTTACTGGCGCAAAGTTAGATTTTCCAGATTCCTTTCGTCCACGAGAAAAATGAATGGCTTCAATAACACCTCGATATTCACCACCACGCCCACCAAGGAACATACGAGAAGGAGTTAAGACCAATTCACGGTCCTCATCAAATTGCTTAGAAGCAACGATATCGCCATTCACATACAGCGCAATACTCTTACGATTAAACAAGACGGTTACGTTTAGTAATTCACGATGACCATCATTGAGTGCAGTAATATCACCTTTTGTCGCATCCGTTGCAACATTAGTATTATGGAAATCTAAAGGCGAAAACGGAAATAGTAACCCGTCCCAATAAGAAAAATTACCTTCAATATCATACACAGGCTTCGCACTACTCAAAATATGACTTTCAACAACACCAGAAGCAATATTCTTCAAGTTAACTTCAAATTGCGCTGGACTTGGACTTGAAGGTGTACCGACACTTAGCCGCATAATATTTTCATATTCAAAGACAGAGCCACCTGTATCTGGAATAACCCAAGTCTCTAATGTAAATGAACTCAAAGCGTTAGGTAATCGCTTATCATCTTGGGTGTCTGTACCATGCAATGTATACTGTGATTCTGGGATTAACACGCCATCTGTAATGCCGTTGAACTTCAACGCATATCCAGCATCAATCATTATCGTCATATCAAACACCTATTACAAAGTCCGAGGCCAGCAATTTGAGATTGAAGGCGTAGTAATTATGCCCAGCATCATATCGCACATGAAGTTTCTCAGGAACAATACGTATTCCACCATCATTACCGTGCGGGGAAGAAACTAATGCTATCATAGAATCTGAAATCACATTACCTACAAAGTTTACCAATGATTCAGTGGCGCTACCTAAATCGTCACCCAAAATCCGCTCCCACCAAGAATCTTGACTATCTTGTGATGGGATGCCCCCCATATCATTAGAATGAATACTAGGGACCATTTTCAAAGAGGCGTCTCTAGTATTGTAAAGAGAGCCTTTATCATCCAAACTTTGTTCTCCAAATGTCAAGAAGAAATTGCGTGCTACACCAGTAACACCAGAACTAGTAATGAGACTATCATATGGAATCTGAATACCACGGATTAAATCATTATATTTACTAGCATTAGAAATAATTCCTAGTAAATCTTGAGCCTTATCTCCTGCAGATTTATTTTTACCATTTGCACCCACTTCAAAGTTACCTTGTGAATTAAAACTTGTTTCCCACCGAGCACTAGGGTCAATTTGTGTGAACTCATATGCTCCTGTACCAGTGGCACCTGTACCAATAGGTGCTATCCAAAGGAATCGTGGTGGTATATTCATCATACCACTATAAGCAGTACCAAGTAGTTGACGATAATTGGAGCGATTAAGTTTTTGTCGAATAAGCAAAGTAGACCCAGAACGAATAACGTCAAATGCATCATTTGGATGATAAGCACCTGCAGCATAGCCCGGATGCTCTGATGGTAATACAGGGAAAGGATTACCCGCTAACTGGGTTCCAGAAGACAATTCAAATGCTTCTTCGACCAACATAGCCATAGTCATCGCAGGGTTACCATTATCAGGAGTAGAAAATACTCCACCAATTGGAATAGTAATCCGAGCATGCCTTCCAATATATGCACCTGTTGTTACTGTAGGATGTGTTGAACCTCCTGATAAATGAGAAGCAGTACTTGAAAATGTAAACATAATCGCACCGGCATAACTACTAACAGGATTTTCATTACTGAATCTCCAAAAGTTAGGATATATCGCAAACGACCTATCGATATAATGGTCTTCTAAGGCTCTAACTCTACCAAAATACATTATTTCGTCTTCATCTACCGCAACTGCAGCAGAACTAATGGTAATTTCGGATATTCTTTGAACACCTGCACTAATCACACCACCAGATAATTCATCTGTTTCTTCATCCTCGTAATCAAAAGTAAGTCCAGTAATAGTACCTATAGTTCGTCCATACTGGTCAAATAATTTACCTCCTACCATTGTATCAACGACATCTTCCTCACTAGCAGGATACTGCCCTCCACCAGTCCATGCCTCTTGACCAAAGTACTGGTCATATACATCAATTGTAACAGCACTGGCACTAATTTCAAAACCTTCGTTTGGCTTTACCATAAACGCCATATTATTGAAAGGACCAAATCCATGGTCTACACCATTGTATAGAGTGGTATCTATTGGTATAATTGAGCCAAAATGCATCCACATTTGCTCACCACCATCGTCGATTGTAACGCTATTTGTACTACTTACTTGACTCACATCATCATCTTGTAAAATACCACTAATTTCTATTTCAACAGATGGGATGTTTGTATCAATAGCCATACGCTGTAAGATATTATTTGGTGTAGGAAAAGCGCTGACATTACGGTCAACTGCAATATCTAAACTAACTGCATCTAATTCAATAACATCAGTTCCCCTTGGACCTACTGCTAATCGAATTGGAATCCCCATATTTTCACCTCAAATGATAATGTCTGCTGCGATAAACTTCAGACTAAACTCATACGCTTTCATAGCCGCATCACGCTTGACATTAAAGTCAGTAACAATGCCATTAATCCCATTACGCCGACTGTCATCGCTATCTATGTCGTATCTATTAGAAGCATGCGTGGTATTATCGACAGATAATTTCTGTAAAGTATCAGTAGTTCCTGTCGTAACAAAGAAGTTTCTTTGGGCTACATCATAATTATCAAGTGAGTTTAATCCTAATGTAGCAAGAGAATTATACGGTATTTGTATTGCAGTAATATAATCTCCAAGGTGTTCATCTGAATAGATATCATGCGTTATAAATCCGGCTATTGTATTAATAAATTGACCTGTACCATGAGAAGAAGCATGGTTCTGACTATTACCAAGAATACCTAAGATATCTTGTACCTTATCACCTGCCGACTTAACAGTTTTACCACTCTTCCCACCTGTAAATCCTTTGAGCAAGGGAGTTTTATCCGCTGGTAAGTTATCAATAATATTGGCGCCTTGCCCAAGTCTACCAAAGTTAGTCTTGTGAACTTGAGTAATTTTCAAAAGCGTATTAGAGCCATCGCCAGAAGCACTTACACTTGTTGAAAATACTTTGTCCATGGTAGTATCTCCGTCAGCATTTACAGGACGTAACCCAACACTAATTGAAGAATGACTTAGTAACTGGGCTAATGTATAAGCAATATATTCGTCTGTACGTGCAACAGTAGCGTTAAGCGTTTCAAGAGCAGTGCCATTAAACCGAGTAGTGGTATCAGCATAGTTAGGATATGTAGGTCCATTCGTTGTTGTATTATCACCTGCATTCTTGAGAGGTAGAACAAGAACTGTCTCTCCATAAAGAGAAGCAGGCTGAATGCTTAATTCAGGAGCCAAATGCAATGTATCTCCTACTTGAGGAGCAGTAATTGTATCAAATGTAATATTCGTTCCACCTGAGTCTACACTGCGTAATGTTGTTTCTTGGATATATACTCCGCTTCTAAAGAAACTAATTTTATACGGCCTATCACTATAACCACTTTCTACCCAAGTCTTGATACTACCAGATAATCTACAACTGGTTGTAGTAGGCGAAGCGCCACTATCCACAGTAAGGCTCGTAGTTCTATGATTATTCAAATAACCATATGGCTCATTCTTAGAGGCTGCCCTCTGGGTATCAAAGACCACAGCGATATGTGTATTGTCAGGTTGATATCCATTACCATAGCCGGGAACATACCAGCGATGATATGGTGTAGTAGTTGGATTTTCACCAACAAGAGGAATATTGTACTTCTTACTTAGATGGGCTTCCATAAGTTGTCGATTTGCGGTACTAAGTTTACTACTATACATGATGGTCTCATAGATTCTACCTGAGAAAAAATCGACTACTGTTGAGCCATCATGTAACGCACCAAGATAAACATTACCGGCTGTGGCTGGCACGTAAATATTAGAGCCAGTTACCTGAGTAGCCTTTTTGCCATTTACAAAAATATCTAGCGTCCCAGCAGCCATTTGGGCACAAATAATTACAGGTTCAGTTGTCGTAATTGAATCTGTATCGCCAGTAATTGTTTGGTCTGTACCACTATTGTATACAGTGGCTTCTGCTCGATTTTCAGAACCTGTCATATCATGATATACTTGGTATCCTTTGTTAGGTGCATCAGTAGTCGAAAAAATAGCCTGTATATCTGCATTATCGGCTTCAGTATGAGCAACGGTAAATATTGTTACATCGGTAGTATTTATTGCAGCATCAACTGCATCACTATTACTAATAGTAAAGTAATCATCCGTTCCATCAAACCAAGCGTAAGGGCGACCATTCGCACCATATTTGTAGTACTTGGGTGCACTATTGGCTGAAAACACAAAGGCATTAGAACTCTTATCTGTAAATGAGGAAATCGAACCACTATGTGCAACTCCGGTTACAGACTGGCCAGCGTCAAACCAAAATTGAAGATTGGTTGTATATGGAAGAGTATTGGCAGTCGCTTGGTCTAGCCAATAACCCACAGGGAACTTGATATACTTACCATGCCAATCTGACCATAGTGCATTACTAGTCTGTGAACGCTGAACCGAATACTCATACCATTTCTGTTCGTTTGCCTCATTATAGAGTCCTTTTGATTCTTCATCTTTAGAACTTTGACCACCACCTTTAGAATGAGGTGAAGTGGGTGGTGGAAGTGCTACTTGTGTTTGGTGAAAATCAACATGAGCAACTGCACCAGATGTAGCCTCCTGCCCAGCCTCATCAGTAAATACACCCTGTATTTCAAAGGCTACTGCAGCCTGATTTAAGTCAATACCAAACTTCTTTGCTTGTGTAAAAGGGATGCCGAAATTACTCTGAATACGCTCGACAACCATATCAATGCTGGTGGCATCTAATTCGATAAAGTCCCCATTCTCTTGAACGAGACGAATCGGAACGCGTTCTCCATCAGCATAATTCTTAACCAAACTCAGCCACTCCGATTAAACCCACTTGTATTTAGCGGTCCACCCATCTTAGACCGCATTTCTTTCATGACCATCGTACTAATTTCTTTGGCCAACTGTCGTTTGTCACTCTTATCTGTAACTCCACTAACATCAATGCGTAGATTGACTGTAACATTACCTTGTTCCTCTGGTGCCTGCGCCCCACCAATAGGACGACGTTCACTCATTGAACGCTGCGTCATTTGCGGTGATTTCATAGATTTTTCAAGACCACTCTGTACTTCTTTAATGGATTCCTCCATTTGCTGAAATGGCTTTGCAGCCCCCATCTGTCGTAATGATTCACGCAAGTCTGTTGTATGCGTCTTGGTCATTGCCATTGAGTTCGTGAACTTATCCATTTGCTGTTGCAAATTCTTCATATTTTGGCTGGCCTCTTGGCTGTATTGCTTGAACTTATCCATTGCATCAACGCTTCGTGGGTCGATATCTCCGTCTACCATTTACTCCCCTCCAGTGGTGGCACAGAGTCATAGCCCAAGTAGACTGCGCCTTGAGCGACCTCTTCTTGCCCCTGCATAGCCTGTGCCCAGTGCAGAAGTTGCTTGGCATCATCGACTGATAAATCTCTCACTTCCTTCAACCCCATGCTGTAATGTGTCATTAGTAGATATTCCATTCCTTCTCTTTGTAGGCGAAGCCGGTCACTCACTGGTCTCCCGTGGACGAAGTGTCTGATTCGTCCGGCTTCGCTTCCCGAAAAACTAGCCACCCCATGACTTCGCTGGGGTCAGGAAGGAGTTTGGCGAGTTCAACCCCGTCTTCAGGGCTGAGTGAATTGTAATCAACAGGTGGGTCACATGTTAGCCATTGGCTAAATGCGTGCTTCCAGTATTCGCTAAAGTCTAGATTCCCATTCATAAGCAAGGGCGCAGTTGCCTGAATGTCAAAGAATGACAGGCGTTTGGCTGTAACTTGCGTGGGGGTGTCGTTAATTTTCAGTTTCTTCTCCTGTGACATACTTACTCACTTCCTCATCGGGGGTAGCCGCATCTGCGGGGACCTCCTCATCTTCCTCAGTGGTGACCTCTTCGGTGACCTCTGTTTCAGATGCTTCAAGGCGAGCGATTAACTCAGCCTTGGTTCCACTGACAGGCAATTCCTTTGCCTTCAGTAGTTCTTTCAGTTCTTTGACAGTACTATCTTCTCCGTACTTCAAAGATTCATGAAATGGATTCTCACTGGCTTTACCAGCCTCTGGGTCAAACCCGACCACAGGTTCCTCTACAACAGGTTCAGGCTTGATGCGAGGATGTAGAGAAGGCCAGCGCATATTTTCACCTCAGTAATGGAAAGTTGTGTCAGTGGACATAACCTTGACATTTCGTGGCTCCAGACGAATCTTAGAGTGTAGTAACCCTTTGTCGTCTGGTACTGGAATAGGGGCCTCAGTGATAATGTAATCGTCTAAAATCACCCTTATCGAAGGTGCACGGTCTGCATTTGCTGTCACGGGTTTAGTGAAATGTAACTCAATAAAGCCCGCCGCATCACCAGTAGTTCCTACAGTAGCACTCTGCTCTACATGGCTCCTCAACTGATGCCATAATGTGGCGTCTGATAGCACTACATCAATTTCCATCTCAAACTCTTCACGCCCTTCTCGGATAATAGAAGCATTTCGTGTACCTCCATACGGCACCTGTTTGGTTGATAGATTGTTAGAATCCACACTCTCGGCCACCGTTGTTCCTTGGATAGTATGGAATAATTCAACGCCTGTTTTTCCACGCAATTCAAACGCAGTGACCATACCAAGGCTTGCGCCAAATGCCTTAACGGTACCATTGTAGAACATGAATGGCTTCTCACTACCACTTGCAATGCCAGATGAGACCCTGCCAGCAGCGTCAGTGGCTGTGTTCTGGAACATTCGGTGCGCAGTATAGCGGTCACCCTTGCTTGAGGATTCCAATCGACCTGTATCTGTATAGCAGGAAAGGGCGTCGAAAATTGCACGATACTTGAGTTCAGCATCGACAGTTGAGGACAATTCCCATTCGACGATTTTGCACCCTCTGAATACTCTTGTTAGTTGCTTTGAATCTGTAGCAGCGCCCGGTGCAGCAGAGCCAGCCTCCTGACTGTAAGAACCCATGTCACGATTACGAACACTATGCTCAACACAAAACGAAGGGATAGTATCACTGGAGAAAAGCAGGTGCTTAACAGGATTGGTGATACTCTTGTCCGCTGCAACCGTTGGTGCATTATCATCTGCTTCTCTTAGGAAAATATCACAGTCAATTGTATGTGAAAAGCCCCAAGGGTCATCGATGAAAAATCTCGTGCCGCCGGATATGGCTGTATATGCAGTAATTCTACGAATCTCACTAGTTTCAGTCCACTCAAAGTGTTCATCCTCAGCAGCCAGACCTCCAGAAGAAGCAACTGGCCAGAAATGATTAGTTTCCAAATTAGGGGCTTTGTAAGTCGTTGTAGGCGTAAGGTTAGTATCTTTGATTAGTAAATAGTCACCAACTCCAGCAGTAACTTGTGTAATTCCTCCACCACTACTTGCTGGAAACTGTGCGGAAGGTAAGTCAACATAAGTTTGACCAGCACTTATTGCGCTTAACATATTTGCAGTCTGACTTTGTGTGCCACCATCACCGGGGTCTGCGCCACAATTAGCATAATCAACAACCTCTTTACCTAGGCTATAGTACAACCAGCGAGCATCATGTAATGGCATTTCAAGTGAGCCGCCCGTATGATGTACCTTTCCTGTTTGCTGTACTGCGGCCTGTCTACCTAGACCTACGACATGATATTTGTGAATGTCCACGGTCGTATCAGGTAGCGTCATGAAAGATGCCAATCCAATGAATTGGTCAATAAGACTGAACTCTTTTGACGTAAGTGCATTAGCATGCATAGTAAACTCACTGCTGGCTGCAAGTGTCGGCATACCTAGCGAATGTACGAAGATAACATCGTTGTTGTTTGACCCAGCGATTGTCCCAACTGCCAGTGCTGGTACGATTTTAATTTTTGAATAAGTGGCAAGCGTATGGTCTACAATCGTGTAAGTGCGTCCACTTACAGATTCGTAATAATAGGGTGAAAAATTACCAGAAGTACCATGAAAGGTCATTTTACAACCAATGAGCATTCCCAAAGGAACAGATAATATCCCAGAAGCACCAATATCAGTATTGGCCGCACCAGTTCCAGCAAAAGTAATCTCCGTGTAATCATCACCAGCAGCAGTAACAGCAGACCAAGTAAATGGCTCATTACATTCTAGATAAAGACCAGTCTCGTGTCCCATGGTAACTTCTGAGACATCTCCCTTGTAGTGTGCACCAAATGTCATGGTATCGCCTCCGCCAGTATGACGACCTCTACTTGGAAGGTGTGTCGGAACAACTTTTTGGTCCT
>Ga0080013_1002092_pt1 | contig 24455 bp, 21 predicted proteins | sample ETNvirenome_6_85_FD_69236 | JGI IMG/M metagenome (GOLD analysis project Ga0080013, IMG submission 69236) | Marine viral communities from the Pacific Ocean - ETNP_6_85 (SPADES assembly) (version 2) | ecosystem: Environmental > Aquatic > Marine > Oceanic | place: Pacific Ocean | collected 2013-06-19
ATGAACACCCTCTTAACACCCTTATAGTAGACAACTGTATAAAAGCTATGTGTATCAGTTTTAGGCATATCACGTACCTCTTTGGTGTCTGTAAATAGCTGTTGTTTGTTATCCATGTACCTAATAGTGGCTCATATAATGAAGTAGTACAGTATCCATTGTGGAAAAGACTGTTCCATATGTGAGATAATGAGCAAGCCCAGTAATCACGCGGGGGACAAGAGATCAGGGGCGAAGCGATAATAGCAAAGACAACCTATTGCGAGTGATAATGAGGAATAGTTGTATTGCCCCTCCATCCCTCCGTCTTATCAAAGACTCCACTCTCTCGCGCCATGCAATGGAGGGGGTACACCCCCAGGGTTTCTAGTGCATTACACCCAAAAATTTTCTCGCAAAAATTCCTGGCTTCCACTCTCTAACAACATTCAGCCCCCTGAATTTGTTTGACCCTCATACGACTCGGGCCACTACAGTATTATCGTCTCCCTAACAGGTCAACTCTAATCCTTCGTGTCCTCTCGGAGGAGACAAATAAGGTAGCCAGACGTGGCTTAGTAAAAATAGTTAAAAAATAATTGAACTTCTTTAAATAATTGTTGTCTAATCATTACTTATTAGTTATATTACTCCTTAACCGTCGTAACCTAACTTAATAAAAGAAATCAGAGATTCCTTTACGTAATGCTTAGTTTAAACATATATGGATCTCTATGTCTTTAGTTAATGTAATTAAATTGGTTAGTTAAGTTTCATTACCTTGACTATATCTCCTCAACTCACATTAGCTCGTTGTCCAGTCAAGCTGGATTGTCGATATTACTACGTACCGTCAAATGTTTATTGTCTATAAACGATAGTTACAAACCACGATATTGGAACTAACGTACTATGTATAAACTCTCACTAACATCTTTGTCTAAACTCAAGGGAGTCCATACAGACTTAGTTCTTGTTGTCACTAGAGCTATTCAGATCTCTCAATATGACTTTGGTGTCTTAGAGGGACTACGTTCCGAAGAGCGACAAAGGAAGCTATACAAACAAGGTAAGTCTCAGACTATGAAGTCTAAGCACCTAGTAGGTCTAGCAGTAGACCTGGTTGCATATGACAATAAAGGTAATGTAACTTGGGACATGGATTACTACAGAAAGATTAATCTTGCCATGCAACAAGCAGCTAAAGAGCTTGGAGTCTCAATTACCTGGGGTGGTGACTGGATCGCTTTTAAGGATGGCCCTCACTTCCAAATCGAACTAGAAAAGTAACGGTTAGTATTGAAGATCGAAGTTAGCTAAGTTAAATTAATTTGGTAAATAGAGAGCTAAATAGATGGGTAACCCATTAGTATCAACAGCAACCGTCCAGTTAAAAAATCGTGATGGTGGTTATGGAAGCGCACCGCTAAGCGTGGTGCCTTTCCTAGATTTAACGCATGGAGATGGTTATATTGTTGCTGATGGCAATAAGAAGTTTTTTCGTCGTTGCTTAGTCGGTCAAGCTTACTCTTCAACGATTGAACTGTATAATGTTGGTTTTGCATCCCAATCAATTGATTCGATTTCATCCCCTTCCTTATTTACTGTTACACCCTCACAGTCTCTTCCGGTTACATTACAACCAGGTGCGAGTCTCACTTTACAGGTACAATATTCTCCTAGCGGAACTGGTGCTGAAAGTGAAGAGATAACAGTAACGACAGGTGGAAGAGATCTGACCCTGTACCTGGGTGCAACAACTGTGTCTGGTGCTGCATCTACGGTAAATATCACTACCGATACAGGTGCCTTGGTTGAGCTTGATACAGCTAATACTGATTACGTATTACAAACCAACCTAGATATTACTGGGCCTGGTTTCGCTGTAACAGCAGATAACATCACCCTAGACTTGAACGGCTACAATGTAACGTACGGTGATGCTTCTAATGCCAAGAATGCTGGTATTAATCTATTGGCTGACTATCGTGCTGATACAATTACCGGATTAGTTGGTAAGGGTGGAGGATCTTCTCACGGATTCCTATTGACTGGTGAAGGAAGTGAGTTAATCCAACGTGCAGGTTCTGCAACAGAGGGTCACTGTATCCATGTTTGGAGCCAAGCAGGTAATTTTCACCAGTTTGAAAAAGTAAAATTGAAACCTGCTGAAGACTCAGCTCACGCCATCTATGGATCTAGTGGCGGAGATGGTACGTTTGTTAAGAATCTGACTATTGACTCAAGTGTTACAACTATAGGCAGTAGGCACCAGTATGATGGCTACATGATTAAAGTAGAGTCAGATGACAGGTTCTGGTCACTTAGTGGCCTAACCATGTCCGGTGGTGCTCAAGGGGGTTTTGTTGGCGCAGATACTTTACATACCCAAGTAACTAACTGTAACATTTCACACCAAGCAATATACGTTAACGGGTTCGCTATCTTCAATGGTAAGTTTAGTGACACATGGAACAACGTTATTCCCGCAACAGCTAGTGGTAGGGCGTTAAGGTCTGAAGATGACAGCTATATCTGGAATAACACGGTTGATATCCAAGAGCGTTATAACACAGCAGAATCAGGGTATTTAGAGGCTTACGGTTTACAGATTGAAAAAGAGACTGGTACAGATGCAGCAAGGATTAAGGTATTCTCTAATATCATAGTCGCCAGGGCTTATTCCCTAGGGGATGGTGGTAACACTATTCGCTCAACATCTGTCGGTTCAGGTAATAACTCGATTGTCCATGACAATATTTTAGCTTCTTACCGAGATGCAGCAGCTTCATCTCCTTCATGTGTTATCAATGCTATTCAAGCGAACACTAACCCAGGCGAAACACCCTTATTTACAAATAACAGTTTTTATATAGATGAGCTACTGTTTTACTCATTCTGGGATGGTGTTAGTAACCTTGATATCCGAGACTCTACAGTCGGTTTAGGTCCAAACCCAGCAGATGCGGGGAATACTGACAGAAGTCTAGCTTTGGCGTATATTGAACAGGGTGCATCTAGACCATACGACTCAGTAGACAATAACATTGTTAATACAACAATACATAATAGCATCTCTCGTGACTCGATTAATATTAAAGATAACCCAACCACAGCTACAGGTATTAACTATGGTTGGTCATACACTCTAACTGTAACAACTGATGGGGTAACTCCTTTGGTGGGTGCAACGGTGGTTATTGATGATGGAAGTGCTACGGAAGTATTGAATACAACAACAGACGCAAATGGTCAAATATCAACTGACCTCTTTGAGCACGAAGTTACAGCAGCAGCGGCAGCGGCCGCAATTAAAACTGACGTTTCTTTGCATGATGTAACAATTTCAGCAGCGGGTTATGTGACCCAGAATTACTCGGTTGATATGACTCAAGCAAGAGCAGAGACAAAAACGATGGTGGCAGTGTAATGGCTAATTTCGGATATAAACCGGCTGTCCCGCATACATCTACAGCACTAGGTACAGCAAATAACTCATTTGGACCGAGGCTTTCAGATGCCTCCTATACTGACAACTCTCTATCTATTGAATACACCCCCTCGGCAGCTGAAACCGTAACAGAGTTATATATCCATGCTCGTGATAATTACGGTTCAGCGGGTTCATGTAAAATTAGTGTTTATGAATATAGTAGCGGTCTGACTAACTTAGTTGGTTCTGCTGATGTTACAGGCATTACAAGCTTAGATTGGTACAGTACCACAGGCTTAAATATTGCATTAAGTGCTGGTACAACCTACCGATTAGTAGTTTCTAATATAGTCGATACGCGGTTATCTAGAACTACTGCGTTCTCAGCAGGTACTACGAGAGCTACAAGTAACCAGCCTGATCCTTGGGTAGAGTTTGGTACTATTAATAATGTGTATCAAGTTTATGCTGTTACGGCTGCTAGTGCTATTAGTTTGTCTGGTCCAGATACCACGACTGAAAACACAAGTACACAGGCAACAGGTACACAGCTAGATGGCGCTACAAGCTTTTCTCTGCAAACAGACGACACTAGTTTTTCAATTGCTCAAACAATTACAAGCCAAACTGCAACAACCTTAGATTATACAGCGACTACGGGTGCTTCAACAGTTGCACTCGGTACGCCGTTATCAGGTGTACCACTTGAGCCGACTATTACAGCTATCGGTATTACGTCTTACCAGTTACAACAGGTAGCGGTTGATTCAGGTGGACAAACTGAGCGCAACATCACGATTAATGCACCTGCAACACATGAGGTTATACAGACTACACAGATTCAAGCAAATACCAACTCAGGGGAATCTATCTTCGCTTCAGATATTATTGTAGTGGAAGATAATATGCAGGCTTATGTACCTAAAACTGCCAACGGGATGAATATCACTTGGTTAGCTAACGGTACGTTTACAACCGACACGGACCAAACCGAGACTGTCCAAATCGCATATTTTTCACCTGCAACGGGTCAATGGTCTGCTGTTAATATCACTATCCTAGATTCAACGGTTGTACCGAGTGCAGGAGGAGGAGGTGGTTCGTCTGCCTATTATAATTATTTAAAAAGCCAAGGTTACAGCGGGGGTATGTCAACAGCTAGACGAGCTTTCTTAGGTAAAGGATCTCAAGGCTCTGGTGAGGAGTATAGTGAATATCTTGCTGCTGGCTATGATGGTGGTTTATCAACTGCTAGATATAATTTCTTAAAGGATAATCAATAGATATGTCTAAAATAGATCTAGATACTATATCATCAGGGTACCAGTCTACAGTTAATCTTAATGACAATTTTCAGTCAATTGAAGATGAGCTGAATAACAAGGTACTCTATAGGGATAATCCTGATGGTGAACCTAACCAGATGCTTAACGATCTGGATATGGACTCTAATAGAATTATTAATCTACCCAGTGCTGCTTCAAACAATGAACCAGCTACCTATGGTCAGTTATTAGCTGCTGCCTCTAGTATCACTAGTATCTCTACATTGTCTGAGGAACAGACTGCTAGTTCTGATGGTCAATCAGTATTTAACCTGACTGCTGTTACATACACCCCTGGTGCTAAGAACCTAGTAGTGTACCGTAACGGTGTGAAGATACCAAGATCTAGCTATACAGAGACTAGTTCTACAGCTATTACTTTATCTGCTACTAACGCTACATCTGTTAGGTCTGGTGACGAGTTTGAATTTGAAGTGAATCAGAGGGATGTTGATGCAGATACATACCTAGCTAGTAATGTCATGTATACCCCTGCTGGGTCAGGTGCTGCTACTACTGATGTACAGACTAAGCTGCGTGAGTTGGTATCAGTTAAGGACTTTGGTGCCACAGGTGACGGTGTTACAGACGACACAGCAGCGATTAATTTAGCGCTTGCTGTTGGGGGTAAAATTTATTTTCCAAGCGGGACTTATCTTTGCTCAACTATTACCTTAGTATCTAGTGATACACATATTTTTGGCGACAAAAAATCTGTTATAAAACTAAAAAATTCAGTCGATGTTGATCTTCTTGATCTAAGCAATTTTGACAATATAACTATTTCAGACCTTACTTTTGACGGAAACAAAGCAAATCAAACTGTTGATGTAAACTCAGTTTGTGTTCGTGGAGATGGATGCTCTAATGTAATCCTGCAAAATTGCACTATAAAAAATTCAGCACTTTCTGGGATCAATATTAGAAATTCTGATGGTGTGAAGGTTGTAAATAACATCTTTACGGATTGCGGAACCAAAAACTCAGTTAACTCTGGTGACGCAATGTATTTAGCTTTCAATACGAATGATTACGTCTCTGGCAACACTGTAACTAACCCTGCAAGAATCGGAATCATTATCAAAGGATCTGCTGGCCCAACTGCTACAAATAGTACCGTTATTGGGAATTACGTTATTAATTCTGGTGAAAACGGCATAGGTACAGAGGATGGTAATGCAAGAATACTAATAGCAAATAATGTCGTTGTTGATGCAGGAGACAACGTATTTGCTTCTACCAAGGCAGGTATTGTTGTTGGGGAAACAGGTGAAAAAATTACCGTTTCTGGAAATATTATCCATAACCCTGGATCGTATGGTATTGAGGTTGTACATGGGGCAGATGAAACTATTGTTTCCGGTAACAGCATTACATCGTCTGGATCGACTGGGATATTCGCAACTGCTGTGGATGGAAGTGGCGGCTTAGATAATTTGCTTATTACTGGGAATAACATAACAACAACTGTGCTTGATGGAATTTACATATCGGCGGCAGCAACAAACCCTCTTGTAGCAGCAAACTTAAATACAAACATTAGCATTTTAAGTAACGTCATAAGGAGCGCAGCTAGGGATTGTATTGTTTGCTCTGCAATGCTGGACTTCAATATCTCAAACAACACTATCCATTCAACAACTACTGGGGCAGGGATTAGGGTTATAAACTCAGAAGAGGGTTCTATCTCCGGTAACTATATCACTGAAGCTGCTAGTCGAGGAATCTATGTCCAAGGGGCTACAATAAACTGTAGCAACGTGGCAATTAAAGATAATACGATTGCTGATGCTGGGACGTGGGGGGTTTTTATTATTGCGTCTGATAATGCAAGCATTATGGGGAATACGGTAAGAAATAGAACTGGGAGCACCCCAACAGCTGTAGGTATAAGATCCGAAGGAGCAGGAAACTCTAACCTTATTGTAAATAATGATGTAAGAGGTATCACGACTGGTATTAGTTCAGCGGTTTCTGGAACTGCCGACACAACAAGTCCTAACTTTACATAGAAGGTATTTTAATGCCAATTTCAAAAGCATACAGTACAGGTAATAAACCAAACGAGATCGTTTCAGTAGTAGACTTTGGGGCAGTAGGCGACGGGGTAAATGATGACACAGCGGCTATTCAGGCAGCGATTGATTCAATCACAACTGCCGGGGCCATTTACTTTCCTAGCGGTACATATTATTGTGCTTCAGGGTTAACGGTATCTTCTGCTCGTATCGCCCTTCTAGGAGATGGTCAACTCTCTTCAATTATAGAGTTTGATGACGGAGCTACGACAGGTATAAATATAAGTGGTAGCCCTACTGCTGGTTTCTTATTTAAAGACTTATGGATCAGAACGAATAATGTGTCTAGTTCTACTCATACCTTGATTAAGGTTAGAAGCAACAGTAACTGGACTATAGAGAATTGTTCTCTAGGTCGGAGTGGAACCCTACTAGATATTGATGGCACATATATCGGAAAGGTAATTGGAGGACAGGTAAATAACTGTAACCAAGTACTTAAGATGGATGACACTGTTGCGTCTACTGCGGATATCTTACTTACAGGGATCACTTTCGGGACTATCGCTACAGGCTCAGATGCAGTTATAGATGTAGCCAGTCCTGGATTATCAGTAGTGGGCTGTACAATAGAGACTCAGAACCATACGAAAACCCTTCTTAATGCTGCTACGGGTGCTCAACGTGTAGTATGGGAAGGGAATAAGGGAGAAGAGTCAGGTCAAATTGTTTGCGGGACTTCCGTAGAAGTTGTGATAAACGGAGGACAACTCTTTGACTGCTACGACAGCTCTACATTAAGAACTATTAGGGTAGACAGTGGAACAAAGGCCAATGTCTCTGGTATCCAGATTAAGTATACCACTTCAGGTACGTATAATGCGATTAATGCGTCAGGTGGGCTTAGTGCTAACGGAGTAACCATTGATGGGGCGTTAACGGGTATTCAAGGGGGGACCGGTGTTATTACAGGATGCTACTTAGTTAATAACACAACAGCAATTAACGCTAGCGGCTCTGAAATGGTAATTAATCCTAACTACTACTCTGGTAATACAACAGATGTTACTCGTACAGTTACAGAGCTAACTATTGTATCTGGAGCCATTACTATAGGTAATGGTGATTTCTATATTGTGGACACAGAATCCAATGCTGCTACAGATGACCTAGAAACAATTAATGGAGGGTATCCTGGCAAAGATATTACCCTTATTGCCGCTAACAGTTCAAGGACTGTAGTATGTAAGGACGCTATAGGTAATATGAACATTTCAGGGGATTTTAGTCTCAATCAAGCCAGGGATACAGTTACATTGAAGAAAAGCACTGATGGAACCTGGATAGAACTCAGTAGATCAGACAACGCGAGCTAAGGTTACAGATAATGTCAATTTCAAAAGCATATAAAAAAGAGGAGTAGCTACTACTATGGCGGGTTTTGAAAGTGCCTCTGCTTTAGGTACACGCAACTATTATGGTCCTCGGTCTGCTCTTGATGTGCAGGCCACTGGATTCTTTGGTTTCATTGACTATAACGACACTTCAGGGTCTACTAGTCTAGTAGCAGATACATGGACTGATATCCCAAATAACGGATTAGGTGCTTTCACTAATAAGACATATAAGCCTGAGAAGATCAATGAAATCCTAGATACCAGTACAGGTTACTTAGACTTCTCAGAATTACCTCTAGGTAGTGAGATTGTCGTACGTAATGACTTTACTGTAACACCCTCCACAAACAATTGCTTACTTGAAGCAAGGTACTTACTAGGTGATGGTGCAGGGGAGTATCCATTACAGTTCTGGTCTGAACGATTAGACAGTGGTAGTGGTATTCCTTATCAACGAGTTACAAGCTTCCCCATCTACATGGGTGATTTAAACACACAACAAAACCCAGGAAAGATGCAGATTAGACTTTCTACAGTAGGTAGTGTTGTGAACGCAGGTGTTTATGTTTCTATAAGGGTGAGCCAAGGTGAGTATTAAAATCTATAAAGATTCCTCGGCAAACGCTATCTTTATTGAAGATGCAAACGGGGTTCAATTCTTGAATAGTCTACAGGCCACTGTCACTAACGGTGCTTGTAATGTCCGTGATTTAGCTAAAGATATTGATATTGTAACTGAACAAGCTTACACTGAGTTTGTTGATGAAAACGATAATGCCTACGGTGCAGATTCTACAGAGGTGTGTAATGCACTCAATACACTCTTCTCTGCGTCAGGTACAGCAGGTACAGAGCTGCCCAATATCACCTCAAGCTTAGCAGTAAGTCTAGTACAAGGTGAGACTCTTAACTACGAGTTAACAGCAGACTACGGTGTAGGTTACGAGTGGGACTTATCAAATGTATCTGGTATAACTACCGTAGAGGGTAACAACCGGAAGATCATTGGTGGTAGTTCCCTTACAGCAGCCTCTTATAACATTCCTGTTAAGGCTATCAACTACAACGGTGAAGATTCTGAGACTGTTGTGCTTACTGTTAGTACACCGCCTTTTGCTAATACTAAATCAGTACAGTTCAATAATAATGATTATCTTGGTGCTAATGCTGCTTTGCTAGATAGTACGCTAGGAAGAACTGGAAACGGTGCAGGTTCAGGTGATGCTTGGTCCATTGCATTTTGGTTCAAAGCTGGGACTAGTAATAATCAGAACCAGGTTGTGTTTTACTACGGTTCTAATGATGCTGCAAACGGTAACCACCTTGTTGTCACGTACAACGGAGATAACTCAGCAAGAAGGCAGTTATTTCTCAGGTACGGTAGTGATAACAATCATCTATTGTTAAAAACTCCTGTGGGTAGTGTAGGTAGTGCTGATGGGTGGCAACATATTGTTATTACATATGATGGCGGTACAACAGGGTCAAGCAGTGGTTCAATAAACACATACTACTCACGATTCAAAATGTACATTGATGGTAGCCAACAGAGCACTACAAACAGCCATGCAAACTATGGTAATACTACAAGCATGAGTGGTCAGAATCTACGAGTCGGTAGGTATAACTCAGCGGCTTATATGCGGAACTCCTGTAAGGTAGATGAGCTTGCAGTATGGGACAGTGACCAGAGTTCTAATGTATCTAGTATCTACAATTCAGGAACACCTTTTGATTTGAGTACACTAGGTACAGGGCCAAATCATTGGTGGAGGATGGGAGATGGTGACACCTACCCAACGATACAAGATAATGTCGGCACTGCACACTTCGTTATGTACAACATGACCTCTGCTGATATTGTTAGTGATGTTCCTTCATAAAAAGGTTTAGGTAAGATAGATGGCTGGAAATATTGACATTAATTTAGGTGGTGTAGTTGATGGGCTTTTTAAGGGTTTAGATAGCCTATTCACATCAGATGAAGAGAAGTCTAAAGCCAGACTAGCTATGCAGGTTGAGCTACAGAAACCACACATCTTGCAGGCAATGGCAAACATCCACGGTGCTCAGCATCCGAATTGGTTCGTTGCAGGTTGGAGGCCATTCATTGGGTGGTTGTGTGGTTTATGTCTTGCTTACCACTGGTTACTTAAAGACTTTATTGTTATCGGTTTAATTCTCGGTTTCGATGAGCCTGAGAAGATTATACCATTACTTCCGACTATTGATGCTGGTGAGATCTCAGGTCTAATCCTAGCATTACTTGGGTTAGGTGGTCTTAGAACATACGAGAAGCTAACTGGTAAAGCCAGAGGTTAGGCCTCTACTACAAGGTATTTTAAAGAACATTATATGTCTAAATACAAATGTCCGAAAACAGGTAACTTCTTAACTCAAGCATTATTCTTCGAGCTAAAGAATGACCATGAAAGAGCTTTATATACTCTTAAAGAGGAAGACTATACTTTACCAGATGGTAGAGTACTTCCTTCTTTGAAGCAATTATACCTAGAGTGTGGAGATCCTACAGAGTACTCTTTTGCTACAGAATACTTTTACTCTTGGAAACATTGGCAAAGATGTCTTGGTAATAAGTTAGTCATTAAAGAAGTTCGTGATTGGAGAGAAGAGTTAGAGATTAAACTCAGATCAGAAGGGCTTAAAGGGGCTATCAATAATGCCATGGATGGTAACTACCAAGCAAACAAATGGTTAGTAGAAAAAGGTTGGGTAGAGAAGAAAGCTGGTAGACCTACTAATGAGCAGGTTGAAGGTGAGCTTAAACAGGCTAGTCGTCTACGTGTAGCTCATGAAGAAGACCTAGAACGTATATCGCAGTTCCTTAACTAATGACGACTACTACCCAGGAAATAAGAGAAGCAGCAGAGATGGACTTAAACGTCTTTGCTCGTCTCGTTAACCCAAAGCGTGTGTACGGTGATGTACATACAAAGGCTTTTAAGTTTCTACAGGAAGAGAATACACCAAACAAGTTATTACTTCTTCCTCGTGCACATATGAAAAGCCACTGCGTAGCTGTGTGGTGTGCATGGTTAGTTACATACAGACCAGATATCACAATCCTGTACATCTCGGCTACTAGTACTCTAGCAGAAGAACAGCTCAAGGCTATTAAGGATATCTTCGAAAGTAAAGTATATCGTAAGTATTGGCCTGAGATGATACACCCTGATGAGGGTAAACGTGAGAAGTGGACTACAACTAAGATCAGTGTTGATCATCCTCTAAGGAAAGAGGAAGGTGTTCGTGACCCTACCATTACTACTGCTGGTATCACGACTAACACCACTGGATTACATGCTGATGTTATTGTCCCAGACGATGTAGTGGTACCAGACAATGCATATACCGAAGAAGGTAGACGTAAAGTGGGAGCCTCCATGTCACAAATGGCTTCCATTCTTAATCCTGGCGGTATTATACGAGCATGTGGTACACGTTACCACCCTGCTGATCAGTACGATGTTTGGAAGAATCAAAAGACATTCGTATTCAATGATGAGGGAGATATCACAGGGGAGGAGCCTATCTGGGATATCATGGAAGAAGTTGTTGAAGAGGACAATCACTTTCTATGGCCCAGGGCTGTTCGTGAAGATGGTAAGGCTTATGGTTTCGATAGGAAAGAGCTTGCTCGTATATCTGCCATGTATTCTGATCGTACTCAGTTTTACGCTCAGTATTATAATGATCCAAATGATCCAGAAAGCCGTAGACTCTCTTATGACAGATTCCAGTATTATGATCAAAGACATCTAAGACAAGAGTATGGTCGCTGGTACTTTAAAGATAAACCTTTGAATGTCTATGCAGGTATTGACTTTGCATTTAGTTTATCTAAGAAAGCCGATTACACAGCTATAGTAGTTGTAGGTGTAGATCCAGATGGCTTCATATATGTACTGGACATAGATAGGTTTAAGTCAGATAAGATAGCAGAATACTTTGATCATGTAGTACAAGCTCATACACGATGGGACTTTAAGAAACTAAGAGCTGAAGTAACTGTAGCCCAGTCTATTATCTGTAATGATCTAAAAGATCGTATTCGTAAAGAAGGATTACGTCTAAGCATAGATGAGCACAGACCAAATAGGCACCAAGGTACTAAAGAGGAACGGATTGCTTCAGTCCTAGAACCTAGATACGAGAACCAAAGTATCTTACATTTTAAAGGTGGTTACACACCTATGTTGGAGGAAGAACTAGTTATGGCTAGACCTCCACATGATGATATAAAAGATTGCTTGGCTAGTGTAGTGGAGATAGCCATTCCACCAAAAGCTAGACGAGAACGAGAACGTAAGAGTAACGTAGTCTTTAACACCCGCTTCGGAGGGGTTTCACATTGAACAAAGTAGCTGAGTTACGTGGTGCTATAGATGGCCATAGAGACGGTAAAGCAGAATATATTGGTGATCTTTGGCACACATGGAATACTCAACGTATGCCATGGATTGAAGAACATAAAGAGCTAAGAAATTACTTATTTGCTACAGACACTACTAAGACTAGTAACAGTGAACTACCATGGAAGAACTCTACTACTCTTCCTAAGTTAGCACAGATCAGAGATAACCTGCATGCTAACTACATAGCTGCACTGTTCCCTAATGATGATTGGGTTAAATGGGAATCGTACAGTATCGAGGAAGGCGAGCAAGTAAAAGCAGAGGCTATTGAAGCCTACATGTCTAACAAGGCTCGACAAAGTAACTTACGCACTACAGTGTCTCGATTAGTCTACGATTACATTGACTACGGCAATGCATTCATGGATGTAGAGTTTGTTTCAGAGAGTAAAGTAGATCCTTTAACTGGTGAAACTATTCCAGGCTACATAGGCCCACGTCTAGTACGTATCTCTCCTCTAGATATTGTCATGGACCCTACAGCAGCTAGCTTTAAGAACTCTCCTAAAGTTGTACGTGCTATTAGGACGATTGGTGAGTTACAGACAATGGCAGAGGATGAGCCTGATAATGCTTATCTTAAAAAGGCTATTGATCAGCGCATGCGTATGAAAGAGATGGCTGGTCAGTACACCATGGAGGACTTCCAGAAAGGTCTAGGTTACATGGTAGATGGCTTTGGTAATATCCACGAATACTACCAATCTAACTACGTAGAGATCTTAGAGTTCCACGGAGACTACTACGATCCTATTACTGATGAGCTACACCGTGACATGGTTATCACAGTAGCAGACAGATCAGTAGTCTTACGGGAAGAGAAAGCCCCTGAGTGGTCTAAAGGTAGCAGCATAGAGCACGTAGGCTGGAGATTACGACCAGATAACCTATGGGCTATGGGTCCACTAGATAACCTAGTAGGTATGCAGTATCGTATTGATCATCTTGAAAACCTCAAGGCTGACGTATTTGATTTAATTGCATTCCCTCCTTTAAAGATTATTGGAGATGTAGATGAGTTTGATTGGGCACCAGGTGAGGAGATACACATAGATGAAAGCGGTGATGTACAAATGTTGGTCCCAGATACCACTGCTCTCAATGCTGACCTACAGATCCAACTCCTCGAAGACAGGATGGAAATGTACGCTGGTGCTCCTCGTGAGGCTATGGGTGTTCGTACACCTGGAGAGAAAACAGCCTTCGAAGTGCAATCACTACAGAATGCTTCTGGAAGAATATTCCAAGAGAAAGCAACTAACTTTGAAGTCAACGGTCTAGAGCCTTCTTTGAATAACATGCTTGAGACTGCTAAGCGTAACCTTAACGTAGCAGATGCAGTCCGTGTAATGGATGAAGAGCTAGGTGTAGAGGTTGTAATGTCTATTACTAAAGAAGATATTACCTCTACTGGTAAGTTAAAGCCAATCGGTGCTAGACACTTCGCTGCACAAGCCCAGTTACTTCAGAACCTACAGGGTGTGTTTAGTTCTTCTCTAGGCCAGATGGTTATGCCACATACTTCTTCTAAGCAATTATCTAAGCTAATTGAAGATGTATTAGGTCTACGTCGATTTGATCTGTTCCAAGATAATATTGCTATCTTTGAGCAAGCTGATACACAAAGGCTCCTCAACACAGTCCAAGAGAATGTAGAGGTCGAGGCACAAACCCCGATTGAGGGTGATGAAGGAGCAATGAATGAAATCTAAGTGGCTAGCAGGCCTTTCTGATCAAGAGAAAGAAGATATAAAGGCTAGTATTATAGCTGCTTCACCGGCTTTTAAGAGGCTATCTAAGCTTCTTGAAGGGAAGTATGATGAGAGTCGTACTTCACAACTGAAACGGGACACGTATGATAAAGCTGCGTGGCCTTATTACCAAGCGGATTGTAACGGATACCAACGTGCAATTCAAGAAATGATAAATTTAATTGAGGTAGATAAATAATGGTTGACCAAACCAGCACCTTTGAAGGAAGTGAACAGAACCCAGACCAGGGCCAAGTTCAAGAACCATCTAACCAGGCAAGCACTTTTGCAGTTCCTGATTCTTTATCTGGATTTGTAGGTGAAGGTAAAAAGTATGCAAGTGTGGACAAAGCACTTGAGTCTATTGCCCCAGCCCAAGACCATATCCAACGATTAGAAACAGAGATGGCAGAAATGAGAGCCAAACTTGATGCTCAAGCTTCTGTAGAAGAAACCTTACGTAAGTTCTCAGAACAAAAGGCGGTGGACACACCAACCAGCCAGCCTGTTGATCTGAATGAAGTAGTAAGCCAAGTAACTCAAAAGTTGTCTGCTGATAAACAAGCGGAACAGAAAATAGCAAACCAGAAGTCTGTAGCAAGTAAGCTAGCTGAACAATTTGGTGATATGCAGAAAGCAAAAGGTATGTTTGAAGCTAAAGCCAAAGAGCTAGGAATGAGTGTTCAAGATATGGATAATCTAGCTGCTACGTCTCCTCAAGCTGTTTTCCAGATGTTTGGAACAGGAGCACAACCTAAGAGCCAACCGGCTATGCAATCTTCAGTGAACACGGAGGCAATGCAATCTGCCACAAACCCAACTCCACAAGAAGTTCCAGGCGTAATGTTTGGGGCATCTGCTGAACAAGTAGCGGATGCGTGGAGACTCGCAACACAGCACATTAAATAATTTTAGGAGAAATCTAAATGGCTGGTCAACAGTACACAGGAAATACATCTGCATTTATCGAGGCGGAGCAGTATAGCGCCTTTATCTTATCACAACTGAAAGATGGTTTATTACCTACCTCTTTCTATCGCAACGTATCTGACTTCGGTTCTGGTACAACTTTAAACATCAAAACCATCGGTTCGGCAACTATTCAAGAGGTTAGTGAACTAACTCCTGTTGTTTATAACCCAATCGACACTAGCACAGTAACCTTGTCTATCTCTGACTATGTTGGTGATGCTTGGTCTGTTAGTGATGTACTACGTCAAGACGGTTCTCAAATTGAAGCCTTGATGCAAATGCGTGGTATGGAAGCTACTCGTGCTATTCAAGAACACTTTGAAACTCGTCTATTTGCAGTGGCTGATGCAGCTCAAACTGCTGACAACAACAACAGCATTAACGGTTTCGCTCACCGTGGTGTTGCTTCTGGTACTAACGATGTTCTTACTCAAGACGATATCGTATCCATGAAGCTAGCTTTTGATAAGGCTAACGTACCACAAGGTGGCCGTATTGCTGTCGTTGACCCAGTAGTTGAAGCTACATTGAACAAGCTTGTGGCTTTCACTAGCAGTCGTTCTTTAGACTATAGCCCTCAGTTCCAGGGTGTTCTAGAGAGTGGTTTTGCTCGTGACCATAAGTTCTTATTCAATCTTTTTGGCTTCGACTTCTACACCTCTAACCGTCTACCATCTCCAGCAGATACTGCTCTGCCTGAGCTTGGTGGTGCTAACGCTACTGACGTAAGCTCTGGATATGTTTCTAACATGTTCATGTCTGTAGCTGATGACAACACTCGTCCTATTATGGCAGCGTGGCGTCAAATGCCTTCTGTTGAGGGTGAGCGTAACAAAGATATCGCTGCTGATGAGTTCGTAACTCGTGCTCGTTTCGGTATTGGTGCTCAGCGCGTCGATACTTTAGGTGTTATCTGTACTTCTGCAACTGCAACTGAATAATAGGAGATAAATAATGGCTGGTTTTGAAAGCACTTCTGGTCTAGGTACTCGTAATTTCTACGGACCTCGATCTGCAAAAGAAGGCATCGAAGGTGGTATTAAGACTGAAGGATCAATCAAAGAATTAACTTTGAAGTTCACAGGTCAGAATATCAACGATGATGTTTTTTCCGCTAACCTAGCAGTATTACCTGCTGGTGCACGTCCTATTCGGGCAATTGTCTCTATCAACGAGGTATTCGCACTAGGTGGTACTACTCCAACTATTAACATCGGTACTGATGGTTCAGAGGCAACTAACGGTGTATCTATTGCAGAGGCGCAAGCTGAAGCAGCAGGTGTACTTACTGATGCTGACTCTGGTGTAGCTATCAACGGTACTTGGGGTTCTGAACTAGCTGCTGATACTCAAGTATCTGTAGCTCTAGGTGGAACAACTCCTACCGTGGGTGCTGGTGGTTATGCTGTAGTAACTATTGAATATATCATGGTTCAACAGTAAGACTAACTAGGGGGTCTTTATGGCCCCCACTTCTCTTGAGGCAAGTATGGCAGACTTAGAACACAGTACAATAGCAGACCCAAATATTCACGAACCTAAAGGTGTGTCTTCCGCATCTGATGGTACAGTCTACGTAGCAGACGGTGCAGGTAGTGGTGCTTGGACTGCTCTGGAACAAGGCACAATAATTGGATTTTTAGATTATAATGATGCTACTACAGCCTCTACTCCTATTAATGTTACAGGGGGTGCAGGCTATACTTATCTTACTAACGATGGAGCAGGTGCTTTTACAAACAAAGCATATACCCCTAGTGGTGTAACAGATGTGTGGGATGCTTCTATAAACAAGTTTGATTGGTCAGATCTTCAGTTAGGGGATATGGTTGATGTTCGTTTAGATATTGAAGTTACAACATCAGGTGCTAACCAAGCTTTTGATGTAGCTTTGGAAATGGCTACAGATGGCTCTAGCTACGATATTCCTTTTGAAATTGCTTTGGTGAAGACAGCAGGTGCTACTAATGTTAACCGATATAACGGAGTTTATATGGGAGACACAAACACATTAGATAACCGTGCTCGTTTTAAGATACAATCTGATGGGAATGCCACTGTAGTTGTAAGAGGCTGGTATTGTAAAGTTCTGATTAATAGGTAAAGCAATGGCTAAAATGACTCTCCTTGAGATGGTCCAGTCTACCCTTAACGACATGGACTCAGACAATGTAAACAGTATCTCTGACACACAAGAGGCATTGCAGGTTGCTCAGATAATTAAAGACACTTACTTTGAGTTAATCTCTAAGCGTGACTGGCCTCACCTAAATCAACTGTTTACTTTAAATAGCGTATCTGATACAGACCGACCTAATTATTTAAAATTACCTGATAATGTCTATGAAATGGAGTTTGTTAACTACAACAAACGTAAGTCTACAGACAGTAGAGATAAATATCAGGAAGTTTCGTACCTAAACCCAGATAATTTTTTATTGAAACAGAACCAATTGAATGAAACGTTGTCTAATGTAACGCAGATAACTGACTCTACAGGTGTCAAGTACAGTATCAGGAACGATAGACCTCCTGAATATTGGACATCCTTCGATGATAATCTGATCGTATTCAGCTCTTATGACTCCTCTGTTGATACTACTATGCAGGGGTCTAAGTCCCAATGTAGAGGGATTGTTGAGCCTTCCTGGTCTGCGATAGATGGTTTCACTCCTGATCTTCCTGCTGAAGCATTCCCCCTCCTACTAGCTGAATCTAAATCTACAGCATTCCTTTTATTAAAACAGGTGGCAAATGAGAAAGCAGAGCAAAGATCTCAACGACAACAAAGAAGACTTAGCAGAAAAAGCTGGACAGCAAAAGGTGGGATCAGGTGGCCAAACTATGGAAGAAAAGCCAACTCGCAAACGTGGGACAAAAACCCCTACCTCGACAAGTCCTAAGAGAGAGCTTAGTGTTTTCCCTACCGATTACTCTATGGTAAAAGTAGCGTATGTAGGTGGAGGAGAAACCCCTAAAGAGCTTTCAGGACGCTATTCTTCCGCAGCAGAAGCTAAGAAAGCAATCGCTAGATATCTATACAAGAAGACTTAAATATGCCTCAAGATGTTGCTATAGCAGAGTTTAATACATTCGTTCAAGGGTTGATTACAGAGGCTAGTCCTCTGATCTTCCCTGAGAATGCTGCATTAGATATACAGAATGTTGTTCTTAATAGAGAAGGGTCTTTCCAGCGTAGATTGGGTATAGACTATGAATCAGATTATTACTTTAATACCACTCCCTACAGTAACGCCGACTTCCGATCTAATGATGTTCGAGTAGATTTCTATAGATGGGACAACGTAGCTAACGATCCTGGCTTATCTTTTGGTGTAGTACGTGTAGGAAGTAGGTTATGGTTCTTAGATCTTACTACTAGTAACCCATCTGCTAACCTTAGAGGGGGTGGGTTTAGATCTATCTCTGGTCTTGATAATAGTGCTACAGTACAGTTCTCCCCTATTGGTGGCAAGTTAGCCATGACCGTTGGTCGAGATTACTACAGACTATTTGAGTATAGGAAAGACTCAGACTCTTTTGCAGATTCTATTTTAAATTTTAATGTTAGAGATATCTGGGGTGTTGATGATGGTCTAGATGCAGATGAAAGACCTAGCTCCTTATCGAATAATCACCACTACAACCTGCTTAACCAGGGATGGCCTCTCAGGGAATACCGAGATACTGACAGTAATTTTAGACAACCACATGATCATTATAAAGTCCAGAGGGGTACTTACCCTTCTAATGCGGATATTTGGTATTTTGGTCAACAACCAGATGGTAGCTTATTTAAGTTTGAAGCAGGAACAATAGAGGCTCAGTGGTTTGGTAATACCCCAGCACCTAAAGGTCACTTTGTAATAAACCTATTTGAAAGGTCTAGTAAAAGGGGTGGTGCGAGTAGAGTAGTCACATCTACAGATATTACTTATGGTTCTGCTAACACTATAGCAACGTTTGCAGGTAGGGTATTTATTTCCGGTTTTGAGGTCACTGATGAAGAAACTATTAGTACCTCTCCTCGGCTAAGTACTATGATTATTTTCTCTCAGCTAGCAGATAATGACGACAAGCTAGAGAGGTTTTATCAAGAGAGTGACCCTACAGAACAGGAAGGTGTTGGGCTTGTAGATACTGATGGTGGTACAATCACAATACCAGAGGCCAGTAGGATATATAAACTTATCCCTACAGGTAGATCCTTGGTAGTCATAGCAGAGAATGGCGTATGGTCTATATCTGGATCTGATGAAGGTTTTAGTGCAAAAAACTTCCAGGTATCTAAGATCAGTAATATTGGTGCCATTAATGCTGATTCAGTCGTAGAGGCAGAGGGTGTTGTCTATTACTTATCAAAGGCAGGTGTGTACAGCCTACAACCAGATAAAGTAACAGGGGAGTTAAGTCCTCTTAACATCTCTGAAAATACCATACAGACTGCTTACATCAACATCCCATCTATAGGTAGGTCATTCGCTAAAGCTTTCTATGACGAAGCTGCTAGAGAGGTTAAATGGCTTTTCAACGATCAAGACACTTATGATGGTTTAACATATGTAAACAGGTATAACAAAGAGTTAATCCTAGACATATCTCTAGGTGCTTTCTATATCAATAAAATACCTAGTAGTACTACCACACCTTCAATATGTGCATACGTCTCCATACCTAACTATCTATCTGTAGATGATGTTACAAATATAGTTGTTGGGGCAGATAACGTAGTTGTAGGCTCTGATGATGTGACCATTACCAAGTCTGTGAGGTCAAGAGGTACCAGTGCTACTAAATATCTTACAATTAGGCAAGGTACGTCTGACGTAGAGTTTAGTTTATCAGAGTATAGGAACTCAGACTTTCTAGACTGGTACACTGAAGATTCTGTAGGTGTCGATGCTGATGCATACTTAGAGGCTGGGTATCTTACAGGTGGAGATAGTCAAAGAGAGAAGGCTGCTAAGTACTTGATTGTACATTGTAAGCGTACAGAGACAGGGTATGAAGTAGATGGATCTGGTAATATAGTATTCAATAATCCTAGTTCTTGTTTAGTACAGGGTAGGTGGGATTTCACAGACAGCACAAACAGTGGTAAGTGGAGTGATCAGTTTGAGGCATATAGGCTTAATAAGCTATATATCCCCTCTGGTGCAGGTGATCCTTTTGACTACGGCTATGACATAGTTACCTCGAAGAGTAAGCTCAGGGGTGACGGTAGAGCATTACGTATTAAGTTTAACAGTTCTCCAGGTAAAGACTTTTATGTCTATGGTTGGGGCTTGATGCTAGCACAGAAAGGCGATGTATAAACTAGAAAGAAAAGAGGATGCTCTAGAGGTAGGTTACTGCGCCTTACTTGACTCTCAAGTTAAGGATAGGATGGATGCTACAGTAGAGGATTTTGTAGCTAGATGGGAAGGAGTAGATACCTGGGCAGTGACTTTTAAAGGAAACACGGTAGGGTGTATTATACTCCACAATGACTTATTCATACACGTAGCCATAGAGCGTAGGCACAGGAAAAGATGGGGTGTCTTATGGCCAGAGATATATGACTATTTAGTTGACACTTATGATGAACTTATAGGTCTTGTACATGTAGAGAATATAGAGGCAAATAGTGTTATGGAAAGTGCAGGTTTTGATTTCTGGAAAACTGAAGATAAATATAATTGGTGGGTGTTATGATTATAGGTAGGTCTTGGGATTACGAAGAGTGTATAAAGCAAGATCCAGGGACAGCAGCAGCGGTAATTGCAGCGGTAGGTACAGCAGCAAGTGTTCAGCAACAAAGACAGGCAACTAAGCAACAGGAAAAGGCTAGTCGTTCACAGAAACGTCTAGAGGAATTCAAAGCAGCCAGAGCTAAACGTAAACAGGTACGCCAACAACGTATTCTCCAAGCTCAGTTAGAACAACAAGCTGTTACTACAGGTACTACTGGTTCTAGTGGTGTAGCTGGTGGTATTGCTGGTGTGCAACAACAGACTGCAAGTAACATAGCTAACATCGGTGTACAACAGTCTTTTGGTAGAAGTATATCAGGGAGACTACAGAAAGCTGCTGATTTCAGATCTAATGCAGCTACTGCACAGGCTATCGGTTCTGTAGCAACTACTTTCGCTGGCTCTAAAGGTTTTGAAGACCTGGGTTCTAAGATATTCGGGGAGTAATAATGCCAGATTCTTTGGAAGAAAAAAGAAAGACTGACCCTCTTGCTTTAAGAGATGTTTCTGTTAGTGGAGAGGGTATGTCTACAGAGGGGAGTTTTCCTACTGACTCGTTTAAAGGCCAGTTAGATACCTCTGTATTAAATAAAGAAGATATGGATACGTCTGTTCTTAATGCTATCGAAGAAGAGGCATACCAACCTAGTCAAACCAATATTAACGGTGTAGCTATCCCAGCCTCTGTGATGTCACTTTACAGAGAGGGAAGTGATCCTACTGAGACGTTTAAGACCATTACGGATGAGTTTGCTTCTAGTGGTAAGTCTAAGACATTAGATAGTGTGTTAGAAAGAAAGAACAAAGAGGACCAAGCTGCTATGCTAGGTGCTGTACAGTCTGTTCTTCTTGACCCCAGCTCTACCCCTGAACAAATGCAGGGAGTGCTTGATGCCTACGAGAAAGGCATAAACTTCGATTATAATATAGAGAAAGAAGCGTTAGAGGACTTAGCCTCCGCTGCTATACTGTCTGAACATAACATACGAGAGACTTCGAAAGTACAGGAGTTCCTAGTCAACAGTGTAGATCGTATTGCCTCTTCACGTCAAGACATAAGAGAGTTGTATAGTAAGCACAAAACAGATATTGATAAGAGCGCTATTAATGTTTTCACAGACTCTTTCTTATCACTTCTCCCATTCAACTACAACATGTCTGTAGATAACATCATAGAGGATCTTCAGGAGAAAGGCACCTTACCAGAGGGTGTAGAGGGGAGTCTGGGGTTGGATTTCTTAACTCCAGGTGAAGCTATCAAGTTTATGCGGGATGAGTTATATTCTCTATCAGGACAGGAGAGGGTAGACTTTGCTGAAGCTGTAATGGACAGTGTAAAGGATAATGCAGGGCTTATTGGTGGTAATGCAGCTATCCAAGTACAGATACTAGACAGTGTTTTTGGTTCTTTCCTGGGGGAAGCTACAGCAGGAGATGATGAGTTCGGTAGATGGTTAGATAATGCAGCAGGTATATTAGATGCTGTGAGTCTTGGTCAGGCATTAAAGAATAGTATAGGTGTTATTAGACCTAGTAACTCTTTACGTAATATAGCAGCAGGGTCACCTGAGACAGAGGCATCCCTTGCCTCAGAGATACTAGCAGATGAGTCTGGTAAGTTAGCAGCTACCTTCAATACCACAAAAGAAGAGATTGCTGAAGGGTATGTAATGCCTAAGCCTCTCATAAATGTAAAGGCTGGTGATACTCTTCCTGTAGTCCCTGGACGTGTAGCTCAAACTCTACAGTCTATACAGGACATGGGTACAGACATTATAGATAAGAGTAAGTCTAATCCTTTCTTTTATCCTGAAGCTATTGACAGAGAGGTCTTGCTCATAGATGATGAGTTAAAAGCTTTTGCTGACTATGAGACAGAGACTATAGCTAAGGTCCACTATAACCAAGCTGAATCGTCTAGAGCGTATAATCCAGAAACAGGTATGATGGATGTACAGGCTACTTATAGTATGTCAGATACTCATGGTTTTGACTCCCCTATAGGCGCTACCGTACAGTCTATAATCCGTGTTAATGATAAGTATGATGTCGAAATTCTTCGAAGAGAGGGGGATTCTCTTGTCCCTGTACCTGAAGATATAGATGACGTGGAACCTGGAGAGTACTTTTTTCGTGTAAATGCATCTGTACCCATCAATAAGGACTATGTAGATACATCTAAGATCCTATTTGACCCTAACGATACTCACGTACTCCCCTTCGGTTCAGACTTTATCTTATCCCCTGAAGTAAAACTACCTTGGTTGTCAAGAGTAGCGGATAGAGCTACTGACCTGTCTCACGGTGTCCAGGGTAGGTTCATGCAGGTGTTTGAGAAACACTTTGTAAAAGGACTTAATGCAAAGCAACAAAAACGTGTTAATCACGTACTAGAGTTGGGTTCTGACGAAGGTGTGGTTTACTCACAGACTGACTTGCTAAGTTTTGACTTGTCTCCTCGGGAGATGGATGCGTATTACGTAGCTAGGCAGGTGAGTGATGTTTTCTGGATGTTGGATAACCAACAAAGGAAAGCTACTCTAGAGGCTATGGATATGAAACATATCTATATCGACGACCTAGAGTTTGAGATGTTTGGTAAGCCCCTTACTTCAGAGGAAGCTGGTTCTGTTGCTCATGTATACGACCCTAGAGCAGACCAGGTAGTTCAGATATCCCGTGATGAAGTAGAAGGACTATATGCTTCACGAGGTGTCATAGCCAAGGCAGAGCAGGCAATGGGGTCAATCAATAAAGCTACTCACGTTATCTTACGTCAAGGTGATGAAGCTGCAAGCAATCCTGTTATTGGCAAGATCCCAGAAAGAGTAATGCATTACAATAACGGACAGATCTCTAGGTACTATAAAGAGAACTTCTTTGTCACTAAAAAGCAACGTGTGATGATTGATGGTGTGCAGAGAGAGATCTCTGTGGCCAGAGCTGCATCTACTATGAAGAAAGATGCAGAGAGTATTGCTAAGAAATTCACAGATAACGCTTTACCTGCAAGAGTTGGTGAGGAAGGGATGTACAGTGTACGTCCTGCTCGTGAACTTGATGTAGATGATATTTCTCGACACAGGGATCAAGTAAGGCCTAAAAGTGGTCCTCGTTTTGGTAAAAGAGGAGACAGGCTACTATCCGTAGATGAGATGTTAGCAGACGTAGCTAGTCCAATGGAGTCTTTGATTAAGACAGCCAACGCTATGGCAAGGGATCGTGGGTTTGGGGATCTTGTAGAGAGTGCTAAGTCTCGTTGGATGAATACTTACGGGGAAGATTTTGCTCTTAAAGACCAAGATGGTATACCTACATTCCCAGGGACAGAGGACTTCCTAGATAAGTCTAAAAGGTTTGATCCTAATTATCAGAAAGCATTATCTACCTACCGTTACATTAGACATAACCT
>Ga0080013_1002093_pt1 | contig 24444 bp, 12 predicted proteins | sample ETNvirenome_6_85_FD_69236 | JGI IMG/M metagenome (GOLD analysis project Ga0080013, IMG submission 69236) | Marine viral communities from the Pacific Ocean - ETNP_6_85 (SPADES assembly) (version 2) | ecosystem: Environmental > Aquatic > Marine > Oceanic | place: Pacific Ocean | collected 2013-06-19
ATCTTGCGGTTAATATAAACATATCTCTATCTCCTGCAGCTTCTTTCATTCTTTTCATTAAGTCAAATAATGGACCTTTTTTACCATCCATTACTTTATTAAACTCTGAAAAATCGAATTCACCGCCTTGTTCTATAATAGAATCTCCTTGTTTAGCAAACTCTTCAGCTGTTAACTTACCTTTTTTCCCATCAGGCATAGTATATAAAACGTTACTCTTAGTTCTAGCAACAGTATCATCAAAATCAAAAACTCTAGCTTTTTTAACTGGTTGATCCATTGCGTTAGCTTTATTTAAAGCTTCATCCATTTTGATAAACTGACCTATCATTTCTTCGTTGGTCATGTTTTTAGGATTCATTACCTTACTAAAATTACCTTCTTGCTTATTCGCTTTTATCGCTGCTTGCTCATCTTGATAAGCTTGTTTTAAGTCCTTACCTTTAATTGATTTTTTAAAAGAAGTAATTTCACCATTCTTATCAAATTGAGGAGTATAAACAACCATTTCAAATGGGAACTTACCATAAGTAGTAGGATTATAATATCTATCAAATCTACTTGTGGAGTTTTGAGGTATACTAGATTTATATCTTATATTAATAGCATCATCCATTAAGTCAGGTATAACACTAGTACTAGAATCTTTAAACTTTTGTCTCAATTCAGCTTCTGTAATTTCCCCATTAACAAATTGAGCCATGTAGTTCTGCATGACTTTTACAGGTGGATTGTGCTCATATGTGTAGTCAGCAGGATTAGTACTATCACTTAATGCTATACTGTCTATAAAGTATGCAGATCTAAGTATTGCTGTCATATCTCCAACAGACGCAGCAAAAAACATACCAAGATCATTAGTAGTTACATCAGCTTTAGTTCCTTTATTCTTTTTGTACCACTTTAGTTGTCTTATAATAGCGTCTTGATTTCCAATAGCATCATTATAACTTAAAAGTAAACTTTCATTACTTAATTTCCCATCTCTTATAAACTCTTTTAGATATTTGTTTTTAGCAGCTGTAGATTGCGGAGCTCTTTTTGTTACTATTTTTTTACCATCATAAATAATTTTGTTGTCAACAAGCTTTAATTTATTTTCTGTATCAAAAGATTTTAATAAAACATTAAAAAATTCCGTTTTATTATTAAATAAACCAAATCTTAAATCAGAACCTCTACCAGATTTTTTACCTTCAACTAATTTCCATACACCATTACTTTTTTTCCATGAATGATTAGGTAATCCACCTATTTTAGCCGCGGAAGTAAAAGTTTGTTCAAAGTGTTGTATCACATACTGAAAGAACTCAGCATTGTTATCAAACTCTTGTTGTAAGTCTCCAAAATATTCACTCATGAAACTTAAATAACCCAGGATTTGAGCTTCTTCTCTAAAATTAACACCTTTTTTATCTATACCTAAGTTTTCTTTTATTGAATCTACATCTGTTTGTTCGTCAAAAGATCGATGTAAATATTCATTAAGCTGGAATTTACTAGGCTTTTTACTATCATATAATGTTTTAGGAGCTTGATCCATAATATCTTTCCAAGCGTTTACTATCTCTTCTCTTAAGACTAGAGGTTTTGTACCTTTTTTATCATATAAGAAAGTCCCATAAGCTAATCTAAAAGCTGTATCAACAGTCATACCTTTAGTAGATAACAATTCTATAAACATTGGAAGATTAGCTAAGTATTGTTCTTGTCTCCCTGGTTTTTTACCTAATTCTCTAAAACTTTTACCTAAATTTTCTGCAGCAAATAATTTTGTCTTAGATTGCTTACTAAAATACCCAGAAGGTATTCCATCTGCTAATGTTCTTAAAGCTTCAACAGGTTTACCATCTTGTATTAGTTGTTCTCTAATTTCTTGACTAGATATTACTTTATCAAAATTTCTAACAAAACCTTTTAGAATATTACTTACTCCACCGTCACTAGTTGGAACTATCTTAACCCAATTGTCTCTATCTTCACCAATTATACCAAAAGCTTCTTCAATTTCTGAATCTGTTATATTAGGTTTTTTAATTTGAACAAATTCACCAGGACCAGTTTTAGCTCTTATACTACGCTTGTTATAAAACTTTTCTAATAACAATTTCCCCACTCCTGTCGACTTATACCTTGAAGTGAATCCCTCAAGTAAAGAACCTTGTGCCAGATCTATATTACTATAAATAAAGTTTTGTATAGCTTTTATCTCATCTTCTTTTAAATCTGTGTCTTTATCTATTTTCTTAAACATAGAATCTGCTAAAGCTTTGTCGTCTCTAGCTATCATATCTACCACTTCACGTAAAGCAAAACCTTTTAGTTGTTTTATATGCTTACCTTTAAAATCTTTTCCTTTAGCTTTATTTCTTATAGATTTAACAACAGTGTCTACATCATATATTGGAGATGTTCTAGTTCTAACTTTAATTCCTTTTCGTTCTGCTTGTATTTTTTCCTTAGGGGTTCTAGTATCCTTATATTCATCTTGACCCGCTTCTACTTGTTTAGCTTTATCAGAGTCTATACTAGTTGTTTTAGCTTTATCACCTAGTTGTTGGTCATAAAACTTTACAGCTCTCAAATATAATAATCCCTTAGGAGGTCTACCTAAATATGTAGAAAAATCAAATCCTTTACTAGGATCATAGTTTTTCATTATACTAGGAAATTCTTTGTTTAAAAAACTTATAACATCTTCCTCGGCAATAGTACCCTTGGCTCGGTCAAAGCCCATAGCTTTTTTACCTAAATTATGATATTGCTTTACAAAGTCAATTGTACCTTCGTTAGTTATTGTACCGTCCTTAAATTGTTTAGCTAAATCAGTAGCTGCTGTTTTACTCATTTGTCCTTCTGTACCTATACCAACTCCTTGAGATACTATATCACCTATATCTCCAGTAAAACCTTTTTGAGTACCTTTAGCTATTGCTCGTGATTGTTTAGCATATCCTTTTATAAACCTATATACTTCTTTACCATTCTTAAAGCTAGCTTGTTTAAATCCTAATGGTTTTAGTACATTAGTAGTTATCCAATCACCTATTTTAGTAAATATATTTTCATCTTGCTTAATTTCTCCACTAACTACTAAATCCACAAACTTATTAAAATACTCTTCAGATGTAGCGTCTTTCCCATAAGCACCTGTTACTTCTGCATCTAATATCTTTAATTGTTCCTTAGGTAGTTGTTTTTTAAAGTCAAGTATTAATTGATCTTTAAATGCTTGACCTCTTCCCTTTAGTTGCTTTGCTGTTACACCATGTAGTAATTCATGCTGACCTACTGATATATCTTTTAATCTTCTAGCAGCAGCATCATTAATAAATACGTCACCTGTTGCACTTATGTAACCAGCAGAAGATCTAAATCCAGCGTCATCTTCCTCTCCAAACTCTTTCATTTTAGCTTCAAATTCTTTATCAGTTTTATATATAGTAAAACCTTTATCTGATGCTTCTTGTCTTTCTTTAGTCTCTTGTAATCCTCTTTGATAAGCGTGTTCAAAATTCTCTGTTAAACTTATAACTTCTAATTTCTTATCTATTTCAGTTATTTCTTCTCTTTGTTTTTTAACTAATGCTTTATCGGATACCCCGTCAATTTGTTTTTGTAATTCTCCTTTTCTCTGTATTAAAGTAAAAGCTCTTTTTTCTCCTTCCGTAGTTAATCCTAATCCAGATACTTGTTGGTAAACTCCACCCCAAGCTTTTAAATCTCTTAAATGATTTTGAGCTTGTTCCATAGTCATTTTAGAGTCAGGGTTTCTAACTTCAGTCATCAACTTAGCTGAATATTGTTTCATGAAGTTTTTATCTCTCATTAACTCTCTAGCAAACAAGAATTGTCTATTCTCTAATTCATGGGTCGACTTAGTTCTCCATGCGTTTCTTACACCACTAAAACCTCCAAAGGCGCCACCTGTAATACCACCTATAGTAAATGTTTTAGCTAAATTTTCTAATGTTATTTGTTCTGCTAAATTTTGAAACTTCTCATCTCCTTTAACGATGTTATATAAGTGTTTAACACCGGTCTCAGCAATAGTTTGACTAACTTCAGTCAATCCTTCACCTAATACACCTTCAACAATATTGTTACCAATAATTTTATACGTACCTTTCTTTAAGCCTTCTTCTAAAATTTCTGTAGATACTTTCTGTAATGAAGCTTTTGTCAAACCTTTAGTTCCAACCCTGTTTAAAGCTTTCATCATAACAGACTTAGTAACTCCAGTAACACCACCTGGAGCAAGAACTTTAGTATATTTCGCGCCTACTGCTTCTAACGCCCCGTTCACTGTACCTATCATCGTTGCCATACCTAATTTCTCCCATTGAGAAATCCCCTCCATTTCATCCATCTCTTCCACTACATTTCCAGCTATATTTAAACCCATTAAAGCACCATAAACTACTGGAGCAGCAGGTCCTGCTAAAGAAGAAACACTCATCATACCTACCATCTCTACACCTGCTCTATATACGCCACCGGCTATACTACTATCAAACTCTTGAGCGTATTCATTAGATGTATCTGTAAACTTAATATCCGATTTTATCTGATCAAAACGTTCATCAACAATTTTCTTGGATTCTATACTGTCAATTCCTTTTACTGCGTTTCTTAATTCTAAAGTGGATAATTCTATAACATTTCCAAAGTCAGCAAAGCTATCTAACACATCTCCTGCTATATCCAATGTGTGAGTTAATATATTACCTTGTTCAGCTTTTATAACATGTTGTTTTCCTGCTATAATATTTAAAGCTCCTTGTAAAGGTACTATATCTTTTTCATATGTTATATTTAGATTTCCAGCTTTTTCCTTCAATTCAGCTTGTAGTGTTTCTAACTCTTTCTGTCTAACTAATGCATCTTCTTTAGATATAGTACCATTAGTTACACCTTGTTGTAATTTAGTTACTTCATTAGCTAAACTATTTGTTTCCGCCTCTAATAAAGAAGCATTTTTATTTAAGTCAATTACTGAATTATTTAACACAGCGGATTGATTATTTACAATATCTTCTCGATAATCATTATCCCAAGCAGCTATTTCTTCATCACTTATACCTCTTTGTTTTTTTATTAAATCCCAATTGCCTTGCTCCATGGAAACAGCTTCATCTAAATTCGTGTGAGAAGTTGCTAAATTATCTATATATTGTCTTGGGTTTACATCTTTAGCTCGGTCTTGTTTATATGTATCTAAAAAATTTTTTAATTTCTTAGCTTCCTCTCTATCCCCTTTATCTGTCCAGTTGTCTAAAGATATAACCATTTCATTTTTACCATCTTTAGTTCTAACTATAACATTATCAGTAAATGCTCCGGTTTCTTCAAAATCAAAACCATATCCTCTATATAGTGATTGTAAAGTTTTAGCAACTTCTTCTTCTTGATGTCCAATTAAATTAGACCCTAAATCACTATCTAAAAAATCTGTTGGTATTACATCTTTTTCTCTATTAGTTAAATATTGATTTAATTCTTTTTTATACGCGCCAGCTTCTTTATCTTCATAAACAGTGTCTTCTGTATTAGCTATTTCATATATTTGCTTAGGAGCTCTTAGTATTTCCATTATAGGTAAATCTCCTACCATAGCATCAAATTCTCCACTTACCGCATGCTTACCTACTTTCCACACATAATACGGGGCTACTATATATGCAGCTTTATCTGCTGCTACATTAGAGAGTAGACCTCCCATCGCGTCTTCACTAAGCATTGCCCAATCTTCATTCTCAATATGTTTTTTATCTTCTTCACTTAAACTATTTATATATTCATCTCTTTGAGACATAGAGTCAAAAGCGTTGTCGAATTTAGTTTTATGTTGTTTAGCTTCTGAATCGTATTTACTTAGTTGATCACTTAAATTATCTTCTTCAGAAAGTATAGGAACAACTTCTTTATATTGTTCCTCTGCTTCTTTAACCGTAATAGGATCTTCTGTTTCTATCACCTCTGCCTCTATAGAACCAGGATATGTTTCCATAAACTCGGCTACTAAATGTTCTTGAACATTATCATAGCGTTGTCCTTCAGGAGTTATAAAACTATATACTTTTGGCATATTGTATTTTATTTAGAAGTTAATGTAGGTGACATTGGTTTAGAGTCATTTTGTATCATTCTATTACTTTTCTTTTTTTCAGCATCTGCTTCTTCTTTGGCTTTTTCTTCTTTTTCTTTAGCGAAATCTATAGGAGCTTTGTTGGGATCTTCTTCTATAGTAGGTTTTTCATAATATCTTGGGTTAGAATATTTTTTACCTTTCCATGTTATAGTTTTCTTATCTTTAGGCAATTCTCCATGCTCTTTTTTGTAATCTTCTAAAGCTTTTTTATGAGCTTGAGTATATTTACTTTCTTGTATAGCGCTTTGATTTAAATTGTAACCTCCTTCGGCTGCTAGAGCTTTTCTAACACCTTCTGGAGTATTTAATCCTGGAATAACATTACCCTTACTATCTACAACTGAACCTAGAGGAAGTTTCTTTTCAGTAGATGCTTGTTTTATAAATTTATCTTTTTCTATATCTGTCTCTAAATTATCGTATTCTTCCAATGATTCTTCATCTATAAGATTTAAGATATAATCTTTATCAACCGCTGTATAATAATTTTTAGTTGGATTTATTTCTGTTAAAGCTAAAGCAATTGCTTCAGAATCTCCCACTAACTCATCAGATTTTAATGCATATTCTTGGTATCTAACGTCTCTAGCTTGTTGTTCTATTGATGGAGCTTTTGCTCCACTTCCTTTAGGTTTATATTTACTTCTTCCTTCAACCATTTTAATACCATCTGGTGCAGCGTTGTCTTCTACAGCTTTTTGAGCTAAGAAATACGCAGCTTCATTTCTTTGTTTAGCTAAGTTAGCTTCCACTTCTTCTCTAGTATCTCCTTCTACTTGCTGCCATGGAACATCTTTACCCATCATATCAGACCAAATAACTTTCATTCTTTTTTCATCATCTAATATTCCTTTAAATTGATTACCATCTACAAGTGATTTAATACCTTGCTGTCTCTGTTCTGGAGTCATAAATTTAACCGTAGCAACTTGACTCCCCACTCGTTTTTCTTCAAATGTTATTAAATCAGCATTATCTTTACCACCAGGTTTAAAAACATTATCATATCCACCTTTTAAAGATTCGGTTAAATCTGGCACTTGTTGAAAAAAGTTATCTCCTTTTTCTATATTAGCTGATAATTCATCTAAGTTAACTACATCAGGTTCTCCATTCTCATTAGGTCGTATTCCAAATAATTTACCATTCTTGTTTACGAAAGAAGTAGATCCATCCCTTATACCTAACATTACTCTCTGACTCGCGTTTGGAGTCATAACACTAACAGCTCCTGCTTCTCCAGGCGGAATTTTCATAGCTTTATCATAACCATCTAATGATACAGATACATTAGTAGCTACTTCCATCATTCTTCGTGCCATGGCTTCTTGTTCTGCTATTACTCTAGGCACCTCCTGCTGAAATTCTGGATGTTCTCTTCCCCATTTCTTAGCGTTATACACATTTTCCTGCATATCTCTAACTAAATTTCTAATAGCATCGTTATCTGCAGATCCACCCATGTCTATTGATTGCAATTTAGTTTCATCAACAATTCTACTAGCGTAATTTTGCTTTTTCCAAAGTTCATCTTGCATTTTTCTTTCAAGCTTACGTGCTTGTATACTAGCAACGTTAGCAGCTAACATTGTATCTAAGTCTTTAGTATCTGCATATGTATCCATCATTTTATTAGCTAAACTTTGTCTAGCTTTTCCTGATGATCTATTGTAAGCGTTGTTTGTATTCCTTGAATAAGGAGTCAACCCATAAGATTTTTTAGCCATTTACTTTGGTTTTAAAGTGTTTTCATTAATTTATCAGAAGCAAATAATCCACCAAGCTGATCTCCAGCTCCTCCGGTTAATCCTCCGCTTAAGCCTCCTACAGCACTACTCGCTGCCCCTATCATATCCATATTGGCTTGCATTTTTAATGCTTGGGCATCAATCTCTCTAGATTCAGCAACATCTCTCTCATATAAAAGTTGTTGTTGTTTAGCATCATCTCTTCCTTCTTGAATCCCCCATTTCCAAGCTTCACCTTGCGCTTTAGCAGCTTGAACTGAATCAGCTCCTTCAGCTGCCGCTTTTTGATTAGCACTTTCTTGAGTTTCTATACTTGCTGAAATTCCTCTTTTACTTTCTAATGCCATACGAGCTAAAGCTGTAGCACCACCAGCTCCTCCACCAGTTTGAGCAATAGTATCTAAAGTGTTAGCTAAAGCAATATCAGCTTCTTCAGCTTGAAATTTTGAGGCTTGAGTAGCAACTCCTAAATTAGCATATTCATTAGCCATATTTTCATAAGGATTAATAACTTCTTGCCTATTTTTCTCTAATTCTTCCAATGCTAATTGAGAATCGTTTTTGATTTGCGCTTGTTTTTCCATCTCTTCTTTCGCTGCTTTTTTCTTTATACCTGCTGAAATCCCCTTCGCTAAAGCCCCTGCTGCTACCCCTATTGCTATCGATGTTGCTACTGCCATGTTTATAGTATTTTTGTTAATTCAAAAGATGGTTTCTTATCTGATACCCATCCTAATTTTTTATGTGTTTCTATTAATTTCTTGTGTTGCATAACTGCAAACATATATTTATATCCTAAATCTTTAACAACTTGTTCCGCATCAGATATTAATTTTTCTATTACAATATCTCTATCTTTTTCTCTATAATCTGGATTAGATACTATCCACTCCAGTAAAGCTGTTTTAGAATTAGTTAAATAAATAAATCCTGCTACGACTGGTATACCATCTTTCTCTACCATTAAACCAAAGGTTCCATTATCTGGTAAAAAATCTTTAGTAGGAGCCATCCATTTTGGCCACGCTTCCCACCATTTAACTAAAGTATCCCAATCTTCTGTTGTGAGTTTTCTTGTATTCAATATTATTTAATTTAATTAGATGATATTACAGTATTTGAAAATGCTGCAAAAATCTGTTTAGAGCCAGCTGGATCAGTGCTAGTATCAGTAGATACTTTCACAGTGGCAATAAAACCTTTTATCCCTGAAGTAGGATAACCTCCAAAACCATCTGGTCCAAACACAACTTCTCCATCTCTTATAGCGCTATTGCTTTTTAAATTAGCTACATATTTACCTTCTTTAAGAGTAAATCCAGCTCTTCGAATAGGTGGAGTTAAAGCTGCAGGGTATTCGTTTCCTAAGTCATCATAAGCACCTTCATAGTAACTATTTATAATCACAGAACTATCTACGTAATTTACATATAAAGGATCTGTAGTAGCTGGATTAACATAATTATCCGGCACTTCTTGATATCCTTGTAAATCCGATGTAAAGCTTTCTACTTGCCATCCATTACTTCCTTCATAACCTATTGTTAAGAAATTCTTATTAGTAGCTGGTTGAGGATTAAATACAAATGTTATAGATGATTTAGCCGCAGCTTGACCATAAAAAACATTTCTATTATGAGAATCTCCTGCGAAATAGTGTTCGTAAATATTTCCAGAACTAGTACTAAAAAAAGTATTTTTAAGACTAAACATCTGACCTGGCTGGTAACTATAAAACGTAGGCCATCCTAATACGTCTTCGTCAAAACTTAATGTATGATAAGTAGAAGACCCATCACTAAAAGTTCCTTTTGCTTTTTGTAGAGATAATGTATATTTTCCATCATGAATATCCCAACCTCCAACAATCTTATCCTTATCAAAACTTCTAAAAGTTAAAGGACTATCAGCTGGTATAGTGTAATTTATTTCTTCAGACAACGCTATATAACTCAAAGCTGGAGCTACATTTGCATCATACCCTATTACGTAACTATTGTATTCTACTCCATTTATAATTACTTGAGATCCTATTTCAATATCTGCTGGAGTAGTTATTGTAATATAGGGAGAAGCAAAAGCACCTGGATACGATTGAGCATTACCATATATAGCAGCTACATCTACTGCTTCAATATTTTCATTAATATTTTTTAGTTCATCTCTAAAGAAATTAGACATACCATATTCTGATATTTCTGTCATTCCATCATGTGACAATCTTAGTATAGATCCTCTATCTTTGTCTGCAAAATATTTTCTAAATCCATATATAGCAAAGGATTCAGGATTCTTACTAATTCCAAATTCACCTCTATATGGTGTAATCTGCCCAATAACAGTTCCAGGAGGTAAAGTTTGAGTACCACCTTCTGCAGTATATATTTGATCTTTATCTATTAAAGCTCTATTTACTTTATCCTCTTGAAATATTATTAAATTAGTATCTTCAGCATATAACTTTTGTATACTACCTTTTTGAGGATCTGCTGCTTTAGTTATAGATTCACCAACTGAAAAAACGTTTGTTTGATTCAAGCCAGTTCTAGAATTATAAATTCCAGAGTATATCAATGCATTAGGTCTAATTTCCTGTGTATTACTTTCTTCTTTTAAATATGCTTTAGCTCCTAGATCTAAAATAACATTATTAAATCCTCCTTGATATCTAGATTCTTCTATAAACCAGTTTTCTATTTCGTCAAATTGATAAGTGGCAATAGGAGCTGAAGGAAGATTTGGTGAGGTTTGGTATCTTTGTAAGGCACTACCACATCCAGAAGGATATGAAGGGTAACCTGTAGGATCCCAAGCTAAACCCGGCCAATTTGATCCTTGACCACCTCTATATTGTTGCCGCGCATCCGGAGTTACATAATCATAAGGAATACTACCTGCTACAGGAGTACCTAAATAAATTGCTTTTTTTAACCAAAAAGTATTGTAATATATTACCTCTACTGTATGTGCCATATTATTGTAGTATTTTTACCCAAGTTGAATAATAAGTTACTTCACTCCCTGAGATATCATTAGCATCGCTTACTTTTATCTTTAGCAAGTGATTGCCTAGTTTACTCTGCATATGGATAGGATCATTAACTGTAGTTAAATCCACTCTTCTCCCACTTTGATTTAATTGTAATACTTGACTTGGGTCAGCATTAGTTATTACTACTTCATCATGGCTTAAAGCCGCAGAAATTGAACCATTAAAAGCATCAGTAGGTATATCTATAACACCTAAAGATTCTCCAATCATTCTACCTCCTGCAGTGGTTATATAAATCAAAAACGGATTTGCTGATCCTCCAGGATTGCCAGGAACAGGATCACCGTTTTCTCCAACAAACCAATTAAAAGATCCAGATGAAGGAATAGGAGATAGTGATGGAGCCTTGTTAGTTAATAATAACTGTTTAGTAACAACATTATTTCCATTAGCTAGTATTCGTAAATTAATGTTAAATGTTCTATCTACATTATTTGAACCCCACATAAAATAAGAGGTTGATCGTAGTCTATATTGAAAACCTCCAGTGTTAACTAATTCAAAAGGAGTGGGTGACATTTTAACTCCATCCCCATTTTCAATACTTATTAATTCTATAGTTCCAGCACCTATTAAAACATTATTAGCATCGACAGCTTGAAAAGCGTCGCATACCCAGGAGGTTGGTGAGGGTGTTAAACCTTCATCAGCTGTAAAACTAACAGGATCTGGAGTAGCTGTAGGAGTACCTATATCCACTCCAATACCTCCAACTACACTAGTACTAATAGCTGTATTAAGAGGTTTAATTAAATCTGAAGTTGTTGTCTCCCAATATATTTCAATTTTAGATTCAACTGGATTTGTTTCAAATACATTTAAATTTTTAGAAAAATCAGGATTACCAGTTTTAGGTTTTTGAACAGTGGGAGCATACCCTACTAGAAAACTAGTTTCTAATTGCGCTACGAAAGGATTAGTAGTTGAACCCAAATATAAAGGATCGATATAAACAGTGTCAGGACTTACTCCCCCATCATGAGGATAAGAAGAATTTGGACCTTCTTTACCTCTTTGTGTAGTCCAAGCACCTAAATCACTAAAAGATATAATTGAATTAACAGTGAACTCATGTTTTTTATTTACTTGAGAAGATTGAGTTAACGCAAGTGAAGCAAGATACTGTGTAGGATAATTAGTACTATCTACTATATATTTAGTAACTACTCTAGGGTATAAAATAGTTTCACTTCCGTAAATAGTTTCAGTTGGACCTACATCAGCAAGTTCTTTAGGGACTTTATTGATGTTATCTCCGTATAGAGCTATATTAGTTGTATCATTAACTCTTAAATAATTAGGTTGTTTTCCAACAACTGTTGATGATCCTAATTCTCCACTAAAAGTAATTACTCCTGCACAAACTCCAGGAACATAAACATTATAATAATCTTGTTCTAATTGTTGTACAACAGCTTTATAACTTAAATAACCTAATGGATTAGGATTAGTATTAGCACTTGCAATCCCATTAAAAACCCCTGGATATCCTCCGTTTTTATTTGGTGGAATTAAATCTGCAAAACTAATCTTTAGATTATTACCAGGCCAATTAAGAGGACTATTTGTATTTATATAGGGGGCATATACACTAGATTTCTCTCCGGCTATACCTATGCTAATAGAATCATCTCTTAGTATAACATTAGAAGACCTCCCATATCTATCTACTAAAACAACCCCTACTTTATAAGATCTATTTTGTTTTACAGTATGGTTAATATATTCTTTTCTAGAGAAACTAGGATAACTTGCTGAATTTATAACATCTTTTTCACTAACAGCTAGATAATAATTTAAATTATCAGGAGAACCATGTTTTTCTATGAAGTTGCCATATACTATTCTATTTCCTGTAGTAGCTTGTGCCGCTGCTCTAATGGGTACTTTATCATGTACTCTAGTAGTAGCGGCTTCACTAAGAGTTTTAAATGGTTTATTAGATACATAATTATACGTATAAGTTCTATCTACCGCAGATGTAAAATGATCTTCTACTGTTATCTCATCTACAACTTTGACAGCTAATCCATCAGATTCTTTTGCTAGGATTTGTACTTCAGTAACTTTAAAGTTGTTAAAAAATTCAGTTTGTACTGGACCAGCAGTAGGACTCGCAACATCAATATCATATCTGGGAGGTAAATCAATTTTCATATCTACACTAGTGACTTGATTCTCCATGAATTTCACTATCCCACTTTCTGCTGTATTTTTCTCGTCCCTTTTAGTGGTTCCATCATATCCACTATCTAAAAAATATCCAAACTGTTTAGGTATAAATAAAGCCTGAGTGAATGGAGCCATTAAAGAATATTCTCCATCATCATATTTAAACCTATAACTAAATCTAACAAATTTATCTTTTAAATAGTTTTCATCTCCTTCAAAATTAGCATCATAAGAAGGATTTCCTTGTTCAAACTGTAAAGCGTCATCAGGGTTAAAAGCTACTGAACCTGTTCCATTGTATTCCACTGCTGCAGCATTAGCAGCTATCACGGATTGAGCTGGAGTATTTCCAGAATCTATAGGATATTCAAACTCTAAATCTGTATTAGTAGCAATGGATATTAATTTAAAATAACCTAAATCTAAGTTATTTAAATTTTTAAATCTTGTATAACCAGTGGGAGGAGTTACAGTTATATCTATATTAGACCATGCTAAATTAACTGTTGTAGCTGTAGTAGCATCTACTATTGACGTTGAATGTGCAGGTAAAAACTCTGTTATATCATTTGTCATAGTATTATTATTACTAGCATCTAAAAATGATATAGGAGAAAAAGGTGCAAACTTAGCTACAGATATATGATCTTCATTGAAGTAATAACCTGGATTAGAACTATCTACATAAGGTTGAGCTATTGCAGTTTCTACATTAATTTTTCTTGGTTGATTTCTATTGTCAGTAAAAAATAATAAATCTTCAATTAGATCCACACCAAGCATTGGGTGAGTTTTAGAAAAGTTTAAATAAGCTCCATATACAATAGTGTTAAAAAGTGGAGTAGTTGTATTATTTAAAGGACCTTGTATATAAGCTATATAACAATAAGCCCCAGGAATAGTTCCTCCAGCTGGATGAGGCACATCATCTACAGGAAAATTACTTAAATTATCTGCAGAAGAATCAACAAAATTAGTGGCAAAAACATAAATACGATCTTTATCTGTATCTACATAAGTACCAATTATTTCTGTATTAGACGCAAAACCAAAATTAGAATAAATGTTATTTCCTATTATATTTTCTACTACTCCCTCATCTGGTCCTTCACTTTTGTTAATAGAAATATTTTGCCCATCTCTATATTCACCTTGAGGTAACAATCTCTCATCTAAGTCTTTATTCATTTTAGACTTGACAAATATATTTCTTGATTCAGCCATCTTTAAAATTTAAGCCATTTAGATTTACCTCTCATATTTTGAATCATCTCACCAATTTTCATGTTAGACAATCTAATCTTAGCATTACGTAATTGTGCTGATCTATCTCGTTTGAATCGCTGTACGATATACTCAGGCACGTTAGCTCTTCCGGCTAAAATAGAATAAGCTATATGCATATACATAGCTTCTTCAGCCATCTTAGGTAACTTAGTATCTAAATCCGATGCTAATCCATCAGATATATACTCTATAATGATTAATCTATCCGTTATATTACTAGAAAAAGAAAAGACGTTTTTTCTTCTATCTATACTATACCAACCATTAGATTGAGATATTACTGGATCTTGTCCATATCTTCGACCATACGCTTCTTTTCTCCAACTCCAATCATAAACATTTGAACCATAATAATAGTCTTGATACTCACCAGTTAAATTTTTATCGTTAGCTGTTTTCCATCTTTCTCTAGTTATCGAATCAGCTGCTTCAGTGTTTTCTCCAAAATTATCTTGAATATAACTTCCATCTTTACTTTGTAGGGGAACGTCTGTTGGATCATTAGTTAAAGTATTAGCAGGGTATATAGGATGTAAAACTCCTACGTCATCAACCCAGGATAATCTAACATAATTAACATAGTCCTGTGGAATAGGTATAGACAAACTAGGTGGTAAAGTAACTTCTAAAGATTTTATACTATTTAAAGTATCATAACTAAATTCTTGTAAACCTCTTTTAGCATGAAATATTAAATCAGTTCTTTTAACACTAGGTATTAATTTTTCTGGTCCTACGTAAGCTATTAAAAAATTATTTATAACATCATTTAATTTAACGTATTCATAACTACCGTAGTTATCCCATAAAACTTGTGCTTTTAACCCTATTTTTACTAAAGTTGTTGGACTATTTGTAACTGCAGCTGACAAAGTAATAGTATTAGTATTAAATGGTGGATTTAATTTATTATCATTAACCACAGCTATAGTACCTATAACGTAATTATTCCATGTAGCACCTGAATCTGTACTAACTTTAACATCAAAATTAGCATTCTCAGTAGAACTAGATATATTTAAATCTGGTTCAAAAGTACATGTAAATACAGTTTGTGGAGCTGTTAAAATAGCAAATACTTTTTCACCTGCGTAATATTCTTCGTTTGTTTGATTTATTAAACTCATGGATTAACTTTTTGCGTTTACTCTATCTGCCTGTAATTGTCCAGCAGCAGCTTGAACTATTTGAGGATCTCGTATTACTATACCTGCATACATTAATATACTTAGAACTAATTCGGTAAATTCTGAAATGTGTAATTCAAAATTAACAGATGTCCCAGCTGCATAAATAAATTGTCCTAATCCACCAATGGTATAACCCCAAACTACATCGCTAGGAGTTTTTATATATTGTAAACCTACATTAGCAGTAGCAGCAGCTGCCTTTGTGTTTATAGATTCTGGATAAACTTGTAGTTGGTCGTTTTCAAAAAGATATATTGGAAAACTTTCAGTTGGAGTAACTAATGGGGATTTTCTTAAATTATAAAAATCAAATCTATTTACTTTTTGCATTTCAATAGGTAATTTATTATCTTCTTCATATGTAACTGATCCTATAAAATATACATCTGAAGGTAATGTGAATTTAGCAGGAGGTCCTACTGCAAAAGTAGCATTAGCATCTCTTTTAAATAATTGCATTTTTTCATCTAAATTAGCAATTCTACTAGCGTAGTCCATATCAGTTTGTGGAGTTCTAATAACTTGATTTAGATCTTCGAAATATTTATCAAATATTTCTTTCTGAACTTGTGTACCTATTTTATTAAACTCTTCAGGAGTCATATACCCTCTCTGTTCTTTATTTAATATAAGTAGTACTGTTCTATATACATCATTAACGCTTACTGCCATTGTAATATTTTTAAAAAAAAAGGGTGGCGTAATACCACCCTAATTATAATCACTTGTTATTTTAGTTTTTTCTGAATAGACTTATAAACTTCTAATCCTTCATCAGTTTTAAACCATGCTGCTAAAGCAGTATATGGATGTTCTTCAAAAGGTATTGTCATAAGCTTCTTACCGTTACTAGCCCACTTAAATGTTCTTTGTGTTGGATCTAGTTGAACAATTCCAGCTTCAACACTTTTTATACCAAAGTTTCTTAGCTCTATATTCTCATCTTCAGATAAATTTAAGAATAGTTTAGGTTGTCTTTTAGCAAATAACAATAAATCTCTTCTTAATTCCTTAGAAGTTAGTTTATTAACATCTGAACCTTGCTCTACTCTTAATATTGCTTCAGCTTGGTCAATTTCCATATTATAAGCAGTATTCATAGCCGCTATTTCAATTTCTAAAATGTCATATTGATCTTCTGCTTCAGCAACTGCGTCGAATTCTTCAAATAAAACTCCTTTATGAGGATGTTTTTCTAAAAATTCTTGCAAATTCCTTTTTTCTTTTTTAACTAGTAAATGTCCACTTTCAAAAACTATATGCTTCAATGTAGATTGACCTTTTTGTTCATCTACAAATATACTTTTCTGATTAGTGGCATATCTTAATTCTCTTTCATACCCCTTTTCTTTATCAAACCATACACAAGGATATCTTCTACTATGTTTAGATATTATAGTGTAAGTTAAAGGAGTTTTAGAGCCTAATAAATAATAATTTCTATCTTTATACTCCCATGTATCTACTTTTTTTGGAGTTTTCTTTTCTTGTGTTTCCATAATATAATATAATATAATATAATAATTAAAAAAGACCCCGCCGAAGCGGGATCTTATTGTTAGTTGTTCTTATGTTTTGTACTCGTATGCTGTGATAGTTACATCTGCACCGGAAGCACCAATCCCTGTCAAACTGACAGCTGGTATTGGATCGTTTTGCCCGAGAGCTGTTTGGATAGTTGAAACAATATTATCGACTAATTTTGGTGAATTAGCAGCCATAGTAGCTACTGTTAGTTCGACTCTATCAACTGCACCCCCACCAGCGGGATCCGCGTATTGTATAACACACGTTGTTGTGTTTGTTTGGATTATATCTTTAATATTATCTATATCTATTAATCTATATCCAGTTAAAGCATCATCAGCTGCGCTCGTTATATATATTTTTATATATTTTGCCATAATTTCTATCTTTTAAATGTTAATAATTAATTAAGCTCCTTTGAATAACACAAAGTTATTAGCAGCTTGAGTTACTAAACATCTTTCAGATAAGAAATTAACTCTCATTACATCAAGATCAGAAGTGTAAGCACCACCAACAGAACCAGTGATCCAAGATTTAAATCTTCTATCTTCTGTTTCTGAAGCTCTATATCGTACGTGTAAGAAAGGACGTCTAATGTTAACACCTAACATTTGGTCATATACTGTAGTAGTTCCAGCTGGAATCATTACACCATCTACCGCTTTGTCCATTCCTCTAGTAGTAGCATCATTTAGATATTTCCAATCAGTTTTGTAGAAGTCATAAGAACCTCTTCTAAAACCTGAAAATCCAAAGTTTAATGCCATATCAGCTTCATTATCGAATAATCCATAAGAAGCAGCAGCAGTAGAAGCATAACCTCCACCAGCTTGAGCGCCTATCATGTCATCGAAATCAAGAGCTGTAGATCTAGATAAGAAAAGCATGTTTTCTTCAATAGCACCTTGCTTGTCTAGTTGTTTAAGGATTTCATCAAAATCACCTAAAGCACCTGAACCAGGAGCAGCAGCTCCAGCAAAACCAGAGTATACATTACCTCTTGCTTCAATAGCAGCAAATAAACCTTGTGTACCTTTAATCTGTGAAGAGTTAGCTCCTGTTGGACCAAAACCTGCACCAAATTGAGTAGCAACTCCTGGATTAGCTTGAAGTTCACCTTCAACCATTCCCATTTCCATATAATCTTCAAATCTAAGTCTAGTTTCAGACTCAGCTTTTAGATACCATAAGAAACCTGAGGTTCCATCTTCTGTAGCTACTTCAATCCAACCAATTTGTGCAACATCAGATCCACTTAATTCATAATTATCTTTCATGATAATTGGAGAATTTTGAAATGTAGTTACACCTGGTTCAATAGCTCCGTCCATTCCGTTACTTCCTTTTGGAAATTCAGAACCATATACAAATAAGCTACATGTACCACCTGTTATAGCAGCTGGTAAACCAGCAGCAGTTGTTTCATATAGAATAGCGTCAACTGTGTATCCATCAGTTGATACACCAGATGTTCTATCAGTGATCAACGCTTTCGCTGTTGATAAACCTGTACCGTTATCAGAAATTAAGATAGTATTACCATCTCTTAATGCTGAGGTAGCTGGATTACTTGCACCTGGAGTGATAGTAACTGTAATAGTAGAGTTAGCCCCTGCTACTACTGCACAATTATCATACGCAATGTGTAATCTATTTTGTTCAGACCAAATAACTTGATCCGATGTCATTGGCATTTCAGCGCCAACCATTCTTAGGAAACCACCTAAAGTTCTGTTTCCATATCTCTCCACCTCTTGCTCATAAAGCTCAGGTAGATATTGTTGTGTCCATTGATCAAACGCAGCATCCTGAAAATTGATATAATTATCTTGAACAGTTACTTTGTTTGGCATTGGCACGATCGATGCGGGAAAACTCCCGCCTGTTACAAATCCCATGATTTTTTAATTTTACTTTTTGTTTCTAGTTTTAATTTTTAACTTAGAACTATCAACGCCGCTTATTGCTTTTACTTTCATGCCTCCAATAAATATATCTCCATCCGCTTGTTTTGCAGGCGTTATATCGATATTTTTAGATTTAGCATTGACATTTCTTATAGCATCGGCTTTGCCTTGCTCGTAGAAATGTTCAGCAATACTATCAGCGTTTCGTGCAGCGTATATTGCCTTATGATAACTAGCATGATCTTTGACACTACCATCTTCGTTTAGAAACTTTCCTACGAAATTGTTAATGTTTGATTGCGATTGTGCTACCTCCTCAGTGTTGTTAATTTTATATCTAAATTTTTTCTCTCCAAGATTGAAATCGAAACCTTCGAATTCATTGAATAGTTTATTAGTTTTATTAACAAACTCCTTATGAAGTTCATTAGTCCGCTGTTGTTCCGTGTTATATCTATTGAAAAACTCTGTTGCTTTTTTTTGTTCTTGAGTTTGGGATGGCCTCAACTTGATTTCATCATAGTATTTACTCTTTGTGTCCTCTAAAAAGTTACGAGCTTTCGCAATTTCTTCTTTATAAGCTAGTTTTTTCTTTTTAATATGTCGATCTTCATCTAGATCTTCATCCCAAGAAAAACTATCTTCTAATATAAAATCTATTTCCTCAGAATTTAAATGAGGTTTTACATTTTTATAATATTCTCTTAATAATACGTTTTCATCTATGTTAGTGTAGTCAGCATTTATTCTTACATAATCTTCCACTGTTCCACCAGTATCTTCCATAAAACTAACTAATTTGTCTATGTTTTCGGGAAGAACTCTTTCTTCTTTTACAACTTTTTCTATAACTGTTTCTTGAACAGGTTGTTTAGTGTCTTTAACCTCTATTTCTGTGATCTCCTCGATTTGAGGTTTTTGCACTTCCTCTTTTTCAACTTCATTTTCAGTGGTGTCGACCCGTACTGGTTCGTCCACTCTTCCGCTATCTCCGGATGATTCGACCACAGATACTTTCTTTGTTTCTCCGACTGGAATGGCATCTTTTTCTTCTTTTTTAGGTTCTTCTTTTTTACTTAAATCCAACTTAGTTGTTTTGGTTGGTTTTTTATTAGCGAGTTTTTTAGGTTTTTTCTTTACTTTAAAATCTCCTTGCTCAAGTGTACCATCACTTGCTTCTTTTACTTCTTCTTTCATGATAAGATATTATATAATTTAAAAAAATAATTAGGGGGCGAATTGTTCTAATCCAAACCCACCTAATGTGTCATTACCTGCAGATTCAAAATCAGTTGGTAATAAATCGTTTTTACGTTGGTCAATCATTTGACTTTGTTGAGTAGCTTGTAATTTGGTTCTATTATCTTTTCTATCTTCTATTTCTTTTTCACGAACAGTCTCTGTTTCAGCTTTAGCTTTAGTTAATTCCATATTGAAATTAAACTCAACTTCCATTAATTGTCTTTTAATAGCTGCTTCTCTTTCTAGTTTGTTTATAGAAAATTCACTTTTTGCTTTTTCAATCATAACTTCAGTATCTGCTATAGCTTGTCTTTTCTGAACTTCCGCTACAGCAGCAGCTTCAGTAGCTTGAGCGTTAGCCTGTGCTTGAGCTTCTATATTAGCTAGATTAGCTTGTTGGTCAGCTTGTTGTTTTCTAATTCTTCTAATTTTTAAAACTTGATTAGCTAACTTTAAATTGTTTATATTTCTAATATCTATAGCATCTTCTAGATTAATTTGACCTGATTGTAAAGCAACTTGAATATTTTCTTCTAGTTTAGCTTTCTCTTCTTCATCTGGTTTTAATTCTAAAAACACTCCAAAGTCATATAAATGAAGATCATATATATCTTCTAATGTACCTACGTTATAACTGCTTATACTTGATCGTAAAGCTTCTCTTGTTAAATCAAATTCTAAACAATCATTAACTCTAAGAGCTATATTTTCACATGCTTTCAATGTTAAATACATGCTAGCTTGAACTAAATGCCTTGTGGCAGTATTGGAATTAGCAATAGCTAATTTTTGTAATCCAACTAACGCGTCTTTTGCTGGTGTACTACCATCTCTAGCTTCATTTAATCCGGTTACGTCTCGTATAAGTTGTAAGTAATATTGATAAGTTTGAATTAATGATTGAATTTTTCCTTGTCCACTGGAAGTAGATAATTCTTGTATAGGAACTTTACCTGGATTCATTCCACCGTCTTGAGTCATTGACCTACCGATAATAGAACCAGTTTGGAAATACATATTTAAAGCTTCTTGTGGATTATAACTCGTTCCACTTCCCAAGTCTATTTCTGCTAATCCATCGGCATCTAAATATACTCCATCTGGAACTAACCTAGATAGTACTTGTTGCAACTTCAAATGAGTTAATTGAATCATATCTGCAAAACCAGTGATTCTAGATACTAACGATTCAATTCTTCCTTTATACATTCTAGGTGCACAAATATTATAATTCATGTTTACTTTTACTAAGTTAGATAAAGGTCGAGTCATGTTTTTAGACATCTCCCATTCTAGTAAATCGTCATGTCCTAATATTTTAGCTCCACTATATAATACTTCTATAGATCTAGATACTCTATCAAAATTATCATTTTCAGGTGGATTAAAAGTATCTGGTTTTTCTAAAGCTTTTTCCAGACCAGTATTAGTTTGCTTAATTTTAAATACTTGGTCACTATATGTTTTATACTCGTAATAAAGAACGTAAATACTATTACCATCATTCCGAGCATTGTAATCCATTACATACGAGCTATTATTCGGATATTTTTGTATTCTTTCTAATTGCTCTGGTGTTAAATTTGGAAATTGTTTTTTCAAATCTGCTAATCCAATTCTTTTAACTTCTCCAACATACCATATATCTTCAAAATTAGGATCTTCAGTATATGAATAAACCATATTAGCAGGATCAACATAATCAACTACAATACCTTCAGCTTTGTTAAATGAAGTTTTAATTGCTCCTATACCTAATACAGTTAAATCATAATTTAATCTACGTCTAATAAGTTCATACTTATTATAAGCTAATGTATTATTAATTAATTCTTCTTCAGCTATTTCAACAGATTGTTTATAATCTAGCTGCATATGAACTTGTAGTTCTTCCCTTGTTTGAGGCATTTCTGGACCTTGACCTCCTTGAGTTATGTCTATTCCTAATGCTTGTTGTACAGTATCTCTAAATTGTTTAGTCTCTATATCTATTAGAATATTTTCAGCATATGCAGTTCTTTGCTTTAAAGAATCTGGATCTTGTGCATAAGCTTTTATCTCATACATTTTCTCAGACATACCATTAACTACTATATCTACAAATTTAGGTATAACTGGTATAGGTTTCCAATCTAAGTTTAAATAAGATAAATCTCCATTTATAGATAATTCATCTTTATATTTTTGAACCGGTTGTTCTGCTCTAGCATAAAGTCTAAGATTTCTGAAATTGTTAAATTGAGTAGAATATCTATTTCCCAATCCAGTTCTAACTCCACTAAACCAATCTCCTTCTATAGCTTTACCAACTTGCAAACCATAATCATAACTTTGTTTAACTTCGTCAGAAACTACTTGATCTGGAAAAATACTGTTACTATTAGTTAAAATCATTATTTAATTATTTTTGAAAGTGCGCCATTGTTATTGTATCTACTTATGCCTAAATGTATATGTTTCGTTGTTCTTTCCATAACAGGTTTATATTTATTCTTATTACAAGCCATAATAGCTAAACCTGAACTTATAGTTGCATCATGTTTTGTTCTATTATTTATGTCAAATACAGCCCAATCTTCTAAAGTTCTCTGAAAATACATAGAACCAAATCTATCAGATAGTTGACCTACATGTTCTTCTATGTAACTTTCCACAGCGGCTGCGTGTGCTTGTTTAATATCTTCACTGGAGTTAGGTATGCCACCAATTTCTTTTTCAGTTGTAGATAATTTGTTCCATATTTTATCTGGGCGATTCATACTAAAACCTCTGTAGCCTCTACGTTTCAGATAATACAACAATCTAGGTTTATTATTTTCACAAAGTATAGGCATTCCATAAAAATGTAAAGCCATTAAAACATCTTCAAAAAACATTTCGGCAGTTTGTGGTCTTGCTACATATTCTAAAAAGAATTCACTAGGTGGGGCATTTTCCATTGAGAACTTAGTTAAACCATGAAGTGCTCCATTAGATCCTTTACCATCGACCGTCCCTGATATATCATAACTATCACATCCAAAAGCTCCAACATGCTCGTTTCCAGGATACTTCACTCCGTTATTTAGTATCACACTATTTTGTAATGATTTAGGTGGAACCCATGAAACAAAAAATCTACCAGTGGAATTAGGTATAAATTTAACTAGAGTGTCTTTTATCCCATTTTCCCATATAAAACTACCTTGAGTTATAGAAGCTGAATTATTTAATTCATCATTATAATCTATTTGACTATATATTCTTGTTAAGTTAAATAAACTATTCTTAGTTTCATCTCTAAAAGCGTGTTGTTCTGTTCTTGGAAATTGGCGGTAATACTCATTTAAACTATCTGCATCATGTTTTAATCCTTCTACTTCATTATCCCAATGTTCAATTACTCCGATTTTAATCTCGACATTGTCAACTCCGACTGTTTTATTTTTTGGCGTAAGAAATACAGGTGATCCAAAAGTATCCATGAATCCTTCGTAATTCCATTCCATAGGGATGAATAAAGAATAGAGTCCAGAACTTGTTTGTCCGTTTCTATTTCTTTTTGTAACGTCTGAATTGTTATAGAGTTTTTTGAAGTTGTTTCCACCTTTATCTAACGCATTTGAAGTTGAGCCCATCATACATTTCCCTACGATTCTAGATCCTAGTCTTAGTGTAGTTTTGGTAACTCTCCAGTTATTTAATATATTATCAGGTCTTTCCCACTTACCACTTTCATCATGGGCTAATATTTTTAGTTTCTCACCATCGTAAGAGTTGTCTCCCGTGTTTTTCCAATCTATTGTAGTGTCTAATCCTTCAAGCTCTCTAAGCTGTTCATTCGTTTCCAACTTTCTACGTGTAAGTTTAGATGCTGGAACTCTGTATGCCAGTTCGGTTTTAGGACGATCCATACCATCTTGGATCGGTTTGAAGAAAAACGGATAGTTAACGGATATGGGGACAACTTTATCTGTGAACATTTTCTTAGCATCAGATCCAGTTTTTGAGAGAATACCAAATCTTGCATCGCTAGATATCGTTGCTTGATTAACAAGTTCTGCTGATGACATAAAGGAGAAACCAGACCGTCTGTTTTTAAGGTAGCACATTCCATAACACCTGGTATCTGCTTTACAAGCTTCCCAGAATATAAAGAAGAGTCTATTCGCTTCTCTATAATCGG
>Ga0080013_1002094_pt1 | contig 24439 bp, 42 predicted proteins | sample ETNvirenome_6_85_FD_69236 | JGI IMG/M metagenome (GOLD analysis project Ga0080013, IMG submission 69236) | Marine viral communities from the Pacific Ocean - ETNP_6_85 (SPADES assembly) (version 2) | ecosystem: Environmental > Aquatic > Marine > Oceanic | place: Pacific Ocean | collected 2013-06-19
CTTTTTGATATGATATTTGATAGAAATAGGCTGACGATAAAAAAGTTAGATGAAAGAAAGTCTAAGACTTCTTATAATCCTATGGGGGTTATACCAGAGCTGAAAACTAAAGAGCAGCTTGTGTTCATTGATGAACTCGCAGATGAAATAAAGAAGAAGAAAAAAGTAGTTATAGGTTTTGGAGCACACTTTATAAAGAACAAATGCCATCGGCATTTGATTGAGTTAATGAAGTATGATTATATTGCTCACGTAATCACTAACGGAGCTTCAACTATACATGATTTTGAGTTTGGATATCACGGCAAAACCGAAGAAGATGTTAGAGAAAACTTGGCCAATGGAACTTTTGGATTGTGGGAAACTGGCGAACATATAAATAAGGCTATTAACTTTTATTGTTATCGCGGTTACGGCACAGCAATAGGTAAATACATAGATGAAGAAAGAGACAAGTCTTCTGTGTGGCCTGGCAGTTGTGTAAGCTTGGCCTGGCATTGTTATAAAAAAGATATACCTTTAAGCGTATGTACGAGTATTGGTCATGATATTATTTATGAGCATCCTAAGTGTGATGGAGCAAGCATAGGTCAGGCTTCCTATATTGATTTTTTGAAGTTAGCACACACAATGGAGGGCATAGAAGATGCAGTATTTCTCTGCGTCGGCTCAGCAATTACAGTTCCAATGGTTGTCGAAAAAGCTTATGCGATGGCTAAGAACGTGGCCCCTAACACTGGTCACAACTGCAGTTGTTATGTTGTGGATTTGTTTACCGACGACGGCGAATGGAATGAAGGAGAGCCGCCGCAAGATAGTCCATCCTATTATAACCGCCCAATGAAAACTTTTAATCGAATGTTTCCCGGCGAATGTAAATATATGCAGTTAGACAATCGGCAGTTAATGTATCATTTAAATGAAAAAATTGCCAATGATATTTTGACATCTTTCAATTAATTGCTTATATTATAGGTAAGAAGTATTAAGAAAGGTTATTTAATGACTAAACTGGATGTCTTGTCGCAACATTTGGGCAACTATAAACTGATGGCTGGTGGGAATTATTATTTCGCGTGCCCGTCTTGTCATCATCATAATAACAAACTCACTGTTAATATAGAAAAGTCACTCTGGAATTGTTTCCATTGTGAAGTCAAGGGAAAATCTTTTCTTTATCTTCTCAAGCTGGCTGGTGTATCAAACCCCAACCAATATAAGAAAATTTTTAATGAAGAGCAGAAAAAGAATTTAGATGACATCGACAATATGTTTGGTGAACATCTTAAAGAAAGAGTGCCACCCAAGTTAATTCTGCCCAAAGGATATGAAAGCCTTTTCAGAAATATAGAAAAAGTATTTTACAAACCAGCAGTGGAGTATCTGCACAATAGAAGTGTAACCAAAGAAGATATATTAAAGTATGATATTCATTATAGTGTAAGTGATCAACGAGTATTATTCCCATCATATGATAGAGATCATAACTTAAATTATTATGTGGCACGTAGTATTCAGTCGTTTGAGAAATATAAATATAAGAATGCTATGGCATCAAAAAGAGAAGTGATTTTTAATGAACATTTAATAGAGTGGGACGCGCCGGTATATATTGTGGAGGGAATATTTGATGCTATATTGTCGCGTAAGAACGCTGTTCCGATTCTTGGAAGTAATGTAGGTAAAGGTTCGTTGTTGTTTAAGAGGTTGTTACAGAATCATACAGAGGTTATTATTGCGTTGGATGCAGACGCTAAAAAGAAAATGTTTAAAATGATTAATGAATTAGTTAAATATAATATTCCCGTTACGTATGTGGATTGGAAGAGCGAGGAAAGAGATATAGCTGAAATGGGGTCAGAGAAGTTTGAAGAGATAGTAACAAGCGGAAGCGTAAAAAGTTTTACGTTTGAAGATCAAATAAAAGAAAGGTTGTTTAATTAATGCTGATAGCACATCTGAGTGATATACATATTCGGAAAACAAGAAGGCATGAAGAATATAAAATAGTTTTAGATAATCTAATCTCTAGTTTAGAAGCACTTACTGTAGATAGAATTGTTTTAGCTGGAGACTTATTGCATAATAAGACAGACCTTTCTCCAGAGGCTGTGGATTTAGCCAGTCAATATCTAGATGCCTTAAGTGATATTGCCCCTATTGATTTAATATTAGGTAATCACGACTGTGTTATTAACCAACATAATCGACTAGATAGTTTATCTCCTATTGTGAAGTTGTTGAAGAAGAAGGGCAAGGATATAAATTTTTATATTGATAGTGAGATGGTTGAGGTTAATGATAAGTTGGTGTATGGTGTTTTTGCACAACAGCATACGAAACATCAGTGGCCAATTGAGTTTGAAAGAGAAGAAGGTAAGAAGTATGTGGCACTTTATCATGGTCCGGTAGATGGAAGTAGAACCAGTGCAAGCTATCGAATAGAGTCTGATGTAGATAAAAGCATTTTTCGCAACTATGATTTTGGAATGTTGGGCGACATTCACTCTCGTCAAGCGATGGTGTTAGATAAAAACGGTAAGGTAAAGGTTGCTTATTCCGGTTCATTGATCCAGCAAAACTTTGGTGAAGAAGTAGAGAAAGGTTTTCTTCTTTGGGATTTAGATACAAAGAAATGCACCTTTATACAAATAGCAAATGATTGGGGTTTTAAAAGTTTTCGGTTAGACGAAGACGCTATAAACAACATCGACAACATAGAGTTTGATCTACCCGCAAAGCCGTATGTGCGTATTCTTCTCAGCTCTAATGATTACAACGTAACTACTGCGAAGCATGTAGAGTCGGTAATAAGAAGTAAGTATAAGCCTGAAAGCTTATTTATCGAAGTAGATATACATGAAGGAGTAGGTGATTTATCTTTGTCGGAAACTCCTGAAAATGTTACTGATTTAGAAACACAACAAGATTTGCTACAGCAATACTTTGCTAAACGTCCAACGGTTTCGGAACAAGAAGTAGAGGAAATACTTTCTATCCATAAGGATTTTTATGATACGTGTGCTAGTGAAGAGTATGATACGTATAAGGGTAGAAAGTGGGTGATCCATAAAGTAATGTTTGATAATGTGTTTTCCTATGGACCTAACAACATTATTAATTTTGATAAACTTAAAGGTCTAACCGGCATCTTCTCTGCTAATGCTTCTGGTAAGTCAAGCATTTTATATGCAATTCTACAAGGATTTTTTAATAGTAGCAACAGAACTGGTGGAAGGAATGTAGCGGATGTTATTCATAAAAATAAAGATGAAGGTAGTATAGAGATAGAGTTTTCAGTAGATAATAAACGATATATAATTGAAAGAAAGTTTAAGAGAAATAAAAGAAATCCAAATCGTGCTAATAATAAAGTAGAGTTGTTTCAAATTATTGCTGGCGATAAAGTTAATATTAGTGGCAACGCTAATGTAAGAGAAACAGAAGCATCTATTCGTAGTTTGTTAGGCTCTTATGAAGAGCATACGATGACTACCTTTAGTCAACAGTTTGATATAACAAGATTTATTGACCACGGTCAAACTAATCGTAAAGAGTTGTTGTCGCGGTTTCTTGGATTAAATGTGATTGATGATTTGCAGAAGTCAATTAAAGAGGAAACATCTTCTACTAAAACACTTCTGCGAGAATATCAAGAGAAAGACTATCCATCTATTCTTAATCAGTTTGAAGAGCATAGAAAAGAAACAGTCGAAAAGATTTCAATAGTGACTGAGGGTAAAGAGAAGATAGACAAATCTTTGGTGAAGAGCAGAAAACAAAAAGAAAAACTAGTTTCTTCTTTATTGCCGGTGTTAGAGAAACTAAGGGATGTGGAATTAATTAAAGATGATATTAAAAAGACACAAAAAAGTGTAGGTGTACTTGAAGAAAACTGGGAGACTAATCAAAATGATAAAGTTGGTTTGATGAGTCGTTCTCAATATCTTACAGATGAAATAAAAAAACTTAATGAAGATATACCTTTTGATGAAAGAAAAAAGATTTATTATGATCACCAAAAAGAAGCTGATGAGCTGCAAACAGAATGGAAGCTAAGAAACCAGATTGCTCGCACTAAGGAAAAACAAATAACGATTTTGAATAAGCATGATTGGTTTGAAACTAATGATACTTGTAAGAAGTGTTCGTTTCTTACGGGAGCTTTTGCTGCAAAGAAGGAGCTTGTTGAGGAGCAGAAGTGGATAGATCATGCTGTGGATGTCATTAGCGAAAACAATAATATTATTTCTTCTTCCACCTTTTTAACAGAAGAAAAAATGTATGAAAGTTATGTTGATGATAAGCAAAGTTTAACTAACAAGTTAGAAAAGTTAGATGTAGTATCAGAAAATATTAAGCTTCAATTAGAGTTAGAGCATAATAAGCTGGTTTCTTTTGAAGAAGAGAAAAAGTCTTATGAGCAAAATGAAGATTCCATTACTCATAATAAGAATCTTAGAATAAAGATTGAAAATAGTGAAGAAGATATTTATGAGGCTGAAGAAGCATTGCGAAAAAACAATGATGAGATAACTAAAAACAATACTCTTTTGGGTCAAATTACTCAGCGTATTACTGACCTAGGTGGGAACATAGAAGTCTTAAAGGAAATCGAAAAGAAGTATGTTTTACATGAGCTTTTGATGGATGCTTTCGGTAGTGATGGCATACCTCTGATGATCATGAATAGGGCAGTGCCGTTGATTAATAAAGAAATAAAAAAGGTCTTATCTAACATTACAAACTTTGAAGTCTTTTTGGAAGTAGATATAGAAGTTCACGACCTTATGATATTTATTGATGACGGCACTTCTAGGCGTAGAGTAGAGTTAGGGTCTGGAATGGAAAAGACCATCACGGCATTGACTATTCGGTCTGCTCTTTCTAACATTAGTCTGTTGCCAACTTGTAATTTGTTCGTTATAGATGAGGGATTCGGCACTTTGGATTCTGAAAATATTAATCATATGAATATGTTATTAGGGTATCTTAAGAGTAAGTTTGAAAGTGTTTTGATTATCTCTCATATAGAAAGTATGCAGGACATTACTAACAATGTTATAAACATAAATAAGAATGAAAAAGGTTATTCAAGTATAAAAATTTTATAGGAGGATGTTATGTGTATTAAAAAAGTAGTAGGGTTTGTTTCGATATTGGTTGCTATTATGGTAGGGGTTGGCGCCAATCTTGAAAATATTATTGATATGCCGTCGATTTTAATTGTATTTGGTTTGACTTTCGGCGGCTTGTTGGCTAGTGGTAGAAACATTATTGACTTTTGTTCTGTGTTGTTTGATAAACACGCCTCACCAGATCAACTGATAGAGACAAGTGAGACAGCGCATGATGCAGGCAACTATGCTATGGCTTCTGGTTTTGTAGGAGTTTTGATTGGTGCTGTACTAATGTTGGCTAATATAGATGATCCGGCAGCCATCGGTCCAGGTCTGGCAATTGCTATCCTTACAGTTCTATATGGAGTTTTTCTTAAGTATTTTATTTTTACTCCTATTAGTCGAGGCTTGGATAAGAGAGCAGAAAAGATATATCTACAGCAGCACGCGGAAGAGGCTGAGAAGTAATGGTAGGTATTAGTATTTTAGGTGGCTTGGTTAGCAAAGTATTGCCTGCTGCCACTAACCTTATAGATGAGATGCACACATCGGGGGAAGAAAAGCTGGCAGCTAAGCAGAAGTTAGAAGAGCTGTTGGTGAGTGCGGAACAGTCGGCACAGCAAGAAGTGAGCGCGCGGTGGGCTGCGGATATGAAGTCTGGCAACTTTCTGTCTATGAATATTCGCCCACTCACTCTTATTTTTCTAACTATTGTTTTTACTATAATGAGCTTCACCGATGGGAATATTGGCGCCTTCACTATTGGCGAGGCTTATAAACCCATTTACCAAACCTTACTCATAACCTGCTATGCTGCTTACTTTTCCGGGCGCACAATAGAGAAAGTCAAGAAAAGCTCTTGACAGAACTCATTTTGTAAGTAAAGGTGATAAAATATGAAGAAACTGCTGGTTACGCTATTAATGCTTATAATGAGTCCTGTGTGGGCTGATGAATATTCTGGAGAAAAAACACACAATATAGGTTTTACTTTGGGTAGTAGTCATGGGTCCGGCATTCATTATGCTAGACAACACGCAGACGGTTGGGGAATACAAATAACAGGGTTTCCCCTATGGGTTGCGGAAGAGCGGATATTGAATGCTGGGTTCGCTACTATCTATAATATTAATAAGGGTAAGAAAGGCAGAGTCTTTGCTTCTTTTGGGTTGGGATATTCTTATCGTAGATCTGAGTGGAATAACTGGAACTCAAGTACTGGCCGAGATGAAGTGCAGATTGATGAAGACACTTATTATCTTTTTGGGCCCGGCATTGGAATGGAAAGAATTTATGCTAAGAACTTTGCTGTATCTGTGACGGTGCCAGCTTGTATTAGTTTAGGTGGAGAAGAAGGCTTACAGATATTGCCTATACCTAATTTTAGTGTTGGATATACATGGTAAAATATAAAGAGAGAGAAAGGGCTGAAGATGGGAAATAAAACAGTAAAGTATTTCACTGCGTCATGGTGTCCACCTTGTAAAATGTTTAAGCCGATAATGAAAGAAATTGAAAGAGAAGGGTACTCTATTCAGTTTATTGATATTGATCATGATGAAAATGATTTAACGGAGAAGTATAATATACAATCGGTACCTACTAGTATTATTGAAGAGGACGGCAAAGAAGTAGAAAGATTTGTAGGCACTTTGTCTAAGAAAGAAGTTTTGGAGAAGTTGATATAAAGGAAAATTTATGGAAACGTTAACTGGTTTTATTGCATCTAGTTTTGATATTCTGCATCCCGGTTATGTACTTATGATGAAGGAAGCCCGCGACAATTGCAACTATTTAGTAGTGGGTTTACATGAAAACCCAGTGTGGGAAAGACAGGACAAAAACTCACCTATAATGAGTTTACATGAGAGGTTTCTTGTGTTAAAATCAATAAGATATATAGATGAGATTGCCCCTTATAAGAATGAAAGTGAGCTTCTAAATCTATTAAAGTTTTATAAACCTGACATTCGTTTCTTAGGTTCCGACTATAAAGAGGCATCGCCTCTTAAAATAACAGGTTATAAGTTGTGTAAAAATATTCATTATATAGATAGGTTTCACGACTATAGCTCATCTGTTATTAGAAAAAAGATTTATGAAGCAGAGAAGTATAAAGAAGACATTCAGGAGTTTATAAAAGAAGAGGTTGTTTTATGAAATTTAATTTCTTTGGTTTTGGAAAGGCAGACACGATGGCGGAAAAAATATTTCCATTCCAGTCGGATGGTGCAGGAGCCGTCACAACCGCAGCTTCTGCTGCAGCAGCTAATGAAAAGAATTTAGAAGTATTGCGATATAGCTCTGGAGCAGATAGTACTCTGGGGTTGTTATTTATTAATGACAGTTCTGGTAGAGAATTTTTAGCTTATACTTTGGAAGATGAGTTTAGAGAAGAAAAGGTAAGTGCTGAAACTCGTATCCCCGAAGGGACTTATGATGTTAAGTTGCGTACTACTGGAGGTTTTCATTCCAGATATGCAGCTAAGTTTGGTGATTGGCATAAAGGAATGTTGCACGTACAAGATGTGCCAGGGTTTGAATATATCTTGATTCATACTGGTAACACTGATGAAAACACGATGGGGTGTTTGTTGGTTGCTGACACTTCACAGCAAAATATTACGCAGGATGGTTTCATCGGCGCTTCTGTTAATGCATACAAAAGAATTTATTCTTCCTTAGCGCAATGGTTAGTAGATGGAAATAAATTAACTATTAGTTATATTGATTATGACAACCCTCGCAATTAAAAGAAACTAAAACATATTTATATGAGACAATATATTTTTTTTTAACTGGATAGGAGTATACTGATGGCTCTTGCACCTTTTGAGAGTATTTTATTACAGAAAGTTGGCGAGTCCGGCTCTGACGGAACCACTGACAATGATAGTAGAACATTGCCTGTTTATATAGGTGGCCAAAACTTTAGCATCATTCTTAAAGATGGCGCAGGTGTGCAGGCTGGAATTACAGTACAAGTAAATAATGCTAATTCTATTGATCCTAATAAGGCTCATCACGCTGTTCACCCTCAAGCTTTAGCTAACCAAAGTCAATATAATGTTTTGGTTAATCGAGGAGCTGTTGGAGGTCCCGGTGATCCTTTAAAAGAATCTTCGGCAAGTGCCGCGGATTTCGCTGCTAATTGGGTTGATATGCCAGGTGGGGCAGGAATAGATACAAGTGATGCTTATATAGGTTCTGGTTCATGGAGATGGATCAGACTTACTCATGCCTCTGAATTAAACGCTACTTTAAGTGGTTATGTTTTTGGCGCACAATATCAAGGATTTAGTAATTAAGGAAGAAGATTTCGATGACAGAGGTTCCAAGTGATTTTTTACCAACAAAAAAAGTTAAGTTGTGGCAAACAAATAAAAATACTAAAAAGGATGAAAGTTATTCACCACGAATACCTACCTTTTGTACCGTTATAGATCCTGACACTAATAAGCGGTGCGGTAAGTTTATGAGAAATTGGGATGAAATGTTTTATGAAAAGTATGGAATGTGCGAAGATTGTTATTTGAAGTATAATGCCCATATAGAAGAAGTAAAACAGAAGCTTGATAATGAAGCAGGTGAAGTCGTAAAAGAAGAAAAGTAAATTAATATTTTGGAGATCTTAAGATGATGATGGCCAATCCCGAAGTTTATGTTGTATCACCTAATAGGAATGCTCCTACTAACACATGGAACCCTATTGAAGTGATTGAAAACTTTGTTAGTAAAGTGCCAGAGATGGATGTTAAGTTTGGAGCATGGACTGACGAGCAAGAAGGTCCGTTAACTGTAAGTTTAAAAACTAGTTTAGCTGCTGACCCTCAAACTTATGAACAAGTTGCTATTTCTATGGGTGAAGAGATGGATAATCTTGCACAGCTTATTGGTACAGAATTAAAAAATTATGGGTTTAAACCTGTGATTGATCGTGTTAATATAGATGTAAACCCTGGCATGTATACCTCCGCCGGCCCTAATGCAAATGGCCAGCGTATGATTATGTATACAGTAGAGGGAACTTATACTTTAAAGATGAACAAGGCTCCTGCATTAGCAGCGTTTAGTCCAGAGCCTATATAGATAAAAAATAATAGGAGGTTTTATGCGGGAAGAATTGTTGGAGAAAGCGCAGTATAAGAATCATGAAGAGAGAGAAGAACTAAAGACATATTTTACACAGCCACCCGATATGGATATGACTAAAAAGACTATTGTTTTTAGCACTCCATCGGAAACGGGCACCAGTTTTTTTAGGTTATTTGAGCCGATGAAAGCTTTATGGAAAACCTTTCCAGAAGAAGCTAATTATCTTTATACTGAAAATATCCAACCTAATCATATGAAGATCGCTGACACCATTATTATGCATCGTTGTGGGAACCTTCATTCCCACTTCTTATCTGTTGCACGAATGTGGCCTAGAACAGAGCGGCGCCCTTTTATTATTCATGATGCCGATGATAATGAGTTTAATCTGCCGGATTCTCATCCAATGAAAGAGCTTTGGATGGAAAGTGGTAAAGATAAAATGTCTATTCAGTCTCTTAAACATTCTGATGTTATTACCACTACTACAGAAAAATTAAAGAAGACGTTTGGTAACTTCAATAAAAACGTAGAAATATTTCGCAATCAGTTTGATTGGGATTTGCCTATGTGGAACATGGATAAGAATGAAGTTAGGAAAGAAATGTTGCCTGAATGGTTCCCTACAGACGATAAGATTATTATTGGCTGGGCAGGCTTAACTTCTCACTTTGAAGACATTCGTAGAATGCACTCTATTATAAAGCAAATCCACGATAAGTACCCTAATACTTATTTTGTCTTAGCGGGAATGGCACTTAAAGATAGTCACGTAGAGATTACTGAAGATGAAAAGGGCAACAAGCAGTTTAATGAAGTAGAGATAGAAGATGAGTCGATGCTCTATAAGAACCGTATCCATGAAATATATAATGATTTAGATCCAAAAAGATTTAAAACTTTTGATGCATTGCCTCTTGAAGAGTATGCTAAGTTTAATGCATTGTTTGATATTAGTTTAGCTTATGTTGAGCATAGCGCCTTTTCATCTTGTAAGAGTGAGATTAAAGTTATCGAAGCGTTACACTATGGAGCCATTCCTGTTTTCTCTGAGTATGGGGGATACAAAGATTTTTGGAGAGCCGCTCCGGAGAGAGTAAAGCATAAGAATATGGCCATTAGTGTTCAATCACCTGGACCGTGGATAAAGGCCATTAGTCATTGGGTAGAAAACTTTGAAGAAGGTAAAAAGAGAGCAGCTACTCTTAAAGAATACTCTGATGATATTTATGATATCAATAAGCATTGTGAAGACCGCTTATCGTTTTACTTAGAGAAGAGTGAAGACTTTAAGGAAGCTCAAATTAATATGATAGCTCAATACGTGGATTATTCTGGTGAGTGAGACAATAAAAATATCGGGTGACACCTTTGAGGTTGCCCTTAGTGGGCGTTGTGACGCTGGTGAATGGAGAATGGTAGATGCTGGTAATCAGCTTATCGCTGTTGTTCCTGTAGCTGTTGGTGAAGAACGCTTACAAGAAGTAATGAATGACGAGTATAAAGAATATGAATGGGGTTCGTATTATGCGCGTGGCAATGATGCGTATTGTATAGTGTTAAGAGGCCATACAACGGCAGAGTTTGAGGCTATATTGAATACCATGTAATGGAGAGAGAAATTGGCTACGAAGGAAGAGTTTGTAAAAGTTGTAAAAAAATTGGTAGAAGAAGAGGTTGCTAGACTACTGGGCGAAGATAGCCCAACTATGTTTAGGAAGGTATTAGCCGCCGCTCCAGAGGTAGCTCAAGACGAAGAAGTTGAGGCTGAGGTAACAGAAGGTATGTTACCGGGCGCAGGTGGCTTTAAGAAAAGATTACGTAAGCAAGGTGGTAAGCTCGTAGTTGTTAAGAAGAGAAAGAAGAAACTTCCAATGCACTTAAGAGCTATTAAACCGACACAAGCGAAAAGAATCGCACGCAAGTCTGCCATTAAACGTAAAGGTAAGCAAGCTCGCATTACAAAGAAAGCTACTAAAACCACCAAGAAGGGTAGAGCTAGAGGGCTATACAAGGTGAAGTAAAATGAATGATAGATTGATTTGTGGGGTGTGCAACGGCGAAAAGGTAATTAGGAAGCCGATAGCTAATTTGGTTAAGGTAGATATTTGCCCTAAGTGTAATGGTACAGGAAGTTTGATGAGCGAAAATGATTGGCGGAAGAAGAATAGTAAAAAATTAATTAAGGGATAAAAAAGGAGAGAGGTGAACTTAAAGAAAGTAAAATATTTTCTTTATAGTTTAGTAATAGTTTGCTGTTTGTCGCAGGAGGCGCCATTCAGAACAAGGAGCTTAAAAGCTACAAACACTATAGTTAATATTTATAAGCAAACAGGACGAACAAACACAGATAAGAATATGGGCGATTTATTTGTGAGATTTTTATTGTATTAATAATTGGGGGTGAAATAGAATCGACTGGTATGTAAGTTAGATTAAGGCAAGTGAGAGAAAGTATATTAACTCTCTAAAAAGTGTATGCAAAACATTAACTGCCGAAGAAGAGACAGTTTATAAGATGGCGGCTTAGGCCGCCTTCCGATTGCTTAACAACAACTTTATTCTTTTCATAGTTATTCAATCGTCATTTGTAAAAGAAGCATTGTCCGTAGTATTAGTGTAAGTTAAACTTGTATATCCTTAACTAGTTTGTGTAAACAGGACTTGGGATGCGAAGCCCAACACCTCCACCATATTTGATTTTCAAGGTAAAGAAGCAAAAAGCGAAGATCCCAATTTCCGGGCCGCCTCACTTTTTGCCTATACGAAGTTTTTTTGGTTTGATAAGGGAGTAATATAATGGATAGTGCGTTAGAAGGTATATTCCAGTCCATTTATTCAGCAGTAACGGAGAGCCAGAACACGATAGAGCAGCATTATTTAGGTGAAGTCATTGAGGACTATTTCGAGAAAGACGGAACGCCTAAAATGATTGTTGCCAAATTGCCTGGTGGAAACGGCGAATTAAAAGAAGTCCACATTCCTGCCATTACTTTAGTGCCGCATCAAGGCATACTTATTGATGAGGTAGAGGTGGAAATGAAGGTAAAACTTTCTGGTAGTGATGACGAGAAAGACACCAAGGCAAAAAAACAAGGCAAAATAAGAAAAATTATTACAGATTTTAGTAACCGTGAAGGCGGTAAAGAACTGGCTACCATAAGAGTTAAGTTTAAGGGCTCTGATCCACCCGAAGGATTAGCGCGTATAAAAGATAATTTAATAAAGTTCATACCTACGTAGGAGATAAGTTATGGCAATTGCAGATGCATTTGTAGGTTTACCAATTGAAAGTTTGATTTTAGATCCGCTGCTTTCTGCCGCTAAGGGTCAAGCGGCACTCGCTCAAGTGACGTTGGATTTTGTAGAGGCTTTAGCGTTTGAAGAAAATGATGGTAAGAGTAACTCACGAAAGACAAAGCTATTAGATATTGATTTAGATAGGTTGGCTAATAAGCCTGATGGAACAATGACCAATCTTAGTCAAAAGGTGCAAATGCCTTTGCTTCCTTTGGTTACTATTCCTAACTTTAGTTTAGACACTATGGAAATTGATTTTATGATGGAAATCAAAACCAGCGAAAGTTCGTCTACTAAGGATAGTAGTGAAAGCACTAGCTCTTCGTCAGTAGGTACTGATACAAAAGCAGAGGTATCGTTTGGGTTCTGGGGTGTAAAGGGCTCAGCTTCCACTTCTGTACAAACAGAAAATAAATCAAGTGGTACTGTTGCTAGTAGCAAAGATACGCAACGGAGTTCAGATCAAAGTGCCAAGTATCACATCAATGTTAAGGCAAAACAGAATGAGCCCGCTGAAGGTATGGCTAAGTTTACGCAGATTCTTTCTAGTATTATTGAACCCATCACGGTTTCGGGCGGAGAAGCTCCGGCAGAACCTGCATAGTGAATGAGTAAAGTTTCTGCAATAATTCCTACGTTATGGAAAGCAAAAGAGTTTACGGATCATTTAGTTGATGTATTGGTAGAGGATAAATCTGTGGGTGAAATTATTATTATAGATAATGCGCCTACAGATTTTTTTTATGATAATAAAAAGGTTGTTACATTAAAACAAGAAGAAAACATCTATGTAAATCCTTCGTGGAATTTAGGTGTTGAAGAATCTGATTACAATAAGTTTATAATTCTTAATGATGATATTATTATACCATATAACTTTGTTTCTCAATTAGAAAATCTTTTAACACCAGACAAAGGAATCATTGGTATAGATAAACCAAGTGTTATTAGGGTAGCTGATTGTAGTAGTGAAAATATCACGTTTTTAGATAGAGAAATCGCTCTAAAATCCATTGTAATGAGAGATTGGGGTTATGGTATAGTGATGGCTGGACACAAGGAATCATACCATAAAATACCCGAAAAACTACGTATTTGGTATGGCGATGACTATTTGGTACAGATGAATAATGAGCAAGGAAAAGTTAATTACGTAATTGATGATGTACCAATATTTACTATGATGAGCACCACTTCTGATTTAGAAGAGTTTAATGAAGTAAAAAATGTAGATACTTTAATGTATGATAGAATGAAAGGAAGTTTAGATGGCAAAAGTAAAGACAACACTTAATAAAGAAACACCCGAAAAGGATGATGGCACTATTACTAGAGAAGAGGCTAAGACCCCTAAAGCTCCACCGACGCCTAAAGCTAGTGATGTAGAAAAGACAGAATCTTTTACTGCACCTTTTAAGAATGACGCTCACGCTGCAGCTGATTATTTTGTGAGTGGTAAGGATGAAGTCAAAGAAGAAATAAGTAGAGAGGAAAGTAGCACAAATGACGGTGATGTTAAAGTAACAGTAACCTATAAGTAAAATGTAACGAGGCTGAATGAAAAAGTTTTTAGCTATTACACCATATTTTGGTGGGGTATCTAGTGCCCCTCGACAAACCGAGTTAGATAATGTTTTAAGATATTTTGAGCATACTTACAATAGCTTAAAACCTTTTATGACTAAATTAATTGTAGGGGTTTATAATGAAACTGACTATAATACTTTAAGGCCATTCCAATTAAATTCTGATATAGAAGTAAGACTAGTTTTAAATGCTGATGGTGGCGAAATAGACCCTATCTTTTTGCCTGCTAGTCTTGTGCGTACTGTTCAACAAATGGGGTTTGATGAAGAGTATGTTTACTTTACAGAAGCTGATCAACTTATCTATGCAAAAGATTGGAATAATGTTTATAACACTATTGATAATGATAAAAACATTTATATAGTGCCTCAACGATTTGAACAAATTCCTCATGCAACTATTGCAGCTAGAATAGAAAAGTATGCAGATACAACAGAAGGCAGGTTTGTAGATTTTGATGGCGTATTGAAGGAAGATAATAACAGATATGTTGTAGCTAATGAGCCAGTTGGACCTACTTATAAAAGTCATGTCATGGGTCGTGATCGGGAAGAGGTTTTTCCAGTAAATCAGATTTATGATTACGACGATTATTTTTATGTAAATCCAGCGCCTAGTGCTATTATGATTGATGCTCCAGAGTATGGACAAGCTTATGGGGCAGCTTTCTTATGCCACCGTGATTTATTTAATAGAGTTACATTTATTGATGCTCGATTTATGATAAAAGGTAAAGATGGTAAAGAGTTTCCTTTTGATTACCAACCTACTGAGACAACTGCGGGACATGATCTTCTTCGTACTAAAGATAGTATTTGCTTAAAGAGTAAAGATTTCTTTTATTTTCACGTAGATCATTTAAGCGGTTATGAGTTTAATAAAACATTATGATATCAAAACAAGGTAGATTTATATTTTTTCATATACCACGAACCGGTGGTAGTGCTGTACAAGATTGCCTTTGGGGCGGCCGTACCGAAGAGAAAGCTGGCCATCACCCTCGCGATAATCCCGATTATCATGGCCCGTATGATTGGCATTTACATGGCTTTAATCCAGAGGGAAATAAAGAAGTTTATAATAATGAAGTAGGCGATGTAGTAGGTCATGTTGGTCAAGGTCTTTATGATTGGAATACAAAATTTTTGGCACAAGACTCTCAGCCCCATTCCATAAATTATGGAAAGGAAAAGTTTGAAGAGTATTTTAAGTTTACCTTTGTAAGAAATCCTTGGGACCGGTTCATATCTTTGTGGGTAAAATTTAAAGAAGAGGTGTTGTTACAAGAACAGTTTAATGGGTTGTTTGATCTACATATTGACTATGATTTTAAGGAACCGCGAGAGCTTCTTAAGTTTTTACTTCTAGCCCATCGAAAAGATTTGCTGTTGCCTCGTTGGTTTAAACCACAGTATGAATATGTGCATGATAAGAATGTAAGAGTGCTGACTAATTATGTTGGTATGTATGAAAAATTTCAATTTAGTTTTGATTTTCTATGTGATAGGATAGATGTTCCTCATAAAACATTGCCATGGAGCACTGAGGAGCATCGAAGACATAAGAAAGAAGAGAAGCATTATACCGATTATTATGATCCAGTGATGATTAGTGCGGTGGCAGAAATATACCATGACGATATAAGAACGTGGGGTTACGAATTTGGAGAGTAAGGGGGCTATTTAGTCCTCTTTTTTTATATTTATTGGTGGAGGAATGTGTCTATGAAGTGTGATACATGCCATAAAGAAGCTGAAAAGCTATATAGAGTGATCATAGATACAAACTATAATGCAATAAACAAAAGAGCTTTATGGAATTGTTTGGTTTGTTATGATAAGAAAAATAAAGATCGGCGCAGGAATAAATGAATGGAAGCTTTTATCGCACACTGGAATACACTGTCTGAATCTGCGCGACAGATAATTGTAGTGTGTGCGGGCACTCAACTTATTATGGGCGGCCTAATGATTGGTTTATTAAAGGCATATGATAACAGGGGAAAAACATGGCCGATGGAAGAACAAATGGAGGAGTCACTGGAGGAACAGTGGAGCCAAGAGATTGGCTGAAATCTTCATTAGCTTTATTATCAATGATAGGTTTCTTAGGAACCATCTATTTATTATCGGTGCATGAGGTTAAAGAAGGCGCTCGGGATATTATTATGGTATTAACAGGAGTTATGGCGGGAATTGCCAAAGACGTATATAGCTATTTCTTTGGCTCCAGTGCTAAAGGAAATAGTGGAGAATAAAATGAGACTGCAAAGCATAATAGAGGCGAAGGATGAACCTAAAGCTGGCGATACTTACGTAGATCGCAAAGGCCAAGTGACAATACTTGTAAAAACTTTGAAAACTAAGTTTGGCCCTAAGTGGCAAGGCCCAAGTTTTGAATTAAATCCAAGATATGGTGACCCTTACTTCGCAGGTGGTTGGACCTTCGGCACAGATTTTCCGAACACAGGATTTAAGGCGAAAAAGTTAAGCGCTAAAGATAAGAAATTACTAAAGCAGATATTCAAAAATCCTGAAGACATCGACAGATTAGAAGATGATGGATATAGAATATCAGAGTTAGAGAGATATATACGATGAAGCTAACTTCTATTATAAAAGAGATTAGATACCCCGCTGCTGTCGATGATTTAACTATGAGTTTTTTGTATACAGGGATTAATAGTGCAGCGGAAAAGATATTAAAAGATATAAAAAAAAGAACAGGATCTAATGCTAATCCTATTTCTTTACAAGTTATAGAAGGTATTGCTGCAGTTAATAAACTACTAATGAAGAAAATGAAATTGAAGGGTCAGGAATCCCTTAGTTATTTTTTAAAAGTGGCTTTGAAAGAATTTAATACGGACGCCCCTTTTATTAGTAGTTTGTTTAAAAGATATAGGCTTAAAGAAAGAGATTATAGATGAGGCTAACTTCTATTATAGAGTCGTGTAACTCTAAAATAACTCGCAAAGAAATGAATGATGTGGCTTTATTTGCAGGTGGAAGCCAACCTAACGATAAAAAGAAATGGAAGGTTTCAAAAAGAGCTGCTAAGAGAAAGTTTGGTGAAGCTTCAAGCGAAGCTAAAACTCGTTATGCACAGAAACATTATAGGGAGAGCGGAGGAACATTTAAATAAATTCTAGTCAAAAGGTTTTCTCCGTTTATAAGTAGGTTTTTCTCCGACCATAATCAAGGAGAATTACAATGGAGAAATATCCTCCGTGTGAGAGAGTTTCGTCGCCTAGTGACTTAAGAAATTATTATGAGTCCGCGAGAAATGAAATAATTAATTATAAAAAGATGGCGCAAGTGTCAAATGCGACATCGCGTGGTCTTGCTCAAGATAATCACAAGTATAAAAAAGAGGCTAAAGTAGCACAGGGTCAAGTAGTTCAGTTAACGAAAAAACAAAAGGCTTTAGACGAAGCCAAAAAAGCAGGGTATTGGAGTGGAGCGGCAACTATAGGGGTCACTATACTATATGAAACTTGGAAAGTGGTTGGGTTTCCAGGTGGGCATGCATGGATGGGCTGGTGGAATCACGAAGCAATTTATGGTGTGATGGTGTGGTGCACCACCGTGACATTAGGTTTCTTTTATAAAGCCGGCCATAGTAAGTAAAATGCAGGGCAGAAAGAGGAGTTATGATGCTCTAAAGAGCCGCGCTGTCGTAGCTGCAGATGACTTTATAGGTGGAGAAGAGCAGCATCGGGTGCCTTTAGTGGTAAGGACAGCTTATGAGGAAGTAAAGAAAGAGCTTAGAAAAACAAATAGAACACTTAAGGAAAAGAAAGAGGCCCCCGCGGTAAAACATAAAGCCTCCATGAAAGAAAGTAACGGTTACCATCCAGCTGTAACAGGATTAAGTGTTGGCGGAGTTAAAGAATTAATTGATTGGATATTAGCATTAGCTACGCAGGGTGATAAGTATGGTCAAGAGTTTTTACAATTGTCGTTTATTGATGGTGGTATTACGGCAATCATCGCTGGCGGTGCGGCGTGGTTAGCGAAGGGGAGTAAAAAGTGAAACTAATAGATATTGTAAAATTAGAAGATATGATCAACGAGGGTGTGTATGACCGCGGTATTTTTAAGGCTATCTTTTTAGCTGGTGGACCAGGCAGTGGAAAATCTTTTGTTGCTAATGAGCTAGTAGGTATTCCTAAAGGTGGATTTAGCAAAATAGATATGTCTTTTGCACCTAGCGGCGTAAAGTTAGTAAACTCTGATCCAGAGTTTGAATACTTTTTAAAGAAGGTAGGAATAGATCCTAAAGATTTAGGAAACTTAAGCGATGAAGAGTTTGAACAGTTAACAGAACCAGCGGATTCTCCTCGACAAAAAGCCAAAAGAATAAGGGATGCAAAAGAAAAACTTTATATGGCTGGTAGGTTGGGGTTAGTGATTGATGGTACAGGTGATGATTATAACAAGATAAAAAAGAAGAGAGAAGCGTTAGTACGATTAGGTTATGATACTTACATGATTTATATCAACACTAGCTTAGAGGTTGCTCAACAAAGAAATGCTCAACGTGATAGAAAATTACCTGAGAAAATGGTAGAAAAGATTTGGAAAGATGTACAAAAGAATCTTGGTAGGTTCCAAGGTTTGTTTAAAGGCAATTTTAAAATCATTGACAACTCTGAAAAGAGAGTGGCAAAGAGAGATCCAAAAGCAGGTGTTATAGTTTTTCCTAAAGAGTTCTATACTGCTATTAATAAGTTTATTAAAGCTCCGATAAAGAGTAGCCTTGCTAAGCGTTGGATAAAAAGGCAGTTGGCGTTAAAGAAAAGAACGGGCATGTAAAATGAGGAAAAAAATGAAAAACCAGCGATCCCAAAATCCGGGCGGCCTCAATTTTTTCCATTACACGAGCTTTTTTTATGAAACTTAAAACTGTACTACAAATATTAAAGGAAAATCAAGGTTACTGGATTAACCCTGTTGGTAAAGCTATAAAGGTAGATGATCATATAGAATATGTTGAAGATAATTATAAATTATTTGGTTATAAAGATCCATCAGGTGCTTCACATGATGGATATAATGCTGCGTTCAGAAAGGGATGGGTAAGAGTAATTGGTACGGGTAGAGAAATTAATATTGAGTTTGGTGAAAAAGTAAAACCTAAACCATTAAAGACAGCACAAAAAATGTCAATAGGAAAAAAATATGCATATGTAGAAGATCCCTGGATAGGACAATTAGGATTTGATCTTTCAAAAAAAAATGACATTGATAAGTTTAAGAGGGCGATGAAGGTATCTTGATGAAACTTAAAACTCTATTAGAAAGAAAGCTGAGGGTGTTTGATTTTGATGATACTTTGGCGTCATCAAATAGTAGGATTCATGTTACTTTAGCCTCTGGTAAAAAAGTAACGATGACTCCAGCCGAGTATGCCTCTTATTTTCCTAAAAGAAAAGAGGGTGATAAGTTTGACTATTCTGAGTTTAAAGAACTAATAGCACCTAAGGCAATACCACAGGTTGTAAAAGTAATGAAGAATATGATAAAGGCTGCTGGTGAAAGATATGTAATGATTTTGACGGCAAGAAGTGGAAGTTATAAACCTATAAAGAATTTTATGAAAACTTTAGGGTTAAACGTAAAAATCATAACATTAGGCTCTGGTGATCCGCAGGATAAGAGAGATTGGATTGGCAGACAAATAGAAAAGAATAAGTTTGATGATGTAGAGTTTTTTGATGACAGCCGTAAGAACATCAAAGCGGTAGAGATGTTAAAAGATAAGTACCCTAACGTTAAACTTCGCACTCATCATGTAAAGTATGGTCCTAAACATAGAGGGAAGTAATGAAGTTATCTGAAGCAATTAATAAACCCTTTACACACAGAAGCAAAAAGTATGTTTGGGTGGCTAAAGAAAAATTGAATCAAAAAGAGGACTCCCACAAAGATCCTAAATGGTTAGCTGGATATTCAAAAGGTAATAAAGAGTATACCAATGGTGACACATTAGAATATCTTAAGAAGCAACTTAAGAGTGGTAAGGTAGAACAGCTTGGCATTATAGTTCAGAAGAGAAGAAGTGGTAAGTTAATGATAAGAGATGGATTTCATAGGTTTGCAGCAATGATGGCGTTGGGTTGGAAGAAAGTTCCAATTCACATTATGTGAGAAGAGTGTAATGAAACTAACTGAAATTCTCAACAAACCTGCTGAGTGGAAGTGGTTTAAAACCAGCTCAAGAGAATGGAAAGCCTTATTTATAATAGGTGATAACAAGTATGTATTCAAAGCTGAAACATCTGATATGGAAAGATGGCAAATAACATTTGAGATTAGAGGAGCAGGTGGCAAACCCCACGATATTTCCAAGACAGGTAATGAGTTCAAGGTGTTCGCTACCGTGGCAGAAATACTCAACGAATATCTTAAGAAGGTTGAACCAGAAATCTTTTGGTTTACCGCCAAAGAACCTTCCAGAGCTAAACTGTATGATAGGTTTGCAAAGCTCATTGTTAGAAATCATCGGAAGTATAAGGCTGTTAGCAATGTGAAATACAATAAGAAATTTTACGAATTTGAGAAGAAGTAAATGAAACTTGGTAATTTATTAACTGAAGGCAGAACTGGTAACTGGTGGATCACCCCAGCAGCAAAGCCAGTATTCCTTGGTAGAGGAGGGCACGAAGATTATATGACAGATCAAGGTTTGCAATATGCTTCGGCGTTTTACAAAGGTTATATTAGAGCGACAACATCGACTGCAGGAGCAGACTTTATGTTTGCACCAAAGAAAGTTTCTAAAAAAACATTAAAAGCAATGGCTCCTCTGATAGTTAATAAGAAGACCATACACGTTGATCCTATTAAGATGACTTCAAAAACCAACTACACTTATGATTATAAACCCCCGATGACCCCAGAAGAATTTGAGAAAGCGTACCTACAATGAAACTACAATTTTTATTAGAGAGAAAAGCTCGGAAGAGAGCGGAGCAGTATGACGACATAAATAATATGCCGGATCTGAAGAAGCTAATGAAAAAGTTGGGCGCTAAAGATAATAAAGCGCGTACAGTTAGTATAGATTTTGGCCGAGCTTATGTATATACTTATGACACACCGTCAAAAATTAATTATAATGATTATGGCGATTCTCCTATGGCAGCTAAAGGTTATTGGAAAAAAGGAAAGCTGATTCCCTTTGATAAAAAACTTATTGTTAAGTATCAAAGAAGTGGCGAGGGTAGTGATAGATGAAACTAGCTCATACTTTAAGAGAAGCTACTAAAGTATTTGATGTAAAGGGAATACCTCAATATAAAGTAGCTCAAAATCCTTCAGATAAGAAGTGGTATGTGTTAGGAGTCACGGGAAAATATTTGATGCCCGTGTCAGATGGAAAGAAAAGCCGGAAAGAAGCAGAAAAATGGGCTATGAGTCAGGTTAAAATAGATCGGAAAGAAAAAGGGTGGATGTAAAAATATGAAATTAACTGAAGTATTTACAAAACCTAAAGGCAAGATTACGTGGAAGAAACGAACCTCTCTGGTGTGGCGAGGTTTCTTTGATGTTGGAGATAGAGTATTTGAGTTTACTGCTGGTAAAGGTGGAGCAGAAGTGAGCATGGTTCATCCAGTAGAATTAACTGGAGAGGAGATTGGCGACATTTGGGTAATTGGATTTATGCAAGTTAAGCCAGACGCTTCTCATGATATTACAGGTGGTGGAAAACCTGTAGAAGTTTTTAATAAGGCATTAGCAGCTCTAAAGGAGCTAGTAAAGGTTGAGAAACCTGTGTATATTAGTTTCGGTGCTAAGGAGCCGAATAGGATGAGACTTTACAATGCTATGGTAAAAAAGTTGGCTAAAGGATTAGGATATAAGGCGCTACCGGTTTCAGGCGGCAATTATCTTTTGAAAAGCAAAAGAGCAAAATAATGAAACTAACTGAAGCATTAGATAAACCAGCACCTATCAAATGGAAATCTAAGTCTGATGTTTATTGGGAGGGTAAATTTACTGTAGGTGATATTGAATACAACATAATTTTTGACGAAGGCAGTAATTTGTGGGAGATAACTTTTGAAGCAATAGGACATACATCTGGCCGAGATATTGAATCGGGTAAACATATGGGTCTTACAAAAACTGGTAATGAGTTTATTGTGTTTGCTACGGTTAAGAAAGCTACAATTGAATTTCTTAAGAAAATAAATCCCAAAGGGATAATGTTTCAAGCAAATGAGCCAAGTAGAAGAAAATTGTATGCAAGATTTGCAAAGATGATTGCTAAAAAATATGGTTATGTGGTGGACATAAGTAAAGGTAACACGATAATGAGAAAGAAATAAATGAAACTAACTGAAATCTTTGATAAACCAGAACCCATTAAGTGGGGTAAAGATGGGAAAACTATAACGGGTGCTTTTACTGTTGGTGAAGAAGCTTATAATATTTACTTTTCACCTTTTGGAAGAGGCAATGAGTGGGGTATAGAGTTTGTGCAGAAAATAGCTGGGAAAAAAAGAGGAAAATTAGGGCTCACGGGAACAGGCCAAGAATTTAAAGTATTTTCTACAGTAATAAGTGGTATAAGAGATTGGATAAAAAAGAAAAAACCAGACGCGTTTGAGTTTGAGGGCGCTGGAAAAAGTAGAATGAAACTTTATACACGTTTAGTTAAGTTATTAGTGAAGAGTGTACCTTATAAGGTAGCCATCGACGATGATCCCGCATACGCACGAGCGTCGTATAGGTTGGAGAGAAATAAATGAAACTAACTGAAGTATTTACAAAGCCTAAAGGCAAAGTTAAGTGGACTTCTAAAAGCTCTACAAAATGGGAAGGCACTTTTGCTGTGGAAGATAGAGTGTTTGAGTTTCGTGCTACTCTGGGTAAGGCAGATGAAAGTATGGTTTATCCGGTAAAATTAAGTAAAGAAGAATTAGAGGAGGTGTGGGAGCTTCAGTTTGTGCAAAAATGGCCAGACTATAGTCTTGAAATTACCGGTGGCGGAAAACCTATAGAGGTATTTAATAAGGCGTTAGTTGCAGTTAAAGAGTTTATAAAGCGACAAAAACCCAAGTATATTAATTTTTCCGCTAAAGAAGCAAACAGAATGAAACTTTACAACGCTATGGTTAAGAAGCTATCTACAGGGCTAGGTTATAAACCGTTGCTGGCAAAGGGTGGTAATTATCTTTTACAAAGCAAGAGGGCAAAGTAATGAAAAAAATTAAGTATGTTTTAGCAGCGATGGCATTAACTATGATTATGTTTTTCGCTGCTACCGACCCCCAACCGGCTGCTGCTCAAGAAGACAATAGCGCAGGAGGCCAAAACTATTATGGACAAAGCGGTGGTCAGTCGGTAGAAAGATTAGCATCTCGTATGGAAAGATTTATGAAGATGCATGTAGAGGTAGTAAGAAATCAAATGCAATTAAATTCATTGTTAGGTGAATTGATTGAATTAGAAATAAAGAATGCTCAGAATGGGAGATTCACTCACATTAGTGACAGCACCTATTTTGATACACGGACAGCTGAAATATTCAAGCGTCCTAAACCTTAAGGAGTAAAGTTATGGCATTTAACCCAATTAAGTGTGGGATTGCAGTAAATAAAGTAAATGATAGGATTCAAGGTTTTGATCCTAGAAATGTAATAAAAGATTGTATGTGGAGTACGCTTTCAAAAGGTAAGGGTGGATCTGCTTTTAAAAAGTGTGTAGTGAAGAAGATCAAACAGAATGTAAAGGACATTTCTAACCCCGAAGCGTTTGCCAGTGAAATTTGGGGGAACATTAAGAAGAAGTGCAGCTAGATGAAAACCGTAAAAGATTGGACTTGTCTTATTTTATCGGGTGGCTTAATATTATTACTGATAATTATTGTTATTGGTGATTTTTATGTTTCTCTTCAAGAGAATAGGCCCGTAGATGAAAGCGTGATCAATCTTTTACAAATGGCTGTTACTGGTGTTATTGGTATAGTAGCGGGTTATTTGAGTGGAAAGGAAACTACTGTATGAAACTATATAATATTTTACAGGGTTTAAACGAAAACGCCAGGAGGGATTGGCTTAAGGATGTTGTGAAAGCTTATAAGAAAATCAAACCTTCTGCAAGAAAAATTGATTCTAAAACGCTCTTAAAACAAATGCCAATGCATAGTTTGATGAGTGCTTACCGAAGAGGCCACGATCCCGCAAAGGCAGCTAGGATGATCCGATGAAACTAAAAGACTTAATGAAAGGACCGAATCGAATATGAGATTTCCTACCGTCAGCAATTATAATCTATGGCCAGTGTCAGATAAACATCGGCGTTTTACGAACTTGATAGCTCCTGTTG
>Ga0080013_1002095_pt1 | contig 24436 bp, 22 predicted proteins | sample ETNvirenome_6_85_FD_69236 | JGI IMG/M metagenome (GOLD analysis project Ga0080013, IMG submission 69236) | Marine viral communities from the Pacific Ocean - ETNP_6_85 (SPADES assembly) (version 2) | ecosystem: Environmental > Aquatic > Marine > Oceanic | place: Pacific Ocean | collected 2013-06-19
CTCTGGATTTTCCTTAAATTCGATATTTCCCGAATATTTTTTTGAACGATAACGCGTCTTGTTCCATTTTCTCTAGTTGTTCGTTGACCATCTCCCTGTTTAACTTCATTAGCCCCGATGATGTGTAAACTCCCTTGTTTTGTGCCTGAGTAGTCATTTTTTGTGCCTCCTTCTCTCAATTTCATTAATAATACTACCCTAATTTATCATAGTCAAGGGTGTTATAGTCTACTAGGATAAATGTAGATAGCGTTACAATATATGCAGACCTCTCATTTTCTCACTGTTTTGGCTTTATACTATGTTATACAACTTTGTTACAGGTGTTACAAACCGACCTTAATTTGATTATTTTGTAACCAGTCTGAGTGTAAATATTTGTTACAGTCTATTTTATTTAAGGTCACTTTTAGTCACGTTGTTACAGTTACACCCTATAGTTACTCACTAGTGTAACAGTAACTCTTTGTTACGAACAAGATGTTACAGGTGTAACAGTGTAACGAATATTGACATAGTTATATAGATAAGTATTATTATGAAGTATGTCAAAGACAGATATACTAACTCAACGACAAGAGGAATTCTGTTTAGGTATCGTCTCAGGTCTCTCTGCAAGTGAAGCCATTAGAAAAGCCGGTTATGGTATTCTTGCGGAAACTCACACAACCAGCTTGCTAAAAACTGCTAAGATAAAAGCCCGTATTGAGCAATTACGAGCCAAAACAGCCTCAGAAAAGGTCATGACGGTACGCGAAAGGAAGGAAAGACTGTCAACTATAGGCCGGGAGGACTTAACTAATGATAAGGGCTCAATTATTCGTTCATCTAACACCGCAGCTATTCAAGAGTTAAACAAAATGGAAAAGGTAGGCCGGGAACCAGATCAAGCCGGGACAACGATCAATATAAACATTGAGAAGGCGGTAATAGATGCAAGAGACAACCTCAATGGCTCACTCTCTCGCCTTGCTGAGCGAGCAAGAGAGACAGGAAGCGATAAGCAAGCTAAGTGATACCGAAGCCCTAGCCCTAATATATGATTGGCGCGGCTTCTGGGCTAGATCAAACCAGCTGCCGCCGTCTGATAAGTGGTTTATCTGGTTATTACTATCAGGCCGTGGCTTTGGAAAGACTAGAATAGGAGCTGAAACTGTCAGACAGTGGGCTTATGATGGTTATACTCCTATTGCATTAGTGGGACAGTCTAAGGCCGATGTCCGCGATACTATGATCGAGGTAGGGGAAAGCTCAATCCTTAATATATCCCCGCCCAATTTCAAGCCTGCTTATGAACCCTCAAAGCGGCGTCTAACGTGGCCTAACGGCGTACAAGCTATAGTATACAGTGGAGACGAACCCGACCAACTCCGGGGACCACAACACATGAAAGTGTGGTGTGATGAGCTGGCCAAGTTTCAATATCCGCAGGCCACGTGGGACAACTTAATGTTAGGGCTTAGGATAGGAAGCAACCCGCAGGCATTAGTTACAACCACCCCTAGACCTCTTCAGATCATCAAGGACATAGTTAAAGACACTAGGGCAGTAGTAACACGTGGCCACACTCTAGACAACGCCCTCAACTTAGCCCCGCAATTCTTAGATTATGTAATGAGCAAGTATGAAGGGACCAAGCTAGGCAGGCAGGAACTAGCCGGGGAAATACTCGACAGTATGGAAGGTCTCGTATATGATTGCTTCAGGCCTGAAGTCTGTGTTATACCACGCTTTGCCATTCCTCAAGACTGGCCACGCTTCACCGGGCATGACTTCGGCATATCTAACACCGCTTGCTTATGGTATGCACTCGAACCAGCTACCGGCTACTACTACCTATATAGAACATATCATCAGGCAGGTGGACTGGCCGAACATGCAGAGAACTTTAAATCATTATCAACAGGCGAACCGATCAGACGTAGAGTGGGCGGCAACCATCAAGAACAGGAGATCAGAGACGGCTATGCGTTTGCTGGCTGGCCCATACTCGAACCGTCCTTGCGTCATCGAGAAACACAAATACAGAGGGTATACGGACACCATAATCAAAACAGAATATACGTTTTTATAGATTGTCATGACTACCTAGAGGAAAAATTGAGTTTTTCTTACGAGGTTGATAAGGATGATAACTTAGATTTCAGTAAGATACATAATGAAGCAAAGTTTCACTTCATGGCCTGTGAGAGGTATTTGTTTAGTGACATACAGCCTATGGTGGATAACCAGACTAGCAGTAAGATTCCCGTGTTAACATACAGTGGTAGTAGTGGCAGGCTGCCGAAGATAAGAAGGGGGTATTTAGTCTAGTGGATAAGTGGAACATAGTTCAGTGTTGGACAAGGGGGATAGAAGGAGGGAAATGACTCTGACAAAGAATATTGCCATGATTGTAGTAGCGGCCATTACAGGTTTCAGTCCAATGGGCGTCATGCTGGTACAAAATCATCTTGAACGACAAGAATTAGCATCAGGCGAAATCAACCAAACTGTACTATTAAATCATTCGCTTTTTACTCATGCAGATACTTGGCTGCAACTCGTTATTCCACAACTGGATGTATCAGTAACGGCTAAGAAATTCCTAACGATTAAGTTCGCTGCTTTCCAAGATAGTCTGGAAGAACTGGTTAAGGCCACAGACTTTAATGAATTGTCGGACTCTGAAATGCACGCCTTATTATCTCACAACCTAAATGAAACGGTTACAGACTATATTGCAGATGCAAGACGAGAGGGGATATCAAGCACGTTCATTGACAACTTCAATAAGTGGCATAAGCGGGTAGTAGATATTCTGGTAAGGGCGATTGAGGATAATGTCCAATCGGTAGTTCACACATCGCAAAACGGTAAAATGTATGCGATTTTAACTGCTTATGATGCTGCTCTTGGTGCTACGATTGACGATGTAGAAAAGACGTTGATGGAAACAAACGGAAAACTGGGCGGCGAATAATTATGATAACTTCTGCTGGAGCAGTGATCGTATTAATGGCCGGGATGCTTTGGAAGATATAGAATGCCGCTATCAAAGATACAGTTTCGTCCTGGAGTTAACAGGGAGACTACGTCCTACGGAGATGAAAATGGTTGGTACAATTCCGATCTAGTCCGTTTCCGTAAAGGTCGTCCTGAAAAAATGGGCGGGTGGACCCGTCTTAGCAGCAATACCATACAGGGAACGGGTAGATCTCTTCATGTGTGGGCCGCTTTAAGTGGCTCTAAATACATGGGCCTCGGAACAGAAACCAAGTTCTATATAGAAGAAGGCGGCGGGTACAATGATGTTACCCCCATTCGAGCGACAACTACTCTAGGGACGAATCCCCTCACAACAGGCGCGGCCAGCAGCGCAGTGGTCACTGTCACTGCTCCCAGCCATGGGGCAGTAAATGGGGATTTTGTCACATTAAGCGGAGCAACAACCACGGATGGAATCGCAGCAGCCCTGTTGAACACGGAACATGAGATTACCCTCATAGACTCGAACAGCTACACAATAACAACAACGGGTGCGGCTTCTTCCGGCTCCACTGCTGGTGGGGGTTCTTCTGTTGTTGCCGTGTATCAGATAAACACGGGTCTTAGCACGGTTGTAACCGGTGTTGGTTTTGGAGCAGGTCTTTGGGGAGGTCTCAGTACAGGCTATTCCCAAACTACCCTCAATGACAGTGGTGGCATAAGTGATTCTGACACAACTTTCATTCTGACGAGTGCCTCTGACTTCGAGACAGCGTCCACTACAACGGGCGCGGATCTTACCGCTGCCAGTACAACTATCGCTGGGGCCAGTACAACCGGATTCCCTAGCAAAGGAACAATCAAGATAGGCAGCGAGAACATCCGATATGGAACCAATGTAAGTAATGTATTTGGTGATTTAACGCGAGGGGAGGATGGAACCACGGCGGCGAGTTCTTCCAGCGGGGCCACCATAACTTTTGTTGGGCTTGTCCTGATTGACGATGAATTGCTTCAGTACACGGGAAAATCGTCCAATACGATTAACGCGGGAGTTGTGAGAGGGGCCAGAGGAACTACCGCAGCGGCCCACAGTGATGGAGTAGCGGTCAAGGAAGCCAATGATTTTGTAGGATTTGGAGAAGCATCCGCAACCTCTGCCGAATCAGGATCAAATATTCGACTATGGTCTCAGGACAACTGGGGCGAGGATCTTGCATTTAATGTTTATGACGGCGCACCTTATTACTGGGACAAGACTCTAGGACTGGAAAACAGGGCCACAACCTTTGCTTCCCAGACAGGAGCCTCGGATGCTCCGACCATTACAAGAAGGATTATGATATCTGGTGCGGATCGCCATATAGTCTGTTTTGGATGCAATCCTATAAATGAAACAGCACAGGACCTGTTAATGATTCGCTGGTCCGATCAGGAAAGTCCTTTTGACTGGACTCCTACGGCTACCAATACGGCAGGATCACAGAGGATTTCTTCTGGTTCCGAGATAATTTCTGCCCAGAAAACACGTCAGGAAATGCTGATATGGACGGATACGTCTCTTCATTCCATGCGTTTTGTAGGACCGCCGTTTACTTTCGGTGTCAGCATGTTGGCGAACAATGTGTCCATCATAGGGCCGAATGCCGTCACCACCGTAGGAGACAAGGTATTCTGGATGGACCGGGAGAATTTCTACGTATACACGGGCCGTGTACAGGTTATCCCCTGCACTCTTCTGCGTTACGTGTTTGATGACATCAATCTGGCACAGAACTTCAAATGCTTTGCTGCGTCCAACAAGCTATTTGATGAGGTATTCTGGTTTTATCCAAGCGCCGACGCGTCAGAAATAGACCGCTACGTCAAATTCAATTTTACGGAGAACACTTGGGATCTGGGCACCCTTTCCAGAACTGCGTGGGCGGACTACGGAATTCACAACAACCCAAGAGGTTCCGGTCAAGCAAGCGACACGAACTATGTCTATGTGCATGAAAGCGGCGATGACGATGATGGCTCCGCCATGACATCTTTCATTGAATCCGCTGATTTCGATCTTGGCGATGGCGAACAGTTCATGTTCATGGATCGTCTGATACCGGATATAGATATAACGAGTACGGACGCAGATGCTTCCGTAAACTATATCCTGAAAACAAGGAACTACCCCGGAGACAGTCTCGCCACGAACTCCACGAATGCCGTTAAATCATCAACCCAGCAGGCTTTCCTGCGGAGCCGTTCGAGACAAGCTGCTTTGCGGATTGAGAGCGATACGACAGACATAACCTGGACTTTGGGTGATCTCCGCCTTGGGTTACGACCTGATGGAAGACGATAATGGCTAAATTACTGGATCACGCGATGCCTATGGCTCCAGATCAATATGATGTGGATACTTTTGTGAGGATTTTGCGGGATCTTGAAATGGCCTTGACGAAAATGGATTTCCCCCCTGTAGTAAGCGGGGAGGATGACACTAACGGCGTAACTTGGTTCATGGAATAATGGCTTCAGCGTATAAAAATATTGCCGTTTTGGTAGGCGCGACGGGAGATGTCACAATTTATACCTGTCCAACGGCGACACAGGCCATAATAAAGAATATAAATCTTTATAATAGTCATTCTGGGACTATAGTAGTGTACCCTAAAGTTACCGACAGTTCCGCTTCTGTAACGGTTACGTTGGAGAAGAACAGTATAGGAACTCTCGCAGATACGTCTCTCGCTGGACCGTTTGTTCTTGAAACCAGTGATACGCTGATACTCAACTGCGACACAGCGTCGAAGATTTATGCCTTCGCGAGCGTGCTGGAGATTTCCTGATGGTAGATAGTTCTCCTAAACTTTCCGGTGAGCCAACCGTAGAAGCTTTATCAAATGGGTTGGCCACTCTTGGTCGTTACGGTGATAACTACATGGTCCACGCTGCTGAAGGCGAGACCATCATCCCCAAAGAAATTCTGGATGCTAATCCCGGTTTAAAGGACGACCTCTTCCGTCAAATGACGATGATGGGTGTTGAAGATCCCAATCGTTATGTTGTCGGTAGCGATTTAAACTCGATCAATCCCATAACGGGCCAGCCAGAGTTTTTCTTCAAAAAGATATTTGGGGTCATCAAGAAAATCGCCAAGAAAATTCTTCCTGTAGCGGCTCCCATTATAGGAAACCTGATCGCGCCGGGTATCGGCGGTCCTATGGCTTCTGCTCTTCTCGCCAAAGTGCAAGGAGGATCGTGGGGCGATGCTGCAAAGTCGGCGGCGCTTAGTTATGGAGTTGGAGCTCTTGGCAGAGGTTTACAGGGCGGATTTGCCGCAGGTCCTGGGGGCTTTGGAGAGGGCTTTACCACTGGTTTAGGTAGAGGTATAACCGAACCGTTTAGGGCAGGAAGTCAATTGTTCGCTTCTGGCGCCACTAATCCTCTGGCGCAAGGTATATTTGGACCACGAGGAACGGGTACTTTCTTCAAAGGTCTAGCGGGTACGCCTTTCGCCCAGCAGGGCGTGGGAGGATTATTCCCAGCTTACCAAGATCAGCAAGGAATCTCATGGAATCAGTCGCAGCAGGTGACTTCACAAACAGGTCAAAGGCCGGATTATTCTCAGTGGGCAACCCCGCAAAACCCAGGGGGTCTGCAACAGACATCAGCTGTAACTCCCTCTACTCAATGGCAAACCGCGGTCTATCCTGATCTAAAGGCGGCAACGGCAGCGGGTGTCCCGCCAGGTACAAAAATGGTTAGCGCCCAAGGTGGTTTTAGAGTCGATCCTAGCGCTACATTTACTGCGCCAGCCGCTACAGGATGGCTAGAAAATGCCATTGGTAAAACTGGTGCTAATATTGTAAGTCAGGCTGCTCTACCTCTTACAGTTGCGGGAATCGCTTACGCCATGTCTCCTAAAGAAAAAGACAGAGCATCGGAACTGGCTCAACTGGATGCGGCTAACCCAGAGAGAAGAGCATATGAACAATGGAAAACCATTGCTGATAAAACTTCTGATGAAGCTGTAAGATTAAAAACAATATGGTATGGGCAAGATCTGTTAAGCCCCGAAGAGCGTTTTGCCCAATTTGGTGCTGCCCCACCTGGACCTGGAGGAGCGGCTGGTGGTGAGGTCTTTGGCCCTGGTACAGGAACCTCTGACAGCATCCCGGCAAGGCTTTCGGACGGAGAGTTTGTTATGACTGCTGAAGCGGTTAGAAATGCCGGCGGCGGAGACAGAGCTCTCGGAGCGGCTCGAATGTATGACATGATGAACCAATTTGAGAGAGGAGCTGCGTAATGGTTACCACAACCGAAACAACTGTTCGCCAAGCTCCGTATCTTGAAGATATTCAAAAGCTGATACTCGAATCAGCTATTGCCCGTGGCCAAACACCTGTACCTATTCCTGGTATTCAGGTCGCGGGACTTGATCCACTTACTCAACAAGCCATAACCGCTGGACAGGGGATTGGTCAGTTTCAACCATTCTTGACTACAGGCGCAGGAACTATAGGGCAAGGACTAGCTACCCTTCAGGAACAGGCGGCGGGTGTTCCTGGCTTGTTTGCAAAGGCCGCTGAACAGGCAGAGGCAACCACAGGAGCATACGATCCAGCAAGCGCGGCTGCTTTTCTGGATCCTTACCAACAGGCCGTTACACAAGAAGCCCTTGCCGAATATCAGCGGCAGGCCGACATACAACAAAATCAGTTGGCGGCACAAGCAGTAGGGACGGGGGCTTATGGTGGCGCCCGACAAGGTATTCAGACAGCCGAATTAGGCAGAAATCTGGCTGATATACAAAGCCGGCGCATATTCGAGGATTTGAGCCGTAACTTTAACCAGGCGCAGAACGCTGCACAGACCGCCTTTGAAAGCCAGCAACGAAGACAGCAAGGTGTCGCGCAACTTCTCGGCGGCTTGGGAACGACACAAGCACAGGAAGGCGTTCGAACGGCTGCCGGTATTGCTGGAATCGGAACACAACAGGCAAATCTGGCTGGCGCGGGACAGAATCTCTTGACCCAACAATCCCAGCTTCAGACACAACTTGGCGCATTGGCTCAGACGGACGAGCAGAGAAGACTTGATGCAGCAAGACAGTCACAGTTACAGCAATCCTACGAGCCTTTCCAGCGGATAAGCTTTATGAGCGATATCTTCAAGCCGCAAATTGGTTCCGCGGGGTCTACATTAGGCTTACAAGTCGCGCCATCTCCGAGCAATGTATCCCAGGCCATTGGATTGGGAATCGGTGCTCTCGGTATTAACAAGGCTCTTGGCAATCCACTAGGAGGCCTCTTTGGTCAGAGTGCTGTGACATGAACAGGAGAGCCCCAGTTCGTTCCGTCCTAGCAGAACGTAGGATGTTCTCAAACGGTGGTATGCTGCCCATAAGCACTCCCTTTCAGAACACCCCGTCAGGGATTCTTGCGTCTTCGTCACCTTTGATCGAGACAGTCTCGCAAGAGATTCTTGCGCCTCTGACGGGCGGTCCAATGCCCATGGCCGAGGGTGGTGTTGCGAAGTTTCAAGATGGCGGGACCCAACGACAGGGTAGCCCAACCCGTATTGGAGGCATGTCTTTAGGAGATATAAAGGGTACTGTAAGTGAGTGGTTACAGAAGTTGACTGAACCTGGAGAAACCAGTGACGTTACTTCAGAAAGTGTTGAGGTTCAACAAATAGAGCCTGTTTCTGATCCTCTTGCTTCTTTAGGACCACTAACCACAAAAGATAAACAAATTTTTAATCTCGACTTACAAAATGCCATAAATCTTAGGGCAAGAACCTTGCAAGAAATAAGGCCACATGGACTTATGGAACTTGCCCGTGGGGCTGGGTTTGAAGGCTCTCTTAGGACGGGACAAGAAGTCGCTGCCGCTCAAAAGGAAAGAGAAGCAAAACAGCCAGAAATAGACAGGCTTACGAATCTCCCCTTATCATATTGGCTTGATGAAACAGGGGCTGGAGACCTCACTCAAAAATACTTCCGTTTGTCCCCAGAGTCTGTGCCAACTGTATTTCGGTATCCGGGTTACGATGTGAACGCAGAAGAAATTGTCGTTGATAATTCTATTTCTTCAGAAGCTAATATACCAGTTGGTGGCCACGCCGGTCATGGAGAAGGAATGGACGCAGATTCTTCAGAAGCTAATATACCAGTTGGTGGCCACGCCGGTCATGGAGAAGGAATGGACGCAGAAGAAGTTGTCGTTGAGGACGGGGTATCTTATGACGGTGATTCTGATGCGATTCCCTTAAAGTCTGTAACTTTCGCAGCAGGTTCTGCCGCGGGTACAGCAGGTTCTGCCGCGGGTACAGCAGGTTCTGAAAAGGAAGAATCTGCGGCAAAAGCTGAAAAAGAGGCTGTAAGTGATCAAACCTTACTGGAAATTGCAAATGCAGCCGAGAATCAAAATGTTGACCGTGATATGAGTTTCTTCAAAAAACGCTTTATAGATGAAGTTGGGGAATATGAGGGCAAGACAGAATACGAAAAGGGTCTGGATTTTCTTAAACTGGGAATGTCAATCGCGGCTGGAGCAAGTGATAACGCCGTTGAAAATATAAGTAGAGGCGTTTTGGCAACGATAGACGAGTTTGGTGTTGATGAAGAACAGAAGCGAGATTTTAACAGAAAGGTTAAATTTTCTGCTGTTCAGTATGCCTTGAGCAACGTGGCTAGAGAAGAGGCCCAAGGAGAGGCAGACAAAAGGAAACTTTACTTCTTCTATGACCAAGATACAAAGACCAAGGCCAAACCATATGGAGACCTTGTCGCCCACAGTCTGGCAGATATCTTAGATAATGATGGGAAGCTACCCCCTAATCTAAGAGAAAAAGATTTGGTCATAAAAGAAATCTCGGCTGTCGCAGCTCTCAATAAATCTCTTAAAGAACAGTTAATTGATAATGCCGAACTTTGGCGTATTGGTAGAGTTGAGGCTGATAACATAAGAGAACGACTTGATAATAATGAGACTACTTTTGTTAGCGGGGAAGTGGCTATTGGTCTTTTAAATTCTGTTTTAGGAGACGTAGCGGGGGGTAATATTACAGGTATAGGAAATGCAGGTAAGGAATTATGGCGTAGAGCCATAGTCGCCGCAGGGGGGGATCCCGGTGATAAGTTTAAGAATATAGAAGATGCTAGAGCAAAAATCCGAAGAGCCTTTCAACTTTTAATTCCAGAGAGCCTCGGACAAGCTCAAACAGCTAACTCCATATCTAACAGGGATGTTCAGTTCCTTGCCGATGCTTATATAGATAGTGGCTTTCTAGAAAATGGTGTTTTTAGTTTTACGACAACAGGCATTGACGCTTTGGGGGAAAGATTAATGGGAGCCATGGAGGTATTTAAAAATGCCCAATTTAAAGCCTTGGCAGATTACGATGATATCATAAAGCGTTTAAATGACTCAGAAGAAGCTTTAACCAAATCCCAAAAGACTGGTATTCCAGTGGATCCTGGTCCTTTTGGTCCAAAATATTTCTCATCGGCACTTGAAAGAATAAAACCAGTAGCAGAAAAAACAAGAGGGATTATATCTGGGACGCAAGCAACTCCGCGTCTATGGTCCTATGAGTTTGATGAAGACGAAAGAAAATTCAGATATAAGGGTGCTAAAGGAACTGTTTTTGAAGGTCAATTCTTCACCCCTAACGAGGTGAATATAAAGAAACTTTATGGTAGGTAGGAGATTATGGGAATCCTAACCTTTGAAACTCCAGAAGGTGATCGCCAGTTTGAAATTGCTGGTGATAAACCTACTGAAATGGAGTTAGAGGCCATACAGTCTTCCCTTATGGGAGAGGATCCATCTACAACCTCTCAGCCTCCAGACCCTTTAACTTCTTCTTGGGAAGAGTTAAAGGCTTACCACCAAGGACAAAAAGGTACACAGCCAGACGTTGCCTTTACTCCTACGCACGGAGATAGAGAGTTAGAAAGCTTAACCGCGCAATATGATTATGCGAAAGCCGATAACGACAAAGGACGAGCAGCTTGGATAACTCGTAGATATGGACCAGGAACCTTCGGCCAAGATGAAAGGGGATATTTTTATCTTAAACTGGACGAGATAGATCCAGCGTTAAAACAGAGGGATAATCTAGCCGAAACAGGGACAATGTATGTTAATCGTCCAGGGGGAGATTTCTTAGGGCTTTTTGATTTGTCGGATGCAACTGGTTTTGTCGGCGCTCATCAAGGTCCAATACTCGCAACAACCGCTGCTGTTGTTGCCACGACAGGAGTTGGTTTACCCGCTGCCGCAGTGATAATGGGTGTCGCAGCCGGCGCGGGGAAAGCTTTTGATGAATTCGTTGAGGAAGAATTCAGAGGAATACAGGATCAGACAAACGAAGAAATCTGGGGAGACATAGCCACGGAGGCTCTTTTCGGTGCAGGGGGCGAATTTGTTGTAGGTACAGGACTCAGAGTAGCGCGCAGACTTATAAAAGGTCCTGGGAACCCCGATCCTTCACGCGTTTCTCAACTGACCCAGGAAGGTGTTCCTAAAACTTTAGCTAAAACAATTGCTCGTCAAGAAGCACGAGCCACCACTCGTGGAGACATCAGGGCGGGCGGTAGACCTAGTATATATGAAGCTACGGGGAAACCCATTGCCGCTCGACTTCAAGCTGTTTACGAGGGAATCTTTGGAAGTAAGGGCGCAGCTTCCCGCAATCGAGATTATATCGAAAGCCTTTGGAAACAGTTTTTCAAAGGAGATATGACTGAAGCGCAGTTCAAAAAAGCTATGCAAAACAACTCTGATGATGTCACTCGAATAATACAGAACGCTATGAAGGATCCTGACGAAGCCGTCCGTATCGCAGATCGTCATCTTAGAATGACGATAGACGGAGAGATGGATATTCTTCTTAATGCTTTTGCGTCTGGTAGCAAGCAATCCAAGGATTGGACAACTGCCATGGGACAAACTATTCGTCTCTGGCAACAGGATTCTTCTGTCCTATACAAAAACGCAGAAGACTTATTGGGTGGTGTTAGCTTTGACAAGAATCCCATACAAGAGGCTGTCAGGGGTATCCTGCTTAGTACCGAAGCCAAGATGGGTCAGATGTCGGATGCGCCTCTCTTAAATTACATAATCAATAAGAAAGAGAATTTCAGTCTCTCCGAGTTAAATTCCTTGCGTCATGTTTTAGGGGCGCAGGGCAAGTCTCCCGACCTTGTTGGAACAGCTGCTGATTTTCAGATTAAGCAGCTTAAAGACAAAGTTGATGAAATGTTTGAAATGAAAGGCCGGCAATTGGCCAGTGACGTGGCTACAGGTCAACCTGCGTTTGGTGGTGGGGTATCGGTTAGAGGCTCTGGAGGAAGATTTACTACCAGAGAATCCGGGGAAGTTACACAAGCCCAGAGGGAAGGTCTGGAAAAACTAATAGAGGCTAATAAACATTATAGCGACGGCGCTGAAATATTTAAAACAGGCTCCGCCAATATGATTAACAAGAATGTAAAGGACGGCTACTTTGAGGATTTAATAGATGTAGCTGAGACAGTTGTTCAAAATAACAGGCCCGAACTTCTCAAGGCTCATCTTGCTCGTGTAACGCCCAGTTCTTCTACCGTTGGAAAAATACAGCAAGTTAGTCCAGATGTTTGGGGACAAGCGGCTCAAGCAGCACGTACTGGAGATATAGACGGACTAAACAGGATTCTGACGGCCAATGATATTCCTGAAGATGTAGTCGTTAGGGTCCAACCGTGGATGAAGGATTTGCCTGCTGGTGACGCTTACGGACAGCGTGTCCTGGACCAGTTGGCGGATACGCTTGATCAATACGCAGATGATGCTTTGGCCAGAACGGGGGCGGAGCAACGAAGAAACGTCAACCGGGATATGCTGGGATCTGCTTGGATGAAAAACGCATCGGCAGAATCACAGGTAAGCCGCGTATTTAGGCCAGAACAGTTCGCTCAAAAATTTGACGATCTAGGCAAGGAGACCCAAGACTTGTTGTTTGGTTCTCAAAGGGCTGGCCAGCTACGAGAAACCCTGAAAGATTTTTATCTGGTAAGTAACTCTGCGGACGATTGGGGAAGGGTTGTTCTGAACGATATCAACAATCCCAGCATGAAAGATATCGTTCAGACTTTGCAATCAGATTTAAAGATAGCCTCTGAACAGAGCCGTGATGCTTTGTTTAAGGCGGTTCGATCTGGCCGCATCGAAAATGCAGAAGACTTGATGCTCGAGGCAGTAAAAAATCCCAGCCTTGTAAGAGCTTTACGGAACAGAGTTGGTGATGATGTCTTTGATACCTCTGGTGGTATGAAAGATCAGGCAATGCTTCGTATTATGATGGAAGCTTTTCCAGAGGGCATAACAGCGGAATCGGTACAGTCAGGCGCTTTCGGAAAAACCATGTTTCAAACTATTCAAAAGATGAACGCCAAAGGTTCCTTAGATGAAATTTTGGGAAAAGATGTTGTAAAAGGATTGACAGATGTGTCCAAAGCCGCCACCAGAGTGGGAGATGCTTCCTTAAAAGGAAAAGGTGGTCTGGCAGCCGCTACTTACGCAGCGGCTTTTGGGGTGTCCTTGTTGATAAATCCAGTAGCAACACTGGGTGGTGCAGTCGCTATGCTGGGTTCCGCTAGGATAATGAGGAATAAACAATTCCTACTTTGGATGACCAAGCCAATGGTAAGAGCAAGAGACGCACGAAGAGGACTGAATATTATAGCAGATGAACTCCAGCAAACTGCTGTACAAGAAGGCAAGCAACTTTCTCGATCCCAGGCCTTGTCGCAAGCTAGAAATCAATTTGGCATAGGTGTTAACGGAGAACTAGGTCTTGCTTCAATGACAATTAGGGAAGCATTGAGCAGAGAGTCCCGTGCCATAGGAATATCCATACCATCGGCGGGCGTAATTGATTCCGAAACAAGAACTAATATTGGAGAAGCCATAAATCAACTTCGTGGTGTAACAAGTCCTATGATTGAAAGCATTACAGAAACCGCACAAACTGGCGCTTCAGATGCCGCTAATGTTCTTAGACAAATAGAACGAAATAAACTTTTGGGAGTTCCCGCGACACAATGACCAGACTATCGACCCACTTCTCATTGAAGGAGTTGACCAGGTCACAGACAGCAGAACGAAAAGGAATTAGAAACACACCAAACGATAGCGAAATAGATAATCTCAAGCTGTTGTGCGAGAATATACTGGAGCCCGTCAGGGAACACTACGGAATCCCGTTCACGCCCTCGAGCGGATTCAGATCGTTTGAACTGAACAAGGACATTGGATCGTCCAGCAGATCGCAACATATAACAGGACAGGCTGTCGATTTTGAGATACCCGGAGTTCCCAACATGGAACTCGCCCTATGGATCAAGGAGCATTTGGATTACGACCAGTTGCTTTTGGAATTTTACAAGGAAAACATACCGGACTCAGGATGGGTGCATTGTAGCTATGTTGAATCAGGAAACAGAAAAGAACCAAGACGCTTCGACGGACGGAAATGGTCCCCCCTGTCCTAAGTGTGGCTGCGATAAACCAAAGGTCTTCGTGGTTTACGGACGCTACCAGTGTGCTGACTGCAAATGCATAGCGGACAGTGATTATTGCCGAGAGGAAATACAAAGATGACCGACAAAGAAAAAGCAGAATTCTGGGCAGACTTGGCCTCTTGGCGGAACCAGACGACCCCATATACACCGAGCAGAATTGCGGAAGTATTAGCGTCTAAAGGGTTGTCTCCCGGTGCCTACCAACAAGGAGGGCGCGATGAACCGGATAAATATGTAAAGGACGACGCCACAGGGACATGGAGTCCTGTGGGCGGTGGATACAGCACTGGCCTCTCTCCATCTCAAGGAGCCCAAGAGTATGGCACTGGTTGGGGATCTATTAACCCCAGCGGAACAGATAAAGGGTGGACAGAGGAACAGGTACGACAAGAGATGGCGTACAGAGCTCGGCAACTGCCCGGATGGGCACAAACAGCGCTTGGGGGCGTTGCCAGCTTGGCACCTTTACTCACCGGGCCATTTACCGCGGCAAAGGCTTTAAAAGCTGGTGTCGGAGCTCTCGTTGGCGATAAGGTTAAAGGGGTGGTGTCGGGCTTGTTTGGCAAAGACACGGACAAGGAACTTCAGAAACGCTTGGAGTACTTTACACTTCAGCCTGCACGTCAGCAGGAGGCGGCTCTGACAGGACCACTAAGTGACGACTACAGTCGCAGTGGCGGTCCAACTACTATGGGGCGTTATGGAATATCACAGACGACTGATCCTTCTGCCGCTGCATTACAACAACGACCTTGGCACCCAGACGTTAGCGATCTTTATGATGTTTGGAATCCTTTGCAGCAAAAACCTCCCTCAACCGCCGCCCTACCGCGAAATGTAGCGGAAAGGCTTGTGGCGCCACAGAGGATAGTAGAGACGGGGACACTTAATCCTCAGACATTTGGGTTTTATGGAGGAGAAAGTGGGCGACCTTGGCACCCAGACGTTAGCGATCTTTATGATGTTGCAAGTCCTTTGGGGCATAAGCCTCCCTCAACCGCCGCCCTACCGCGAAATGTAGCGGAAATTATGGCGGGCCAGGTTGAACCTGCGCACACCTTGACTGTCAAGGCAGGTCTTGGTGGCAAGACAGGTGGTGGTTATAGAATTAATGATCTTTTAGGATATGATTTAGAAGGTAATGAAGTATTTTCGATACCTCAAACATCCACAGTACGAGGACCGAGTCTGGTTCATCTCTTACCGGAGGGACCATTTCCGGGAGAAGAAAATGAACTTATCTCTCCAGCAGAGAGGAGAAGTTGGCAAGGGCGTAGTGGTGTAAGAGAAGGGCCAATACAAGAAGCCGAAGAGGCGAGAGCAAGATCCATGGAGCAAGAAGCCGAAGAGGCGAGAGCAAGATCCATGGAGCAAGATCCAAGGCAAGAACATCGATGGATGGCTGGTGGCGGTATGGTTAACCCCCGTCCGATGATGGGCGGCATAGGAGGGCGAGGGGAAGTCCTTCGAAGAATGTTCAGGAGAGCTATTTAGCCGATCCCCAATTGTCTCCCAGACCTACGTCTATCCTGGACGGTATCTTCATGTCCGGGACGCAATTCTCCATCAGTCCCTTGATCTCGGTCACCTGATCGTCGCTCTCTATCGAAAAGCACAGTTCGTCATGAACAGTAAGCATGGGCCAATGACCATGGTCTATGCAGTCCTGCATTGCCTTCTTGGTCTGATCCGCCGCGGACGCTTGGATCAAACGATTGAGGGCCTTGTACACAAACGCAACTTGGTAAGTGGCTGGATTACTGCGGGACCAATTCTGGTCTCTCTCTTCCACGGGAATGCTTAATATCTCTTGCCACTGCTCTTCAAGTTTCTCCGCATGAATAATAGTTTTGGCCTCTTTGGAAAAGCCTCTGGGTTCCCTCATGGGAAACCGGCATTTTCGTCCCAAAAGAGTCCTGACTTCGCGTCTTTTTGATGCTGCATCCATAACAGAAGAAGCTAACGCCCGAATAAAGGGAACTTTCTCGTCGTATTCTCGTCGTATTTCCTTTGCTTCTTCAAACGGAATGTCTCCCAAGGTCTGCGCCAGCTTGCCGATACCCATTCCGTACATGGTTCCTAAATTAATAGTCTTGGCTTGGTATCGATCTACGCCGGCAATGTCGGCCATGATCTGGTGGAAGTCCACGTCAGATTCCTGATATTGCTTTACGATTTCTTTTACCTTGTCGCTCTCCCTTGTTGAGGGGGCTAGAGAGGCATAGTGCATCAACCATCTGGGTTCCTGTGAACTGTAATCAAAGCTTCCCCATCGACACCCCTCTTCAGGCAGAAAGAGACCCCGGATCAGACCCTTGATTTCTGGATGCCTTGAAGGAACCTGCTGTAGATTGGGATGGCTCGATGAGAAGCGCCCTGACACCGTGCCACCTTCATCGGAACGCAACTGGTTAAACTGGCAATGGATACGTCCCTTGTGCTGATGATTAAGGATTGTATCCACGAAGGTGGTATTGGCCTTGTTGTATTCCCTGACTTCCAGGATATCCTTGGCCACCGGATGTTCGTGGGTCTTCAGGAAATGCTTCGTAAAACTGGGGGCGCCTGACTTCTCCGTTCTTTGGTATGAAAGTCCGATACTATCAAAAGCCTTCGCCAGACTTTTAGCGTTCCAGGGTTCTATATGGACTCCGGTATCGTTATGAAGATTTTTCAAAATCTCCTTCTCTCGTGATCGGAGATACAGTTTGGTTTTCTCTGCCCTATCCAAGTCTACCTTAACCCCCCTTTTCCTCATCTCGAATACAAGAGGAAGCAACGATAGTTCCATCTCCAGTATCTTCTCGCAATTGTCCTCTATCAGCTTCTCATGAAGAACCTTCCAGAGTTTTAAGGTTAGATCTGCATCTCCCTCTGCATAAAAGGCAACTCTTTCAGCAGGAAGCTTCCACATCTCTGCCTTGGCATTTACGCCATGCTGATCTGCGGCCCGTTTCAAGTCTTCTTCTTTTTTCTTCTCGCCCAGGTACGTCGAAGCCAAGGCGTTGAGGGAATAGCTGAATCTGTTTTCGTCCAGAAGAGGGGCCGCCGCCATGGTGTCGAGAATAGTCCCCTTTACCTCGATTCCTTCTGATAACAGCCACCCCAAATCGTATTGGGCGTTATGGAACACCACAGACATGCCATGATCAAGTTGGTCCTGGAGCCAGGTCAGGACAACATTCTTCGCCATATTGCCGCCACCTTGATGAGCAATGGGAAGATAGGCACTCCAATCAGGAGCGGCCACAGCTATCCCGATTAGATTTCCATCGTTTCGTGTCCAACCTGGCCCCAAGTCTCGTAAGTGAGGATCCTTAGTCTCTACATCTACTGCGATAATTTTCTCGCTTGATAGATCAGGTAGATAGTCTGGTGGCGCCCAGACTTTTTCATCGAATAAATCCTCACGCATCTTGCTGCGACAATGCTGCCCATAGTGCGGTATACGCTGAAGCGTCTATACCATCGTCTGGATTAGGATCACCAATCTCATTCCGTGCAACTTTCAGAAGAACCATGCAGAATGCGACATCCGACGCGTATACAGTCGTCCCTAAATACGTACTCCAAAGGTCAGCTACTCTTTTATGCTGTTTCACGTAATCACCATGCTGTTGCGCCCTTTGACCAGAAATAAGGGAAGCAGCTTCCGTTAAGATTTCATCCGGTTTCATAGGCTGTAATATATATCAGTTTGAGGATGAAGAATATGAAGAGCATTCTTTGCTCTGGTAACAGCTACATAAAACACCCTGTGCTCCGTAGAGGGATTTATGTTGTATTCCCGATAGGCGGCATAGGAGAGATCAGGAACAACAATTACATTGTCCGCCTCTCCCCCCTTCATGGAATGTATGGTGCTGATTTTGATACGGGGGTTCCTTACGTTATCTCCTCTCTTTAACGCGTTAAGGATATAGTTTTTCGTATCCAGGTCAATCTTCCCTAACGACCTGTGCCATCTCATGGATTCATGAGCCTGCAAACCCAAATGATTCTTGGCGTATTCTATTGTGTAGGACTCTTCTTCGTCCATGTTCAGAAGGTTCTTTGACCTTGGACCAAAGCCCTTCATGAATCCTTCCCCAACCTTCATGAAAGTATAGATATTCCTGATCTTTGTAGGAACGAGGGGATTTCCTTTACACCAGGATTCCCAATCCATAATGGCTTCATATGTTTTTAGAGGAATGCTGGGGTGACCCTTTCGGCTATAGACCCATCCCTCATTACGCAACTCAGAAGCATAGTAAGATGCAATCCTGTTGGTTCGAGCCATCAGACACCACTCCCCTTCATGAAGTGGAATATCCCAAAGGTTCTGATGATAACGTACATCCCCTTCATCTTTCTTTGGGTACCAATCTTTGGGCGCCCGGTTATCGATCCGGTTGACAATGGACTGTGCCTGTTCCCACACGGACCCTGGTACACGATAGGACTGATTCAGTACTGTCTTCTTTTCTGTTGCATTCAGGAAAGCCTGAACGTCAGCTCCTTGAAAGTTCATGATGGCCTGATCGTCATCACCCGTGAAGACCTGTATGCGAGGATTCTTCCGCAGTACATCGACCATGGACCATTGAAGGGTTGAAAGGTCTTGAGCTTCATCCACAAACAAGGCTTCAATATCAGGACAGACATCCGCCAAAATAAAATTCTCAATCATGTCCGTAAAATCGATTTTTCTGTAGATGTTCTTATAATTTTCATAAGCCTTCACCAATCGACTTAGTTCTGCGAAGTCGATTCTGTAATCTCCCTTCAATCGATACATCTCTTCCAGAGGAATTTTCTTGCTCCGGGCCAAGTGGTAGAGATTCATGTAATTATCACCCTTGGAAATGCCCAAGGTATCGAAATCCGTTTCAATATCCGAATTCTTGGATCCGAAACTAATTCCCGTAGCATCCCCTATGGTCTTTAAATCTACTGGTCCCATAACATCATCTGGACGATAGCCCCCAGCCCTGTAAGCCATGGAATGAAGTGTCTGGAAAAAGGGCAGATCCTTCTCGTCAATACCCCAATCTCGTTCTACCCGCTCCCGACTTTCTCTCGCAGCTTTACGTGTAAATGAAACACAGGCGATTCTGTCAGGATCTATGCCGTCTTCTACGCAGTTACGGATACGATTAGAATTTGTCTGTGTCTTTCCTGTCCCTGGCGGACCCAATATTGTTTCGCATTCCATCCTCTTTAACCTCTCTTTCGCAAGCCTTGCAAAACTCTTTATTACCCTTACGGGTAATTCGCGTTACTTGCCCACACCAAGGACAATCTAGCCAATCGTCTTTTATCAAAACGGAGCATCCTCTGGCTCGAAGGTGACCTCTGGGAGGTCCACTTCTCCACGGTTCATCTCTGGCACGTACCATACGCGAACAGATTTCCATCGGTCCCGGTTGTCCTTAAACCGATACGTCTTATCGGCCTCTACACCTCCATTAATTTCTTTCAGACGCTCAGTGATCTGACCCCTCGTGTAGAGGGTGAAATTGTTACGCTTCAGGAATTCTTGCAAGGCGCTCAGTTTGAAATACGTGAGACCCTCTTCTGTCCAAGGCTTACCCGTCAGAAGTTCCTCTGGACTATGCGCCGCGATACGAGACGTACAAAACGACTCCACCAACTCCACAAACAATCCTTTTTGGGTCAACTCTTCTGGAACAGAAATGCGGGTCGCATTCTCCAGAAGCGTATCTATGAGGTCGCGCCAATCCCCTTCCTTCATCTTGGCCGGCATCTTGTACATCTGTTCCATGCAAGCCCTTTGAAACTCAACCTGCATCTGCAATTGCTTGGTTGAAAGCTCAAGCCTCGACCCGTCCACGTTAACGAACCATACGGGGGGTTCCGACTCTACTACTGTCAATCCACCTACAATTGGATGGGAGTTATGAAAACCAATTCCGAACTTGCGGCTACGACAAAGAGACTTGTTGCAATGGCTATGCAAAGGTTCCTGTTTGCAAGTGTAGACATATTCCTTTTTCTCTAACTGTTCCTGTATTACGACAATTTCCCTAGCTGGTAGCGGCGGAGTGCAATGCTCCCTGTTATGCTTTTCCAGGAGTTCTTTCCAATCATTTGGCGCACACTTCTTGTAGTAGATGCCAATGTTAAGGAGCGTCATGTTGCGACCACCTTCTGGAACGCCAAACTCCGTTAATTGCTGGCAGCAAGGTGGACCGTTGGACAATAATCCCTTATCCGAACCTAGTGAGATGGAAGCAAGGGTTTTTGCCGATATTCTGGACTTCTTTGCCAACGCCAGAAACTCTTTCAGAGTCAGTCCGTCGCCATCTTTTTTTAAGGCATATCGTGTTGTGTGCTTCGCATTCTGATAGGGAAGATTTATAAAGTTCCCGACATCTCCCCGGTCTGCTCGAACCTCTTCCTGTTTAGGAAATATCTCGCAGTTACCCCAGCCTAGAACGGAAGCGAATTCCGCCAATCTGTCGCGCACTTCGGCAGCGGCTACCTTCTCCGATAAGAACAGGAACAGATGAGCGCCACCTGACTTTGAGCGGCACATAATCAGTGGAAGTTTGAATCTCTTGACCTTCGCTAGAAGAGCGGTGAGGTCCAAGTTGTAATCATCGATGTCCAATGCGCCAAAACTGCATCGGCTTGTCTCGTCAATTGGTATCGACCCAACACCAAGTTTCCCGTCCAAGTGGTTTTGAACGAGCTCAACGGTCAACGGCTCATGGACAATCTGATATTTCGCCTGAGTCTTGCCATTCCTGGCACGATCCAGAACGGCTGTTTGTCCGTGGGCCTTACCGTAGCCTTCAAATAATTGAAGAAATATCTCTGCCAAGTTCTCCATATGGAAAATGGCCCCCTCGCGTGCAGACGAGGGGGCCGCAGTCCTTCCTAGAACGGCACTTCGTCAGAGGACTGATCTTCAAGCACCAATTCAGAGGAGGGGGGAGCAATCTGCAATTCCCCCCTCCGAATGCTGCCATGAAGTTCTTTGCACTCCTTATAAGCCTCTAGGCTGGCAACTCGTTCACCTATGCTAATGGACCAGGAATACCAACTCCCCTTGTCATTCCCGTCTTCAATGGATTTCAAGGTATACATGTTGGCAAATGAGGGAAGCGTAGAGCCCTTATGCTTCTGCATGGCTATCAGCGTTATCCACTTACGCGACACTTTCAGTTGTGTCTTTTTCATATCCACAATCGCGCTTTCCAACGATCCATCCTCATGCACGATTTTGACGTAGTGCTGCGCAGTCCTCACTAACTCATTGCCGTTTGGCAATACTTCCATACCGATGTCCTTATCGCGAACTGCTCTACGGACATCATCACTGTCGGCAGACAACTCGCTCACAAAACCACCGCCAGCTGACCTCGGAACAAACTCCAACATCTTCTGAACAAAATGCACAGGCAAAACCGAAACGCCTTCATCTGCGTCCCAGATCTTGTTTGTCACGGTGTTGAAGATATCGCCCTGAGAGGTCCCTGCAATAAACGCTGGATCACTCTTCTTTACCTGTGGGCTGAGTGCTTGAATGATACGCAGAAACGGTATCTGCATATCCGAACTGGTTACTTCTTCTAATCCCAACCCCACATCTGATTCAAATGCGGCGGTTAGTTCTGCTGGTAGTTTTCCGTTTCCATTTCTTTTAGCCATGGTTCATGCTCCTTCTATCTTGGCTATTGTTCCAACGTGCGCGTTAAATATGTCTAGATCTATTTCCTGGTTCGCTTCCACTCGTTCACGAATCAACTTCTTGAGCACCATGGGATGCACCCAAGTTTTTGCTTCTGGATCAAAACCTTTATCCTCAAGGTCAGCTTGTAGCGCCTTCGCGGAATTGTCCTGAGTGACTCCGAATGACACACTAAGTACATTCTGAATAAAATCACCCGCTCCAATCTCCCGCAAATGCGCTAAAGCATTCTCCCTCGCAATGGGATCCTTTGGCATCGTTCCGCCAACAAAGGTACGTAACGATACCTTGTTCCCATCAACCTCTACCTTGTCCATTCCCATCTCCGCCATCTTCGCTGGGATGAGATCGTACAGGTATCGGTCACGACTCTCTTTCAAGGATTTAATTGCTTCCTCGGCCTTTGAGAGTTGCTTACGGATATCAGACGCGATTTGGATCAAGTCACTTAATTCACCACCGCCCTCTGTCGTAAGGTTTTTAAAAGCAGAAGCATCTGCTTCGATAGCGTCCCAAACATCTACTGTTGGTGGACCATTCATATACGTTTCTCCTCGTCAGGGTTTAAGTTCTCAATGCCACCACCACGCAGATTTACCTTCACTGGGTAGTAAGATTTTTCAATCTTGTCCCACTTCAATAAGTTCACGCGGTCATGGTTTACGGATGCAGCGATTGCGAATGCAATGCCTATGATGGCTGGGTCTCCCATTGCCAAAAGCCAATCATCGTCACCAAAGTTCCGAAGCTTGCGGCGGAAGTTCGCCACAATTCTGCCTGGGTTCAGATGAACCTGATCAAACGGTGAGGCAAGGGATTCAAGATCCCCCCACTTGAGAGCCGATACGATATCGACACGGGGATTTTCCTGGGTAACGAAAACAGCCATATTGCGTTCTCACTTTCTACATTCCCTTTCTAGCACAGAAAATATGCTTGGTCAATTGGTAAATTGTATGTTATTATACCATGTATAGCGATGATCACAGAGAATAAAGGGGATTACGATGGAAACAGAACTTCGCAGCTCAGTTGAGAAGTTAAGCCGGGATCTCCGCGTGGCATCCGCTACGCTGACGAACGATGAAGCTAGATTCTTAGTCGATGCATATTACACCATGCAAGCTGACAGGATTCGAGCGAACAACCAAGTCAGACAAATGGATACGGAGCCGCACGATGTTTTGGGTTGGCTCGCCACTCAATCAACACTCTTGGAAAAAAGTGTCCACGCAGCGTTGGACGTTTACAGTGCGGCACACTCGGTTGGTGCGCGAATGCGAACCGTCCGTGGCGTCGGACCAGTGATTGCGGCTGGTCTACTCGCCCACATCGACATTACGAGGGCTCCCACTGCCGGCGCAATTTGGCGCTTTGCTGGCCTCAATCCAGACTTGGAATGGAAGAAGGGGCAGAAGCGTCCGTTCAATGCATCACTCAAAACCTTGTGTTGGAAACTGGGCGAGAGTTTCGTCAAGGTCAGCAATCACGAGGATGCGTTTTACGGTAAACGCTATAAAGAGCGCAAAGATGCAGAGATCGCCAAGAACGAGGCTGGCGATTTCGCCGATCAAGCAAAGGCCAAGCTAGAGAAATTCAAGATCAGTAAAACCACCGATGCCCACAAAGCATACGCTGGCGGTAAGTTACCACCTGCCCATATTCATGCCAGGGCCAAGCGGTACGCAGTCAAGATGTTCCTGTCGCATTTGCATGAAATCTGGCACAAGGAACATTATGGGGTAGCCCCACCCGCACCCTACGTTATGGTCCATGCGGGGCATCTCCATAAACTGGAACCGCCGTTTTAGTTATCAATAAAGAGTGCAGCCAACCTCTTCGAGAGAACCATAACAGGCGAGCGAGCCACTAAGGCGGATAGAACCACATCGCACGAGCGAGCCAATCATGCGGATGTAGAACCAAATTGGGTGAGCGAGCCACACGCGGAGATAGAATCACATTGCTTGAGCGAGCCACCGGGACCGAGAGAACCATACAGTTGGAGCGAGCCAATCATGCGGATAGAACCAAGTTGGATGAGCGAGCCATGTTACCGGATAGAATCACAGATCTTGAGCGAGCCAGATAATAATGTACGAATATGAAACAAAGCCCTACCAGCATCAGCATGATGTGCTACGGGAATCCTGGGCTATGACCAATTGGGCTTACCTGATGGAAATGGGTACGGGTAAGTCCAAGGTCTGTATCGA
>Ga0080013_1002096_pt1 | contig 24433 bp, 22 predicted proteins | sample ETNvirenome_6_85_FD_69236 | JGI IMG/M metagenome (GOLD analysis project Ga0080013, IMG submission 69236) | Marine viral communities from the Pacific Ocean - ETNP_6_85 (SPADES assembly) (version 2) | ecosystem: Environmental > Aquatic > Marine > Oceanic | place: Pacific Ocean | collected 2013-06-19
GATGGGTTATTTAATGCAGAGTGATTTAGAAAAAGAGTTTAGTATCGTCCATTCGACTTTCGAAGACATTGACATGTCGTTGTATAATTTTGTAGATAAAACGTTAGATTTGAATACCACAACGAACAAAGGAATAGAGAAGGTACCCATCATCTGGGTTGGATCTGAGAGAGCCTTTCAGGTGAAAAACAATCGAGATTATCGAGATTCCGTTGGAAAACTCAGATTACCTCTTATTTCGATCGAAAGAGCCTCAATCGAGAAGGATAAAGCCTTCAAGGGCAACATCCAAGCCAACATTCCGGTTGCAAAAGATGCGCGAGAATATAAACAAGGTGCTTTTAAGTTGGTTTCGAAGTTGAATCAAGAAAAAACAAGAGCATTTCAAGCTGCGGAGGCTAAAAAGAAAAAAGGACAATCATTTTTCCCTCATGATAGCAAGAAATATGTTTATGATGAATTTTACATTCCGCTGCCGGTATATGTAAAGGTAATGTACAATATTGTATTAAGAACCGAATATCAACAGCAAATGAATGATCTATTGACGCCGTTTATCTCAAGACCCGGACAATTAAACCACTTTGTCATGAGAGATGATGGTAAAATGTACGAAGGTTTTATTGAGTCTTATGACGCATCGAATAATCTTAACAATTTGGGTCAAGACGAGAGAAAATTTGAAACTAAAGTTTCAATAAAGGTTCTCGGTTATATAACTGGTGACGGAAAAGCGAACAGTAAAGCACCAGAGATAATTAAAAAAGAAACGATCGTGGAGATTAAGCTTCCGCGAGAAAGAGCTATGTTGGCCGATGAGATACCATGGCTCAAAAAGAATAATAAGTATAGAAGATAAAAATAGTCTATTCACTAAACGTTAGACTATTTATTGAGAATAATGTTTTAAAGGAGAATTATTAATGCCTAGAAAATTTGATTTTTTGTCACCCGGTATAGAGATTAACGAGGTTGACCAATCTATTTTACCATCGGAGGTCGACGCAGACGGCCCCGTGATCATTGGACGCTTTCGAAAAGGTCCCGGAATGAAGCCTGCAAAGGTTCGTTCACTAGACAACTTTGTACAAGTTTATGGAAACCCTGTACCTGGTGGGTCTTCGCTTAAAGGCGACATCTGGAGAGATGGACCTCAATTGTCTGCTCCCACACCTGCTGCTTATGCTGCTCAAGCATGGTTGGCATCGCGTACTTCTCCTGTCAATCTTGTAAGATTGCTCGGAGACCAACACTCACAAGCTTCTGACGCTGGAAAGGCCGGATGGCAAATATCTGGTTCAAGTGGAGGGAAAGTTGCGACGTCTGCTACAAACTCAACAGCATATGGGCTTTTTATTGCTGATGCAACTGATCTTGGTGCAGCAACTGCTATTACATTGGCTGCACATGCTGATTTTAATGCTAACAACTTAGGAGCTAATGGCACCACACTCAGGTTCTTTAGAAAGGATACACCCGCAACTCCAACTAAGGCTGGTGGGCTTGTTTTGGAAATCAATTTTGTCAACGACGGCTCAGTCGCAGTTGGAACTGTTTCTAGAGATGCCGATGGTGGTACTACTACAGATATCCCTTTGATTACTTGTGGTGTACACGCTTCCGCTGGTAGCATTACTACAGTCTTGGCTCTTGTTGAGTCGGCTCTAGAATTAGCTATTGCAGAGGGTGATATTTCAAACATTTCCATGGACAATAATACATCTACCCTTCAAATCTACAACCTTCAAACCGGTGCTGCGGCAACAGACAAGCTAACAATCATCGACAAAAATACCGCGCAGCATCAATTTAAAGCCGATGGTGTTGATCCAAGTACTAGTGCAAACGAAACCGGTACTCCGCTGGCTGGTGGTGTTGATCCTGCTGATGCTGTTGCTGCAAATGCAGCAACAACCGCTGTTGGTGAAGGAACACTTGCTGCTATCTTTTATTGTAATACTGGGCATCTACTTCTTAAAGGAACTGATGCTGGTGGTGGTGGCCCTGTATCTGTGACTGATGGACTGATTAAGTCTGCTGGATCTAGTGCTCCTGCTAATACTTATGAAATTGAAGTGTTTGCCGCCGGCGGAACTGTCGCCACAGAAACTGTTAAGTTTAACTTCAACAGAAGTAGCGGTAATTATATCCGAAATGTTTTCAACACAAACCCACAATTAGTTAATACCTCTATTACAGCAACAGCTGATCAGAAAACTTATTGGCTCGGGGAATCGTTCGAGAGATCTTTGAAAGAAAAAGTGACCTCGACCACCTCTGCCGGCCAAGTTGCGGCTCTTATCCCTCTTCACAAAGATGACAAAGCCGTTGACGAACAAGATGGTAACTGGGGTTATCATAGGAAAGCATCCGCAGAAGCAAAATCCGGATATCTAATTGGACGTAACTACGACTCAGTCGATGGGAATTACGATGGAGCAACAAGCGTTGACAAGCTTTTCCGATTTGAATGTATACATGCTGGTGAAGAAGTTCAAAAGAATACCCTCATTGCAATTGAAGATCTCAAATTGGCTAGCAATCCAACTGTTTATGCTTACGGAACATTCACTGTAAAAATTATGGACATTAACGGTGGAACATTGGAGAAATACTCTGGGTGTAACCTAGATCCAAACTCTCCAAACTTTGTTGCTCGTCGAATTGGCGACATGTACATGACTTGGAGTGACACCGATCGACGATACCGTTCATACGGAGACTTTCCAAATGTTTCAGATTACGTAAGAATTAAAATGTATGCTGAATACCAAAATTATGCTGAAAATGACCTTCCTGTTGGTTTCCTAGGGCCTGGACGTCCAAAAGGATGGGCAGCGGAAGAGAACAATGTAAATGTAAAAGCGTTTGACCTAGGTGACGACTTTGATGGATCATTTGTCACCACTCAGGTTGTACAGGGAACGGTTGCTTCCGGCGAAGCTCTACAGCTTTATGGAAAACAACATATTAAGTTTTCATTCCCGAAACTTCCTCTTCGTGTAAATGGATCTGATGGATATTCTGCAAGCCCTTATAGAGCTTACTTCGGAATTCGTCCAAAGGTTGATGCCAACTCTTCTCTTCACGACCCAGACTACTGTGATTATTTGAGAGCGTTACCGGGTGAATATGCTCCTCATCAATTCGCTCCAAGCGGAGACTTTGAATATTCATTTGTATTCTCGCTTCATGACATTGTAATTGTAGATGCCGATAATACGGTTACTTGGACTTCTGGCTCTATGGCTGGTAGTACATCTTACACTAGTAATACAGTGGGCAATAGTATTGAAAATCTTTTTGACAAAGGTGTGAAGCAATTCGTTCTTCCTCTCTTTGGTGGATTTGATGGCCTTGATATCACAGAAAAAGAACCTTTCCGTCAAGATTTGATCGGAAGCGCTCTTAGTGAAAAAGACAATTATCTACAGTATTCTTTGAACAAAGCAATTGATTCGGTTTCTGATCCAGAAACTGTTCCTGCTTCACTTCTCTCAATACCGGGTGTTAAAAACCCAATCATAACTTCTAAAGTCATTAGAATTGCTGAATCTCGTAAAGACATGTTGGCTGTTATCGACCTAGAAGGTGACTATAAGCCTACATCAGAAGCTGAAACTGGTGATTCTCAATCTTCACGATTGGGAAGCGTATCTTCTGCCATCACTAGTCTCAAAAATCGCCAACTTGATTCAAGTTACGCATGTGCATACTACCCAGCAGTTCAAATTCAAGACAATTTGAATAGCGGTGAGCGTGTATGGGTTCCTTCCTCAGTTGCTGGTATCGGAGCTATGGCACAATCGGATGCTCGTTCTGAACTTTGGTTTGCCCCTGCAGGATTTAACCGAGGTGGACTTGGAAATCTTGGTGGAAGATCCGGACCTCGCGTAATTCAAGCGCGTCAACGCCTAGATGCTTCTGAAAGAGATAAGCTATATGAGGTTAATATCAATCCGATAGCAACCTTTCCAAATGAAGGAGTAGTAATTTTCGGACAAAAGACTCTACAACAAGTTCCATCTGCCTTGGATCGTATTAACGTTCGTCGCTTGATGATCTTCCTTAAAGCAGAAATTGGAAAAGTTGCAAAAAATCTTTTGTTTGATCAAAATGTAAATTCCACATGGGCTAGATTCCGCTCTGAAGCTGAACCTATTCTTTCCGATGTTAAATCTAAATTTGGTCTAACTGATTATCGTTTAGTATTAGACGCAACCACCACTACACCAGATCTTATTGATAGAAATATCATGTACGCTAAGATCTTTCTTAAGCCTGCGAGAGCTATTGAATACATTGCTATTGACTTTGTTATCACTCGCACCGGGGCAGAATTTGCCTAAGCCAACTAGTTATTAAAGTATTATAGGAGAACATAATAATGTCATTTTGGACTACAACACCTGAAAGGGATCCTAAAAGAAATTTTAGATTTCAAGTATTTATTGGAGGAATTCAAGACAACGAGCCAGCAGTTTGGTGGGCGAAGAAAGTTGCGAAGCCTAATTTCACAATCGCAGAAAGCAAGCATGTGTATATGGGGCACACTTTTTATTATCCCGGCAAAGTTGAATGGCAAGCAATTTCCATGACTCTAGTAGACCCTGTTGATCCTGGTTCTCTTTTTAGAATCAACAACATCATCAGGAGTGGCGGATATGTTATTCCCGGTGACGCAAACACACTTGTAACCCAATCGAAAAACAAAGCCAATTCAGCATTGCAGTATGTACACATCAGACAACTAGATGCAAATGGAAATGCAATCGAGACATGGGAACTTAAGAATCCATTTATTAAGAAGGTTGCTTTTTCTGAACTTGATTATGAAAACGATGATATCTCTACAATTGATTTAGAACTTCGTTATGATTGGGCCACATGTGAAACAATTGAGAAAGATGGACTCGGAACATTTTTCACCGCAGAATAAGAGAGTATTAAATGTCATGGTGGACATCTAGAGAAATACATCCAAAAACCAAAGACAAATTTGTTGTTGTCTTTGGTGGTGTTTTTTATTTGCCAAATATTAAAACCATAAATAAGCCAAAAGTTGAATTTGAAACAAAAGAGTACCGCTTGATTAATCATAAGTTTAATTATCCCGGGAATGCAACTTGGCAACCGGTTACCATGAAATTCGTAGATATGAACGGAATGGGAAGGAAAACTGATCATTTCGATACAGCGGCTTTTCTTTGGCAGATTATGAACAATACGGGTTATTCCTATCCTCATATTGATAATTCTCAATTTAGAGATCCACATTTTAGAAACGTGTATAAAGGTACCGGTGGAGACAAAAAGAAAGCAGGCTTGGAATATGGCAGCGGACATCACATTTCCACAAAACTAAAGCTAGACGGCAAGAACAAAACTTGGAGAAGAATGACAACACCGGAAAAATCTTCAACAATTGCAAACTCTTTTGGCTTAGGTTTGGAAGATGTTGCTGACTTTAAAGCTGCTTCACAATCGAAACAGAGAATTTCTATTTATCAATTAGCGCCATACACAGGGAACGAAGATGTTAAGAAAAATGCATTCATTGATGATCTCACTCCCAAAGGAGCTATAATAACAGAATGTTGGCACTTGATCAATCCAATAGTAAAATCAATAAATTGGGGAGATTTGGATTATTCATCAGACGACCTTATTGAATACGAGCTTGGAATTGTATATGATTGGGCGGTGATGGATAGAACACAAATAGGAGAAAAATTTGCTGTTTCGGAAATTCCGTATAAACAATTTATGAAGACTTTGTTTGTCGACAATGAGGAAGCAATTTTCGATCAAAAATTGAAAGTCGCAAACTTTAACAAAGAGAGTGCCGACCCGCTGCACAGTATTGACGGAGTATTGGATTTAGATAGAGACGGAAAGATCTCACCAGCTGAGAGAAATCTGGCTGGTGATGTTGATATTAAGATTGCTACCACCTCTATGGCATTTGAAAACCAGAGAGAGGAGAATAGTAAAATTGTAGATGCTTCATTAGCAAGTATGGGTGAAGAAATAGAGAAAAAAGAGATAGCAGAAAGTCAACAGAGGCAAGCAGAATTGCAAGAAGGCAGTGTTCCCAAGCTAACAAATGAAGGTACGAGTGGTGGATTTTATGACCAAGAACGACCGGTTTTTGAGCCAACCAGTACAGATGGCTTGGAACCAGATAATACATTGCCGGCAAATGAGCAGGAAAAGAGAGCAGAAGCATTAGCAGCTATAGAAAGAATCAACCAAATGGAAGCCAATATGGAAGCCGACATTCAGAAAAAGGTCGATGAAGCAGAGCGGCGACGACAAGTGCAGGCACTTACTGATTCAACACACAGCCCAGAAAGAAAAAAAAATAAAAACAAATAACAAAGAGGTATAAATGAGAAGAAATAATGAAGATAGAACAAAGACAAGACGAGCACAAACAGAAGCGGTAAATCCAGCAGCAGCGCTTGACTTTGTAACACCAACAGAGTTCGTTGAACTCCCATCCAGAGGAGTCGGTTATCCTTCCGGACATCCCCTACGAAACCAAGAAACGATTGAAATTCGCTTCATGACAGCAAAAGACGAAGATATTCTTACATCACGTTCGTTGCTTAAAAAAGGAATCGCACTCGAAAGACTTATCGATAATTTATTGGTTGATAAAACCTATAAAGCAAAAGATGTTCTCGTAGGAGATCGTAATGCAATAATAATTGCCGCACGTTCCTCGGCATATGGACACCTTTATCAAACAAAAGTTCAATGTCCCAGTTGCCAACATACCCAAAAGCTCACCTTTGACCTATCAAATCCATCAATCATTGACGGAGATTTGGAAGAATTTGACGTTGAGGAGACTGAGAGTGGTACTTATATGGTTGACACTCCAAAGTCCGGAATAAAGGTAGAACTTCGACTTTTAACGGGAGCAGATGAGACCAAAATCGTCAAAGCCATGTCAAAAAATTCCAAACAGGAAGAAATGGTTTCAACCCAAATGAAACTGTATATCGAATCGGTTAATGGTCATAGTGCAGCAGCGTATGTTGATTATTTTGTCGACAACGTTCCGGCGTATGAAGCTAGATGGCTTCGTAAATGCTATGAATCCTTGGCACCAAATATCAAAGTCAATGAAGCTTTTGAATGTGACTCTTGCGGTTTTGAACAAGAAATGGAGGTTCCGTTTAATACGGACTTTTTTTGGCCTGACCAGTGAGTACATGGAAAACGTCTATGAGATTTTCTTTACACTTAAGCACTATGGTGGCTGGTCACTAACAGAAATGTATTCTCTCCCTATAGGATTGAGAAAGTGGTGGCTTGAAAGAACTACCAGAGAATATGAAAAGGAAAAAGAAGAATATGATAAGGCAAAAAGATGATGCTTGGTGTTTCCAAGCATTTTCTGTTTAAAACTAATTAGATCAAGAGGGTTTTACTTATGAGCAACGAAGAAGGTAAATCAACCGCCGGTTCCTTTGATCCGGCAGCGGTCGCACAGGCGCAGTTAGAAGATCTTAAGAATCAAGAAAACAAGAGAGAAATCTTAAAAGATATTGCCGCAACCCTAGGGAACAATCTTGAGGTTGCAAAGCAGGAAATTGAACTTGACAGAATTAGATTAAATGCGGCCAAAAATTATCTGAAAGACTTGAAAACGAAAAAAGATTTTGACTTAAATGCTATAGAAAACCAATCCAAGATCAGAGAAGAGTTTGATAAGCTCGTAAAAGCAACAAAACTCTCAACAAACCAACAAGCGCAACTTAATGCTCTTCAATTGGACAGTGTTGCTAATATAGAGCAAGCTGTGGAAAAAATAGAAGAATTTCGCTCTAAGCAAGAAATCTCCAAAGATTTTGCGGATGATATAGCTTCTGGTACTGCTAAACTAGCCAGAAACATGGGTATTGCAGCAGATTTCTCAAAAACAGCGGCTGGTAAATTCACCGAGATGGGAGCAAAGTTCTTTTCGGGCGATAGAGCGGCAAATGGCAAGGCTATTATGGGTGCAATTAGTGGCATGGTAAGCCCAGCAAACATGTTGGCTAGTTTACTTGACATTGCTGTTAGCAAAATGCTTGAACTTAACAAAGCTGCCATTGGTTTGAAAGTCGCAACCGGCTATTCGAATGATTTTCAATCGGAAATGACAGCTGTTGCTGCAACAACTTCAAAAGCCGGAGTCACTCTAGAGGCTAGCAATGCAGCTTTTACTTCTTTAACAAAGGGAATCACGGGAATCAATCTGGAGAGTGGTACGTTTCGAAAAAATCTCAGTACATCCGCAGGATTAATGACAAAACTAGGAGTCTCAGCTGATACATCTGCAAAGAACTTTAATTTGCTTTTAAAGACTTTCAAAATGACCGATACAGATACCACAAGAATGATGGAATCGATGGCTGCTGGTGCCGAGCAATTAGGGATGAGCGCTGAGGACCTTGGAAAAGAATTTAATTCAGCAATGGGTTATTTATCTTCGTTTGGAAAAGAAGGGGTAAAAGCATTTGAAGATCTGGCATCACAAGCCGCAGTGAGTGGTGTCGCAATCAGTAAATTATTAGGCATGACCAAAGCTTTTGACAAGTTTGGAGAAGGAGCAAAAAAAGCTGCAACAATGAATGCTGTTTTGGGAACTAGTTTGAGTTCGATGGCACTCATGGCCATGAATCCAGCAGAAAGAATGAAAGAGATGAGGAAACAGATAAATATGGCAACCGGCGGTGTCAATCAAATGACCCAAGCACAAAAACTATTTACAGCGGAGGCGATGGGATATTCAAGTGTAGCAGAGATGATGGCTGACCTTCAGGCAGATCCAGCAAAAATGAGAGAAAGAGCAGCTGCGGCCAAAGCGGAAGCAGAGATTCAGGAAAGAATGGCAGATGCAATGACGGAACTGTTGCCGCTTATGGACAGAGTCTCAATGGCTTTTGAGGCTTTGGCGACAAATGAAGCCTTCGTAAATGCATTGGGAACCGCAGTTGAATTTCTTGTAAATGCTGTTGTAATATTAGTGGAAAACATTGACGCACTCTTGATAATTGGTGCTGGTTTAATGATGTGGACTTCAAAAATGTCACTCCGGAGTTTGTATCTGGGCTATTCTTATGGAAGAGCTACTGGTCAACTTTCTCTTCATACTTTAGCAACAAAAACAGCTGCTTTCTTTACTTCTGCATGGAGCGCAGTAACCGGCATACTTACTGGTAACATGACGCTTTTGGCTTTTGCTACAAACCTGACGATGGGGAAAATATTACTTTTCATTGGCTTGGCTTATTTATTGATTAAAGTTTTTACAAAACCAAATTCCCCACCTCTTTATCTAATCTTTGGTGTTGTTGCTATTAGTGTTTTACTACTAGGAGCAGCTTTAAATTCAATGGGCCCCATGGCAATAGTGGCTGCTTTGGCATTGGCCTTATTGGCTGGTGCTATCTCACTTATTTTCTACGGTATGGCAGCACTTGTTGAATCAATAACTGGACTATTCACAACAATGTCTCAATCTGTTGATACCATGCCGGTAGTAATTCTTGGGATTTTTGCTCTTGGAGCAGCGTTCTTATTCTTAGGATACGCAGCGACCTTCAGTTCAACGGGAATATTCTTAGGACTTGCTGCATTGACAGCTATGTTCTTATTGTTTAAGCTTACAGGGACATCAATGGCCGACATGTTTGGGGCAGGTGATGAGATTCTTAAAATTGGTATCGGAATTGAAAAGTTCGGACAAGGTCTTAATAATATAAGAACAGCTGTTGGTGAAATCAAAGGGGCACTGGGTGATGATGGACTGTTTGCTGCTAGTATTGGACCTGAAAGCTCCTCTCTTGTTGTGGGTAGCGGAGTGTCAGTCGCCAAGCTTTTTAAAAACAACAAGATCGAAGTCGAAGTAAAAATGCCGGAAGTTTCCATACCCAAAATCAACGTTAATGTATACATTGGAAATGAAGAACTGAAGACCTTGATAAGAAAGGAAGTTAATAGGAACAAAAGATAATGACAACCTATAAAGACCAAATACCGATTCTTGTAAACTATCAAGCATCCAATGACCCAATCAACTCCAACGTTAGAGAAGGAACTGATTATTCAAACGAATATTCCAGCACCAACTCTTGTTTGCTTTACATAGCAGATAAAACCTCTAAGGTAGCTGTTGGATTGAAAGCTTTTTTAAAATCCTTTAATTTTACAATGAAAATAGAGCACGAAGACCAGAGTCTTGTACATGGTAAAAAACATAGTATAAAAGGATTAGGTTTTTCTTATTCTTTTGAAGTTATATTGCCGGCGATTTCACTTAATGACGCTAAAATTAATACAGCGAGATTGGAAATGCTGGAGATTATGACGACGCCATCGAACCTAAGAATACCGGCACCGACACCCGGTGGTGGTGGCGCTGGGGGCTTACTAGAGGATGCCAAAAAGGCCCAGAAAAAGGCAGGTGGAGGCACTAAGTCCACCAACAAGATTCCCATTGAAGAGCGACAAATAGTATTGCTAGCAAATTTAATTAACAACGGGTTTTATAGAGAAAAACACAGTATAAGTTATTATAAGGATGTCCACAAGTATGGGGTGCAATGCTATATAGATAAATTATCGTACACCGCTTCTCCGGAGATGGGTTTTTTCGAATCAGGATCAAAGTTGTGGCCGAAAGAGTGGTCCCTCAAAATAGATCTAACAATACCGCTTTCAGCCGGAGGGAAAAACCTTATGTCGGCTTTTAAGGAAGGTGGTGGTTTAGGCGATGAATTGGCTGGTGGTTCTTGGCCATTTGGAGTGAAAGTATAATGACACAATACAACGCAACATATGTTGCAAATACATCGTCAAAAATAATTATTGCATCCAACAATGTTATGATTGAATTTAAGCCTTTTATCGAAAGCTTTTCTGTTGATCTTAGCATGAATTTTGTTGAAGTGAAATCTTTTCTAGAGATAGTTAGGAAACAAACAGGACAAAAAGAGAGAAAGATTAAAATCTCATTCAATGTACCCTCTTATGACGCGGCAGAGGCCCGGTTAAACCACAAAAATCTACACAAGCTCATGCGAATGTCTTTCCCATCGCCGAAAGATAATAAAAACACTATAATAGTGAAATTTGCAAATTTAATACAAAGAGATAGTGGCAACACTAGTTATTCAAATTACGCTGAATTTGTTAAAAATTCTGGGGTTGCATGTAAATTGGCAACAGTTTCCTATCAGCCTGACTTGGATATTGGATTTTTTGATGACAAAAGCATGTTTTTTGCAAAAAATTTTAAATTAGACCTAGACTTAGAAATCAAGGCAGGGTCTTGGCCTACGTATAAAAAATACAAAGCAGCAGAGCTTAGCCCAGACGATGCGTCGCTGATGCAACCCGGTAGTCTTTACGGCTATCCAATAAAGTACAACAATTCAAAGGAATAATAAATGCCTATTTATAAAAAACTAAAGAAACATAAACTCAACAAGTCACAAGAAGAAAACATCTTAAGAATAAGAGACATAGAAAATGTTGAATATTATAAAAATTATGTTTTCCCTAGGGATTTTCAAGACGATCAGACTGAAGTTTATGAGCATGTCTGGTCCCATGGAGACAAGTTATATAAGTTAGCCGACCGCTACTTTGGAGACAGGAGCCTATTTTGGCTAATTGGTTTATTCAACAATAAACCAACAGACTCACACTACAAGTATGGAGATTTAGTTTATATTCCTAGGAATCATATTTTCTTTTATAGAAAGGTGGTGAAGTAGTGTCATTACAATCCCCACGTTATAGTCTTGAGAAAGTTTTACAATACTTTCAAGACGGAAGAAAAGGTAAGTTGCCGGAACCTGCAAAAGATAATCTTCATGGAGCGGAGTCGACTGAAGAGGATCTTGCTAGGGATTTATTACCAGCCATGGTTAAAATTTACGGTGCGCTTACACCATCTAAATCTTCTGGTTATGACACTCATGAGTATATCTCCAAAGTAATCCCTCACGTCTGGGAAACCCTAGAAGAGACTTCTTATGCTAATTTAAATGGAGAGTGGTTCGTTACAGCATTTAAAATTAGTAAAGAATCCACACCAATTGTTTATGAAATTTTGGGAGATGATATAGCTGCAGTGTGGGATGCGCTGGGACAAGGAGTTAGAGATGAAATCGTTTTTTATTATTTAATGAGCAAGGGCATTGGCTACGACCCGGGATATAATGAGAGCAAGAAGCACGAATCTCCGTCTTTTTATAAATACCGAATCAATAGATCTGGTACCGTTGAAGATGAAGGTATCCAGAGGATTCGAAATAAAACACAAGATTTGATAAATAAATGGTTTTTAGATCAAGACAGTTCCGATTTGGCGATGGCCGAAAAGATAAATATTTACGGAAATCTTGAGAAAGAGATAGAAAAAGTAAAAGGAATCGTCAAAGGCACTAAGGCGGCGGGCGGCATGGGCGGTGGGGTGATGGTGTCGACTGTAGAAAATGTGAAAGGGAAAAAAGCTCTTGGCGCAGCAAGAGAGGCCGCAAGGAAAAAACACAAAGAAAGAGCGGGTCTTAAATACAAAGAGTTAATAAAAGAAGCTGGAAAAGACGGAAAAGCCGAGGGTTTTTTTAAAACCCTTGAGCAGTGTTTTTTGTTAACCGCTGTGCCTGAATTAGCTGCTATTCGTTCTGCGGAACGAACAGAAAACATAAACGCCAGAGGCATTCCCTATGGCGGCAGGGTTATCCCAATTGACTGTGATCCGGTGGAGAACTTTATTAACTTTGCTAGCACAACTTCTGATCTATATGTACACACTCTTTCGATGAACACACCGGTGTTGAACTCCATTAAAAATAAATTTATCGTTTCAAACGTCGTACAGAAGACGATAGGTGGAGAACTAGTTCAGGTTGAAGAACCTCTTTTGTTTGGAGGTCAAACAAACATTATAAGCGAAGGAGAAGAGCCAAAATTCAAACATGCAATTCTTTACAAAAAAGGTGCAAATGAAAAAGTTGATAAAACACCAAGGTTGGTGGAAATAGGGATTGACCCACCGGATCAAAGCAATGTCAATAAATTAATTCACTATAGCGATTTGACTATCTCTTTTATCGGAGAAAACCAAGCGACCGCTAAAACGAATGTAAACGTCACTCTTAAATTGAGAATGCCAAACCTCACATATTTACAGACTGAATTTGAAGGGAAAACTACATATGTAGGTGGTGACGGAAAGACAAAGTCACACGATTATACATATTCTCCAGTGGATCTTATTAGTTATTTAAATAGATCAAACTTAGAGGGCAAGACTATTCCGATCCTAAAACACAAAGGTGGTGCAAAACTTTATAATCCAAAGTTCTATAGAAGCTACAACAGGTTGGTGATGAAGATAATACCTACCATCGAAAAGGCTGATGATGTTGTTGCTGGTTCAACGGATGATAAGATTTTGGAGGGTTTGAAAGAATATATTAAAAGCACCGCTTTAATTTTGGATTTAGCTTTAATCGATCATACAATCTCTAGAATCGATAAGACCGAGGGAGAAATAGGAGATGAAATAACCATAGAATATAAGGGTTTTATAAGAAGTCGCCTACAGGAGCCCATTTTTGATTGCCTTAGAAACACGCACCAAATGAACACCCTCAAAGAGCTAGAAAAGAAGCTAATAAAGAGTCTTTCCCTGAAAGACCCGAGCAAACCGGAAATCAAGAAGAAAATTTTTGAAGAGATACAAAATACAAACGACAAAATAAATAATAACAGTAAAACCCACAAAACAGACTTCAAAAAGAATATTTTCACTAGGCTTCGAGGTAATAATAGAATTTATAGAATGAAATATAACCCTGTTAGTCTATTAAATTTAAATGTTTCAAAGGAATTTAAAATAATAGGAGCTGCGAAGCTATCCGAAGCCGTTAAAGCATCTATACCCAAAATTGTGCGGGTTGCCGATGACCCCGTTGACATCGTATCTGTTACAAAAGACAATACCACTAACCAAGAATTAAATAATGACTTTTTATATTTTGGAGATTTGGTTGATGTTTTAATGAACAACCTTTATCAAGGGGATCCTAGACCCGCCAACGCGACTACATTTGATCAAATGGATGATGATTTTAAAAAATTTCCTTTAAAAGTGATCCTTCCGTCTTTTTATCCTATTACCTTGGTGAAAACCACCGATGGGGGATCAGTGTTTAAAACCAGTGAAAAGAAAATTAATTTGGCAGATTTTCCAATATCAACATCATGGCTGGATCAGTGGATTGACAAGAACATCGTAGAACCCGATGTAGCTTTTTACTCTTTAGGGCCATTGATGAATTCTATAATAGGTGACTTGATAAATGGCATGCTTGTAGAAGATTGTTATATGAATGGCTCTGCAGAATTTTTGCAGTTTGCCGTCAAATCAGAATTTGGTCTTTTCGGAGGTAAAACAGACAGAGAATCTAATACTGCTTATAAAAACGATAATAAAACTTGGATGAACCTTCTTGTCGGCAGTGACTTGCGGCCCGGTTTCGTTGCAGATGGATTGACAATATACCCTGTCGCTCAGCTGGGAAAAGCGCATGCTCCGTTTTTCCTTAAAGATCCTAGACTCCCAATGTCTGAACATTGTAATTTTTTAGTAATTTATCAACAAATTTCTGTTTTTGCAAATTATAAAAATTTATCTATAGAAGCTGGGAGTATGGCAGACAATGGAATTCCCTATTTTAATGTTAATGGCAGAAACCAGTATGGGCACCCAAATCCATTAACTTCTGGTATGACATTTAGTAAGGCTACCGCAAACTATCAAAGAGAATCCCGCTTTCAAATGGAGTCTCTATTTTCTCTGTCTCAATTAGCGTCGGTATACAATGTGTCAATTGATACAAATCTAATGCTCTTGGATCTATATCCGGGCATGCTAATTTACGCAGACGCTGGCTTATATCAGGATTCTTCGATCAGGGGTTCAATTGCGCACACCTTGGGTATGGGAGGTTTTCATTTGACAGAAAAAATAACACACACTGCGAAAATCGTAGGAAACGTCTTAAACACGGACAAAACCAAGATTGAGGCAAACTGGATTCATTCTGGTGCAGGTAGCAAGTTCGCGACCGATGCGCCACCATCAAAAGACCCACCACCACCACCGGCAGAAAAGAAAAAATGAATAGGAGAAGATGATAAAAATGTCCAAATTTAAAGCAAACAATCAAAAAACACCATTACAAGATCAAGTTATTCTTAAATCCCAATTTGCAGTGGAAGCCTATGAAAAAGAAGGACCAGAAGTTTTCGAGTTTAATTTTGCCGAGTTTATGATGTACGGCGCTATTGACCTGGATGGTTCATCGATTTATCCGAATGTTGATTTTATTAAAAACTTTCAATCAAGCCCTAATAGTTTTTCCACGTTTCAAGCTTTTGATTTTGTAACTAAAATGTACAACGATACCAAAAGAAACATACAGTTGGCTATTTCTTTGGGCGAACTTACAAACGACAATCAATTGATCTCAAACATGGAAATCGTAAGAGCATATGAACCTCCTTTAGCTGCTTATAGATCTCATTTCTCTTTAATTATGATTAAATTTAACGAACAAATTAAAGCCAATAAAACCCTATTAAACAATATAACATCTTTTGAGCACTATGTCAAGGAATTTTTAGTTTTTTTATTAGAAAATTACAAAAATAAGCCGATAACCTTATCTGGGTGGTTGCAATCGGCGGAGAATTCATTATTTTCAACTGGTTTGGCATTTTCCATTGCGGATATACCTTTTGATGACGATAATCAAAAATATGACAGCTTTATGAATTCTAGTATGTTTCCATTTTATAAAAAAGCTTTACTGAACAGAGGATTTAGAATTTGGAAACATTGCCCCTATGTTCTAATAGCTGACATTGCTTCCCCTGTTATGAATAAATATTTAAATACTAATAATGTTTCAAATATTATTGATACATATTATAATAAATCTTATAATATAGAATATACTTATATATATAACTTAATAATACAATATTATAATAATTTAATATTAGAAAACTCTTATAAGATTAAATTAAAAATGGGATGTGTATTATCTAGAAGTGTAGAATTCCGTCAACAAAAAGATCCTAATAATATTGATCACTTTTTTTGGATAAATTATTTTTTAGATGTTCGAAACATAGAGATGGGTATGCCCAAAGGAAAAGCAGAGATAAAGAAAATAAAAAAATATTTAAAAAACTTAAGAAACTCACTTGACAACTTAGACATGATGCGTTATATTGATAGTATGTTCCGAGAAGAAACATTTCGACAATCTTATGGCCTTTCAGATTTAGTTAGGAGAATAAGATTAGCAGAAAAACAGAAAGACCGTGATGAGGGCATCACCGGTGGATCTACAATTATCGGAGGATCAAGCGGAGGATACTGATGATATTTCAAATTTTAGATGATAAGCGAGACTGTTTAGGTCTCTTTTCAAACGGAGAATTTTACTATGGACACATTAAGAGAGCTTTTGAGAAAACATGGGATTGGTCTCCTCATCTATCAGATGATGATTATGAATATGCTCGGATTTGGTGTGGAGGCAAGACACTTGAAGAGGCTTGTCCCGAACATCTCGTTGAACGTTTGGAAATCCACAAAAAGAGAGTTAAGAGTTTTGTAAAAGCAGCATCGGTTGCTAAAATCGACCTTACACATGTTTGTTTATTCGATATCATTCCAGAGCAAGCACTTGTTCATTGGTGTGAAGTTAAGAATGAGATTTGCCAATATGTATTTGAAGAATACCATAAACCAGCAAATCATAAATTTATGATAGACCTTAGTAAATTAACTCATGAAATTTCTAATAATCCGGTAGTTTTGGATCAAAACAAACTATTTAACTATCAGAAGACCGATCATAAGGCTAGATCTCTTTGGAAGAGTTTTGGTGGAAAAACTCCCCACATTTTCTACGAAATTTATGGTTCTGTGACTGGTCGTCTGACGACAAAATCAAATTCGTTCCCAATCTTAAATCTTAAGAAGGACATTGCTGATATTGTCGGCCCAAAGAATGATGCATTCATTCAATTTGATTTCAATGGTGCAGAGGTGAGAACACTCTTGTCTCTCTCCGGAGAATCCCAACCCCAGGAAGATATACATGAATTTAACGCAAAAATACTTAAATGTACTCGTAAAAAAGCCAAGAAGAAGTTCTTTGCTTGGTTCTATAATCCGAACAAAAAGAATTTAGAACTTTCCGAGTATTATAAAAGAGAATCAGTGCTGAGTAGACATTATAAAGATGGCATCGTTAGCACACCATTTGGAAGAAAGATTGTTGCGGATGATTTTCATTCGTTTAATTATTTGCTTCAATCAACTTCTTCTGACAATTGTTTGGCACAAGCCATAAAGATAAATAAATTTTTAAAAGGAAGAAAGTCTTTTGTGCACTCTGTTGTACATGATTCAATAACTATTGATTTTCATAAAGAAGACAGAGATCTAATTAATCAGATAAGACAGATTTTTGAAGATACAAGATTGGGAATATTTAAGTCTTCAATGCAAATTGGTAAAAATTATAGAGATATGGAGGAAGTGTGAAAGTTTTAATAGGTTTAGGAAAAGCAGGATGTGCTATCGTCAATAAGTTTTCTGATAATTACAAGAAAATCACCATAGATGCTGGTTCGGAACTTCCTGAGTTCGACTCACCAGAACTCTACGAGCAAAAATTGTCAAATTATCGACATTTGCTGGATTTTGACGAAGAGGAGTGTTACTTCTTTGTTTGCGGAGCCGGAAAGGTTTCTGCTGCGTCATTGAGGCTCTTAGAATTGATCCAAGACAAAAAGATCAATTTAGTGTATATTTATCCGGAAGAAATAATGCTTTCAACAACACAAAGAAGGCTTAATAGGGTTGCTTTTAACGTATTCCAACAGTATGCCAGATCTGGCTTGTTTAAGTCGATGTATCTTATGTGCAATGAAGCAATCTCCAGAATGGTGCCAAATACTACCCTCACAAATTTCTATGACTCAATTAATACAGCCATAGCAAATGTGTTTGAGAATATAATTTTCTACTTGGACCAAGACCCAGTATTTGGTTCTCATCATGAACCCATCGACATTTCCCGTATTAGAACAGTCTCTTATGGAGAACTAGAAAAAGATGAAAAAAACCTATACTTTCAACTTGACAACATGACCGAAACATGCTATATTAATATTGTAAGCAATGAGGACATGCAAAACAACAAAGATATGTTAGATCACCTTAAAGCAAAAGTAGTGAAAGACAGAGAGAATAATCTTTTATCTTCCTTTACAGTCTTTAAGTCAGAACACGACATCTCTTTCTATTATGCTATTCACTTTACTCATTATCTACAAGACAAATAGGTAAAATCATGATAAAAATTAATGGAATAACAATACCAGAAAATACTGGTGCTATCAAGCTTGAGCCGTCAAGTCTCTTGGACAAAGCAGTAGTAAAATATGATAAAGAGAGGGACATTCTCTATTATAGCGTTGAGACCCTAATAGAGTGTTTCCAAGAAAGCGGGATGACATACGAAGAAGCATGGGAGTGGTTTCATTATAATACTCTCCGGACAGCCAATTATGTTGCAAACTATCCAGAGTTTATTTACGAAAAAGATTAAAATAAAACTTGACAAACCCTGTCAACATGTTATATTATAAATGTACAACAAATGGAGGAAAAATGATTAAAAAAATGATCGCCACATCAGCGATGAGTCTATTATTAATGAATAGTGCCAATGCAGAGGGTGTGGAAGTATCTGAACTTTCGGGACCAAGAATAGGAGTGACCGGAATAACAACCGGACAAGCCACTCGGGAACTCGGCACACACTTTATAGGACAATACGGTTGGCAAGTGGAAACCAGATTCTCTAATGGAGACGGCTTCTGTGGTTTAGCAGAATTTGTCTTTTTAGTGGGAGGAACCGAACAAGGGTATTTTCTACCATCTTTAAGTTCATTGGTGGGGTATCGTAATGCCAATGGCTTTGAAGTTGCTGTAGGTCCAAACTTGTCCATGACAGGTGTGGGTTTTGTTTTGGCAATTGGTCATAATTTCAAAGCTGGATCAGTTAATGTTCCGGTGAACTTATCTTGGGTACCATCAACGGATAATCCCTTATTCGGATCAGGTGCAACTGGCCATAGAATTTCAATTACGCTTGGGTTCAATATGGATCGTAAAGAAATCAAATAAATAACTTGACAAACCCTGTCAACATGTTATATTATAAATGTACAACAAATGGAGGAAAAATGAAAAAAATACATAGATTTTGCCCTAGGACACTTGAAAAGATATTGGTACATGTCCACCCTGATCATGCCCTAGCCTTTAATGAAGCCAGAGATAAATACGTAGCAACATCAGAAATATCAAATAATGCGGTAATTTCAGTTACACACGATGAGCGTACCGGCTATGTAAAATCCTACGTCAATTATCCCTCACCACAATTTCCCATCGAAAAAACAGAAATTCTTCTAGAAGAAGAAGGGTGTGATAAAATAAAGATCACTTACGAACCACACAGTGGACAAAAGATAGATTTTACTATTAGGGTGGCGTATTTTGAAGATGAAATCACAACGGTAGAGAAAAAAATAGTCATTCTAGAAACAATCTAAAAAAAATAGAAAATAACTTGACAAATTTAGTCATCATGTTATATTATAAAGGTAATCAAAATGGAGGAAAAATGAAAAAATTAATAATAACAGCGCTTTTTGGTTTTGGATGTGGTTTTACACCTAAGTCCGGAACTTATACTTTTCAAGCACTAGAAGCAGAAAATACTTGCGGCCCAGCTTATTCACTTACAGTCTGGGAAGAACCTGGCTTCCTATCAATGGTAGTAGATGCAGATAATGATATAATTTATCTGACAGACTCAACTGACGACTTTTGGAATTTAGATGGAAATGTAGCTACACAAGAAGAGCTTATGTATCTTGTTGATGGTGGTGACTTTAATGTTTTTATAAAAGGACTTGTTCGGATGGAGTGGAACACGCCAACTGAGGGAGCCGGTGAAATCGGATTAAGCCTTTCGTGTCTAGAGACTGATTGTTCATCTGCAACCGAGCATGTCGACGCAGACGAAGTTCCATGCAAAAGCGCAGTATTATATGAATTCTCGCTTTATGAAGAATAAAAATAAAACTTGACAAACCCTGTCAACATGTTATATTATAGATACACTAAAACATTGGAGGAAAAAGTGAAAATAAAAAACAATTATGTTAAAATAACACACGAAGAAGGTCTAAAACAACTGACGAAGTATCAACACGACACCTATTATCAAAGCAAACCCGATTTTGTTATCTTCAATCTCGCGAGTGTCGCCTACCTAGATGACTCTGGAAGAGACTACAGTGTCCATATTTCTAAAGGCGAGTGTCATATCGATATCGACTTAACAGAAGAAGCATTTAAAGAACTTGAAGAACTTATTTTTGAATAAAAATAGAAAATAACTTGACAAAATTCACTAACGTGTTATATTATAAAGGTAAACAAAAAGAGGTAAACATGAAAAAAATTATGATCGGACAACAATATAAGCCCAATAAAAAATTCGGAAGAGAAAGAGGCGTTTCCCGCCTAATCCCACTTGAGAATCTTGGACCTGAGCCATTAATCCCCCGACAGTGGGCAAGGTCGCAAATTGGAAGCAGAGCTCATCTTGAATGGGTCGATCCACCGCGTCTGAATCCACCGGACTCGATACGCGCAGAGGTTATTTATAAATCCGGCCGACGCCAAGAGATTATTATTTCTTCGAAGAAAATTGGAAAAAAAATAAATAAATAACTTGACAAAATTCACTAACGTGTTATATTATAAAGGTAATCAAAAAGAGGTAAACATGATAACAATTTTAATGACTTTATTCTTTGCTTGTGGCGAAGAAAAAACTGAAGATTCTGCTCAACCTGTTGAAGAACAAGAAGAGCAACAAGAGTCTGTCGAAGACACTGCTGAAGAAGCAATTGTCTAAAAAAAATAAAAAAAACACTTGACAAATTGAACACAATATGTTATATTATATAAGTAATTGAGAAGTGAAACTCCCAAACATTCACACTGAGGTTACTGGCTTCATCCGGTGAAAAAGCCAAATAAAAAACTGACATTTCAAATTAACTAGGAGGTAACATGTCAAATTCTAACGTAACTATCTATAACGGAACTTTCCGCAAGCTCAACGGTCAAAAGCGCACTATGTCGTTTATCCGCCGCCAAGATCTGCCGAGTTCAATGGTTAACGAATCAACGATCTCTAATCTAGAGGCAAAGACACACAGCGAAGTTGTGTATGATACTGAAGCCCGAGCTTTCCGTCAATTCAACTGGAAAACAGTTGAAGGCGAAGTCACTGAGACTAGCTCTACTTTCAGCTTCTAAAGTCTGTCTGGTTTTTCCGTGTAGGTTTTCCGGCAATAAAAAAACCTACACTTTTTTTCTTGACATTGTGTTGAGAATAGGTTATATTTTAAAACGGGAGCAAGATTAAAACTCTGCTTACCTTAGTCTGAGAAGACAAAAAACATCGCCAATCAAACTAGGAGATAACATGGCACTTAATATAGAACTAATGAAGCAAAAGCTTAACAACTCACAGAACAAAAATGCTGGTAAAAATAACGGCACAAAATGGCGTCCATCAGAAGGAGATCAAACTATTCGTATCCTTCCAACCAAAGATGGCGACCCGTTCAAGGAATTCCACTTTCATTATAATGTTGGTAAGAATCCTGGGATTTTGTGCCCTAAGAAGAATTACGGCGAGCACTGCCCTATTTGCGACTTTGCCTCCCAACTCTGGCGAGATGGTCTAGATAACAGTAACGACCAAACTAAAAATGCTGCAAAGAAGTTATTCGCTCGTAAGCGATACTACTCTCCAATCCTTATCCGTGGTGAAGAAACCAATGGTGTAAAGATTTGGGCTTATGGTAAAACTGCCTACGAGACACTTCTAGGATATGTACTTGATCCTGATTATGGTGACATTACAGCATCCGAAACCGGAACGGATATTGTGTTAAACTACACTGTTCCCGGTACTCCCGGGTCTTTCCCAAAGACCCAACTTAAACCTCGTCGCCGTCCCTCGGTACTATGCGACGATGCAATCGCTGACTGCGAAGCATTATTAGATAGTGTGCCCGACATCGAAGCACAATTTAATAGACTGTCATCAGAAGAAATTCAAGCTCTGTTGGACGACTATCTATCTACTGATTCCTCCTCCGAAATGTCCTCCTCAGAAACTGCTAAGTACGGCAGTTCAGTAGATAAAAAACTTAATGACTTTTTGAGTTAGTGATTTGTTCGTAATTGCCCCCCGCGAATTAAAATAAAGGTGGGGCTTTTTTATTGATCATTAACACATGGAGTACCAAAATGAGCAACAATACAGAACTAGTTTCCGAGGAGACATCTATTTTTATAAAACCAGAGTTCACCGGCAACTTTACACAAAACCCACACTTGGGCGAAGTGTTAGACAACACCAGCGAGGGGATCGGTCCCGATATAACACCAGGGATTCTTAAGACGATTAGTGCTTTGTCCAAGCCAATCGGAACCGTAACAGATGCTATCGCAGAAAACATAGACAACTCTTTTGATGAGTTGGCAACCCGTGTCGACATCATCGTTGGCACAGAAGTTAAAAGTAAGAAAGTGTTTATAGTGACCAAAGACAATGGCAACGGCGGAGATCTTGAATCTTTAAATAGCGTGTTTAAGATTGGCTCTTCTGGTCCCAAAAAAGGACACGACACTCTAGGATACCGTGGTGTTGGGATTATGGCCGCAGCACATTTTTTATGCAGTAAGTTCTGGACGGTAATGCGCAAAAAAAACGGACAGTTTGTAGCAGGGTGGGTGGATTTTAATTGCCACAATCTGGTTAGCTGGAATGATCCAAGATTCTGTTCATTCTATGTTGGTAAAGAGGAGGTCTTTAAAGTGCTTCCTCAAGAGTTAAAAAACCAAATAGATGATGGTTTTGTGGGATGTGCACAAATGTTTCAAGCTGTTCATCCGCATCATAAACGAGATAGAGTGATTTTGAAAACTCTTCGAAAGAACAAAACAAAAACATCTAGAAATGTTTTGTCTTTTATTTACAGAGAGATTCTTTGCACCACTCGCAGAATTTTCGTTAACTCTCAAGAACTTCACCCATCAGGTCACGGACACGACACCGATGTGAGAGGGAAACCTATATCCTTCACATATTTTCGTGATAAAGAAACCGACGGCAAAAGATCTTACGTCATGAAGGGCCCTGACGGTAAAAATTATGAGTTCCACGCAAGATTTACTTTAGCCTATGTGAGAAGAATGGATAAGTCTGATTGGGTCCACTATGTGTCTACTCCAAATCAAGGGCAAATTCACTTGCTTAGACTCGACAGGGAAGCATCAAATTGTAAAATACCCTTGGTGGGCAGTTTATGTACAAATAATTTTAACATTGGTGAACTACATATAGATCTCTTTTTACCAGCATGCTTTATTGATAACTTCTTTCCCTCAGCATCTGACAAGGGATTGAATGGAATAACCAATGTTGGCCACGATGGTTATAATTTCTCGGAGAAACTATTCAAACTATTAGGTCCCGACATTAGTCAGTGTGTGAGTTATAATAAAATACATTTTACCCGAGGAGATAGTGATAACATCCCAAACGTTGGTGGCCACAAAAAAGCTTATTTTCCGGAAAGAATCTATAGAGACCGTATTTTTGATCACAGAGTGGAGACTAAATATAAACACCTCTCCCTCGAAGAGCAATCGAAAAAAATAAGGAGAGAGGTTTATAATGGTGGCCTAGGGACTCGCTGCGATGTTGTCGATGATGATATTATAGTAGAGGTAAAAGTCCAAGCAGATGGTTCTGCTCTGGGGCAATGTTTGAACTACATGGCTATAAGAAACCAAAAGAAATGCGAACTAGTTTCAGTGCTGCGGCCTTCTAATTTAAATGCATTCCTAGAAGAAAAACAGAAAATTGAAAAACACTATAATGTTGAGATAAAGATGATTATAGCAGAAGACGATTATATGTTAAAACTGGTTACTACCCAGCCACTTAGTGAAAAAGAGAAAACAATCGTCAAGAGACTCAAGAAGAAAAAATAATTTCGGTAGTAAGCCCTTGGAGCATGGCGTAAAACTGCTCCAATTTAAAACGGAGAAACCACATGACAAAAGCAGGAAAAATTGACCTGAAAGCAATGCAAAAGCTGGTAAATAAAAAGACCGGTCTTAACGTCGCTCACAACTTAAACGAAAACAACCCCACAGAGGATCAACTGG
>Ga0080013_1002097_pt1 | contig 24432 bp, 20 predicted proteins | sample ETNvirenome_6_85_FD_69236 | JGI IMG/M metagenome (GOLD analysis project Ga0080013, IMG submission 69236) | Marine viral communities from the Pacific Ocean - ETNP_6_85 (SPADES assembly) (version 2) | ecosystem: Environmental > Aquatic > Marine > Oceanic | place: Pacific Ocean | collected 2013-06-19
CTTTTACTTCTGTTGGGTTTGCCTTGTTAAGATTGTGTGCTACTTCCAAGCCAGAAGTTTTGTTGATTAAGGTTCGCAGACCATCAATTGAGATCTTGCCTGCTTTTGATTTACTCTTCGCCACTCGTTTCTCCGTATCTCAGCTGTACTTCTGCAAGAAAGTCTTTTTGGATGGCGTGAGCACGATCCTCTACTTGTCGGAGTCTCTGTCGCGTGTCCCACATGGCAACAAGAAGCCACCCCACAGTCCCCCAAGCCACAGTACTAAATAATACAGCCCACATTAGGGCACCCCCGGAGTGGAGGGTGTGTTCAGCGTGAGGGTGCCATTCTCGGTTTCCACCGAGACGTCGAAACCCGACACAAAGCTGTCGGACAAATCGGCTAACTCATACAGGTCGCCGACCTGGACCTGGACTTTCGTAGAAATGTTGCAGAAGCCCCGCTTATAATCATACTGCTCTGTTGAATAGTCTAGTCCATACTCACCATCATAAATGGTAGTTGCAAGCACCTCGGTCAGATATTCTTCAAACCATCCCTCGCGGTCATAATCATCGAGCGCGCCACTAAAGCGCATCTCTTCCAAAATAGCAGAACCATAATTATACACCGGAACTCCCGCTGCTAAAAGTCCTGCCAGCATAGCCGCCGTGTCTGTCTCGCCCACGGTCTCCTCTACATGACTCTCGTTAATATGCCATACGTCAGTTCCCTCGGTGAAACTTAACGTAATAAAATCGGTTTCTTCAGCCCCCAACTCAGTAAGCTTTCTAATAATATCACTCATTTTTAATACCTTTCTTTGTGATAATTTGAGACCCCTGTATCCCCGGGCCTCCCTGCGGCTGTCAGAGTTTAACCTGCGTTCTTGTTCTCTTGAACCTCGACGCGAAGTTCCTGTGCTAGCGTCTTCACTTCCTGCATTGCCTTACGAACACGAGTTCCTGCGGCATTGTTTCCAGTGCCAAAGAACTTATCATGGTCGTCCCGAGTTTCCTCAAGTAAAGCAATCAGTTGTTCTAGACGATTAGTTTCAGTAGTCATAACTCTTCCTTTCTATTGTGAGGCACCTGATAACCCTGTGCCTCCCTGTGGGGGGGATTTAAAGATTCCCTAAATCTGCAAACGCCTGATCGACCGCACTAGCTTCGTCAGTAGTGGTCTTGCCATACTTCTGAGTCTCGCTACTCACCGTTTCCGGGTCGTCAACCTGGGCGTTGACAAAAGTGTCAAGAATCGTCTGCACGTCGGCAGTCGTCTTTCGATCAAATAGTCCGGTAAAATCTGGAATACTGTCCAAAAGCTCAACACACTTGTCGGGCGTCATTTCCTCGCAGAGCGGGGAGGAGCGGCGTCGCGGGACCAGCTTGGTCTGCGGGAAGGAAGCTCCTGGGGGCTTACCATACGTCATCGTAAGGTCTGTTCCCGCCTCGGTGTCGGTGATATCACCATACTCCGGGTTGAGCACAAGCGTCAAGAGGTTCTCGTAGGCAGTTTTGCCGTAGCCCCATACGCGGATGCCCTTTTCTTCTTCGCCTCGGACCATGACGGGGCTGAAGAAGCGCTGTCGAACAAAGAGGTTCTTTGCCACCTTCTTACTATGGTCGTCGTTGTTGTTCACACCCTCGCGCCAAAGCTGTGAGGCAAACTCACATACAGGACATTCGTCGCTGTAGTTGCGCTTGGGGCAGAGAAAACCCCCCTTCTCGACGTTATAGTGAAACCACATCTCCTTGAAGGGGTCTCCGTCGGGAGTCGGGACGATTCGAATGTCCTGATCACCGTCTTCTGGTCGCCAGAAGACTGAATCGGCGTTACCCTCGCCGCGAAGGGATGCGAGCTTTTCTCGCATCTTGTCTAAATTGATACCCATTTTTATTTCCTTTCGTGGGTTAAAGTACGATCAGCTAATCTCCTGATCGTCTAGTAGTTCTTTATATGATTGTACCATAGATGAATACTTAATGCAATAACAATATTTTTGTTCATACATGGTTTTGAATACTCCATACGAAACGTTCAGATCATCGTTTATTTTTGATTTCACAAAAGTGTTGATCTTCCTGAACAGTGTACCGTCATTCTTCAAGTCTTTCTCATTGATACCATAATAGTATACCACGTCACGAGCACCTGTCAAGGGATAAAACCACTTTTCTTGATATTCTAACTCATCCTCGGGTTCGATGTCTACAACACCAACTGTTGAAATTCGGCAAATCTCGGCAGGCTGGATGAAGTTTCCTATAACGGGTTCGCTATGTTTAAAAACATTCATCATGTGCACAGTGTTCACAATAGCTTGATTTAGAGTATCATAGTAGCCAATTATCGACATGTCTCCAATACTTTGTTCTATTGCGCTGTTGCTCACCAGAATTACTGACTCGATTGAGCCTGCCCGGGCGTATTCTTGTAAGACGTTACTTACAATTTTTTCTTGCTTCTTTTGAACCTCAGACATGATGGCAGTATCGCCCTCGATATATATAACCGTAAGATTGTTCCTATTAAGTTGCTCTAAAAGCCTTAGGATACCTCCAGAGATGGTCCCAGCGCCGGCAACAACAACAAAAACATTTTTGTTAGTAAATTTAAGCTTTCTGCGCAGATTCGGGAAATTCTCATCGTAATCTTCATGATTTTTCTTTTTCCGAATTGTAATATCAGCCTCTTCGGTCGTGTCAATGCCGTAGCTTTCATATTGAGGAAACTTTGAAAAAGCCTTCGCAATACTACACCCCGCTTTGCCGAGACCCACCACAATCATTCTTCTTCAACCCATTCCAAGATAAATCCCATATCAAAGCCGCCGCGACTAATACGCTTAGAGGTTGCAGTTGCCATTATCTCGCTATCTTTGATCCCGGTGCGCTGACAAATAAAATGAAAGATCTCCATGATGTCCGCAGCCTCTTCGGCGCACGGATTCTCGATAAACTCCTGAACTTCTTCCTGAAGTTTTTTTATGGCATAGTCGTAGAGCCGATTGTGGCGGACTTGAGAGACAGAGAATTCTTTTCCGTCATTCTCGATGATTTCAGGGATGCGATCTCGCACTAGTTTCTGGTAAATTTTCTTCATAATTTTAATTCTTTCATCTCTCCCAAGTTCTTGCCTGCAGAAACATTCACCTTGAACGTATCATAGCGCGTCTTCTTGAAAGTGTCAAGCAGATTTAAAATTTCATACCGATCTTCTTCTGCTAGATCAATATACACCGCGTCATGGATAAGAAATGAAATGTGGCTCTTTTTCCCCCTCAAAAGCTCATAGACTTTATAAGCCTGCTCGTGCACCATATCAATTGTGGTGCTCTGAACGATGTAATTTAGAGCATGATGCTCATCTACATTCTCTATTATTCTACCATAATCCGTCGTAATTTTTAAGCCATCCCAGTACTTATTCCGCACCAAATCCTTATTATAGAGGCGCTCTAAGTCCTTATTTTCATTCTGAGAATACAACCATGCGAAGGTCTTAGTTTTGGCCTCTGCGCGGGATACCTTACTGCCAAAAATGTTCTTTGCATTCCAATCATGAATATCATCTTTAGGTTGCTCAGCTCCTGCTAGCGCCAAAAGAGTCCTCAGTTCTGCTGCATTAAAATCCAATTCCAAGAGCCAGTCATTCTGCGGCTCAATACACGCGCGGAACTCTTTATTCATTGTCAGTATCGGAAAACTGTTGGGATTCGTAGCTAATCGTCCAGTGACGGTTCCCCATGGGTTATAATCACACACATGTTTTACCGTTTGGAGAGTTCGGTGAAAGTTCTTTCCGCGCACCGAACTTAAAAGATGCCTAATCTGGTTAACGTCAACCTTTAGTGGACGCAACTTAATATCCACAAGCATTTTATTAAGGTTCAACATAAAATCATAATTTGCAGGTCGAGGATAAGTGTCCAATACATGCTGTGTAATCTTATTCTTTGTGTTTAAATACTCAAATAGGAAATATTCCGGGATCACATCATATAAACAATTTTCGTCGAGAGAAAGCCGCGATGTACGAAAGGCTCTAAGACACGATTTAAGCGTCTTCTTTACTGTTTCCCACTCATCCTTCGCATCCTCCGGGCAAGCGTCTGTAAGAGACGCTCCGTGGCTGTAAATGCGTCCTAGCTCGTACGTGTCGCCGTGCATATGCTCCGACAGTTCCCACGTCTCCCCTTGAAAGGGCATAATATTTGTTGAATGAATTTGGTTATCGGCAAAGTATCCGACGCAATCTCTCTTATGATCCAGAACCTGAAAAAGCAAACTTCCTCCTAGTAAAGCTGCTGGGAAATAGCCCCCGCTGTAAGTATATTACCAGATCTGGCTTGATTGTCAACCATTTTTCTGACAATTTTATCGGTTAGGAGGGTGTAGCTTATATCATAGATATAATCTCTAAAAATAGAGTCGATATATGCAGCTGCGTTTTGGGCTCGGGTGATTGCCTTATTTGCTTGTGTGTTGTAAACTCCGGCGATCTCTATTTCCAGCGTCCTTAGTGATGGGAGGGGGTTCCCCGCCTCATTAGATCGAAGTGCCGTGTAGAGAGACACCATAAATTTGTCGGTCAAAATGTTGTCCACCTCTACGGGAATTGGTGGTCTATATAAAGACTCGAAGTTTATCCGATCGCATGGTTCGCTGAACTCGGCAGTTTCGTAAAGAGGCATCTCGGAGCGGAAATTATTATATGCCGTAACCATAAAGTTTTTAAGAGTGTCGATATCTGAAAGATGTACTTGATGATAGTACCTATCAAAAAAGTTTTGCCGGTTCGTCAGTATCCAGCCGCCGGCAGCGCGATAGTTTCTCAGATACTTCATTATAGCATCACTAAACAGATCTGCTGTTAAAATCCATGGAATATTTTTATTTACTGTGAACCCGAATTTCTTGGCACTCTTGATATAAAATGCAAAGTTAGGATCATGAATAAAATTGTCGTATTTATAAGTATCATCCTCGGGACGTCCCCCATCGATTGCTACCGAGAGTCCGGTGCCGAGCGCGCTGGACAACCCAGAGAGACGATAACTTGTCTGGGTCACCGGGAGCGATAGGGTCAGCCGCTTCAAATAGGGAGTGAACTTGCTTAAAAATGTATCAAAATTAATAATTTCATTATAATCTTGCGTAGACAGCCTGTCTGCAAAAGTTTGATAAATCTGATCGAGATACTCAATATATGCCCGATAGGTGTCTGTGTAGCCTGCCATGGCTTTCATGTTAGTGAGCTTAAGATTGCCTGTTCTGTTGAGGACTCCGGTTATAACTCCTTTTTGCATGTGCGCTGCAAAATCTTCGAAGGCGTCCACCACAAAACCAAAAGCCAAAAGATTAGGAATGTCGGTCGTCCGAAAAGCGGTCAAAGTGGCGAGCCGAGGGGCAATCGTACTCTGTTCTCGGTCCACTAGCCCATAGAACTGCTTATCATACCACGTGTCAAGAGGAACGACTATGTTAGAGGGGTAAACGTTGTTTTTGTAATATAGTCTCTGAAAATAGAGCGCAAAGGAGCTTAGGCTATTATTTCCGTAGGGCGTTTGGATTGTTGCATCATGTGGCATTTCTATTATTCTCCTTTTTTCATAATTTTAATTCTTTCATCTCTCCCAAGTTCTTGCCTGCAGAAACATTCACCTTAAACGTATCATAGCGCGTCCGAGATTCAGGATGCCCGCGGCGCGAGCCCCGCTTGCGCAGCAGCTCCCGCGGATGTCGGTTCCGTGACTTGAGTGTTGGTTGGACTATTCGCAGCATTCCCAGACCGTACGACTCTGGCAATGCCGCTAGCGTCGGGGGGCGGGTGCTCGGGCGGAACATCATACAATTCATAGTCATTGGCCTCGGACTTCTTAAACTCAATACCTTGGTGAAGTGCTTTGAGGGATGTGTTAAACCCGTCCGGCGTAATAGTTGACCGTACGGACGTTACCAGGTAATAACCATGAATTCCCAAGTAGTTTAACTGATTCGCATCAGCATCCAGCAACGTGGGGTTAATATAAATATACATGCCGTTTTTATATAAATTATTCCCTACCAACTCAAGATCGGCAGAATAAAGTTCGCGGAGCTGCTCAGCACTTAGGGCTCCTTCTCTCTGAATTTTTGCCTCTCTGAGCATCTCCTGATCTTCTCTCTGAAATTTAAGTGTCTTGAGCAGTCCGCAGGAAGCGCCAATATACTGATGATAAATACCTCTCGCTGTATCTTCGGCGTAGTTTCCTACCAGGTTGCTCGGCTTTGAATCGGTTGGCATAAGAACAAGGGCTTGCCGGGTGATATCCACGGGGGTGTTTGGACTCGGATCAAAAAGGGGAGCTAGGGCGCCAAGCCTGTGGGCTCGGATTCCCGGTTTGTCTATCTTAGCTGCTGCTCTGTGGCTGAGTCTCCAGTTCTGCGGGAGGGCGTCAAAGCGTTGTTGAAAGGAGAGGTCGACGCCGAAGCAGCTTTTGTTTAAAGCACGTGTGATCAGATATGCACATAGGTCTTTGATGAAATGCAGAAAATAATATCTCGGCTTACTCTTTTTGACCACCCGATTCTTAAAAAACAACTGAAATGCGTCGACCGAAACAGGAATGTCTCCTATATTCATGAGATTAAATATCTTATTCGCGTTGCTAAAGGTCTCTGGGTCCATTTCTATCAATTTTGCCATGAAATTCATGTCTTGTAGGTCGACACAGCGCGTCGCGCGTTCCAGATCCGCCAGTTGAAATGCTACCAGAGGGTTAACCATCTCTACATCGGTCAAAAACAGGTCAAAGTTAATGGTGTTGTCGCCATTATTTTTCTTCATCTGCCCCAGCACATTATCAATCAGATCTCCTAAAAAGAAAAATGGGAGGAACTTGAATGCAGTCGTCATGCCTTGTATCGCATTATATCTCTCGGTCTCGGACTTGGAGTACAGTTCTGCTGCCTCCTCGGGAGACGGGCTCGATGCCAGCATCTGTTGCAATACATAGCTATCTGCCCCCGACTGCGAAAATTTTAATTTCCCGGTGGCAGGGTTCAGCCTTCGTTTTGCTCGTGCTGCGCGCTGTTGAGGAGAAAGATCGCGATAAGGAGCCATCAAAAATTCAGCAGCATTAATTTCCAAAGTGTGCATCTTGCCCCCTTTTGCTGCTTGGGTAAAAAAGCCATCTAAAAGTTTTTTATACTTTCTCATCTTCCCACGAGAGTTTATAGCCTTTCTTTCCTCTAAAAGTTCTTTTTTCGCGTCACGCTGCGCGGCGTTCAGGTCGCGACCTTCGTACTTTTCAATTTGTTTATCAAGCTTCTTCGCTTCTGTCTTAAGTTCTTCCGAATCTTCAGCAAAAATATCTGCTCTAGGGCTCGTAAGAGCACCAGCGAGAGAAGCTTGATAGTCTATCGAGAGTTCGAGTGCACCATCTTCTTTAAAATCTAAGTTGTGGCGCACTACCTGTAAAAACAAGGAAACCTGAGTACTTCGTAGGGCTTCTCGCAAATCTTGCTCGCTGAACGTTATTGGATAATCGAAGTCCGAGAGATTTATATCGGGCACCGACCAGCCGGCAACCACCTTAATCCTATAACTCTCCCCTTTATACTCCCTATGTTTCTGCTTCTCCGCCCCACAATAAGTAACTTTAGCAGCCTGAGATTTTGCACTCTTTTCGCGAATCTCTCTAACTGCCGGAGAGTTGATCAAAAGATCTAAAAAGTTAGGCTCGTCGGCGCCGGCTTGCGTTGCTCCTCGGAAGAAATCATTGATACTCTGAAAGTAGATTACCAAAGTAGCTGAAATATTGTTGTCAACCTCTGCAGGCTGTATCCCGTCCAACCCCCACGAAAATGATTTAATTCCGGCGCCGGGGACGCGTCCGCGTTCGCTGCTGAGGATAGAAGACACGTCGTCATGACTCATAAAGTTAGGAATTACTAGTTCATTCTCTACGGGCTTGTTCGTCTCAGCGTCTATTATTAGATTATTGAACTCATCGTAATCTACTCGATAAATCTTAATATAGGGCTCCAGGAGCCCGTGAAGGTCGGGACAAAGGTTTAAAAGCGCCTCTACCCTTTTAGATTTTTTGGACCCTGGCGTGCCGTGAGTAAGGGTGTTGACAACCGTGGCAGGATCCTTAGTTTTCATTTGAAAAAGATGGTTGTACGTGGGATAAAACGCACTCCTCTTGTCGGTCCGGACTGCAGTGATTTCTTCAATATTTTCCATTAAATAGCACTGCATATCCCAGGGAGTAAGATTCTGTGTGTGGGACTCCAACGCCTCCGTGAGTGCCTGCCGGGCAGCTTCATCCTTCAGGGCGGCGTCGAGAGTAGTAAACTCCGGTCTATCCGGTAGGGGGTCCTCGTCGGTACCAACTCCAAAAAATGCCAGGATTGAACGGATTTCGGATTGAATTCCCTCTTCTACCTCTTCCTCCAAAACCTCCAGGTTAAGATCTACTATGGCCGCAATATGCTTTCGTTCATTTGCAAAATAGTGGTCGTGCATGAATGCCCGGTCGATCATCCTTTTAACTTCGACGCGTGTATACGGATTATAGGAGTTGAGGTACCATAGCAACGACGTGTTGTGCTTGTACCGGGCGCTCTCGGGGTCCTGATTGCTCAAGGCGGCCGGAAGATCCTCAGCGACCTTAAGGGGACCATCGAAAGGAAGATCCGGGGGAAGGGCGGCGTTGGCTATCATTGCCACAATATGTTCTTTAACTTTTTTCATACGCTCTGCGGCGGCTTGATAAAAGTAATGTGCAGCCGTTCCACCCGTCACGCCTAGGTCGACGACTTCGGTGGGCATCTCCTCCACCGGGGTCTTCTGATGCGCTGCAACTTGTTCTCGGATCGCCTCCTCAATCCGCGTTGCCATCACCTTAGCAAGACTTAAATAAGGGTTAAAATATGCTGGCGCGGCGGCGGGCTCCGGTTCTGGTTGCACTACTTCTACTGGCTGTACTACTCCAGTGCCAAGGTTGGCTGGGTCGAGTGCTTCGCCGGGTTGAACGAGAGCCTCAGCCCAGCGTGTATAGTCGGCGCCAGTGTGGTGGACGCCGTCACTAGTTTTTCCGGGGAGATTATTAGTATACGGCACCATATCATACCACGTGGCGTCCAAACTCGCTGCAGCCTCTTTCTGCCAATCACGAACCACCTGACGCACTGGATCATATATCTGATTGTTGGTGCCTCTCACGCCTGTCTGGTAGTGCTTATAATCGCGCTTACCATGTGGCTCTTTGTCGTTGTTCGCCCAGGAAGGTCCAAAGAACCTAATCTCCTGAACGGATGGATGATTCGTTTTGATAACGTTTACCCAGTGCGCCATAAGAGCTTGATATGATTGCTTCCTGCTTGCAATAGAAACGTAGCCCCCTGGGGGTGCCGTTTTCTCCGCGACTGCCCACCATGCGTCGTTGCCCCCTAGGGCTATCACCACCACAGAAGGTTCAAACGACGCTAACTTCGGACGAATCATGGACCCCGCTCCAGCAGGGTGTCCGCCCCTTCTGCCCTCGGGGCGCGTGAAGTTTTCCGTTTTGTCAATTTCAAAGACCTTGTACGTGTCTCTTAGACCATTACCTCTTTGGGCAAGAGTCTCAACTATAAACTGACCCGGGGCGACCGCTTCTAGGGCTGCGGGAACTTGCGACCGGAGCGCGCCCGCTCCGGACCACTGGCTGTCGCCAATAAATAGAACCTTTGTGGGTCCTGCTGTCGTGCTTGCTGCAGGCGCCGTTGCTGTTACTGGTTGTTCCTCCGGTTCGGCTGGAGCAGCAGCAGCCGTCGCCTCGCGATCGATCGCGGCGATGGCGTCGTTCAGGATGAATCCCTGGTTCGCCAGATGTTGGAGCATCGCTGGTGTGCCGAAGAATTGCCATGGCGTTGGTGTGCGATAGCCGCGGTCGAAGTCGCGGAAGTGTTGGGAGTCGGTGGCGACGTCGGAGGTCGTCAGTCTGGTTTCGGTGGCGGCGTCGGTGGGCTGAGTGAAGGCATATTTAAGTTGGTTTGGTTTTAAGTCCTGCTTCTTATAGGGAATCTCCGTATTATAGACTAGGTCATCTATCCCTTCGTCGCTCAGCTCTTGCTGGTCGTCGAAGAAGCCATATTTCCTTGCATCTAGGCGGTACGGTCCGAAGTGTTCTGCGTCGATACCATAAAGAAGCCCCATTTGGCGGAACTTCGTCCTATTACGTTTATAGTTCGAAAGGTCGCCTAGCGCGTCTTGAGCTTGATTAGCACTCCGGATGCCTTCCGGGTATTCACTGTTGCCCAGGGTTGCCTCGATGATCTGAAGGTTGTATTCGAGGTCGGGGTCGCTATAGAGCGCGGGACCTTCGTCCTCCAGCCCGAAAAAGCGATTATATGCTATCTCTGCATATATGCTTTTTTGCCACTCGGTCAATAAAAGCTTAAGTTGAGCTTCAATCTCCTTAGAAACGACGGGTAGGACTGACATCTTGGTCTATCCCCCTTCGTAGGCACGTAGAACAGCTTGTAGGGGGGTGGGAATAAGAATAACCTGTCCGAGTAATACATCGGCTTCAGTGGGCATCTGATTAAATAATCCAATAACCCACCAATATTGGGTGGATCCATAATATTGCGCTGCTAATTTATAGTAGCGGTCTCCAATACTCCACACATGGCGCACCTTGGTAAGGTTCCTTAAAGTGGCTTGAGAAGGGTAATATAAGGTGGGAGTACCATAATGCACGATTGCTTTCTTGTTTCTGCCGTCCAGCAATGATTCATAAGCAGCATTATCATTCTTAAAAATTATTCGGTTATCGTATCTTTGAGACATTATTCAAATCCTACTTGAGGTCGACTACTTCAGCGCCTGAGTACCAGTTCCCCTCGTTGATGAGCTCGTCGGACAGGACCTGGGATTGACCGGCGGCGTAAAGCTGCGAAACCTCTCTCCGGCGCACGTCCTCTATCTTATTTCCGTCCTGGTCGACGTAGGTGAAGGTGTGCTTGTACACGGTGCCGGGGGTCTCACCGCTCACTGTTTTAGAGCTGTTAGGATATCGGCTCGGAGATCCATGTCCGCTAAAGGAGTAGTCGCCGGTCTCATCGCGGATGAACCCGTTAAGATGCTGATGTAAAACACCGAATTCTAATGAAATATTTAATACCTTTGGGACATACATGGTTTCCATGGGGATCTTCCATGTCTGTATTTTATCGGCGGTTTGCTTCACCCGAGTGCCCTCCGGCGCGCCTTCGAGCGGCATGCCCCTTGTCTTCTCTCCCAGGGGAAGGATCCGCTCTAGTCGCTTCGTCGTATCGGAGATGCGCCTCCCTGAGTGCCCCCCGGCGGCATTAATCGCCGAATCTACAAATCCCCCTTGGTTCATATCCGGATTGTAGGTGACTCCTCCCAAATATCCCACCAAGGGATATCCATCGAAAGCGTTGCTAATTAAATTCGTCCATTGTAGACTAACGAGAGGGGCAGCTTTAAGCGTTTGTCCCACTCTTTGATCACGGGTGCCTGCTTGTTGTTCATATACTGGATATAAGAAAGTTATTAGCCGATTAACGAGTTCCAGGTTGCCGATCGCCTGTCCCTGGGTGTCCGCCACTACATCAAAACTGAGACTGATATTCCGCTTGGTTCCTCTAAATGTAACTAGCGGGTCCATTCGTCCATAAACAGGAACCTCGTTCCAGTCAGATGTAAACTTGTCAGAAAATTCAGTCACCCAGCCTTCAAAAAACGTCCGCTGCTTCGTGGCGAGATGCTGAATTACAATAGAAAAATAGTCACTGGTTCTTAATGCTGGCGCAATTATCATCTATCTCTACCTACCCGTTTGTAAACGGACTAAACGCCTTTCTTGCTGCTGGGGAATTTAGCCCTTTAACGACTATGTCGTCGATTTTCTCTTGCCCTATATAGACAGCTATCTGAATATTTTCTGACTTTGGATCCACTTTGAGTGTGTCCAGCTTACTTATAAGCGCGGTCATGGCATCTGTTAGCTGTTGAGTTGCGGGAGCGCTTGTGACGCGGGTGCCTACTGGCATCTCAATCATTTCTGGACCGTGCTCGCCGACCATGGCAACCGATGTCCCCTGCACAACACCGCCCGAAGCAAATCGGGCTGGTGCATCTTCCGCCGGATTTGCTCCTCCTCCGCCGCCGCCCATTGAGGCGACGACCGATCCGACGCCAGCGCCGGCAACACCGCCAATGGCGGCGCCGGTCGCGATGGCGCCGAGGACCGCTGGCCATGTCAGCGCAGCCATGGCGGCGCCAACAAACGGAATTGCCGTTGTAAATGCCATCATGAGCCCAATGCCAGCCCCCAGAACTGCGCCCATGACTCCCCCGAACATAATCAGTCCTCCGGTAGTCTGTGTCAGTTCGCCAATACCTGTCGCAAGCTTAGTGAGCCACATCGTTATAGGAATAAAGACATTTGTTATAATGGGTTCCATATTCATGTACAGAGCTTTCCACGAATTGCTTAATGCGTCTGTGATGCTTTGTGTTTTAGCTGCCTGCTCGGCTAGCTCCTCTTCCTTTATTCTGCGAATCTCTAGTTCTTCGTTCGTTTCACCCAGCAGTTCTTTAGTCTCGCTGAGGGATAGCCCAAGAGGAGCAGCCAAAGCCATTAGTTCAGCACCCTCCATGTCCTCAATCGAGAGTCCCGCTTGGTCGATCGCCTCGCGCAGCATCTCTATACCGGCGAGGGGATCTTCAAAAGAAGCATTCATCATATCCATAGAGTTAAGGAATGGTCCGCCGAGAATAGCATTCAGGCGCCCAACCGCAATGCCTGCCTTGTCGAAAGATTGGAATTGATCTATAGCTTTTACCAGCGTTGACATCTCTGTCCCTAGAGCCTTAGCGGTGACCGCGAGACCCTCAAACACTTCTTGCCCGTCCTCACCAAACCGAACCAAGAAGTCTTTATTTTCCAGGAAGGTTTGACCAAGTTCGTCAAAATCAATTCCTAAAGAGCGCGCCGTCGAGGCGACGTCAAGGAGAAGCGTTTCCGCTTCCTCTATTGACATTCCCATTGCTTGGGTAGCCGTCTGCATAATGCCCGCTTGCGCGCTATAGGAGAATCCCATCTTTTCAAGCGCATTGACAGTGACCCCAAGAGCTTTCTGCTGCTGTCCGGACATATAAACAAAATCGGTAAGAGTGTCTCTGAGTTCGGTGACTGCCGCGGCAGCATCCTCCATCGTGACGCCGTAGGCAAATCCCGACCTCTCCATACCAGTGATCACAGCATCGAACTCCTGACCGGCACCCGTACTCGCCCTGAAGCCGGCTAACACCTTATCTGTTTCGAATGCAAATTGCACCATAGAATCGATCCACTTGGCTCCGATCGCGATAAACAACTCACCACTCTTGATGCTCTTCATCATCGAAGCCGCCATCCCCGCGAATCCCCCCCCGGCCGACTGCAGGGCGCCCTGAACGAGGGCGCCGGTCTGGCTTAGTCCCAGCATGTTGTCCTTCATGGTCTCGAAAGCTGCGCCGCCCGCATCGTACCGGCGCTTTCCTTCGGCCACGGCTTCGTTGTGCTCCTGGAGGTTCGCGGTAGCTTTCTCCATTGCGGATCCGGCTTCTCTGATAGCCGCTGTGTTCCTCTCTTCGCCTTCCGCCCCAGATCCTAGGGTGCGGTTCAGTTCAGCCTGAGCCCCTTTGACCTCGCGCAGCAGCCTGAGTCGTTTTTCGTCGGCGGTGTTAAGGTTGTCTAATACTAGCTCTCGCTTTTCGAGTTGATCGATCTCGGCCGCTATGGCGCCGGGGCGATCGCCGAAGTCGCCGCCACCCTCGCCGCCGCCCTCGGCGCCACCGCCACCACCGGAGCCGGGTTTGCCGCGACCGCTGTTCAGTCGTCGGAGTTCCCCAAGAATTCGTTCTAGTAGTTGCTCGGATCGATCAGTCATCTAAGGAGGACCTAATTCTTGAACGGCCAGCGGAGACCAGTTTCTCTTTCGAACTTGGTGACAGCTGCCGACAATCTGTGTTTTGTGCCCAATGTGCGATGGTCGTTGAGACCGTGCCTTATATACGAATCCATATAGCGTTTCTCGCCGCTGAGCGCTTTCATAAAACTGTCAATCTGTTTTTGAGAGCCGAAGAGGCTAAGGGGGACATCAAATCCAGCATAGTATAACCCCAGAAGCGCTTTACGAACTTGCCCTGCGAATTTACTATATACTCTTTCGGATATTTGTCCATCGAGATTGTTGAGATTTACCCTATCTTTTACAAGATTATCCATTGATGATGTACCTCTTCAAATATAAATAGTTGGAAATTAGAAAGAAATAAACTACTTTTTAGAGGCTTGCTCTATTTTTTCGTTTTCTTTCTTAAATTCTTCCATCATTCGAGATAAGAACCATCTCCGGAGCGGTACTGGAAGATTATATAATTCTGTGAAGGACCAGCCGCCGTGGTGTTTGAGAACGAAGAATTCTTCGTATACGCCTTTTTGATACTCAGAGGTGAGGCCAAAAAAACTTTGCCGTTAACGGCATTGTGACCCCCCCCTCATAGGCACATGATGAACATGTAAAATCCAACTTTAAGTCGACGTCGGGCTTAATTTTTTCGTAGGCGGTGCGCAGAGTGCGAACGTCGTCGAGAGGCATTAGCTCTATAAATTCATAAACCATTGAAGGTTTCGTAACATCATTAACGGATACGATAACTGCTTTTAAAAGATCCGTCACCGGTGACGTCGCTTCAGTTACTTTCTTTTTGGCTGTTAACGCTTTTGCTAAGCGAGATTCGTCGCCCGATGTTAAAAGCTTTACAACCAATGTTACACCAGTAGTGGGGAGCATTAGCGAAAATAGCCCTCCTCCGAGATTTTCTACACCTTCGGGGATTTCCGACGGCGCTTCTTGAATGTCTTCTAGGTTAAAGCTGTGATCTTCCTTTTCGTAGCACGAAGGACATCGAGTGCTCACATCATAATGCGGACCGTATCCCGTAATTCGAGATGCAATAAGAAGAGCATTTTTGTCTCCTAATAATAAACTATTTACATCAATAGTTTTGTCCATAATTGTCGATTGCAATAGTCGATCGATAGCCAAACCATTTTTAACCAACGCGGCGGAGGTCAGAATATCTTCCTCTTTAGCGGTCATGTGTTTGATCTCGACTGTCGTCGTGCCGTTTAGCGGATGATCCTCGGCGTAATATTTACCCTTGCTCGGCAGCTCCACAAACTCAGTGGGAGTTACAAAGGAAAAAATGCTATTTTCTGTTTCTAATGCTGGTGGGGGTACTGGAGCGCCGGGACCTGGAGCTCCCAGGCGATCATTATTATTTCTCTTTGACAAAAGTCACCTTCTTTTCGAGAGTGCAGTTCTTTTCCGTTTAGTTTGCCCGAGCGTTGGGGCTCGTCGCAGCACTGGTATCCGGTCCTGATACATACTCAGCCCAATCATACCTGAATGTCATTTCAATATTAAGGAAATTATCATTGTCGTAATTAAGATCACCAAATTTTGCATCAGTAAGGAATGAATTCATGAGCCTCCACTCACCGATGTTGCCGCCCGCTCCATTAAGTTCCTGGATTACAACATCTCCAATAACGTCAACTGCACCTTGCTTATTTACAGTGCTAGGATTTTGTCCCGGATTAAAGAAAACATCTTCTTGAACATCGGGCTTCAAGTAGCCGGAGCCTGCCAGTGCATCCATAAGAATCTGATTACCGTCTGGATTTACAGCATTAACGATTGTGAGTCCTACGGTGCCCCACGTTACGATGCCAGGATAATAAAAGGTATTTCCAAGAAATTTATGCTCGGTTGCTGTAACCTGATAAGAAGGCTTCGTAACCGACTTCGCAAGATACTGCTGGTATGAAAATTCCCCGTTTTTAGATGTTAAATTAGGTAATGTAACAATAAACCGGTGTGATCTCCGTGGTTCTGATAGCGCGCTTGTCCAAAATGGCATTTAATAAGTCTCCTGTAAATCCTATATTATATAGTGAGGGAGCAATAAACCTCCCTCTTTTTATTAATCAACGAATGATGCTCCGGTTCTTGTAATATTAAAGTCAATTGCAATAAACTCGATTGCTCTCGTTGGCTTCAAGAAAATCTGAGCATACATAATGTTTCTATCAACAAGATCGGGCGTCGTAGTCGTTTCATCCAGGATCACCTTGAAATCAGACAAACCAAAGTTTGTTTTCACATTAGCCAAGAATGGATTGACTTGTGCCAGGAATCGCAGCCATGTCTGCTTAACGTTTGGATCGAAAAGCAGCCCAGACGCGATCTGAGAGATGCGCTTCTTAACGAAGATCATCAGTCGGCGTACATTAATGCGATCAAGAGCAGAAGGCGTGACCTGTAGTGTCTTCTGTCCGAAGATTACAATCCCCTCTGCTGGGAATTTGGCGATTGGGTTAATGTTCGCAGCATAAAGATCGTCGCGATCCTTACGACGAAGCTGGTGAGCAACGTCAACGATTGGTATACCAGCCGAGCCCTCTGTTAATCCGCCGCGGTTAAAGCCAGCCGGTGCAAACCATACCTGCGTCTTGCGCTGGGAGCTAGAGAAAGTACCCAAAGCAGGGACAGATGGGGGCAACCACACCATGGCACCGTTCAGGGTATCACGTCCACGAACCCATGGATAATAGGTGCAACCATATGAGGAGTTAAGTCCTCTGGAGCGGAGTCCGTTAACAGCCTGCAAAATTGTTGACTGTGTGTTGCTGCGGCGCGAGGCTGCAGAAGCGTTGCTCTGTTCTCGCGGGATGTAGCCCTGTGCCAAGTCAATAACTGCCAGGGCATCCGCACGATCCTCGCAAACACGCACGAGGTTAGTTGTAAGACCTTCGCTGGTCTGTCCAGGGATGGCAGCCATATTCATCTGCACGACCTCTGGATCAGAGACTGAGTCGATGGCTCGTCGAATAGAGTTGAATGCGTAGCTTGTCTTGTCGGTAGCAGTAGACGGAATCACCCGCGTACTACTGTTGAACGGATCCATTTCTGTGATATCAACACCATCGAAACCGCCGTACAGTGGAACTGTGAAGCGGTCGAAGCCTTGATCCAATACACCGCTCACGGCGCCGAAGGCGCGGGTGAGAGAGCCACCATCGGTGCCGCCGATAGACAAGTTATGTGAGCCGCTGACCCAGAAGCCACCGGAACCGGAAATATCGTCGAGCGTAAATTCTAGAGATAGCTCGCGGACGTTCGCGGAGGCGCCCGAGAACATGTCTCCTACCATCCCGCCGCGTGGGCGCAGAAGATCGATAGTAGACTTATCGAATACGGTGCCGCCAGCAGTCTGTGTAGTCTGGAATCCGAAGTAAGCATCCGTACGGTTGCTGAGTCCGCCTGCGGGGCGCCCGCCTGCAGATGCGCTAACGCGAAGTTCTGGGGCTGGGTAGAGAGCTTTGATTTGCAGGGTGGTGGAACTCGCGAATGCGTTCGGTCCCAAGAGGGCGAACACCGAGCCGGATGTCCAGTTATCCCCCGCCAAGATGGCTGGAAAGGCGAGCGCATCGATGGAGCCGGTTGCCCAATTACCGTCAGCATCCGAAGTATTCAGAAGCTCCTCGTCGTCATATTTAACGATGCCGGAGAAACCGAATGGTACGAGAGAGGGATTCATAAGACCAGCATCAACGTTAGAATTCATAGCAACACGAATATACCTGGAATTGTTTGGATAGTCGCCGTAGTTAGTGTAACGGCGCTCAGTCTCATTCCACGATTCGTAGGAGTCGCCGATCTTGCGCGCCACGTAGTTGAGAGAGTCAGGGTTAAGGTCACACTCATCAAACTGTTCGACGATGCGCACCACGTTGTCGGAATCACTGAGAGCCCGGACAACAACGCTGAAGGTGCCGTAAGTAGTAGAATCGTTAGTGGAGCGCTTAATATCTTGAATAGAAATCTTGATGCTCCGGTTTGTCCAGTCACCCGGCGCATTGAGAGCATGAATAGCAAACAGACTAACCGGGGCATCACTTGGGGAAAGTCGGCACGAAATGATGTTAGGAGTCTGAGCAGACTGAGCACTGTTGCCCGCGTAGTCGGAGCCCGCTGTGGATGCTCCGTTGATTAGCTTCGCGGTCGAGCCCAATGTACGCCCTATGTTGGAGGCATCAATTGCGGCTGTGGTAACATTCGCCTTCAAGTGACGATCAAAGGTTTCCCCTAGGAAGTAATTAAGGGCAGATCCTGCGGCTACTACACTAGTGTTAGTTTTCTGTGGGTTAGTATTGAAGACCTTGCGGATGTAGCGAGAGTCGTTCTCATTAAAGTTGAAAGTGTAGGTGGTAATAGCATCGGCGCTTCCGCTCGCGTTCTTGATAAGCATCTTGAACTCGTAGTTTGTTCCTGTGTCGGCCACTACGATGTGGCTGCCGGTGTACGATGAAGCGCTTAGCTCGATGACTCCCGCCCCGAGGAGACCGGATCCTGATGTGGCAACCGCGCCGGAAAGCATCACCTCTGTACCACTATTGCAGTAGAAGAGGGCTGCAAGCGCACCGGTCAACTGCTGTTTGGTGTCGGTATCGTGGAAAATATACAAACCGTAGGCAGAGTTCATAGACCAGCCTGCCTCGCCGATTGAACCAGCAGACGGTCCGCCATCAGCAGTGGTCTGGGCGCCCAAGAGGCGAATGTAAGTTAGAGGAGAACTATTGCGAAGGTATGCCTGCGCTGCGTATGCGCCGTAAGTCGTGGCAGATTTATCAGAGCCTTCGCGCCATACATCGTCGCCTGCGCCGCCTGCTGCGGGTGCTCCAAAAACACTGACGAACTCTTCAAATGAGTTAACGCTGGTAGGGCGTAGGGAAGGACCCTTCTCGGCACGACCAATGACGACCGGTCCGATGCCTGCTGGGGATGCAGGAATTTGGGAGTTGTCGATTTCATTGACGAAAACTCCGGGGGATACGAATCTGTACTTTTTAACTGACATTAGCTATGTTCTCCTACGCATTGGTAAATGTTCAAAAGTAAATAGTATTATATAGTATGAATGGTACTATTCTCTATAAAATCCATCTTTAATAGTATCGGGGATATCCCCGAAGATTGTTCTTTCTCTAGCAAACTTAAATTCCACAGCATTTTCGCGTTTTACAATCCTGGGTTTTTCTTGATTATCTCCTTCGCCGATGAGATACCCCAAGGTTTCAATCTTAATGATAGACTCATAATTTCTCTGGCTCATCCCTAAGTCTGCTTTATTGGCGTTGTCGCTCACGTCGCCGTCAATAAATATTTCATAAAAATGTCCTTCATTCTCAATCCGTCGTGGGGTCCTGGAGTTTCCCGGGATGGTTAGAAAGGGTGTGATCATTTCGTTAAGCTGCTGCTGATACTCAGATCTGACTGATATCTCATAAATCACTTTCACCCAGACGGGAATAGGAATGGTAATAGTTTCATATACCGTCTTGGCGGTCGACATATTTCTTTTGTTAGTATTTTTCATTTTGCTAGCGACTGTGCGGCTCGTCCCGTACTTTCGGTTAGCCTCGGCATTTTGAAATTCAGCTGTCTTCTTTTGATTGATCCGGCGAGCGATCGTAATGGTACCACCTTTGGGACCAGCTTCTGGATAAAGGTTGGCGAAGACTGTTCCTTTGAAGTTAGGATCCTTCGTCACCAAAGCGCGATCAACGGTTATCAGAGGAAGAATCAAGGTCTCCTCTGTGTCCCTCAGATCTTTGTTGTGTTTAATCTGGTAGGCTCGTTCGGCACTTACCCATATAACAGGAACTTTCTTGAATCCCTCATTGGTAGTTACAGATAAATTGAGTGTTTCGTCGATAAACTTAATCATCGCACCATCAATAGTTTCTAAAGTCGAGGGTGTAACCTCAATCTCGTGAAGCTTTTCGGCAACCTCTTTGTCACCCACATAATCAAAGCGCTGCTTACGTTTATTTTCAATTTGTTTCTGTGTTCTTTTGCTTCTAGACATTTACCTCACCCCACAAAAATGCCGGCTGGAATATTTTCAGTAACCTTCTTGGTAGAATCCTGAAGTGTTGCATCCACAGTAGCTAGGTTGGCGTACGTCGTTTCGTCTAGAATTGTCTTCAGCTCTGTGCGCAAGTTGTCTTGCTCGGTTCTCGATTGTGTCAAAAGATCGGACGCATTGAGTGTGACACTTTCGCCAGGGATGGGGATCGAGGAGAACTTGCCTCTTATCTGCCCCAGCATCTCCTTCGTGAGCGCTAGAGCAAAACGCCGGATCCACTGTTTGCCGATCGCGTTGATGTTTTTATATGGGAGATTTTCAAATGGAAGCGTATTGAGGTTATTAATTCCTTCAACTCCTGTGTTTCCGCGTCCGCTGTCGTCCCAGGGTTCGTTCTCGCGCTCGATAGTGAACTCCACCCAATAGTATGCTGGGCTCGTAGTGGTGGGACGGGGGAACAATCTGAGCCTATTGTCGTGGATCTCGTACGAGTAGTGAGATACCCGGGTATATAGTGCGTCCTCATATGCCATGGCTTGCAATTTATTTTGCCAGGTTGGAACGATTTCGAAAGTGGAATCGTCCGCGTACTGACCATAGGTCCTCATGTTGCCTACAACAGAAAAACCACCATAATAACCATAGAATCTCCACATCGCGCGCGGGGTCTTAAAATATACTTTACGAATCACCACTCTCTTGTCACCCACCTTCTCAAAATAAAATGCCGATGAACTAGCTGCTGAGGATGCAGAGATGATCGTCTGCAGATCATAATCCTGCTGATCTGGTACCATCGCCACAGACGCCGAATAGATGGGTACCGTGCCGCCGAAGCCCACCTCCGTGGACATCCGCTCGGAGACCCGGCGGACATATCCATAATCAAATTTAGGATATCTTAAAGCAACATTTGAACCGGATAGAGATTCGCCGGATGGTATTGTTCCATCTTGATCAAAGGAACCGGTGGCAGACCCAAGATATGCAGAAAGAGAGTTTTTAGTCTGGTGAAGATTTACCAAATAGGAGTATTCTAGCACTGCTTCTTCGTATGCCGCATATACGTTGCCTTCGGTTAGTTCAATATCTAAAACGTCTCCGCCAAGCTTCTTGTAAGTATAGGCTACCTGATCGGCGGCACCCGAAAGAAAGTACGCAGAGGAAGCATACATTCCAAATGGCAACGTGGCAGACACATTGCCGGTGGACCCTGTTGACGGCAGAATATTAGCGTTTGAAGTTGAAGCAGGATTAAGTTTTGGAATAGCCATCTAAAGTTCCTCTATTGATACATTACTAAATAGAAAGCCCCGCCTCAAAGAGACGGGGCTTTACTATTTTGACCTTGCGTCAGACGTATTAACCAGTTACGACGCCCTTGACGATCACGAGACCGTACATATCGGGACGAACCATCTTCTTGGCATACCGGGTCATCACGCCCTTGCGAGGCACGAAGTCTTCAACGCCGAAGATAGTAGGTGTGGTCTGCAGCGGCACATAAGGTGCATACACATAGCCACTCTCAAGGAAGCTACTTCCGCGGCGACCCACAAGGACCACATTGCGCATGAAGTACGGATCGACAAAAACGTCGAACTTCTTCGAAAGGGAACCAACCTTAACAGCACCCGCATCTCCGCGATCGCTATCAGCGGTCACATTGGCACGGAAGCCACTGGTGAACTCAAGGATGTTAGCAACTTCGGGTCCGCAGACGATGAAGTTAGCTGCACCCCGGAGGGTCTTACGGTGAATCGCAGCAGAAACATCATTGATAGACTCAATGAGGGTCTCATACCACTCGGAGACGTTACCCGTGAACTCTGGAGCAGCGTTTGCGGCGCCGGTCTCACGATCGAGGAAATCACCGGGGGAGCGCGACCAGTAACGAATACCGGCACGAGCGCCTGTGACGAGGTCCTCAAGGATCTCATTATCAATCTCAAGAGCAATCTGCTCAGAAAGAATCTGAGTCAGCTCCACCTCGGCATCAAGGTTGTGGTAGGCGTTAAGATCTTGTCCTAACTCCGGAGTCCACTTGGCCTTGAGCTTCTTGGTGACAGCCGTGACAGCCACGGAGTCGACCTTGATGTCGATCTCGGGAATGGCTGTATTAGCTTCGAGAGCCCAGGGGATCTCACCCTCGACAGAGCCGAGAGCACCACCCGCCTGGAAGTTATCCACGATTGGGATTTCGTAGGTGAACAGATCAGCAGCCTGTCCGGTCTGAATCGCAGAACCAGTCGAGACGAAGACCACTCGAACAATATCCCGGTTCACAGTGTCCGGAGTCGCGACGGAGCGGCTTAAAGCGGTAAGCCGAGGGATCAGACGTGCAGCATCTTTCTCGAACGCGGCGGTGGAGGCGACTACAACCTGAGTGATGGCATTAAGATCATCACGGTTGAAAAAGTCCGTATCCGCGATTGCTAATTCACAGATTGCGAACGTCGAACCAGACGTAAGATCCGGATCAAAGCGCAAGATGGACTGAACATCCACAACCGTCGGCAGCGAACCGGTTAGACCGGTTCCCATCATATACGTCGCGAGCGCAGCCTGTCCGCCGGCACCAATGGTACCGGAAGCAATGAGAGTGCTATCACCAGCATTAAGAGAACCCGTCGGAGACGAGTAGCCATTACGTAAGTTGTACGGACCCTGGGCGACTGTACCTTCCTGTCCGGCTAGGTTAACACCACCGGTGATTTGCGCACCAACGGCACCACCACCATAAAGTGATGTACCTGCATCGAAGCCCATTCGTGCATCGGTACCTCGGGTACCAGCGAATGTGAAATCGAGGAAGAAAATGAGACCTGACGGCAGGCTCATTGGTTGAACGGAAACGAGTTCGTTTGCGATCAGATTGCCGAATACACGGCGAACGAGTGGGAATGCAACAGCTGCAAAACCCTGGACGTCACCAGCAGACATGCTGGACGCCTCACGGAGAAGCTCCTTGGCTTGGTTTTCAAGCAACCGAGCCATACTGTTGCGAAGTGTATCGCTACCGATACCCTCTAGAAGTCCTGTGCTTTCCCATTTAGAGATGAGCGCAGCGCCTTCGGTAGAGAGGTCGCGGTTTACGATGCCTTCTGTTAATTTCTCAACGATAGACATTTTTAAAACCTCCTATAATATTGTTATTAATGAATGTCATTATTTATTCAAACCTGCTAAACGCAGCATTCGACCCATATTTGGGTCTATAGTTGCCGTGTTGTTTTTCTTAGAATTAATCAAAATCGAGGTAGGTCTCTGAACTGCTTCACGAAGTGTTTGTGGTCTCGAACTATTAGAGTTCGAAACACCCACTGCGTTTTGAATTGTTTCAAAAATCATACCTGTTTCTTCAACAGAATTGGCAGATTGAACAGCTTCGACAATTTGAGTTTTTTGTCGCTCATTCAAGGAGGTGCTATTCAAAGCCTTGTTTTGATAAACAAGCTTGGCGTTTTCCAAGTTCATCTTAGTAAGCTGATACTTGGACTCAATTAAGAGAGCACGTAGCTCTCTTGTTGATTCTGTAAGTTGTGAGATCTGTGTCTCATAGAGAGTGGCATCAGAAACTGTATCCACAGTTTGTGCCGCCTCCTCTTCTTCCTCGTCTTCTTCGAGGTGGGCGGCTTGGGCAGCTGCCATGGCGTCATTATTGGCTTGTATGACACTATTGTCAGCGGAGTTAACCGATGACCACCCCTCGGGGCGCGGGACCATATCTACAACCAACTCTTCGATAAGATCAGAAAGCATCTCTTGGGTGAGGGCAATTTCCTCATCTTCCTTCAGACCTAGATATCCTTCTTCCTCGCCACCAGCAGTCACAGCGGTGGTAGCTTCGGCGGCGTCCTCGTCGTCTGCCATCTGAGCAAAGGTGGGATCTTCACTGTCGCCCTCTTCAAGCGTGTCTGCTATTTCAAGAGCGTCATTGAGAGACTCTTCTTCAACCACTTCGTCTTCTTCAGCCAGACGTTCTTTAAGGGCATCAAAATCAATCTCAATAATTTCTTCTGGGTCTGGAGCGCCCAACTCTTCGTTCTGAAATGCGTATGGAGTATCTTCAATAAACTCTGCGAGATCTTCGGAGACTTCAACGTCTTCGCCAATCTCAAGTTCATCCTGTTCTAGAAGCGTGTCTAAAGCTTTCTTAACTTCGCCGGAATATTTATCTAATACGGCGTGTTCAGCATTTTTAAGTGCTGCTTCCTTAAGGGCTTTAGCATCCACAATTGCTTCTTCTAATAACGAAGACATAAAATTACTCCAAATCTGATAACTTATCAAAAATAAATAGTTCCTAAGATGAGGAAATGACTAATAGTTATCATTTTATAATTATGTGTTAGCTAAGTTTCCGTAGATCTTGAGATTCTCGGGGGTTGCTTGATATCCGTGTGCTGAATTGAATGAAACGGATGCACTAAATACACCTCTTAGTCATTAGACAATTTCCAC
>Ga0080013_1002098_pt1 | contig 24415 bp, 18 predicted proteins | sample ETNvirenome_6_85_FD_69236 | JGI IMG/M metagenome (GOLD analysis project Ga0080013, IMG submission 69236) | Marine viral communities from the Pacific Ocean - ETNP_6_85 (SPADES assembly) (version 2) | ecosystem: Environmental > Aquatic > Marine > Oceanic | place: Pacific Ocean | collected 2013-06-19
GATCTGCTATTACATGCGTTGCGTATGATGGACAAAGTTGGTTTATCGTTTAATTAAAGTACAAATGCGAGAATAAAGCTAATTATAATCGAGAGGAAAACAAATGGCATATAATGTTTTAGACGGTACCGTTGATTACAGCACTACACAGCACACAGAATTGGTGGATGCCCATGCAAATCAAGAGATAAAGGGCACGAAGACAATAGTAGGCACTCTTATAGCAAAAGATGGGAGAGAAATCGTTCCCCCGGCAATTACCGAAATCGAAGGAGGTTCTAAAAACGCCCTTCTTACATATCAGATGGACTCCAAAGCAAAGGCAGAGTTTAACTTGACGTTTGATGGTAAAACGTTGATGACGAAAGACATCCAGGCCCAGACCTTTCAAGGTTCCGCGGCAGCGCTAACCAACTTACCTACCAACCAGTTCAATGGCACCATCTCTGCGCGCTTTTTAGAACTTGGTCACGGAATAAAAGACGCAAGAAACAAACTGCAGGTGCAGCCGGGCAATGGATTGACGGTTGATTCGGAGGGAGTTTCTGTGTCACTCCTTTCAAAAGGGGGGGTTGCTTTTAAAAACAAACGTCTGGTGGTAGACCCTAAGAGCTGTTCAAGCGTAACCGCCGGCGGACAGAACTTGAGTGATGACGACTTGGTGGTGCTTCATGATGCATCACGCAGTGAAGTAAGAAACACCACCCTGGCCAATTTGTATTCGTCTTATGTAGATAGCAAAATTCCTCATTCTGTGGGTCCACTTAATAGCTTGCAGCTTAAAGCAAAAAACGGGTTCAGTGCTTCTCCGAGTTTAACTTTTCAAGAAGATGTGTTAAATGTTGATGGAAAGGTTGCGGCTGATGCTTTGGTGGTTAGCGGCCGCGCTGACTTTGAAGGGGTCATTACAAGAAATATAAAAACGGTTTCTTCGTCAACATACGATGTAGGGGACACTGATTATACCGTTCTTTGCGATACATCAAACAACAAGATGAAAGTTACCCTCCCATCTGCATGTGACAACGAGGGAAGGGTGGTTGTTATTAAGAAGATTAACACCGACAAATTTAAGCTTAAAGCAGATAGTTTGACCATCGACGCAGAGGGGGGCGACATAGATTTTAGGAAAAGCGTTGAGGTTAAATTCACCTATTCCGCACTTACCCTTCAATCGGATGGCAAGAAATGGTGGATTATCGGGAGAATGGGAACATAATTTGTGCCTTTTCCCAATGAATAACACTATTTATTTTGAATTACTGTAATTTTAGGAGTTAATTGTATGTCAGCTTTGCTACAAGAAGCCATTATTGATGCGACGGCGCTGCGCGAAGCAGCTTTAAAAACTGCGGAAGCATCAATTATTGAAAAGTATTCTGGCCAGGTTCGTGAAGTGTTAGATAACTTATTAGAACAAGAAGAGGAGCCCCTGGGAGCGTTGGGAGATCCAGCAGCCGCCGCAGCCCCTCTCGGTGACCCCATGGCAGCTGCCGGTGGGATGGACATGGGACTAGACGCCGCGGCTGAGCCGGGCCCCGTCGAAGAAATCGCTGAAGATGTGCCTTTGGGCGCTGCCGATGGTGAAAAACTTTGCCCGTGTCCCGCGACCGGCGAGCAAGCGCAAGTAAGCGTTAACTTGGATGAGCTTCAAGAAGCGGTTAACACCCTTCATAAAGAACTCACTGAGGGTGAAGAGATAGAAATTACTCCGGAAGATATCGTTACCATGTTAGAAGAAGAAGATGTTTCCGAAAACATTACCACCGGATCCGATGAGATTTTCGCTTCGCAAGAAGACGCCGGCGACGACGACGAAAGCGGCGGCGGCGCTCTAGCCGGATCCGCAGCTGCAGAGGAGGCTGATACTAAAGCCTTGGAGAGCGAAGAGGGTGTCAAGGAAGAACTAGAAATTCCAGATGAACTCATCGACGCCATCGCAGAAAAACTTACAGTGGACATGGGAGCGACCCTATCCGGCTGGGCCGGCCGTTCTGCCTACGACATGAAGTGGGAGATGGAAAAAGAGATGGCCCACCGCCGCGGCACCGACGCCCATGACGAATTAGAGATTTTGAAGAAAGCTCAAGAAGAACTGGTTTTTGAAAATAACCAGCTCAAAGAGCGAACTGAACAATATGAGCAAGCATTCAAAGAGCTGAGGGAGAATTTACAAGAAGTAAATGTTTCCAACGCTCGCTTGCTTTACACGAACCGTGTTTTGAGAAATACCTCCTTAAATGAGCGGCAAAAAACAAAAATTGCCGAAGCTATTTCAAGAGCTGGTTCAGTAGCGGAAGCGAAGACAATATATGAGACGCTTGAAAGCGCAGTGCCGGCACAAACTAAGCGTGCCCCTCAATCACTGAGCGAAGCAATCACACGTCCCTCTTCTGTTATTCGTGCAACTCGTAAAGAGTCAGCACAGCCAACTGATCCATTTTTGGATCGTATGCAGAAATTAGCAGGCATTAAATAACATTTATAGGAGGTGATAACAAATGTCTAGTATTGTAAATAGGTTGACCGAAGGTATTGTCAACCGTGATATGCGGGCCGAAGGCCACGCATTGTTAACTAAGTGGGAGCGCACCGGTCTCTTGGAAGGGATGACTAATGAGCGCTCCAAGCATGGTATGGCTCGCCTACTGGAAAACCAGGCGAAAGAGCTACTCCGCGAGTCCAGCACAATGTCTGGTGGAGATGTTGAAGGCTTTGCAGCCGTCGCATTCCCCATCGTTCGTCGTGTGTTCGCGGGTCTGATCGCAAACGATCTCGTTAGCGTTCAGCCGATGAGTCTACCTAGTGGTCTCATCTTCTTCCTTGACTTCACCACATCCACCAATGGTGCAGGCCTACCCCGTTTGGGTTATGGAACAACGGAAGAATCATTGTATGGTGGTGGCGTCATCGGTTCACAGTTGACCGGTGGTGTTAGTTTAACTGGAAGTTTTGCGGAAGCTGGTCCTTACGCATTGAACAACGGTTATTCTTCTCCAACTGGTTCAGACGCTCTCGCGCCTGCAGCTGCCAACTTAGGTTGGGTTCTTATTGCTTCTGGTACTGCTGGAGCCGTGGGAGGCTCTGGAGCCAATCCCTTGACTACCGCGAACCAGGCGACCCTTGACAGCTTAACGCTATATGATCCAGATCTTTCTGGTTCGGCAGTCGCTGTTTGGGAGACTACTGGTTCATCCACGGGTAACCGTGAGCAGCTAAACGTTCAGGACTTGGTTGCGCTAAATGTTGATAGTATCAACGGTTCGGTGTCGGCTGGTCTTTCGGCCGCCAAGTTGGTTCGTCGCCTAACTAGAGTATCCTCTGGTTCTGCGTCTGACGATCCGAGCAGCTCTAGTTACAAGTTCACCATGGTGTTCAGAAACTATAGTGGTTCTGTGCCGTTGGAGTCCAAGAACGAGCCTTCTGGCCACGGACTTCTAAGTGCTGTTACAGGAAGTACTAACATTACTATTTCCTACCCAATCGATGATAACTTTACTACGAGCGCCGCTCTTGGTTCTGTTATTGGTACGACTGAGTGGGGCTTGGAGAATAACGAGCGCATTCCCGAGATCGATATCAAAGTCGATTCCGTGGCTGTGACCGCTATCACCAAGAAGCTCAAGGCTAAGTGGACGCCAGAGTTGGGACAGGATCTAAACGCCTATCACAACCTTGACGCTGAGGTCGAGCTTACCAGCATCCTCTCTGAGCAGATTGCTCTAGAGATTGACCGTGAGATTCTTGAGGATCTTGTTCAGGGTGCTAGTGCGGGTACTTACTACTGGTCACGCGCTCCCGGTTTATTCGTGAACCGTGTAACTGGTCTAGAAATTGGTGCATCTTCGGCTGCTCCTGACTTCACCGGTACCGTGTCTGAGTGGTATGAGACTCTAGCCGAAACCATCAACGATGTGTCAGCACAGATCCATCGTAAGACTCTGCGTGGTGGCGCTAACTTCGTGGTCGTTGGCCCCGAGGTTGCTAACATCCTTGAGTTCACCGCTGGTTTCCGCGCGAGCGTTACCGCTGACGATGAGACTGGTTCCATCGGCGCTGTGAAGGTTGGTTCACTGTCAAAGAAATTTGACGTCTTAGTTGACCCATACTTCCCGCGTTCCTTGATTCTTGTCGGTCGTCGTGGAAGCTCCTTCCTTGAGAGTGGATATGTATACGCACCTTATGTGCCGCTACAGACTACTCCCACTATCTTCGGACCCGAAGACTTCGTGCCACGTAAGGGCGTGATGACTCGCTATGCCAAGAAGATGGTTCGACCTGATATGTACGGTCTGGTTATCGTGCGTGGTCTCCTAGGAGAAGCAGGCGCTACTAGCTAGAATCTAACGTAGTCAAATAAATGTAAAGCCTCCTTCTTCGGAAGGGGGCTTTCGTTTGTCTCCGACTACTTACAAATGAATCAAGAGATTCATCCCGTCTTTCATGACATGATTATAAATGGTAAAACCAAGGGAGGGTTATAAAAATGGGAACTAAAAGAGTGGGCCTCGCACGAACTGAGGCATTAATTGAGAATTTAAAGAGAGAGATTAATTGGGGTACTAATAGTTCTTTCGTAAATGCGCCGGCACTTAAGAAGGCAGCCGGAGGCGCTGGCCAGCAGGGCGAGACACTGATAATTATAGGAAAGAACGGCGCCGCCGGCAACGTAACTGTTGACCCTTTTCAGGAGTCTTCAACGCAACTTTTTGGTTTCGGAACGTTGCTATACTACGGCGATAGAATATTTCGCTATACAGGAATCGGTGGAGTCGCCGTGACGGCCGGCAAATTATTGCAGACTTCGGCCGCAGTGCCTAACCACCGTGACGTTGCTGTACAGGCTGCAGCTGCCGCTGGCGTCACTACGATTACCGTCACGCTTGGCGCAACCGCCGCAACTGCAAATCAGTACAAGGATGGCTACATTCATATTAATGATGACGCCGGCCAGGGACAGTTTATGAGAATTAAAAGCAACCCCGCCGCAGATGCTTCGGCAACGTTGACACTTACTTTGTATGATAAGGTAGTAACCGCACTAACCACGTCCAGCAAAGCTGACTTGATTGGCGCGCTTTTTAACGATGTTGTTGTAGCCCCTACTGCCGAAACAGGCGCCCTTGTGGGTGTTACTGCTATGGATATGACAGCCGATTATTATGGCTGGGTTCAAGTGAGCGGCCCTTGTTCTGTGTTGACTTCTGGAACGCTTGTTCTTGGTCATCCAGCAGTTAGATCTGATACACTCGCGGGAGCAGTAGAGCCTGGAGATCACGGCACCGCTGGTGAAAACTTTACAGTTGGGAGTGTAATGGTTGTTAACGACGATACGGACAACAGTGTCATTAATTTGAATCTTCTATAAGAAAACTAAAATAACAAATTTAAACCCCCTTCCGATTGGTTGGGGGTTTTTCTTTTAAAACCACGATCTGCTGAATTTTTTCGGCGCCAAATTTTTGAGATTTTCGTTTTTGCGAAATAGGAACTAATTACTACACTACAAAGGAGTTCCCATGGGAAAGAAAAGACGGCTGAATTCAGCTAAAGGAAAGTTTAGAGTCAAGCACAGCACTCATCCACGCGTCCGACATTTGAACGCTCAAGAGGAAGTTGTCGAGGAAGTTGTGGTGGCAGCGACAACAAAACCAGAAGTCGTAGTGGTAGCTGCAGCACCCCAGCCAGAAGTTATTTTGCAAGAAGAAAAAGTTGAGGAAACGCCAAAAGCTGCTCCAAAACGCAAACGAACCAAAAAGACGCCCACAAAGCGTCGGAGAGCAAAGAAAACAGTTACCCAAGATATAACAACATAAAATAAGCTCTTCTCCATAAAGAACCCCCGCTTGCCGGGGGTTTTGTTTTGTAAACTACTAATTACTGCGAGGAGAATATTATAGATGCCAACTAATCTCAATCCAAGGTCGCAAACGAGCCCTGTAGTTCTCACGCAAACTGGCTCAAGCACAGCTGTGGCCGCCGCAGTTCCATTTGGAATGTATACGGGGTCTGCTGAATTTTTAAATGGTGCGGCCGTTCAAGTGGCATACACGTACAAGAAACTGGGTGGAGATGTTGTTGATATAGAGCTAACGCCGGCAAATGTATATGCAGCGTATGAAGAGGCCGTCCTAGAATACTCATATATCGTTAATCTTCATCAAAGCAAAAATATGCTCTCGGACGTCTTGGGTAATGCGACAGGGACATTTGACCATCGTGGAGAAATAGCCGACTGCACTTTATCATCAAGTTTGGGGGGCGACAAGGTAGCTCTTAAATATCCACGCTTTCAGTTTGAATATGCCCGGAGAATTGGCGATGGAATGTCCGCGGTAGCCGGCTTTGGAGGAACTGTACCTCAGTATTCTGCTTCTTTCAGGCCCACTGCAAATATTCAAGATTATGACTTACAGAGTATTATTTCAAGTTCCGCGGCCACGGGAGAAGATGACGCAGGGAACCCAGTTATATTTGAAGGAAAGGTTGAAGGGAAGCGCATTATTGTAACACAAGTGTTTTATAAATCTCCGCGTGTCATGTGGCGCTTTTATGGATACTATGGCGGAATTGGCGTCGTGGGCAATTATTCTACTTATGGGCAGTTTGCTGATGATGCGACCTTTGAAATCATTCCTACGTGGCAAAATAAAATGCAGGCTATCATGTATGAGGATTCGCTTTATACGAGAACCTCGCACTATTCCTACGAGATTATCAATAACAATTTAAGGCTCTACCCGGATCCTAGTTACTGGGATTTTGGGGACTTAGATCGAATCTGGTTTAGATTTTATGTAGATACAAACGCATGGGAAGATGATGATAGTTATGAGAGTGGCGTGGATGGCATTAATAACGTCAATACGCTTCCATTTGACAATATTCCGTATGAGAATATCAATTCTATAGGAAAACAGTGGATACGTAAGTATTGCTTGGCGCTGTGCAAGGAAATGTTAGGACAGATCAGAGGCAAATTCACAACAATCCCCATTCCCGGCGAAACGGTGACCTTGAATCATTCAGAGTTATTAGGGCAAGCTAAAGAAGAGCAAACTACTTTAAGAGACAAATTAATAGAAACTCTAAAGGAGATGGAATACACCGAACTAGTTAAGCGAGATAGTGAAAGGTCAGAGGCTGCAGCTACCACGTTGAAAAACTCTCCGTTACCGATTTTTGTGGGGTGATGAACGATGTCAAATGAATGGAAAAGACCACAGCTGCCGCCCCCTTTGTTTTTGGGCGAGAAAGAAAGAGATCTTGTTAAGCAAGTCAATGACGAGTTAATTGAAAAAGTAATTGGCCAACAAATCCTTTATTATCCCATTGATCTCAAAAGAACAAATTTTCATGAAATGTATGGAGAAGCCGTTAAGAAAACCTTTCTGTCACCCATCAGAATTTATGCGTTGGTCGAATTTACAAGGTTTGAAACAGAATATATGGCCGGCGCTGGAGTTGACAAAGTATGGGAAATTAATATTCATTTCCATAAAAGGCGCCTTGAAGAAGATCAAGACATGTATGTGCGCGAGGGTGATTTCGTCTTGTACGGAGATAGTTATTATGAGATAGTCAAACTATCTTACGATAAGCAACTATTCGGACAAATCAACAATATTTTTGAAATATCTGCTATTTGTAAGAGGGCGCGGAAGGGACTATTCGATGCTACCTAAAAACTTTGATTTTGCAATGCTGCCAAATGGCGAAGATGCGGTGACCCTAAAAGAAATAGGGATGTTGGAGTCGACTATAGAAAATATAGATTATGCTATCATGTCTTGGGTTAAAGAAGATTTAATGATAAGTACCACCACCAACGAGGGATTTACCAAGACGCCGGTTTTATGGCAAGTCCCGGAAAGATCTTTTCAAGTTAAACATGAAAAATCCCTAAGAGACCTCGACGGAGCCCTCAAATTACCCTTAATCAGCGTGGAGCGCACCGGCATCGTCAAAGATCCGAACAGAAAAGGTTCATTCCAGGCCAATTTGTATTCCGATGAAAAAGACGGCAGAAGTGGCCGGATGGTGATTGCTAAAAAGATTGTTCAGGATAAGACAAGGAATTTTGCGGTGGCTGCCGGGACCCGAGGAGATGTGACAGGAGAGATAAAGCAACTGTATTACCCGAGAGTGAACCAAAAAGTAGTCATTAAGATGCTTTCTATCCCTATTCCTGTTTATGTAAATATCGACTACAAGATAACCTTGAAATCAGAATATCAACAGCAAATGAACACAATGCTAGCGCCTTTTATCGGGAGAACGGGACAAATTAATGCGTTTACCATGAGAAGAAATGGTCATTTATATGAAGGATTTATCGACCAGGGCTTTACTCATTCCAACAATGTTAACGATCTTGGGGAAGATATGAGAATGTATAGTTCCGAGATTACAATTAAAGTATTGGGCTACCTCATTGGGGAAGGCAAAAGCGATGATCGACCGATAGTTCGCATACATGAAAACGTCGTTGAGATAACTTTTCCTAACGAAGAAACAGTTCCTGAAGGAAATGAGACTTTTTTTCTTTAGGTCAGGAACTCCTTTTCAACTTGAAAATACTATTTAATTAACGATTGCACTACATTTATGCACAATTCGATAAGAGGAACACAGTATGTCAGTGAAAAGTTTTAAATTTGTATCCCCTGGGGTGTTTATCAATGAAATTGATAACTCTTTCATTCCCGCAGAAGCAGACGTCATCGGGCCCGTTGTAATTGGTCGCTCAACTCGCGGCCTAGCAATGCAACCAGTAACCGTCCAATCTTACTCAGAATTTGTTGAAATGTTTGGGGATACAGTGCCCGGCTTCGCCGGCGGAGATATTTACCGCAATGGGAACTTTCAATCTCCCATGTATGGAACATTTGCTGCAAAAGCGTTCTTAGACGCGAATGTCGCCCCTCTTACGTATGTCCGGCTCCTCGGACAACAGGACGCCAATCCCGACTCTACCGTCGATGCCAAGGCCGGCTGGAAAACCACGAACACTATTACTCAAGTGCCTGCTACAAACGGCGGGTCCTACGGCCTTTGGTTATTTACTTCTTCATCAACAAACACCGTTGCAGCCAATTTGGGGACAGGTAGTCTTGCTGCTATTTTTTATGTGGATGACGGCGAGATATACCTAAGCGGAAACGTTTACGGTGGCCACTGTCGCACCGCCGAGCAGGGGAATGACGGAGGTGACCAGAGTGACACATGTGCAGTCACAGGCGCAAACAACGTTATGATCGGTGTGGATTCCGATAATCTATATACGGTTGTCATTAGCGGATCCTCCGGGAAGAAAGAGAAAATTAGATTTAATTTTGATGACACAAGCGCCAACTTCATTCGCAAAAAGTTCAACACGAACCCACAGATGATAAGTGGTGCGACATTTTATGGCAATACTGTTTTGTCGGCAAAGTCGTATTGGCTTGGCGAGTCATATGAACAAGAACTGAGAGACAGAAGTTTCCTATCTAAGTCTATCGGTGTTATGATGTCAGTTTCAAAAGGTGCTGACACCGGTCCGATGGATATGAAGTCTCAAGCCTCCAAAGAGGCGGTCGCTGGCTGGTTTATTGGTCAAGATTTGGGTCTCGCTTCGAATTATACTTCGTTTGAACAAACAAAACTATTCCGCTTAATCGGCCGAGGTCATGGCGAGTGGTTAAACAGAAACTGCAAAGTTTCAATTGCAAATGTTAAAAATTCCACATCAACTACAACCGATTACGGCACGTTCTCCATTTTGATTCGTAGTCTTCACGACACTGATAATAACGTGCAGGTAATGGAAAGATTTGACAACCTCAACCTCGATCCTACGTCGCCCAACTATATTGCGCGCGTAATTGGCGATAAATATACTTCGTGGGATACAACCGAAAGACGACTAAGGACATACGGAGAATATAACAACAACTCAAAGTTTGTGTATGTCGAGATGAACGACGAGGTAGAAGCCGGCGGTACAGACCCAGTGCTTCTGCCATTCGGCTATTTTGGACCCCCTCGTTTTAGAGCGGCTTATGACCTATGGGGGACTGGAGCCGTGAACCTTGCGCCGTACGGCGCTGGCAACGAAACCGCTTCTCCCCAACAAAGCACGCTTTCAAACTTCTTCGTGACGGGGGGTTCCGGAATCGTCGCATCTGGTGGTAGAACCGGCCAGGGTTCCGGGGCTACTGTAGCTACGGATCGTTATTTATCGGGGGGATGTGCTATGTCAAGTTCCCACAATGGCACGGGAGATTGCACAGGATCTCTTGTTTTCCCCGTTGTCAGACTTCGCAACTCTGCATCTGATGGTGGGCTAGCCAATTCGTCAGACGCATATTTTGGAATGCAGACCACTCGTACGGTTACGAGCACAACTTCGGATCCCAGCATCGCTGATTTCCATAGACTGCTTTACACGGGCTATAATGCCGGCGGCGGGCAGAACGCAACCAATCCCCATAGCGTGGCTGGTGTGGAAGATTATGCATATGTCTTCTCTCTAGATGATATTGTTTTGAAAACTGCTGGTGGAACTGACTTTTTCTATCAGTCCGGTTCTAGACTGTTAGAAACTGCTTATTCATCTGCCTCTTATACGGACTTGTTGGATGCTCAAATTAATAGTTTCACCGCCCCGTTCTTCGGCGGTTTCGACGGATTTGATATCAAAAAGCCAGATCCAATGTACAACACCGGCATGGGCTCAACGGACGCAGCTAGCTATCGTTACTACACTTGGAAGCGGGCAATAGATACTGTTGCAGACCCAGAATTCTTAGATATGAACTTATTGGCAGCACCTGGCCTAACCAACACCGGTTTGACCACGCACATGGTCAGAGTTGGCGAAGATCGCGCAGACGCCCTTGCTCTCATTGACCTACCAAGTGTGTATGTGCCTCCCCATGAGTCATATCAGACAAGCAAGGATAAGCGACTTCAAAGTACGCCTCAAAATGCTGCCAACGCCCTTCGGGACCGGATAATCGACTCAAGTTATGGCGCAACATTCTATCCATGGGTACAAACCCGCGATGACTCGGGCGCAATGCTTTGGGTCCCGCCGTCTGTCGCCATGATGGGGGTTCTAGCTTCTTCAGAGGCAGCTTCCCAGATTTGGTTTGCTCCCGCTGGTTTCAACCGCGGTGGCCTTTCAGAAGGTGCTGCGGGAATTCCCGTTGTGGGCGTCACACAGCGTCTTACTTCGAAAGAGCGCGACACCCTTTACGAAGCTAACATTAACCCCATTGCTTCTTTCCCCTCCACGGGAATAGTTGTCTTTGGTCAGAAGACGCTTCAAGAGCGTCAGTCTGCGCTTGATAGAATCAACGTGCGAAGGCTTGTGATTTACTTGAAAAAGCAAATCTCCATCCTTTCTACGCAGATTCTCTTTGAACAGAACGTTCAAGCAACATGGAATAGGTTCACAGCACTCGTTGAGCCCTTCCTTGCCAACGTTAAGGTGAACTACGGTATTACAGATTATCGTCTGATTCTTGATGAGTCTACTACTACTGCAGACCTTATCGATCAGAACGTTTTGTATGCAAAGATTATGATTAAGCCAGCCCGCGCCATTGAATACATTGCCATCGACTTTGTTATCATGTCAACGGGAGCTTCGTTTGATGATTAAAGATGCGAGGGATTTTTCCCTCACCACACTATTTAAAAATAGAATATAGGAGTTTCAACACATGGCATTCTGGTCAACAAATTTCGGTGAGGGCACCGAGCTAAAAGATCCCAAGAGGCAATTTAGGTTTTATGTGGAGTTTCAAGGAATTAACGCCCCACAAGGAGGCGCTGTGCTTTGGTACGCCAAGACGGCCGCCAAGCCAAGTTTTCAGGTTGCCTCAACAGAACACAAGTATTTAAATCATACGTTCTTTTATCCAGGCTCTGTAACGTGGCAGGATGTTACCGTTACCCTTGTTGATCCGGTTGATCCCGATATGGCGGCGACTTTGGCCGATATTTTAGTTCAGTCGGGATATTCTCCTCCCACTGATGCAACTACTGATAGCATGGGCACTATTTCCAAGGCCAAGGCAGCAAATGCTTTGGGTACCGTTACCATCACACAGATTGATTCAAATGGGGATTCCTTAGAAAAGTGGACTCTGTGGAACTCATTCATTACTGATGTAAAGTTTGGAGATTCATTGGCCTATGGCACTGATGATTTAACAGAAATGTCTGTTACTCTTAAGTACGACTGGGCGAGAATCGAGACCTTCAACGACGGGTCGGTTCTTGTTGCCGGATCCGGCGGAAAAGATTTCTTTACCGTATAATAGATAAAAAAGAGGTGTATATTGTCTAGAAACAGAGACCGCCTAGGTGGCGTTCAACAGCACGACACGAGCCCTCCACCACAAACGACACAAAACGAAGGTGGTGGTGGTTTTTCGTTCGTCGTCCCCACAGAATTTGTGGAATTGCCTTCAAGGGGTCGTTTTTACCCCGAGGGGCATCCTCTCCACGGAGCGGATAGTATCGAAATTCGTCAAATGACGGCGAAAGAAGAAGATTTACTCACGTCGAGAACTCTCCTTAAAAAAGGTATTGCTCTTGATAGAGTAATCAAAAATATTATTGTCGACAGAAGAATAGATCCCGATAGTTTGTTGATTGGCGATAGAAACGCCATTATCGTTAGCACGAGAGTAGCAGGCTACGGAAGCGACTATGAAACAAAAGTCACATGCCCTGCGTGTGCCGAATCACAACAATATTCTTTTGATTTGAATGATGCCGCGATTTATGAAGGCGACGACATAGAAAAATTAGAAGTTACTGATAATGGCGATGGCACTTTTGACGTGGAGGTTCCCAGGACCAAACTAATCATAACATTTAAGCTGCTTTCCGGCCGAGATGAAAAGAATTTGTTAAACGGAGTAACGTCTGATCGCAAACGTAAAATCGATGAGCGCGCCGTTACAAGGCAGATTAGCAACATGTTGGTGGCCGTTAATGGAGAAACAGGTCGCGACACGCTCAACTATTTGGCTGACAACATCCCTTCAATGGATTCACGGCACCTGAGATTGGCTTACAAGCTTGCGGCACCCAATGTCGATCTTACTCAACTATTCATTTGTGCGGAGTGTGGGGAAGAGCAAGATATGGAGGTGCCGCTCACCGCGGACTTTTTTTGGCCTGACCGATGAATACATGGAGAACGTGTATGAGCAGTTCTTCTTTTTAAAATATTCTGGTGGCTGGTCCTTCTCCGAAGCTTACAGTTTGCCAGTTGGTTTAAGAAAATGGTTTGTCGAGCGGCTCGTAAGACAGATAGAAGAAGAAAACGAAGCAATTGAAAAGGCAAGCGGTTCCAGCGGAAGTCGAACACACACGCTGTCATCGCATAATCAACCAGCGGCTCCTCCGCAAATGATGGGAAGAAAAAGACAGGGCAACCAATAGCCTTGTCTTTTTTTATGGGAAACTATTTAAGTTTAGACCGCTCTTAAGGAACTCTTAGATAATGGCGCCACCTACACCTGCAGAACAAGCAATTATTGATTTATTAACTGATATTAAGGCTCAATCTGCGGCAGGCGCCCCAGGGGGGGGCGGACCGATGGGGCGCGCCCGTACCGGCCTGGGTGTTGCCGAATTAGAACAAATTCAGGAAGCTTATAAGGGAATTGCCAAACACGAGGCGACCAGTGTAGAATATCAACAGGCAGGCTTAGATTTACACAACAAGAAAGTCATGCAGGCGAAGGATCTTCTCCGCGACGAGGAGAAGCGCGTGGCCCTTCTACCGGTCGTCACCGCCGCGGACGAGGCCCGTCTCGCGTCCCTGAACAAGCAACTGAAAGAAGAAGAAGATCTATTAGAAATACAACGCCGAAAAGTTGCAGAAGCCGAGAAATGGAACGTTAGCCTCAGAGATCAGCTTGACATCTCCAAACAAATTGGCGAATCCATGGGAAAGACTTTAAGGAGCCTCACCGGAGCCGGGGGTTACACAGCCACGTTTATAAAGATTGGAAAAGCCATCACGGGCGCTAGCCAGGCGACCGGAGGATGGAAGGAGGCTGCTAAAGAATTTGGGAAAGCAGCGCTAGCTAGCATTGCCATGGCAATGATAGATTCTATGATAACGCTGGCAATCAAAACTCGCGATACTGAAGCGGCGTTCAGAAGAGCTACGGGCGCTTCTGCAGAGATGGCCGGTGCCATGACCGAAGGATGGGAAGAAACAAGGCGTTTTGGTGTTCAACTGGAAGGAATGCAAGCTTCTATGACAGCGCTCCGCTCGACCTTTACCGATTTTACCATGTTGCCGGCGGAGCAAGCCGTACAACTGGCCGCCACCGGCGCCGTTTTAGAAAAGCTAGGAGTTCAACACGCAGATTTTGCAAAAGGCATTCAAAACTCTACAAAAATGCTTGGTATGTCAACTGAAGCAGCGGAGGATACACAATTAGAACTTCGGGCACTTGCAGTAGATATTGGAGTAGCCCCACAAAAGATGGCGGCTGATTTCGCTAACGCCGGCAATAAGCTTGCGAAGTTTGGAGATCAAGGGACGAAGGCCTTTAAAGATATCGCTCTAATTTCAAAGATTACAGGCATGGAGGTAGAAAAAATCCTGGGGCTTGTAGAGAAATTTGACACGTTTGAAGGTGCAGCAGAGCAGGCTGGAAAGTTGAACGCAGCGTTAGGGGGCAACTTTGTAAACGCGATGGACCTCATGATGACGACAGATCCTGCCGAAAGATTTGAAATGATTCGCGACTCCATTCTTGATGCTGGATTATCCTTTGATGAGATGAGTTATTACCAGAAGCAGTTCTATACTGAATCTCTGGGCTTATCCGATGTTGGCGATCTTGCGCTCATGTTGTCAGGGGATATGTCCGTACTAGAAGGGCAAATCGGCAAAACGTCTGCTGAATATGAAAAAGCCGCAGAAGAAGCGAAAAAACTTCAAAGTATGCAGGACTTGTTAAAGAGCACGATGATGGCGATGATACCCGTTCTTACGCCGATTGTGGAAGCTTTTGCTGGTTTTGTAAGCATGATAACAAAGACGGAGGAAAGAGTACTAGGTTTTCAAATTGTCCTTGGAGTGATTACAGTGGCGCTCATTTCTGTTAGCCTCGCCATGGCCGCCGTGGCAATTAGTGCTTTGGCGGTGAGTGCCCCAATATGGGGGACCGCAGCTGCAATAGCAGCTGTTATTGTTAGTGTAACTGGCCTCCTATACTGGCTTTTTGATCGCGACGTCGGCGCTTCTAATTTCCCCGAGGGGCTGATGCATATAGCAGAAGGATTTGATTTCATGAAGGTTGCTGCAGGGTTGTTATTGTCGCCACTCACGGCGCTAGGCACCGCGGCCGAATTCGTTGGAAAGGGTTTTTCATCGGCGTGGGGTTCGGTTAAGGGTTTCTTTTCCGATGACGTAGGGGCTTCAAACATTTTAGAAGGCACCGAAAAATTATCAGGCGGTCTTAAGGTTGTAGGTGTGGCAACCAATGTTATGAAAGCATATTTTGAAGATATGAGGTTGACCATAGTGGTTTTTGGTGAGGCAATTGCCGCGGCAGTTGAACCTCTGGCAACGATGTTTTCTAGTATAGTTAAGCTAGTAGAAATAGGAGGTCTAGGGAACCTGGCCGCGGAGTTTGTAGCACTCGCGGGTGCCATAAACATGGTTCCCTCCAATAAAGCTGTGGCTTTGACGGGAACTATCGCAGCAGCCACAACAGCTGCAGCAGCACCGGCAGCGCCCGCACCGGCAGCCGCAGCAGGAGGCGGTGGTGGCGGGGGACCTATTCAGGTCACTCTTCAATTAGATGGTGCTGCTACCAAGAGCCTCTTAGCAGGCAACGTCATTAAAGTGATGGGTGAGTGGGCGCGAGACGCAGTGTACGGCACCGCTTAAAATAAGGAGAAATATAAATGGCAGAAAACAAGAAAAAGCCACGCCCGACGTATATGAAAGCCTACGGTCACGCCGGTATCGGTACCGATTTCAACGCTCAAAAATATACAGATAACCCATATGGAGGCCCGCTCCGGTCTCCCTTGGATGGCAAACTACATCCACAATATTATGTCAAGGGCTCGGACGCCTATGCCAATCATAAAGATATGGTTATTAACTTTGAACATGTGCCCAGTCAGACTTTTGTTTCATTCAAGGCGTTCATAACAAATTTTCAAGAGACATATAATTCGGACTGGGCGTCTGAAACAGTATATGGCCGCATTGATCCCATATACTTATTTAAAAATACCACCAGAGACATTTCTTTAGCTTTTAAAGTGCCAGCAGAATCAGAAAGTGAAGCGTTTGAAAATCTCGGCAGGGTACAAAAACTTATTCAATTCTTATACCCCAATTACACTACTTTAATAGATCCGAATACCGGAGAGCCGGATGTATTTGCCAATACAATTTCGCAGTCTCCGTTGGTGAGATTAAAAGTGATGAACTTGCTAACAGATACGTCCGGGCGCCCCTCGTCTACTTACAAAGGCGTTGTGGATCACAAAGGTCCTCTTGGGGGAAACAGAGGCCTCCTCGGCGCGATTCAAAATGTTAGCATTAATCACGGACTTGAAGGAGACCAGGGTGTTTTTAATGAGGGCAGAGGTGTTGTTTTACCAAAATTAATTGAGGTAACTCTTTCATTTAGACCCATTCACGAGGGCCCCCTGGGCTGGAAGAAGCGCAATTCGTTGAACCCGAGGTTCCCGTATGGGGCTGATTTAGATGAAAAAGACCTCGAAATCGAGTTGCTGACCACCAACGTGGATGAAGACGCTTGGGACGCCTATAACGCCCAAGAAGCCGAAAAGAAAAATCAGAACCTCACGGCAGACGCCTCCGACGCTGCTCAGGAGAACACGCCATTACAAAATGTGGCCGAAGGACTCACGGCTGCAAAAGATAGCGCTGCAGCCGCCGCCACCAGCGCTTGGCGCGGACTAACAGGAAAAGGCACTGCGGCCACCGTTGAGGGGTAACGGGACCACTATGACATATTTTCAGAAAAACAAATAAATTATGGCAAGATACGATAGATATAGAATTTTAACAAATTCAAGCGAATATTATAAACCCTTGAGAGATACAAGGGGTCTTACCTATATACGACACTATGAAACGCCTGTGATGAGGAACCCCTCACTAGCAGACCGCATAGCAGTCACGTCCGATAGTCATATCTGGAAGTATGGTGATCGTCTATATAAGCTCGCCTATCAATATTATGGCGATGCTCGTTTTTGGTGGGTAATCGCGTGGTGGAACGGGCTTCCTGCTGAATCAGAAATTAGAAATGGTTTTGTAATCGCCATCCCTATAAACATTGAAGATGCGTTAAGAGCGCTGGGAGTAGCCTAAAATGGGTGCATATTTGACCGAGGAAGAACTTGACGCTCTGAGCGAAGAGAGCCGAAAACTATACTCGGAGGCGACCCCGAGGATGAAAGCTCAATACGCAGAGGTGTGGAAAAAGGAAGGAACGGCCGAGTTTCAGGAGTGGGAGGAGAAAAACAGCGAGCGCCTAACAGCGCAAAAACAACGAGATTTGGAAATGGAAAAGATCCTTCTTAATAAACTTGAGGAGTTAATCACCGACACCGGATATGGAGAAGATTTTTCGAAGGCGCTAGAAGAAAAATGTGGGATGGACCTTGCCCCGACAGGAATAACGGCTACTGACGAGTGGTGGGCAGAGAATGGTTGTACCCTGTGGGGACTGGTTGAAAAGGTAGCAAAAACGCCGGGAGATAACATGCTGGAACAGTTTAATAAGTGTGTGGTCGACAATCTCTCGGCGTCAGGAGGAAAAGAGTATTCTATAGCTGACGATTTATACAGCGAAGCAGCGACCAACCAGACGATTACCAATCTGGTTCAGCTGGCCGACAGGGGCGAGTTCCACAGGCCGGACTACGAGTGGTCCCATGACTATTGTAACCCTGATGCACTCTCCATAGCGAACAAGCTTCAAGAAATAAAAGACTTGTGGGATAAGCTTCAGGAGGTAAATGAGCGAGCCGAAGGCGAGTGGAGCGCTGCATTTGATGACAACCTCGCGGAGAAATTGTGCGAAGAGGCTGAAAAGCATGGGGGCGATTGTTCGAACGTGGATGCGTTAGCCGGCGCAAAGGCCCTGGTGATGGCAAGAAATACTGATCACGGCGCGCGAGGAGTAAAGCTTGAAGATGTTATAACGCCTGGCTATAAAAAGATGGCTTTCAAGGAACAGTGTTTTTTGTTGGCCAAAATCTTTGAATTGGCGGAACAAAAGATAAATGTTGTTGAAAAAACCGCACCAGAGACAAAAAAGCTTCCTTACTATAAAGCGGAAAATCCAGACGATAACGCGTCACTGATGATGACTGGAGACCCCTATGGTTTTATGAATCGCCTTACACAGCATCCGGCTCAAGCAGCATTTTTTGACATGAAGACACAAGAGATTTCCAGTCTACAGCCTATGATCAGGCTTTTTAAAGTTATCGATGAAAGTCCAGTGATATTCAGCCAGCAGAGCGCACGGGGAGAGGAAAGAGAGAGAGAGTTTCTTTTTGATGCGTATGCATCCAGAGGAGATGTAGAAAGCTTGCTTACCGATAATGCCAAACGCGGTTTTGGTGTTGGAATTAAGAATTTTTCTTTTACATACGATGGAAGCAACCCTTTTTCTGCCAAAAAAAGCATCAAAGCGAAGTTACAAATATTTGCCAACAGCTTCGATGAATTACTCAAAGACAGAACCAACGCGCCGGAAAGTCCGTTGAATTATAAATATGCAGATTTGGCTTTAAAAACGTGGACAGCCAAGACCGAGACGGCAGTCCCAGGAGAGAAGGAGCCTCCTCCCGCTTCTTCTGCAAAATGTGAAAAGATTGAAGCGATTCGCGAGGAGAACAAAAATAAGTTAACTTTTAGATTAAAGGCAGTTATAGGCTGGGCCCGACCATCCGGCCACGAAGGCATATTTACAACCATGACAGAAGATCAACAACTTAATGTTTTAAATGCTATTAATGAGTCGTATGTCACTTTAAACTTAACTCCTACCAATCACGAATTTGATATTGATGAAATGGGGCGAGTTAATTTTACAATTAATTATTTGGCATACGCGGAGGATTTTTTTGATCAATCCCAATTTGATATCTTTTACGATAAAGAGGTTGCTCAAAATGAAATAGCGAGAGAATATATCATGTACGCCCTTAACAAAAAAGAATGCTCTAGCGCCGACCGCGATAAATTTAAAAAATGGATGGCTGATAACGAGATTGTTGCGAGAGACAAATTTAAAAATACACAATCCCTTATAACGCGCCTAATGGGCATTAGCACTGAGATTGAACAAGGAGACTGCACCGGAACGCGTTCAAAAATAAAATATATTGAACTAACACACGATGAACTAAAAGGATTTCTAACCAAAGGGCCATTTTACGAACTTGGTAAAAAAGTTAAAGTAGTTGACAATCCGAGTAATAGTTTTGCAGTCTCAGAAGAGATAGCAAAGGCTTATAAGCGGTCGAACAAAGCGAACACCGGCAATACCTTGGATGACGCCATACGAAAAGCAAATTTAAAATTCGCATTAGAAGTGAGTAACCCCGAAAAAGAAACCATCTCCTTTTTTTACGTGAGTGACCTGCTCGACGTGATACTCAAGGGAATTGGTGATCGCCTAGAGACTTACTCGCAGCAGAAGAACTGGCTAGACTCATATTTTAACGCGCTGGAGATCTCCGAGGCGGCAGGGATGAATGAGGGTCTTTTTGATCTGGACCAATTTCAGATTTATATGCGAAGAAATATAACTAAACTTTTAAGCTTCAAGAGGCAGTTTAAAAAATTCAGACTCTTGATGGGTCCACTTGAAATTTTAAACCCCAAAGATGACACAACCAAGATTGAACTTGGCGAGCCTCCCTCAAGGTGGGTTAACTTTGGCGATGTTCCAATTTCAGTTAAATATTTTATGGAATGGATGTCAGCACAAACCACCGCGAAAGAACAGTCGCGATATAACTTGAGCAAATTTTTAAATGACTTTTTTAATAACCTTTTGAAAAATTTCTTAAATAATGACACTTGTTTTTCGTTTAATACCAAGCAGAAAACGAGGCTTAATCAAGCCGCCGTCACCTCTTATAAAGAAGGTGGAAAGCCTTATGATGAAGTTACTCAGTGGATCATTAAGAACTCTCTTAAAACTTCTCGTCGCGCCAATCTTAAATTAATGAGCCAACGGAAATTTGGCGCTCCTCCGACTCGTAGATCAATATTAAACGTTTCGGGCCCGCAAGGGCTTCCCATTGGTGAGAATGGGGTTGGAAATGAAATAAATTGGTTGGTGTATTTCGCCGGCCGCACACAGCCAGTAGAATTAATGAATGGTTCACGTTCGCAGGATGCCCAAAACGGCATTTTTCATTACCTGATCGGCCGCCCGCGAGGAATTGTCAAAACCATCAACCTTTCCAAAACAGATGCAAAATTTTTAAAAGAAGTGAGATTTGAACAAGAAGGATATAATGGATTAGAACAGCTACGCGAAGTGTATGACGTGAATATTGATTGTTATGCAAATGTCAAAACTTTCCCTGGAACGTACATTTATGTAGACCCGCGCGGGTTTGCGCCGAATACGACCTCCTATGCAGGAGGGATTATGGACCTCACTAGATACGGTATAGGAGGATATTGTATGATTATTCGGTCAGAGCACGAATTCGGCCCTGGGCAAGCCAATACCAAATTAACAGCCAAGTGGGTGTCGCAGCTGGAACATGCCGACGATGTGGCTCAATGCAAGACGAAGATCACAACCGCCGGCGATGGTAGCGAAAAAAAGCCTTGTGATGCATAGGAGGAAGAAGAATGGCCATTAATTATGCTACGTCCAATGAGGACTCCACTTTCAGGCTTTTCTATGATAGGATATCTTATTACAACGTATTGCAGCAGACCGCAGCAACTTACAGCAATTTAGTTGATTTTAATTTTGGAGAAAAATATCTATATGGACGAGTTAACCGTCTGTTTGTTCCCATAATTTTAAACCAGTCGATGCTCTCTTTAAAAGTTTTTGATAAAACAGTTGCAGCGGAAAAAACTTTATCTGCGGCCGCCTTTGTGGTGGATGCTTTTAATGGCCTCGCTGCTGAATTTAAAAGATGCGTGAACAGCGGTCAAATCTCTGCTGACGATCCTTTTTTAAGTAATTTGACGGTTTATAAAGCCTTTGAGGATCCTGATAGGCTTTATGATCAGTACTTGACAAGTTATTATGGCACTATTGTAGCTGACTTTAGAAGCCGAACCATACAAGTGAAAAACTTTGATGAGTTCGTTAAGGAATTTGAAACTTTGATGGAAATAAGTGCCCCTCGCTTTCCTTTTACAAAGCCTGCTTACATTAAAAATCGTCTTTGCCCGATGAATAGCTCAGGGCTTGTTGTTGAAATCGCAGATTTAGCATATGCCAATGACGAGGAGAAAATAAATCAGTTTGTGAATAGTCCCAACTGGGAATTTTATGTTAATGCTTGCCGTTCTTACGGGTTTATGGTAGACAGATTTATGCCATGGCGCCTCGTGGCGGATATCGGGTCGTCTCCGATGGTTAAGTATGCCACCAAATATGGTCTTTCTAGTACAACCGCGATCTTAGGGACAGGCTATGCGTTGGCGCATTTTTCATATGCCTACAACTTTCCCTATTTTCTTCTTAATCTATATAACAAGGCCAAGCTAAATAGTTTCATAGAGATTACAGACTGTAATGGGTCAGCTCAATCAACCATAGTATATCCAAAAACCTACACCATTGAGCATTTAAATGAAATATATTCCGGCGCTTATTTTCTAAGATTGTATTTTAAAATCCGGTTCTGGGAAGAAGAATCCCAGTTTAAAGATTTTGAAAAAGAAATGATAATAGACGACAGCATAGAACTTTTTAATATAAAAGGACTTGGCCCGTGTCTAGAAACTTTCGAAAGAATTCTCAACAAAACATTTGACTATCGCGGCTCTTTGAGTTATATTAAAGAACAAGCAGATGCAATTGCAGCGGAGACCATTTGATATTTCAGACACTTGACGACAAAACAGAATGTGTGGGAATATATGCAGATGGCCAGCTCTATTTTGATAACTGGCCTGACGATCTCACGCAGACATGGAAATACACGGGATTTTCAAAAGACGCAGATATAGAGTACGCTTCTCTTTATTGTGATGGCTTGAACTTGGAGCGCGCAGCACCAGAAAGCTTGCAGGAACCCTTGAAGAAAGCGCAGCGAAGGATGAAGGCATATGCGCAGTCGTTTAGAATAGCCAAGATTGATATGCGAGAGCATTGTATCTTTGACTTGGTGCCGCAAGACTTCTTGAAAGAATTCTGCGAGATTAAAAACAAAATCACAGAACACGTACTAACCAAATATGACAAACCACCCTGCTATGACCATCTAAATAGAGTCTCAAAGCTTCTCTATAAGATAAAGTATCAGGATTTGAATCTAAATGCCGACGATTGCAAGAGCTTGTTCTACAACACACCTTCTCGCGTCATGGCAAAAAAACTACTTGACGGGCCGAACTATATCAATTATAATATATTTGGAACCATCACTGGAAGGTTGACCACCCACCCGGAGTCGTTTCCTATTCTCACATCTCAACGTGGGTTTCGGCAGCTGCTTAAACCACAGAACGATTGGTTTTTATCTTTGGATTACAATGGAGCAGAAATCAGGACTTTGATTGGACTTTCAAAAGAAGTTCAGCCATCAGAGGACATTCATGCATGGAACGTTAGAAACATTTTTGACAAGAGCGTAACGAGAGATGAAGCCAAGACGATGTTCTTTGGCTGGCTGTATAATCCAGATTCAAAAACCGTTAAAACAGACGCATATGATAGAGAAAGTATTCTTGATAATTTTTATGATGGTGTATACATTTTGACTCCCTTTGAAAGAAAAATTAAAGTGGAGAAGAGAAAGGCTTTTAACTACTTAATTCAAAGCACAACCGCAGACCTTGTGCTAGAACGAGCAGTTGAAGTGGATAAGATGCTGGAGGGCAAAAAATCATTTGTCTCTCATATCGTTCACGACGAGCTTGTGATTGATATGGCTGACGAAGACAGAGAAATGGTCCCCGAGCTTAGGGATTTGTTTGCCGACAACAAAATCGATACTTACTTGGTCAATCTGAGAGCTGGCAAGAACTACCTAGATTTAAAAGATTTAAATATATGATTTCCATAGTAGGGATAGGTAATGGCGCGTCAGCCATTGCAGAGAAATTCAAGGGTACTCCACAGTACAACGTTTATGTGCTGAACGACAAAGTGAAACGTTCTTCTAAGTACAAATTTAAGTTGAAGCGGTTTGAAGAGCCCGAAGAGTACGAGAAGAACGCTCCGGATCTTAAGAAATTCTTCGCGGAGGTTGACAACCGCGTACAAGTTTTTGTAATGGGCTCTTCCTATAGCTCCAACTATTCTTTGGCTGTTCTACAGCACCTCAAGGGCAAGAAAGTGGATGTATTTTACATTAAACCGGACACTACCCTGTTAACTGGAATTCCCAAATTGATGGAGAATGTGGTATATGGCGTGTTGCAGGAATATGCGCGCTCTGGCGCCTTTAATTCCATCACCTTATTATCGAACATGCTTATTGAAGAAGCGCTAGGCGAGGTACCCATCAAGACATATTTTGATCGTTTGAACTCCTCCATCTTTTCGACAGCACATTACCTTAACTTCTTTGAACACACAGAGCCCGAGGTAGGGGTCATGGCCCGCCCAGCAGAGATTAATCGCATTCGAAGTGTGGCGATATTAAACATGAAGAATTTAGAAGAAAAATGGCTTTTTACCCTTGACACCCCCCGCGACCTGTGTTATTATCTATGTATAAACGATAAGAGATTGGCAGAGGAGGGAGGGCTTCATAGAGAGATCGTAGGACGGCTTAAAGATAAGCCGCGGAATGCTTTTAGGAAGATTTCGTATGCGATTTATGAAACCGAACATACACAAGACTTTGGGTTCTGCGTTGCCCATACTAACGTAGTACAAGAAAACTCTTGACATGCTACGTCGAGAGTGATAATATATAAGACAATAAGGAACGCTTATTGTTACCCATACATAAGGAGATATAACATGGGAATCGACATGGAGCTTATGCGCCGCAAGCTCGCACAACTACGCGGTGAATATGATGCAAACGGAAATGGAAACTCCGTTTGGTTTAGACCGGACGACGGAGATACGGACATTCGTATTATCCCGACACCGGATGGTGATCCACTAAAGGAAATGTTCTTCCACTATAATGTGGGTGAGCACCGTGGGGGCATTTTATGTCCGAA
>Ga0080013_1002100_pt1 | contig 24410 bp, 36 predicted proteins | sample ETNvirenome_6_85_FD_69236 | JGI IMG/M metagenome (GOLD analysis project Ga0080013, IMG submission 69236) | Marine viral communities from the Pacific Ocean - ETNP_6_85 (SPADES assembly) (version 2) | ecosystem: Environmental > Aquatic > Marine > Oceanic | place: Pacific Ocean | collected 2013-06-19
AAGATATCCTCGCCGGCAAAGAGCAATTTGAAGGAGCCAATGTCAAAGGCAAGGTGAACTATTCAAAGGAGAGCGACCGCAAGGACACTGGTAAGAAATTCTTTCGGGCTTTGGCTGGCTCACCCAACGCCACGGGTCGGTTCGTCCGAGACATTGACAACCCACTCCATAATGTTAGTTCCAACCCTGATGCCCGCAAGACATTAGAGATGCTCGCCTCACTTATGCGAAGTACAAAGAAGAGGACAATAAAGGATTTAGAGAACTATTTAAATCAGGTTTATAAACAAAACCACCCCGATGGGGACCCAACAGGATATAGAGATTTATGAAAATCACAAAAAACTTATTGAGAACGCTTATCAAAGAAGAAATACAGGAAGCCTTCCGGATGGAAAAAGATTTTCAACCCGGCGTAGAGGTAACTTGGAATTCCTTGGACAAAGTAGAAAAAACTACAGCTAGCGGAAAAACTAAAATTGACTACGAGCGCAAGCAACTTAAGGGAACAGTAAAAGAGCTTATATCAAGCGGCGGCAAGGAAAGCGGCGTGGCTATTGTTATGGACCCCGATGGAAACTCTCACGAGGTTGAAGTCTCAGAACTTTCTGCGGCTGAATAAGGAGATAATATAAAATGAAGTCTATGAAACTCATTATGGAATCTTGGAGAGAGGGTAGCTTCTTGTCCGAAGAAAAACCAAAGGATACCAAGAAGTACGACGACAGCAAGAAGCTGAAAGGCGGACAAGACGAACTACCTGATGAGCTTCAGAAGGCAATCATCAAAAAGGCTGGTGGTGATCCCGAAGAGGAAGAAGAAGAGAAGAAGGTGGACGAAGCCCACGAAGGCGGCGAAGGCGTTCACGACATTTTCAACCTCCCAGAGCCCGAAGCCGTTGAGCCGTCGGGAGATCCGAAAGTGGATGCCCTGCGTCAGATTGTAGCAGACAAACAATACGCAAAAGTTGATGGTGTCAATATTGATATGCAAACAGCAGGCTTGCTTCTTCAGATAATTGATGGATTAGACCCACAAAATAAAGAAGACTTCTTAGGGCGACCAATTGAACAAATGGCCGACATTGCTTGGAAGATCCTGGGGAAACAAAAATGAAACTCACAAAACAACAACTACGAAAGATAATCAAAGAAGAACTCAAAGAAGCCTATGTTGATGTGGTCCAATCCCCCGATTATGAGAGAAACCGTGCCAGAGACGCTGCCCGACCCCCTGACCCGATTGGACCAAAGGAAGCTCAAGCACTTGGCGTGGTTCTTAAGGATTTAGGATTCACCCTTACGCGAGGCGGACTGAACAAGTTTGCTGATTTCCTTCTTGAACTGGAAGCCTCCGAAGACTTACGGAGAGTATAATGAAAATCACAAAAGAACAACTACTAAAGATTATTAAAGAAGAGCTTACAGAGGTTGCAGGGATGAGTTCTCGTATTGACCAAGAGAGCGTTGTAATGGATGCTCTTATCAAATTGGGACATGATGAGCCCGAGATCCCAGGCATCTTAAGACGCATCGCTGATTCTCTTGAGGGTGTTGGCAAAAGGGATGAGTATTAAAATGAAAATCACAAAATCACAATTACGAAAGATTATCAAAGAAGAAGCCGCAAACTTTACCAACGAAGCCACCCAGGGCGAGATGGAGTTTGCTGAATTAGAAGCAGCCCGAGAAGCTTACTTGGAAAACAGAGGAGATGACGAAATTAGGCACCAATTTGGTATGCAGGTAGAAAAACTTGTAGAGCCAATAATGAGCGAACTGGGATTCTATTTGCAGGCAGAGGCTTTTTACAGCCGTGGCGAAATAGTGTTTGAATCATTCAGCCCTCGTATAGACGTCACTATAGAACCGGCGGGAGCAATGGGGCGCTACGATGTGGGCATTCATCCGATGGACGAGAGCCTGACTTTTAGCCCAATTGAGATGAGTCACGAAACGATGAAGGGTGCCCTCCAATTCATCAGCGATACTCTTGGAGAGCAAGGAATGGTCGGCGAACCAGAAGCACAAACGGAACTGCCACTTGGAAAAGGCGGCATCAGCCGGCTGCCGAAATGGCGACGAACTGCAAAGGAGCACAAAGTGAGAATCACAAAATCACAACTCCAAAAGATTATCAAGGAAGAAATTCAAACAGAGCGGAATTTAGTACGGGAGACGGACGAATCATTCAAAGATGTATTGACTCAGGATTCCTACAATAGAATTGTTGACCTGGCAGGCAGAGCGGAGACCTTGATGGCTGATATAGCAAATCACTCCTCAGATGATTTGGCTCTGGGGAAAGCCAACGAGGCTCTCCCCATGCTTGAAGAATTGTACAATCTACTAACAAAGGGCTACTAAAGTGAGAATCACAAAATCACAACTCCAAAAGATTATCAAGGAAGAAGTCAAGCGTATTGCGGAGTGGGGCGACGGAGGTACGGATTATCGCAGTCCAGCCTCCATGTTGAGCCAAGCAAACGACAATCTTGGCGAGGCCCTTAATAAGATGGAGGGGATGAGAGGAACAGGGGAATGGACTGCACAGTCCGAGAGGAGCAACGAGGCTATCGACAAGCACTACGACACCCTCGTTGGAATTTACAAGCAAATCAATACAATCAAGGACGCCTTAGTGCAGGCGGGGAGAGAATAATGAAAATCACAAAAACCCAACTACGAAAGATTATTAAAGAAACCATCAAAGAAGAAAACGCTTTGACGAGGAATATTGACCGCTGGTCCGAAGAAGGGAAAGACGTCCCTGTCGGAAAAACGGTAGGAAGAGCAGAGCGTAGCGATCAACTAGACGCAATTATAAATCATATGAGCACTGACCTCGGAAAAGCTATGGATGTTGTTTCTTACTTGGTAATGAACGCTGACCAAGCCGTCCTTGATAAGTGGTTTAAGGGACGAGGGTTGCTTGGCGACCCCGGAGCATAAAATGAAAATTACAAAGACCCAACTACGAAAGATGATAAAGGAAGAGCTTGAGGCGACCTTGGGCGAAGGCGGCGCTGTTGGCGACAGCAGGGAACCTCTTGAACGCATGAGCAGTTCAATCCGCCCCGTAAGTTCGTATAGCCGAATAGAACTCAAGAAGGCATTAGCGGAAATCCCTCGACTAGAAAACCCTAAATACGCTCACATTCTTCCAGATCGTATTCCTCAATGGATTGAGGATGTTAAAGCAAGGGCAGCAGAGGTGGGGTTAAAAAAATGAAAATTACAAAGGCACAACTAAGAAAGATTATTAAAGAAGAGTTGCTCAAAGAAGCAGAGGGCTGGTTCCCCAACGAAGCCAGATATCCTCGTGAATTGTTAAGCAACGTTTCCAAGAGTATTGACTGGGACATTATCCAAGCGTTTGCGTTCGTGGTTGATTTGCTTGAAGATGTGAATGCTCACGACGAGGCCAAACAAGTTAATGACTTGCTTTCACGACGCCAAGAAGAGCCCGATGACACCGGCACTTGGCGTGGACAGCCCAATGAAGTTGAAAACAACCCCGAAGATGATTCCAACTGGGTGGGTCACAAGTCTCACTACTAGGGAAACAAAATGAAAATCACCCAGTCCCAACTGCGGGAGATTATCAAAGAGGAAATCCAAAAAGAAATGGATGAATTCCAGATCGGCGGATTAATGGCGATGATTAAAATGAGGGTCGGCGACGCACAACGAGCCATCGCCAAGAACCCCGAACAACCAGCACAGTTAATGACCCCTCTTCTTGATAAGTTGAGCGAGGAAGTAGCCACGCTTCAAGATGAAGTTACGAAGAAGTTGTCTAGACTAATGACGCTTAGTAGCTACCGGGACTAAAACTCCTAAACACCCTAAACATTACCTGATACAATAGAGCACACTCACAGGAGGAGTTTGCCTATGGTGCGGATCGCACATTTCGGGGACACCCATATAAAAAATCTGAAATATCATTATGAATATAGGGAAGCATTTGACCAAGCCTATGCCACTTTGCGGGAACAAAACGTAGATTATATTGTTCACTGTGGAGATTTGGCCCACACAAAAACTCAACTATCACCAGAGTATTTTGCATTAGCCACAGAATTTCTAAGCAATCTTGCGGAGATTGCCGAAACCCACGTCATCCTTGGAAACCACGACGGCAACCTACGGAACAGTAATCGCCAAGATGCCATCACTCCCATCGTGGATGCGCTCAACCATCGGCGTCTTTACCTCCACAAAAACTCGGGAGAGGTTACTTTGGAAGAGGGGCTGACCCTTAGCGTTCTGTCTATCTTTGACGAAACACGCTGGATGACTGACCCGACTTGGAAAGACAACATCAACATCGCTCTTTATCACGGAGCAATTAATAATAGCCAAACCGATCTTGGCTGGGTGATGGACCACGGCGACCACGACATTTCCATCTTTGACAACTTTGATTATGCGATGCTGGGAGATATTCACAAGACCAACCAAGTTCTCAACGAATCGGGAACCATCCGCTATTGCGGGTCAACCATCCAGCAAAATCACGGAGAAACAAACGACAAGGGCTTCTTGATTTGGGATATTCAAGATAAAGAAAACTTTGCTGTAGAACACCACACTCTCCTTAACCCCAAGCCTTTTACTACAATTGAACTGACAGCCAAGGGCAACATGCCTCGCAAACTTGAAATCCCAGAAGGGGCCAGACTTCGTATCGTCACTCACCACAAAGTTTCCCTTGACAAAATCCGCCGAGTGATGGATATTGCCAAGAGCCGATTTAAGCCTGAGAGCCTTTCGTTCGTAAATAAAGCAGGACTAAAACGAGATAGCGTAAACGTAGACGACCTCGGCAACACCGAGAACCTACGAGACCCCGCAGTCCAAGAGCGATTAATTCGGGAATACTTAAAGGAATATGAACCCGACACCAAGACCCTAGAAAGAGTTTTCCAACTCAACTCCATCTATGACGAGCGAGTTAACGGCGAGGAGGCTGGGTTACGAGGCGTCAACTGGTCCCTGAAAAAGATGGAGTGGGACAACCTCTTTAACTACGGCAAAGGTAACACCGTCAACTTTGAGAAGCTCCATGGTATCGTCGGCGTCTTCGGGAAGAACTTTTCAGGCAAGAGTTCTGTGATTGATAGTGCTTTATATACGATTTACAACTCCATCAGCAAGAACAACCGGAAGAACCTCAACATCATCAACCAGAATAAGCAGTCTGGCTGCGGACGAGTTGAGATTGATATTGACGGCAAAACCTATATTATTGAACGCTCCTCAGAAAAGTACACCAAAAAACTTCACGGCGACGAAACCGAAGAAGCCAAGACTGATGTAGAGTTCACAGTCTACGACCCAGCAACCAAAGAGACGACAAGCCTTAACTCCCTTGACCGCAACGGAACAGACAAGGCCATCCGTAAAATCTTTGGCTCAATTGATGATTTCCTCCTCACCAGTATGTCCAGCCAGATGGGAGCGATGACCTTTATCAACGAGGGCTCAACCAAACGCAAAGAAATCCTCGCCAAATTTTTAGACCTTGACCAGTTTGAAAAGAAGTTCAGGCGTTCCAAGGATGACAGTATTGAAACCCGTGCTCTTCTGAAAAAACTGGAAGATAATAATTTTGATGAAGAAATTACGCAACTCCAACAAGAACTAACCGATAATGAAAAAGGACGCACGAAGCAAGAGCAGAAGTGCGACACCCTCACTACCAAATTAGACACCATCAATACTCGGATCAAAGAGATTGAAGACTTGTTTGCGTCTGCTCCCGTTGAAATCATCAACATCAAAAAAGAAAACAGCAGGCTCACAGAAGCCCAAAAAGAAATGTCTGCGTGCCACATCCAAACCGCACAAGCAAAAAGACAAAAGACAGATATTTTAGGGCAAGCAGAAATATTAGCAAAACTTTTAAAGAGAGAGAATATTGACGACCTGCGAGAACAATTGACTCAATGCGAAGAACTCCAAGAAGAGCTACGCAACATAGAGAGCGAGTTGACGCTAGAAAACAGCAACAAACAAACCTACGAGAAGAAGGTCCGCATTCTCGGCGAAGTGCCATGCGGGGCTGAGTTCTCCCACTGTAAGTTCATCAAGGACGCTTATCAAGCCAAAGAACGTCTTACCGAAACTCGCAAGACTGTCATGGTTCTTCAGCGTCGCTTCAACCAACTCACGACCAAGTTGTCAGACATGGACGTAGAAACGCTGGAAGCCAAAAAGAAGACGTATAAAGAAAGAGAACAAGAGTACCAAGACCTTTCCACCGAAGCAACCAACCTAGATTTGCTGGTAGCAAAAACAAATAATAAAATTCACTTGCTTGTTAACGAAATTGCGGGCATAGAGACAAGAATAGAAGTTTATGAACTCAACAAGGATGCAATTGAGAACCGAGAGGAACTGATCCAAGAAGAGGATGAATTAAAAAGTTCAGCCGTTCTGCTGGAAAGCGACTCGGCCATCTGCGAAGCCAAAATCTTAGACCTCGTGAAACAACACGGCGGCATCGAACAGCAGATTGTCAATATAGAAGCCAAGAAGCAGGAACTTGACGATTTGCGAACTGAATATGCAGCATATGACCTCTTTATGCGTTGTTGCCATCCCAACGGAATCAGCTACGATGTGGTTAAGCGAATGCTGCCCCTCATCAACGAGGAAGTCAGCACGGTACTTTCCAACGTCACCGACTTTGAGGTATTTTTCGAGGCAGAAAAAAACAAATTAGATATCTTCATCAAGCATCCAAAATACGAAGCACGACCTTTAGAGATGGCTTCCGGAGCAGAGAAAACTCTCGCAGCAATTGCCATTCGTATTGCCCTAACCAACGTCTCAACCCTACCAAAATCAGACATTATGATTATGGACGAACCGGGTACAGCATTGGACGCCGAAAACCTTGAAGGCTTTATGCGAGTGATGGAAATGATTAAGGGCTACTACAAGACTGTGCTTTTGATTACTCACTTGGATAGTCTCAAAGATATTGCCGATATGACTATTGACATTGAACGTCAAGATGGTTATGCTTATGTTAATCAGTAATATTTTTCTCCCCGAAATAGACAAGAAGTCTTGTTTTGAGTGCGGCTCAAACGAAGAACTACATTTTCACCATCCCGTTCCTAAGTCTCGTGGCGGCACACGAACTATTCCTCTGTGCGAACCTTGTCATTCCAAGGCACACCACAGGGATAAAAATATGACTACCTCCAAATTTACAAGAGAGGCTTTGATTCGCCTTCGTCAAGAAGGAAGGGCACTCGGCGCACCAGGACGAGTTCGTTATGGGTGGTCCAATAAGGGCGGATTTCTCGTGAAAAACGAAGAAGAACAACTTATAATCCAAGAGGCAATTGTGCTCCGTTCGCAAGGTTATTCCTATCGTAAAATCGCTGATCACTTTACCGAAACTGGGAGATACAATCGCAAGGGCAAGCCGTTTGCCAAACAGGCTATTCGTCAAATGTTTGTTCAGCGAGAAAAAAATAAAAAGACTATTGACATTGAACGTCAAGATGGGTATGCTTATGTTAATCAATAACTGGGAACAAACCTACTGGGAAGACGAGCAAGGAAACAGGACAACAATACAAGAAGTCCTAGAAGACCTCCGTGACGAACCAGTCACTTCATTAGAGGTTGCGTCCCTAACTCATCTTCGCAGAACTACTACTGAGCCCGACAGAAAAGAGAATGCAGATTTATCCTTTCCAATAATCGTGGTAGCAAAAGACGACAAGTTCCAGAGTATCCTTGATGGAAACCACAGATTACAAAAAGCGATTGATAAAGGCGAGACACATATCTCGGCTAAAATTTTGAAGGCAACAAATAAAAAGACCATTGACATTGAACGTCAAGATGGGTATGCTTATGTCAGTCAGTAATTAATATATGATGTGGTTTCTTCAGGAGTATCCAGCAATAAGCGGATTGATCTTTTCAATCATTTTAGGATTACCGGTAGGACTAAGCACTGTGTGGAGCATCAGAGGGTTCCACGAAGACCCAGAGAAACCAAGGGACGAAAATGTCTGGGATGATGAGTGGGATTTGCGATGAAAGCCGGCGATTTAGTGCAAAGTAATATATTCAGCAGCAGTGGCTCAGGAGGCTACGGACTTGTAATGGGTGCGTGTGACCTACCCGGATTTTGGAATGTGTGGTGGGTCGGTTATGAAAGCTACGATAGAATGGAAGTTGCCGAAGGCGGCATTTATGACATTCACGAGGACGATATAGTTGTCGTTTCAGCGAGCGCAAAAAAGAAAATAAAAAAGACTATTGACATCTAGAAATAAACAGGTATAATAAAAATATCCAATAGGAGACATGAATGAAAATTATAATGCCAATGGCAGGCCTTGGTTCTAGGTTCTTTAATTCTGGTTATATTAAACCAAAGCCCCTTGTAGATGTGTTTGACTCTACGATTGTAGAGATGGCGGTAAAGTCCCTTAACATCGACGGCGAATACATTTTTATAACCAGGGAATTTGAAAACAAAACCTTCAACGAAGAACTGGAAAAGGTATTAAAAAAAGTACAACCAGAGTGTAACATTGTAACTGTAAAAAAAGTAACGGGAGGAGCAACCGAAACTTGCTTGCAGGCAAAAGAATTTTTAGATCCTGATGATGAAGTGATAATAACAAATTGTGATCAATTTTTAGATTGGGACTCAAAAAAGTTTTTATCATTTTCTAGAAATTATGACGCTGCTTTGCTGACTTATAATTCTAAAGACCCAAAAAATAGTTTTGCACTTTGTGGTCCGGATAACCTGCTAGAGAGAGTGGCCGAAAAAGAAGTAATTAGTAACACTGCTTTAGTGGGAGTCCATTACTGGAAAAAAGCAAAGTATTTCTTAGAGTCAGCAGATTCTTTACTAAAATCTATGGACCCTGGTGGTCTTGAGTCTTATGTTTCACTTACCTACAACCACCTTCTAGCATTAAAAAGGAAGGTTGGTGTTTTTGATATATCGCCGGGGAGGTATTATTCGCTCGGCACTCCCGAGGACTTAAAAAAATACAAAGGAATTCGCAGCGAATTTAAGAGTGAGAAGTTAAAAACTATATTTTGCGATTTAGACGGAACTGTGATCGAGCACAAGCATTCATATTCTAGCGTAGTAAAAGACACACCTAGTCTCTTAGAAGGAGTTTTAGATAAATTTGACCAGTGGGACTCCCAGGGTCATAAGATTATCTTAGTGACAGCTAGAAAAGAAAGTGCTCGAAATATTACTGAGCACCATCTGGAAAATCTAGGGATTCCTTATGATTTATTAATCATGGGGGTTACGAGTGGAGAGAGAATTTTGATAAACGATAATTTTGAAAACAATCAGCCAGACCGTGCCCAGTCCATAAACATTGAAACAAACCTGGGATTTAAAAAAGTTGATTGGTCAAAGTACGGGCTATAATATTATGAAAAAATTTAGACTAGAAGGTATGCACAAAGGATGGTTCGTGGGTGACTTTGCCCCAACAGCGTTTTTGACGAAAGACTTTGAAGTCTGCTTTAGGACTCATCCTAAAAATGAAAAGTGGGATCACCATTATCACACAAAAACAACTGAAATAAATCTTTTAACCCGAGGAAAAATGATTCTTCAAGGTAAAGAAATTATAGAAGGTGACATATTCATCTTATACCCATACGAAATCGCTGACCCTGTTTTTTTAGAAGATTGCGATATAGTATGCATTAAAACACCGTCATGTCCTGACGACAAAATTATCATAGGAAACAATAATGAAAGAATTGAATAATAAGGTAGCCGTTGCTTACTGTGAAAAAAAATATACACAAAAGATTAAAAAAGACTTAGTAAAAGTTGTTTTTGAGTGTGGCTCTAGGGATGCGCTCGATGCCATAAGAATAGATAAAACGTATTCGCCGGAAGAAATTTATATTTTTGAACCAAACCCAGAAGGAGTTAGATTGTGCAAAAAGCATTTGAAAAAATACGGAAAACCTCATCTTAAGTTTTTTGACAAAGCAGTATCCAATGTTAATGGAGAAGTAAAATTTTATCCAACTACTGAAGAAAATATTGGAGCATCTTCTATGTTTCGTTACAATGAGAGAGCAAATGGATGGGATGGGTTCAAGAAGAATTGCTTTCGTGCAACACAAAAAGAGGAGATAACAGTTCAATCTATTCGGCTGGATTCTTTTATGAAAGAGAACGATATAAACAATATAGATCTCTTGTGTATGGACGTGCAAGAAGCGGAGTTGTTTGTCTTGCAGGGGCTTGGAGATCTCTTAAAGAACATAAAATATATAATTTTAGAAGTCTCAGGAGAAGGTTATTATCAGGGAGGCTCTAGGTTTGCGGATATTGATAAGCTGCTGAAAGATAATGGATTTGTCTTGGCAGACATAGAAAGTAAAGCAAAGGCTAGGTTCGGCAATGCTTTATATACCAACTCTAAAATTAGCGAGCAACAATGAGAATAGCTCTTTGTATTTCTGGTCTCGCAAGATGTTTTGAAGAGACATACACTAACCAGTTACGCAATTTAATAAAGCCCAACAACTGCGATGTGTTCTTGTACACCTCGGATTTTGTCTCTGAAAAGCATTCGCAAGATAATCCCTACAAAGGGAAGCAACTACTGAAATACTCAGACATTATTGTTGGGGAAGTAGCAAAAAGAAAGAACAAGAACAACATTATTGGAACTGCATATAATCTAGATGCTGCCAAATTAGAGGAAAAAATTGCTTCTGCTTATGGCAATAGAATAAAGAAAATACACATTGAAAAAGAGACGCTAGAAGAAAATTATATCGCAGGATGGGATGACTCGGAAAGATTAGCAGGAAAAGATTGGTTTTCTACCGGAAAAAATTGGGCATGGACAAAAAAACTGTTTGAAAAGACGTATAGGTGCAACAGGATGTTTATGGAATATTGTAAAGAAAATGAACAAAAATATGATTTTGTTGTTCGTAGTAGAATGGACCTTACTTTTAAGAAAGAAGTAAACATCAAGAAGCTTAACCCGGTGGAAAACAAAGTTTATGCATTTGGCGGCTGGAACCCCGGCGGCACTTTGGAAAAAATAGGATATAAAAAATATTTCTTTGATGGGTTTGCAATTGCCACCCCAAGAGACATGGAAAAGTACTGCAATTTTTGGAAACAGGAGAGCGAAATTTTAGATAAACCACGAGGAATGGAATCGCAGTTACACCATTATCTAGAGTCCATAGGGCTAGAATACGAATCCATTGGCAATACAGACAAAAAAACACAAAAATTATACACGATAAACAGGCTGAAAAATAAATGATTGTCATAGCCCACAGAGGAAACGTTTTCGGACCTAAACCGCAAAAGGAAAATAGCCCTGACTACATCTCGGGAGCACTAAGGCTTGGATACGATGTAGAAATTGATGTTTGGTATCAAAATAAACAATGGTACTTGGGGCACGATTTTCCACAATACAAAGTAAATTTACATTTTTTAAAACAAAAAGGATTGTGGTGTCATGCAAAAAATCACCAAGCTCTTTTAAATATGTTAAAAGAAGATGTACATTGCTTTTGGCACGAAAATGATAAAGTAACACTAACAAGTCGCGGGTTTATGTGGGCTCTTCCGGGTGTCCAAACCGAAGGGTCAATAGTAGTGATGCCCGGAATAGTTAATGGCAACATAGCTCAACATATAGGTGTTTGCAGTGACTATGCGGAAAATTATAAAGTAAAATTTAATAATCAATATTGATAGGAGAAAAAATGATCTATAAAAGTATACTCATATTGGTGTTTGCCAATCTGTTTAACCAGGCGTATCAAGTGGAAAATATTCAATGCCCTAAGTGGGTGCCTGGTACGAACCAAGTTTTGCCGCAAGGTGTAAGTCTTTCGCCTGAACTGGAATTAGAAAACCGAGTGCGGTGTTATTGCGAAGTTGTAAAAACAAAAGAGGCGCAATGTCTCGCCCGCCATGTACCAGCAACCATCTGCAAGGCTCGCACCCGCCTATGGGTCGAGAACAACCTCAAACTCAAAGAAGCCTTTCAGCTTGTTAATGAGGTGTCCCCGATTCCCCGGCGAGACAGGATGATAAATGTCACGCCGTAGGGGTATGACCCTTCTCTTGGTTTTGGTTATGTCGGCCCTTATTGGCATAAGTGCTATGTTATTATATTCTACCGTCAATCTAGAAATGATGATAGCCGGCAACAATCGGCGCATTAGCCAAGCAAAAATTTCGGCATCGAGTGGGCTTGCCCACTTCACTGCTCTTGGCTTGACTTACGACACACTTAGAGAGCGGGCTGCCGGTCTGCAAACTTTACAGATATTGCCCAAGACCCAACTGTCGCCTCACACGTCCTACGACGTAAAAGTTAGGTTTCTGCCTCAGTTAGGCGCGGGACAGTACATGGTTGAGAGTATCGGGTACTATACTAAAGGTGATAAGATCCTGTCCCTTCACCCAATCAAAGCTATTTTTGAACAGCCAGAAAATAAATAAACTTTCCGTCTCTGTTGAACTATTTAATATTAGTTCTCCGGAGGGACACAAAAACATGAAGATTACAAAAAATACTCTTAGAAAGCTCATCAAGGAAGAAATGTCCTTGGTACGAGAGGAAGAAGGCGCTCAATTAGACACTCTTTTTAAAGATGTAATGGAAAAGTCAAAGGCACTGGCTGGACAGATTTCTACTGCCACAAATTCAAAAACTAAAAGAATAAACTTTGCTAAATCTTTTTTATCTTCGGTCATGAAAATTAACCTCGACAAAGAGGAAAGTTTAAATAGGGCTCTTATTACCGCCCTGAATAAACAATCCGGAGAAGGAGCTAAGGCAGTCGATATTAGAAAACAATCGTCCGCTCCTCCCGAAGCTGCTTCGGATACAGACGCTCAACTTGCCGCCATCGCAAAAGGCAATTAAAAACTAGCAAACTACTTATATCTACAGAGGAGGTGCTGTAGATATGCACGAAAAACTAGATCAATGGCTCGGAAAATGGGCATCACGAAAATTAATTGTATGGGGAACTTCCACCGCATTTTTGGCGGCTGGATCACTGACAAGTAGCGATTGGGTTGCTGTGTCTCTCGCATACATCGGATTACAAGGAGCAGCCGACATTGCTGCTAAATGGAAGCACGGCTGATGAAGCGGTTGTGGTATAAAATAAAGTCAGGATGGTGGAAGCTTGTATTAGGGTTTGTCGTCTTGGCAAGTCTGTTAATTTATTTCTATCGTCTGTTGAAGCCCGCCGATAATAAAATAGAATATTTGGAAGCAATAAGGGCAGAGGCACAACTGGCCTTAACAGAAACACAATTGCGTGGTAGATTAGAAAAAGACAAGATTGGGGCGATTAAAGCCGTCTTTCAAAGTCGCTTAGAAGATACGAAAAAAATAGAAGACAGAGAAGAACGTTTAAAAACTCTAATCAGACTTCACAAACAATTAGATCTTTAGGAGAAAGAAATGGTAGATATTCCTACACTAGATATTGAGGACTATGATCCCGATTTAAACGAAGAAGAAGAGGCTGTCGAAGATAAGTCCGGTGGCGCTCTGACTTATGCAATCGTCGGCGCTGGACAAGGCGGCGGACGTATGGCAAAAGCGTTTTATGATATGGGCTATACTAAAACAGTGGCTATCAATACCGCACGATCAGACCTTAATGGACTAGGCTTGCCCGATGCCCAAAAATTTCTTGTTGATGAGCACGGAGATCAAGGTGCCGGCAAAGACCAGGCTAAAGCACAAGCCGCAATAGAAAAAAAAGAACAAGAGGTGTTTAATAAATTCCGAGAAGTATTTGGTAACAATGTTGATCGGATTTTGATCTGCCTTGGTGTTTCTGGGGGTTCTGGTGGCGGAACTGTCAATACTCTCATTAAGGTAGCCAAGAAGTATTTTACCTATATTGGGGCTGAAGACGTTGAGCAGCGTGTTGGCGTAATCGCCTCTCTTCCGACTGCTGGAGAATCTGCTTCTCCAACCGTGGCGAAGAATGCCCACGCCCGCATCACTCAACTTTGCGGGCTCGCAGAAAAAGGAAAGATTGCACCGCTTATCATGGTGGATAACGAAAAGATTAAAAAGCTATATCCCAAACTTACAGTAAAGAAGTTTTGGGCTACCATCAACAATACAGTTGCTGGTTTGTTTCACGTCTTTAACGTTCTCGCCAACAAGGACTCAGAATATACAACCTTTGACGCAACCGATTATGACAGTATCATGCGTCAATCTGGATGTATGATCATGGGCGTTACCAGCGTCAAGGACGTGGATAGTGAGACCGCTATTTCTAGCGCCCTTAAGAAAAATCTTGAGAAGACTCTATTGGCAGAAGGCTTTGACCTTACTACTGCCACCGGAGCAGCTTGCATCGTCGTCGGTGGAGAAGTCTTATTTGAGGAAACGGTTGGTTTAATGGACAGTATTGAGTTTGGCTTCGATACTCTTGCCGCTTTGACCGGCGGGGCCATGATACATCGTGGTATTTATGAAGATGCTAATAGAGACAAACTTGTCACTTATACCTTGGTCAGCGGGCTCAAGCGACCAGCCAAACGCATCGAGGGACTGAAAAAGTTTCTGAAATAGCATGAAGAAAGTAGTTGCCTTATTACTGCTCTTTTCCCTCAACGCCGCAGCGGCAGAGGTTACGAAGTTCGAACCTCGCCCAGCGGCTGTTGAGCAAGAGGGCGACACCTACGTTGGAATTCTGTTGAGCGAAGAAGATTTTCGCAAAATACTGGAAAAGAAAATTGATACCAACGCCAAACTGGCAGAGTGCTCTGTCGACCAAAAGGTATGCACCCAGGTCCAAGGGACGTACATTCGTTCCATCACCAAACTAGAAGACCAACTGAAGAAAAACAATTCGTGGTTTGAAAGAAATCGTGGAACGCTCGGACTTCTCACTGGTTTAGTGGTGGGGGTCGGAGTGTCTATCGGGATTGTTCATGCGGTACATCCCCAGTGAGCAAAAAGGATTACAATTATATCGCTGCCGTGGAGAAAGCTATTGCTGAAAAATACGGCAAAGAAACGGTACAAGATTTTAGGTCTTCTTGGGATAGCGAAAAAGAGAAAATATATTTACAGCAATTAAAAGAAGACAGAGGTAGAAAACAGAGCAAGCGAAACACGGAAGAAATAGAGACGCCTTTTTATCGGATAAAAAAGGCTAAGAAAATAAAAAAACCTCAACGCTCTTGTCCTGTGTGTAAAACATATTCATTTTCTACAAAAGATGACCTATATATGAATAGGTTTAAATGCTGTTTCAGGTGCTACATTGATTTTGTCGAAGGAAACGAAGATCGATGGAGAGAAGGTAAGCGCCCGGAACAGCAAAGAATAGAGACTGCCTTGAGGAGAAGAAACTAATGTCAAATATTCTAGATATTGTTCAGGGTTTGGGGCAAGCCGCCGCAAATGCTTATGATGGGGCTCACGACGAAAATGGTGAGCCTCTTACAATCGGTTTGAAAAGAGAGGAAGGACACCCAATCCTTGATAGTCGTGTGATGGACGGATTTAGTGTGAAATTCGCTGGCGATAAAATGTTGGTTTTATATCAGGGCGAAGTAACCATGAAAGAGGTTCATCCCAGGAATCGCTTTGAAAACGAGATAGAACAACGATTTGCGGACATATTAAAATTCCTTAAGAAGGAATATAGAAAAATTACCAAAAGCAGCGTTAAACTAAAAGAGGACGGCGAGGCCGACATTATGGTCCAGAGCACCTCTAGGGTTAGAAACTGGGTCCAGGCTAAGAAGTCGTACAAAATTAACGGAACCGAAGGCGTTGATAAGTTGGGTCGTCCATCGAACGACAAGTTAGAAACGAGCGTTCGAAATTTTTTGGACAAATCAACAACCAAGCGAGCCAAGAACGACAAAGCCCCTTCTAATCCCGATACACCATCTTGAAACAAGAATGAGGTTAGATGGCTCTTTCGAAGCGAGAAATAAAAGCAGAACTTCTCCGTATGGGAAGAGATCCTGCATATTTTATAAATAATTATTCAAAGATAACTCACCCCATCGAAGGGCTGATTCCGTTTAAGTTATACAATTTCCAGAAAGACGCAGTAAAAAACTTTCAGGACTATAGATTTAATATAATTTTGAAAGCCAGGCAGTTGGGTCTATCAACAACGGTTGCTGCCTATGTTTGTTGGTTGATGGTTTTCCATCGAGAGAAAAATATCTTGGTCGTAGCTACCAAGCAACAGACCGCAACAAATCTTGTAAGAAAAGTAAAAGCAATCCACAAATATTTGCCGAGGTGGGTTAAACAGGTAGCTACAATCACGGTAGATAATCGCACGTCGTTCGAATTGACAAACGGTTCTCAGGTAAAAGCAGCTTCAACAAGCGGCGACGCCGGTCGTTCTGAGGCACTCTCTTTGCTCGTCGTCGACGAGGCCGCCCTAATCGAAGGCATGGATGAACTGTGGGCGGGTCTTTATCCCACTCTTTCAACGGGCGGGATGTGTATTGCCCTTTCAACGCCATATGGTGTCGGCAACTGGTTCCATAAAACATATATCGAATCCCAGGAAGGGAAAAATGACTTCTACTCTATGAAGCTACCCTGGGACGTCCATCCGGATCGTAATGACGCTTGGTTTGCAAAAGAAACTAGAAACATGTCCAGCCGAGAGATAGCCCAGGAACTACAGTGCAACTTTAATGCTTCGGGCGAAACGGTAATCCATCCGGATGACTTAAAAAGACTATTTCAGATAGTTGTTGAGCCTAAATATCAGACCGGATTTGACCGAAATTATTGGATATGGGAGGAGCCCCAGCAGTCTATTCCTTATATCGTATCTGCTGATGTGGCAAGAGGCGACGGTACCGATTATAGCGTTGCTCATGTTTTTCGTTTGGACACAATGGAGCAAGTCGCAGAATACCAAGGGAAAGTAACTACAGACATGTTCGCCCCTCTTTTGTATAATATAGGGAGAGAGTATAACAACGCCCTTACTGTGATCGAAAATAATTCTCTTGGACTGGCGGTCCTTAACAAAATAGAAGAATTAGAGTATCCTAACATTTATTACTCAGCAAGATCAACGCATGAGTACATTGAGGCAAGCATGATAGACGTAGTCGACGGCATAGCTGGATTTACTATGTCTATGAAAACCAGACCACTGGTAATTGCAAAATTGGAAGAGTTTATTAGAAACAAGGTCATTAATATAAGATCGCAAAGACTTGCCAATGAGCTAAAAACATTCATTTGGAAAAATGGCAAGCCCCAAGGAATGAGGGGCTATAACGATGATTTAGTCATGGCTCTTTGTATGGTGTGCTGGGTGCGAGACACTGCACTTATCACCAACAAGAGAGAAAATGAATACAAAAAAGCCTTGCTCGGAGCCATGTCGGTTTCGAAAAGCAAACTAGATACTAGAATAGAGGGTATGACAGGCTATCGTCCTTCGGCGAATGAAGCGACTAATTATGATAAAGACGTCCTATCTATCAAAGGGATAATTAAGGGGTAATAATGGCTGAAAATGATAACAACAATCCTAGGAACCCGGAGTCGGCGCTTTTCAAGCGCCTGACGAGGCTTTTTAGCGGACCAATCGTTAATTACCGCCAACAGGCAATATTTAGAGGTCGATCGCATAATACACAAAAATATACATTTCGCTCTAATACCGGAAAATCCTTCAAGAGAAGAGAGCATTTTAATCCTTTCGAAGGCGTCCAGGCTAAAATTCTACAAGGACAAAGAAGAGAGCAGAGATACACAGATTTTGAGCAGATGGAATTCACTCCCGAGATCGCTTCTTCGTTAGACGTGTATGCAGATGAGATAACTACATCAACAGCAGTAAATCCTCTACTAAGAGTTGATTGTTCGAATGAAGAGATAAAAGCAATAATTCACACACTTCTCTATAATGTGTTGAATATTGAGTTTAATCTATTCAACTGGGCCCGCAGTATGTGCAAGTATGGAGATTACTTTCTTTACCTTGATATCGACGAGGAAAAAGGGATTATAAATACAATTCCTTTGCCCATTCGTGAAGTCGAGCGAGTAGAAGGAACTGATCCAACAAACCCCTCATACATCCAGTATTATTGGACAAGCGGAAAAGAGGGAGTGACATTTGAGAATTGGCAAATCGGACATTTTAGGGTTCTTGGGAACGATCTGTATGCCCCTTATGGAACATCGTGCCTTGAGCCCGCACGCCGAATTTGGCGACAACTTACCTTGGTAGAAGATGCAATGATGGCCTATCGAGTTGTCCGCTCTCCGGAGCGGCGAGTCTTTTATATTGATGTTGGAGGTATTCCGCCCAACGAAATAGAACAATATATGGAACAAGTAAAGACCCAGATGAAAAGGAATCAGGTGGTTGATGCTGACACAGGTCGAGTAGATCTTCGGTATAATCCAACTTCGATTGATGAAGATTATTATATCCCAGTAAGGGGGGACACCTCTTCTAGGGTGGATACTCTTGCAGGCGGCTCAATTACTGGAGATATTGATGATGTCAAGTACCTCAGAGATAAGCTTTTTTCGGCACTTAAAATACCCATGGCATATTTGGCGCAGTCAGAGGCTATGGAAGACACAACTACCTTGGCTCAAAAAGATATTAGATTTGCCAGAACTATTCAACGGCTTCAGAGAATTGTAGTTGCAGAGCTAGAAAAAATTGTTATAATACATCTTTATACGTTAGGGTTTCGAGGGGAAGATCTAATGTCTTTCAAGCTTGGATTAAACAACCCATCAAAGATTGCGGAGTTGCAAGAACTTGAACACCTCAACAGCAAGTTCGACATTGCAGGAGCGGCAACTGAGGGGTTCTTCTCTAAGCGTTGGGTATATAAGAATATATTTAATCTTTCCGATGAAGAGATCGAAAGAATTCTCGGGGAGCAGTTCTTTGATAGGAAGCATGAGGCTCTCTTGGAGGCCGTCGCCGAAGGCGTGTCGGCAGAGTCGGCATCAATGTCTGGTGGCGGTGAAGAAGGTCTTGGCGACGAAGAAGGTCTTGGCGACGAAGGAGACCTTGGCGACGAAGAAGATCTTGGCGGAGAAGAAGATCTTGGCGGAGAAGAAGGCGAAGAAGAGACTCTATTGGCAGCCCCTGGAAAAAGAGATGGATATTTAACACCCGGCGCAAAGGGTAAAGTATACGTCCCAGCCGTTGTCGATCAGAGAAAACATACGGGACCTCGCCGTCGTCACCTTAATGCCACCGGAGGGCGAACAAGAACTACTCGGAAGGACGTCTTTCCTGGGCTGAAGAATAACCTGACTCTGGCCAGGGGAATAGCTAATGAGGCTTATGAACAAAAAGAAGAAAAACTTATATTTGAAGCAAGCCACGAGATAAAGAGACTAATTAAAGAGTTGGAGGACCGAGATGGGACGGAAGCACAATAAAAGAAGGAACACTGGCTTCGTATATGAAGCTCTCATTAGAGAGATAACGAAGTGTGTTTTGGAAAAACAGGAAAAAAGAAAAATAATTGCCTTAAAAATTCTTAAGGAGCATTTTTCACCCCTAGGAGCTTTAGGGCAAGAGTTGGATTGCTATAAGACACTGACAGAGACTAAATCTCTAGACAAATACACTGCCGAAAAAATGATTCACAAGGTTCGGCAAAAGTTTTTAGAAATTGACAGGCAAAAAGTCCTTCTTGAACAAAACGCAGTTATTGCTAAAATCAACAGAAGACTCGGACCATCAGTGTTTGACAATTTTGTTCCAAATTATAAAAGCCTTGCAACAATATCATCGATCTTTAATGAGAAAACTTCAGTGAAGAAGAAGGTCTTGTACGAGAACAGTGTTTTAGATTCGCTGATGGAAGACACAACGAAAGAGGGACAAGGCGAGCAAAAAAATACGTTAGATGAAGTGGTGTTTAGGGAATTCGCTAAAAAATTCAATACGACTTATGGAAACCTCTCAGAGAAACAAAGAGAACTGATAAAAGTATGTGTCTTAGAAGCGGACAAAAAAAGCACCAGTGCATTGTTCTTCCTAAATGAAGAACTGTCACGAATTAAGAGAAAGATAGAGAGGTCCCTCCAGATGAAAGAGGTTGCCTCTGATGAAGAGATGATCGAAAACACCAAAAAGGTTTTGGGAATGCTAGATGAACTCAAAACTCATAAAAAACTAGATGATTCATTCTTGGTCAAAGTCCTTAAGATGCAAAATTTAGCCAGCGAGTATGAAGACTGATGCCCATTAAGGTCCTATTTAATAATCCAGTAGCCGCAGCCGAGCCGGAGTCTGGCATCAACGTGGTCGTTGGGGGCAGGAAAGAGCCCCAAGCTACAATTCGCCTGAATGTCAACAAGAACATGAATGGGGACCTACTAGTTCAGGAGCACCCCATGATTGATATTTATATTTTGCCGGAAAAGAACAAGATTGTTACATTCCCAAAACAGGGCTTCGGCGACCAGGCTTATGCGGCACAGCGTGACGCCTTGATGGAGCTAGCAGAACTGGGAGTTTTGGATCGCACTTCGGTACAGGGCGGCATGGTCTATGGGTCTCTTGAGGCTAAAATTCTGGCAAGCGAAGAAGTGAGCCCCGTGCAGGTTCTCTTGTATGAGCTAGAAAAAATAGTCAAAAAAAGTAAAAATGATTTTTCAATCTCTCAAGAATATGAAGAAGATGTAGAAGACCGCTTTTTGGACCCCTCCGACGAAGAGAGTACTGAACACGGAGAGATACCACCAGAAGAAGAAAGGCGCAAAAAGGAATTAGACAAGCCCTACTACAGCTATTCTGGCTTCGGCTATGTTTATTGATGGATTTACTATATTTTATTCTTTGTTGTTACGGGCTTACCCTAATAGGGACTTATGGTAGTATTTTAGACCCAGTGCGCCCCACCGAAGGGAAGCTCGGCGAACTCTTCCGTTGTCCAATGTGTTTAGGATTTTGGGCTGGTGTCCTTCTTGTGGGATTAAACCCATTTACAGAACTATTTACATTTGATGTAACTGTAGTGAATGCATTCTTGTTAGGCTGCCTCTCTTCAGGGACGTCTTATTCGTTATGTATGTTAATCTCAGATGGAGGATTACAACATGAACACCGAATTAGAGGGGATGTGGACACAGAAGTGGATGCTGAGACCAGTCGCACGTTGTTGCAGGGGTAGCTGTATCGAGCGGGTAGCGCCCGCACACCAGAGGATTTTAAATGTTAAAAGATGAACTTGTTAAAATACTGACTGAAGACCTTAAGAAGACAATGCTTCTTTTGGAGTATGATAGAGGCTTTGCTCAAAGAGTGTTAGATTGGGCGAAAAAGGGCGGTATTCAATTAGGGGATGAAAAAGGCGAGGTCGATGGACAGACTGTCGATAGGGCGGCAAAATATATGTCGTTGGTACCAAAGTATCAAGAACTCTTTGGTGATAAAAAGGCTGAAGAAATTGCCAACACGCAAGATGGCTTACGAGTCATGGATTATATTATAGAAAAAAGTCCCGAGGCAATTCCGGTCCCTGCGGAGAATGAAGACGAATGGCAACAAATACTTAAGGCAGCTTATGGAGGAACCCCAGGCTCACCAGCAGCGATTTGGTCCAAGGTTAAAAACAGCATAGCCAATAGTTTGGATTTTGAAGATTCTGGCTCTGTTGATAGAACGGCTGCGATGTTTAATGTTATGAACGCCGACCCGGCAGTACAACAAGCCGTCGCTAAAGACCCAAAAGCAAAAAAGGCTGCCAAAGCCGTAGCTAAGGTTGCTAAAGATCCAAAGAAAGTTGATAATCTACCAAAAGCTGAGAAGGATGACGCTAGGGCGAAATCAACGCTTGATCCTAAAATAGTTAAAGAACTCGAAAAGACTGGTAAAAATGCTGTTAGTCGTGAAATACAGTCCATGACTAAAGCCATCCAAGATGAAAGATGGGATGACGTTACCAAACACCAATTAAGGGCGGTTTATATTGAAAGAGTGTTTAACACAATTATTCAAATTGCCGACAGAGGAAATGTTGGAACTGCTTGTACCAAAGCAAATGCTGAGAAACAAGCAGAGAAGTCTAAATTGGGACAAAACCGACAAAGCATGTTGGGCAGGGAAAAAGATTTTTATAAAAAGAAAGCCGAGCGAGAGGCCGCTGAGAAAAAGGGACCCGCCGCAGCGAATCGCAGAACGATTGAAAGAGTGGTGAGAGAATCTCTTAAAAGAATAAAGGCAAACAAGTGAATAAGAAATATGTACTAAAAGAGTTTATGAATCTGGATTACAGCGATGATCTACTCACCGAAGACGAGCGTGAAGGTAATCGTAGTGGTACCCACCTCATCGTTGCAGGCAAAATCCAAGCCGCCGGCAAAAAGAACGGAAATGGACGCATTTATCCCAAGCCCATCCTTGAGCGGGAAATGAAGAACTACGAGAAGCTTGTTCGAGAGGGCAGAGCCATCGGAGAGTTGGACCACCCAGACAGTTCAGTCGTGGAACTCAAGAACGCCAGCCACCTCGTCACAGAAGTGTGGTGGAACGGCGACGATGTGATGGGCAAGATGAAGATTTTAGAAACCCCTGCCGGACAAATTGCCAAACAACTGGTCAAAGGCGGCGTGCAATTGGGCATCTCAAGCCGCGGTCTCGGATCCACCCGCCAAGAAGGCGGAACTACTATGGTAGAAGACGACTTCCAGCTTCTCTGCTTTGATCTAGTATCCGAGCCAAGCACGACAGGTGCATATCTAGTTGCAGAAAACCAAGTAAAAACCCACTTAACCAAAGCGGATAAGATTAACAGAGCCCTCAACGATATACTGAGCGGAGACTAAGATCATGGCCAGGACTGGCGGCTACGGCGCAAAAGATGCTTCCGGAAATTTTTATTTCAAAGCCATGGGCGACGGAGAAATTGTCCTCGGCAACACCTCGGATGATATTATACAAATAACTGGCAGTGTTGAACAGCAGGGCACAAGCCTTAAAATCAGCGGCGACGATACCAGAATTAAAATAAACGCCGACACCAACAGTCATCCCGGTCTTGAATTTTACGAGAACGGCACAAGAAAATGGATTACTTATAGCAATTATACTAACGACAACCTCACATTCAAAACCAACAGCACCGATATAATGTCAATAACTCAGGATGGCAAGGTCGGCATCGGAACGGATGCTCCCGACTACACACTAGACGTAGCCGGAAACATCGGCGTTGATCAATACATTTATCACAACGGTGATGCCGATACATACATTAACTTCACTGACGATGAGGATAAGGTAATCTTCAAGGTAGGTAACAAGACAATGTTTACTCTACACGAAAAAGGTTCTGCTCCTCACGAGGTTACTATTAATGACGGAGGCAACAATGTTGACTTTGTTGTTAAGGGCAACGGTTCCAACGAAGGGAACCCGCTATTCAAGTGTGATGCATCCACAGGCAGAGTGGGAATTAATGGAGTGGGCTCTCCTAGCGTCGAATTGGAAGTGGATGGGACAATTAAGGGGGACTATTACGTCACTGCCCCTACCGCTACGGATTTGGGCTCGGGCACCTCCGCCTCCTTGACACCCAGCACAAGCCTACACTTTTTAGACGCAGATTCCGTCACTCTCGCTACGGGAAAAGATTATTTTGAGATTACCTTGGCAGACGGAACCACTGCCGGGCAACATCTACAACTTGCCATCACCACCGCAGCAAACAATCCCGTCAAGGTAGTGGGATCAACTGGTGGCGCAATAGCTCAAGGGACTATATCCTTTAGTGGTATGCCGGCAGACGGGCAGGGTATTGCTCTGCTCAACCCCGGCGGCAGCACTACTTATACTGTAACCCTTTCCACTGCCATGAACGTTGGAGAGTTTGGCGTTGACGGCAACGGGGTAACGGCTGGCATTAACGGGATATCTAGTGCTGCTGACGCAGCCTGGGTGATGAGTGAAGCAATCAGCAATGGAATTGTCAGCGGCTGGCCATTTACTCTCACTGCTTATGACGGCGGCACCAGCGTCACTGTACATCAAGCCACCGCTGGTACCAGTGGGAACCAAACTATCACGGAGAATATGGATAACGCAACCGTGTCCGGCTTCGCTGGTGGTACGGCATTGATACCAGGAACAGTCAACTCCGCCTATGGGGTTGAATTGTCTAATGCTGCCGGCATGACACAAGGCGCACATTTTGTCTGGGACGCCACTAGTGAACAATGGCAGATAATTGCGGGAACTCAACTAACCTCATAAGAAAGAGAACAATGAAAAAATCGGAACTCAAAAATATTATTAAAGAATGCGTGAAGGAGGTCATCTTTGAAGAGGGCGTCTTATCGGGCATTATTACGGAGGTGGTCGGAGGGCTCA
>Ga0080013_1002102_pt1 | contig 24393 bp, 63 predicted proteins | sample ETNvirenome_6_85_FD_69236 | JGI IMG/M metagenome (GOLD analysis project Ga0080013, IMG submission 69236) | Marine viral communities from the Pacific Ocean - ETNP_6_85 (SPADES assembly) (version 2) | ecosystem: Environmental > Aquatic > Marine > Oceanic | place: Pacific Ocean | collected 2013-06-19
TATAAGCCAGAGGATCACGCTATGCTTGCGAAAATAGAAGTCGACCTAACACAGCGCCTCGCCAATGATGGCTTGATAAGCTCTTGGGATGATCTTGGAGAGTTTGCGTAATGAAAATCACACACAGACAGCTAAGACAGATCATACGTGAAGAGCTGAATAGAACGCTTGAACGGAGCACACTTTCTAATAGAAGCACTGAAGCTATTAATGAGAGTGCAATGGTTGGACTAAAACCCATATCATACCATGGCAGAAAAGACGAAACCACGGAATCAAAGTGGATGAGAATAGCAGGAATTAACGAGAGTGATCAAGACATGCAAGCTATGCATGAGATAGCTGTTGATGTCGGCGCTGAAAGCATAAAAGGCTCAATGACTGGAAGAGGAGTTGAGGCATTCTCTATGCAAAATAAAAAGCAAGTTCTCTTCTATAAGGATGGCAAGCCCGTTGGAACAATCCAGCTTCCTAGCAATGAAGTGGACACTGTTAGAAATGCTGTCAATCTATCTAAAGCTATGAAAGATCACGGTGTTCAAGGGCTAGAGAATGCTGACATCGAGGGCCCGGGCGATGTTAACAAGCTATATGTTGTGTGATGAAGATAGCACAAGATGCAATTAAGAAAGTAAAACAGATGAAACAAGACAGCCTCAGCGCTGCCTAAGGAAACTTACATAGATGCGCATCTCAGACGCAGAGCTTCGAAGGATAATTCGCAAGGAATTATTGTGTGAGCTTGGAGGTCCAATTGACCCGGGCGATGAAACATTGTCTAGTATAGGGATGGGCTATATAAGAGAGTGGATTAATAAGACAGTTCGTAGTCACGCTGAAAATAAAAAGGTTAATATAGCCTGGGCTGCTATCTTTAAATACCTAATAGGTGATTCCTCACCCATGACGTTTAAGGCATTTAGCAGCAGAGGATATGCTCCGCTTCTTCATGAGGTCTTTGAGCAGGCAGTCAAACCACATGGTTCTGCTAAAGGTGCATATGGATATAGGGTTAAGATAGGCCCGGGTCCAAAAGATTACGCTGTCTTTTGCCAGATAAAGTATGACACGTATGACGCTGTAGGAGCATTGAATGCTGGAATACCTGGCATAGGAGATATAAAGATAAAGGCTAATCAATCTCTTAATGTCTGGATTGGAAAGTGGATGTCATTTATCAAGTCTCTAGAAAGCGAAGGATCACGAAAAGCTACAGTGGATGACAATCTAACTCGTCTATTTAATGAAGAGCTCTTTACAGTAGGCGCCACTTTAGATGATCTGAAGGTAACCATCGGACAAGCAGGCGCCGGCCCTAAGACGGGAGTGGGAAGAAGTATCGGGGTATGCACACATCCAGAGATGACCATATGGCATCCTATGTTTAACAATGGAATGTGGCAGATGAGAGATTCTTTCAATTTTGTAAACATAGTAAAACGTGTCATAGATGAGCTAGCACGCCAGATGGGTACAACACCATCTGAATTTCCTTTAGACTTGACATTTCCTTCGCAGATAGGAACGCTAACACAAGAGGAGATAATGAGCTATCCTGACCAGCCGGGCGCGAGTAAAAATCTTTGTATAGCAACTCCGCCTGTCATTCCAGAGTTCAATATATAGCTGCATGTAAATGGGATTCTAGCAGTGGTATAATTGCTGTGTGAGGTTAATATGCTTGTAATTATTGGGCTTTGTTTTCTATTTTTTGTCAATGAGATTAGTAATGAATTTCCTCTGATTATTGCATGCGGAGTATTTGATTATGAGAATAGTTGTGATGTAAGCATCGCTGACGGATATTATACTGTTGGTGAGGCATGTGATTCGATCGCTCACCCTTTCTCATATAGTGGCGAGTGAGTATAGTTATATCACGACATAATATGTATTTTATGACAGGAGTGATTAATGCTAATAAGAGAATCTGATCTTAGAATGCTCATAAGAGAAGAGATCACTGAGGTTCATTCTCATACCTCTACAGATGCTGGGGTGACAGACAAGGCTGGAGGCATAGTTGATGTCGCTGATGCAGTATTACAACTTCGTCTTTATGCTAAAATGAAAGAGGAGGCAGATGTACCGGAGCTAGATAAGTACTTTCACTTTTTAGCATTTTGTGCAGCTGGAAAGGCATTAAAAAATGCGGGGGTTGTGGATATAGCACAAACGCTTGGGCTGATTGGAGGTGCAAAGGAGCTTGCTGACTTGATGTTCTCAAGCGGGACAGGTATTTTTCATCCAAAAGCAATTTCAAAAGGATCGCTATTATCACGAATCTTCCCTGTCAAGCTTTCTGTTGCCATGGCTGAATGGGAAAAAGATCAGTCTTTAAATACAGCAGGAATAAGTGTCGGACTCGAGGGAGGGAATTGCTGTGACCCAGCGATAAATCACGCAAAAGAAGGTGGCTCTCTTACTTTGGGCCAGCTTAAGTCTCGTTCAAAAGATAAGAGTTTTTGGGATAAAAGATACGACTGGGCTTTTGAGGAATGGCCGCATCTTTATGGAGATGATAATGTATTTATTCAACCTCGATATCATTGTGGGCTAACCCCGCATGAGAGAAATGCTGCATATGGCAGAATGAATGTGCCGATGAGGCCTGGTATCAAAGGACCGCTGAGAACAGCATAAATTTCATCGAGCGCCCGCGTATATTTATATGTGCGAGGTGAGACATGCGTAGACCAAAGCTTCTCGCTATGAGAGAGGAACAATACCTTAAGATCGTTAGAGATAATGAAAAACTAGCAAGGACTTCTAGTGTTGCTATGCTTTTATCAATTATTAACTTTATTTTAATAATATTATTATTGATCATAAAATTGTAAAAATACAATAGATACTGTATTATGACAATAGAGAGGAAAAATGATTGACTGGCCGTGGATAAAATCTGAACGTGGATTGCACAAGAGAGCAGAGGATGTTGAGGCTAGGATTAAGAATCGCTTGGCTGATGTTGAAAATCATCTTCAGCTAGAAGTATCTAATCTTGGAGGGCAGCTTGCAACTGTCATGAGAGACATCCAGGATGGTGCAGAGAGATCTGAGAGCGATCTGGTCAAGAGACTAGAGTCTATTGAAAATGATTATCCTAAGTTTAGAAAGGTAGTTATTGAGCTGAGGGAGGCAAATAAAGTTCTTCATGATAGGGTTTCTTACCTTGAGAGTAAGATCATGGATCTTGAGTTTGTCCAGGCTGGAACAGGCGTGATAGACTCTGTTAGCTCATTTGTTAGAAGACACCACCTTGCTGGTATTGCGAGTGTACTTCTATTGTTAGCATCGCTAGGGTTTTCGTGGCTTTTAATTACAAACATGTGAGGATGATATGAATTTATTTAGAACAACTCTTGATCATAGCAAGTGTCTTAAGCGAAAAGATCACTGGATAGGGACTTTGCTTTTTACTACGTTGACAGCAGGTATTTACCTTTTTGCAAAAAATAGTATTAATAATACTGATGATGAAAAATCATCAGAACAAAAGAGTGATTTATGATTATCGAAGATCCACAAACAGCATGCAAGCTTCATTCTCCAGACAGTGAAGAGCTTAAAGATGCGCTAGGCTTTCTAATGAACTGTTCCGAATCTGATCTTGTTGAGTCATGGTCTCGAATTTCATCTGAGTGGAATTTAGACTCTGTGTCTCATGTTCACAAAGCCTTGTGTACAAGCGGAAGGATTCACGATCTCGTAGAAGGGTTTCTTAGGCTCTAAAGGTCTACGATGCCTATTTATGAGAGAAACAATAGAACAATTCATCACATTCATATTCCGAAGTGTGGTGGACAATCTATTCAAAAATTACTAGTAGATAGTGGGTGGAAGCGAAAAGATCTTTCAGTTCCAGTACACTTACAACATGAAATTAGAAAGTCTTTTAAGTCCAGCGAAGAGTTTCAAACGTGCCATGAGCATAGAAATATCTGGAATTCATGGAATTTAGATTTAGAATTTCAATTCGCAATTGTTAGAAATCCATATGATAGATTGATGTCTCGAATGAGACAGTCAAAGTATCATGATGAGGAGTCATTTGATAGCGTGGGAGAAATTTTTAATTTTTTGAATTGGATTCTTTCAGTTGCAAGACCCGGCGTGGTACAGATCGCATATCCTCCTGGGCGTCCTTCTGTTGTGGTCGGCGGGGAAGGGATGATGGATAATCACTTTAGACCCCAAGTTGATTTCATTGGTCCAGATACACATGTCTACAAGATGGAAGAAGATATCGAATCGTTGTTTGGTGCTCTTATTAGCAACGGGATCGTGTCAAAGGATTCATGTTTAGAAAAAATTAATTCAAAGAAAGGTGCTGTTGATGTCGAAATTCCGTGGAATGACCCATCTTTAAGGCAAATTCACACAACTTTCTGTAATCTATATCATCAGGATTTTAACCTCTTTGACTATCCAAAACTGGTGATAGAGAATATGTAAGAGTTTAAATGATATCTATGCCGTCGCATAGATATTATTGATGGATCACAAATGCATCTTACAGATAGGAGACTTGGTTCGGTATATAAAAAAGCCGAAGTATGTTATACCTCATCATGAAAATCCAATAGGGATAATTTTAGGTCACGAGTCTCTATTGATAGGAAAAGACCCCAAGCATCAGGCGATAATGGAGATGGTAAAAGTTAGGTGGTCTATTTCTAAGTGGAATCTTGGAGGGGGTGCTGCTGTCGAGCACCCAGATGATCTAGCTCTTATTCAACGTTCTTGACTATGTAATTATCATCATAACCACCCATGCTATATGTGGGATGCATGATGTGATTACATTTTTTATAATGTCCCCACCCAAGAGCATGACCAATCTCATGCTCTAGAACTCTGGGTTTATTTGCAGCAACAATAGAGAGCTCTATATTTGATTGTAATATTGTTCCACTAGATGTGTGATAAATTTTAGTTTCACCTAGATGGTTTTTAGAAAAATTGAATCCCCGACCGCTCAGAGATATTGTTATCGTTCCCGACATTTTTCCTTTTTTACAGCCTCCCCATAGCCCTCCTTGTGTCACACCGCTAAACATGTATCCTCTTTTTTTCCACCACTCTATTGCTTCATTAACTCTAGTCTCTGACGCTGGAGAAAATTCACATATTCTCACATGAGGTGAAGACTTCCATGATAGCTTTTTTTCTGGAGGATCTTGTGTGAATAGGCCAACATTATCAAATTTTGAAGAACTTATCTGAACATCAGGATTGTTTGTTTCACTTGAACAAGAGACAAACAACGAGAGTGATAAAATGAAAATTTTAAATGATTGTAATATTTGTTTCATTAATAATAATTATTATTGATGCTTCACAAAATTAAAAGTCGATTGATCTGGAGAGGTGTGACATTAAATGATCTCATTTTCTCATCTTCAGCTCTCCTGATTTTAATAGGAATGATTGGTTTTTTTACCTACTGCATGGTTTTTACGAGTCAATAAGCGTGTAAAGCGTGTCATATTTCATGTATAATAACTACGTCTGCTGGAGGAAAATTAAGCAGTGAATAACACCTATTATGAACAAAGTCAAAATAATGACGAGTCACATGTTGATGGTCTTGTCATTTTAAACGATTTTGATAACTTTAATTATCTAGATGGTTGTAGAGTTATCATATTTCACGATTCTTCGGAAGGGCAGAAAGCATCTGAAGAAATTAGAAAATCTGGTGATTTGGATGTTGCCTTCAAGGCAGCTCTTGAAGGGCATGCAGAAGAAATTTCTATAGATCGTCTTGTTAGGTTTTATCTAGATGATATAGTTTAAATTATCATTGTGCAGCTCTATCTCTAATTAGAGGAACAATGTTTACTTGTGATCATAATATGTAGTAGTATAAGATGCCAAGCACAGTTAAAGACTTGAAACCTAAACATGATTCACAATTTTATGCAGATGAAAAATCTGGCACGATTGTAAGTGAGGAGAATATGCAGGATAATTTTTATAAGGAGGCTGCCCAAGAGGTTCTTAAGGATGCAGCCCAGCGACAGTCACAAGAGAAACATGATGAAAATAAACAGGTCTCTCATCAAGAGTCCGTGACAATGTCTGGTCAACCAGACCAGACCACATCTGATCCAGCACCCGACTCATCAGCTGATATTACGCCAGAGCCATCACCGCCGCCGCAAACAGATGATTCATCTGGAGGCTTTGATGACTTTGACTTTGTTGAAGCATACGACGATGAGCCCGTTGGATTTGATGCTAGAATGCTTGCAGAAAACAGAGCAGCTAGCGCAATTAAGTGTGCATTTCTGGGAATCGGCGGCGGAGGTGGAAAATTAGCAAAGGCGTTTTTAGATCTGGGATTCACTAAAACATTGTTAGTTAATACGACTGTTAAGGATCAGCCTGAAGGAGTTCCATCTGAGCACTTTCTTCTCCTTCCGGGAGCGGATGGCGTAGGAAAGGACATCGCACTAGGTAAGAAAGTTCTTGAGAATAATAGCGCGTCTGTAGAGGATACACTTAGGACACGTATCGGGAGTGTTGACTGGCTGTTTGTTTTAGCAGGTGGCGGGGGAGGAACTGGAAGCGCGTGTCACATCCTCCAAGAATCACTAGATAGATATCTAAAATCTGTGAGTGCGTCAGGAAAGGTTGTGTATGTCGTAACCAAGCCAACATCACAGGAGATGCTCAATCCTACAATCGCATCTAACTATGAGTCTTTATCTGCAGATGTTGCTCTTCATCCTCATATCTTGATAGATAACGAGAAACAGCTTCAACTTCTCAGAGGAAAGGTTGGAATGCTTGGTCTTTATCCTACAGCAAATAGAAACTTTGCAAAGCTATTTTGGCAGGTGCTAAAGCTAGCGAGTGAGAATTCACCTATACAATCATTCGACTCCAAGGATCTTGAGAGAATGTTGGGAACTACAGGGAGAATGGTTATAGGGAGCACTGTTGCAAGAGATGTGAGTAAACAGGACATCGGGGCCATGCTCTATCAGGGATGTCTCAAGTCATCTCCATGCCCAAACCCTGGTGGAAAGGCTTCAACTGGTGTAATGCTATTGATCATGACACCGCAGATGGCCTCAGATCCTGATGTGAGCAAGAAGATTGAGGCAGCATTCTCATATGTGGGAGGAAGAACAGATACACTTTTTTCTGGAGTGTATGTGAAGCAGCCTCTACCTGGACTTATCGCGATCTCAGTTATTGGTGGCTTTTAGGCAATTTGCGCATGTAAACTTTACCTCCTATAAGGTACAATAGTTAGGTACTTAGGAGGAAACATGGTTAAAAGTTTTGATTGGCAGCCAGGGAATAGAACTCGATATGAGCTTGTATATGGCTCTATCCTACCAGATAATGGGTTTATCGTTGCGTGGTTACAGTCTGGATCTAGTGGAATAGCATTCAAGTGGGTTGGTGATTATCTTCACTACACCTACTTCAAGGAGAAGACGGGTCTAAACGATGCCGACGTAGCAGGAATTCTCTCATTCCTTCAATCACAAGGACATGAGGTTGGAATGCCCCCGGGATTTAATGATGACGGATGTCGAGATCTAAGTGAAGAGATTTATGTGAGCTGAGTAACTATATGCGAGAGGGGATAGGTTGCTCAGCCTCCTTGGTCATCCCCTCTCGCTTTTTCACGTAAAGGCCTATCCGTTTGACTCTTTAGTGATTATTTATTGATATGAGGATTTGATAATGGTAAAATCCACAGACGAAAATGTTAGCACTGAAGTTTTTGAAGAGCTAATCTCAGATGCTATCAAGGAAACCAAAAACCTTCCTAACTATGTGATTAGCGGATCTGGGTGGGGGTATTTTTTAGACCCTGAGCGCAACCAAATCGTTCGTGTATCAAGAGGCACAGAGATAATTCCTCTTCCAGGAGAGACTGATAGTTTGGACAGATGCCTTGTGAGAGCTGCATATAGATTTCTTCTTGTGCCAGAATGTGAGGTTCAAGAGGTTGGCTGGAACTAAAAAGAAAAGAAAGACGACTCGTCGAAAGGTTAAGCCTTCAAAGACAAAATCAAAAATAGACTCTTTACAAGAACTTAACGGGTTTGAGGTGGGACAGAAGGTGTGGTATAGAACTATTGGCAACGACATAGGGTATGGGTCTATAGTAAAATTCTATCCCAATGAATCCGCCGGCCCGGTTGTTGAGATCTATGATGAGATCAATTCTGGTTTTAGATGCAATCTACTTGAGACAGCATCAACAAAACCTCCCAAGGGTGGCATGAGAAGATTATCAAACTCGAGGTTTAAAAATACAGTTGAGCCGAAAAAGAAAAAATAAGATGTCCTGGGAGGTCCGACAAATTGACGGAGATCGGCCTTGGGGACTATTTGTTACAGGAACAGATATCTGCTATGGAACATCTATAACTGAATCTGCAGCTGTGTCTCTCTGTAATAGGTTAAACTCTCCGTTAATAGATGATGAAGTTGTAAAAACTTCTGATAAAACCGAATAAAAAGCTGCTCTCAAGCTTATAATACATGTAGCATCGCTACAGGAGGAAAATAAAATGAAGAAGATGTTTCTAGCAGGGTTTCTCACGATTCCACTGCTTTCATCTGGGTGTGTAGCACACGCTCATAATCTATCACCCGGGCCTGCGCCAGTAGCTAGCGTGTCTCTCGGGTGGATCTGGACTACAGGCCATTGGTCACACGGTCATTACACCGCTGGGCACTGGGCTCATCCTCACCATGGAAAGTCCTATAGGACTCACAAGCAAGGGCCACCTCCCAAGGTTCATAAGGATAAGCCGCACATTCACCCACATCACAGATAGCTTAAGATAAATATTAATATCCTCCTGCATGCAAATTGCTTCACACATAGTGTATAATAAAGGCATCAGGAGGATATTTGTATGGGCGAGTTAGTTGATTTTGCAGAATACAAGGCGAGAAAGGAAGAAGAGGAAACCAAGAAGATAGATGAGGACATCAGGATTTTGAAGGCTGAGATCGAGTATATCATAAGTGAGATGGAGCAACCTTCTGCACCTCACGTATTTTTCAAAGGATATGAGGAAATGATGCCTTTTATGCATCAAGTCACGTCTACTCTTAACACATACTATGATTCGGAGAACAAAGATGAAGAAAGGTGATTTGTCTCGTCTCAACGTAGGCACATGCTTTACCAGAAAGAATGGCGGAGGACGTGAGTACACTCTAACAAACTCTCGCAATGATGATCGCGGTGTTGTTGAAGGCTTTTACATCTTAACTAAAGAACAGCGTGATCAATGGCATCAAGATAAACGAGACGCTATCACTGCTGCTAAAGCAGCTGGAGAAGATACCTTCTCTATTGCATTTGACGACGGCGGAGAATCCAGGCTGTGCCCGTCTGAGGGGACCGCTTACGTTTACAGAGATAAGATTTATCCTGTTCTACGAGCGAGGGCCAGAGCCGTCTACAATTATCAGAGACGAGGTGGCTTAGCAGTCATTCTAGATACTGAAAACGGACGTGAGATTTACGTTAAGAGAGATCTTTTAGAAACACTAGAACAAGGAGAAAATAGTGGAAAACACAGATAAGATTAGCATTCAACAGCTTAATGATTTGATCAAGGAGATCTTGCCGCAAGCAGAGATTCTTGAAGATAAGTTTGGAAGTGTTGTTATTGACACGATGCTAGACGTCACACATGAAGGCGGTCTTGTTGATCGTGATCTTGGTGATGCAATGTCTACGTCTATCGAGTTTGCATGTATTGAGATTTAAACAGGATGACGTGTCGAATATATAGTAATGTATGCGATATATAATTCTGTCTTTTTTATTAGCATCCTGTGGCCCTAAGCCTAACAGGATTAATATTGCTGATAATCCTACAAATAGCCCATGCTTTGATGGAATCATGGTCAATATTGAAAACTCTTGTAAGAATATTCACGCGAATAGAGTGCCTGGGTTTGATGTGTTAAGGGTCAATTGTTCAGGCAATTCTAGTAAAAGCGGCTGGGATTCCAACACATTCTATTTTGTTGGGAATGAGGCTCAATTTAATAAAAGTGGGTGGATTCACATCTGTAGTGATCCTCTAATAGATGTCTATTTTATTGAGACACACGTCACAGCTCCATCTTTGAAAGATGAGCGTCCCAAGTAGCTGCAGAACAGCACATAACCTAGCTAGATCAGCTCTGGTTGCATTCTGAATAGATGTATCAGTTACACCATTCAATGCTGATCACGTAGCAATAGACGTCAATAGAGAATGAGTCCTTAATTGATATGCGGAGGAATATATATTTATACGAGGAATCAATGAAACTTAGTCGCAATGAGTTAAGGCTTCTAATACTTGAGCAGCTTAAGATGGTGAGAAGAAACCATTCTGGATGGCAAGGCTGGATATCTGAAGAAGATGAAATATCTGAGAGAAGTGGAGAAAAAGCATCTAAAAGTACTGGTAAACCATATAAGGGAAGCCGCAGAGGAAAGACAGAGAGTCAGGCTCAACAGATGGCTGCTGGAATAGCACTGCGCGCAAGAGAGGAAGGATCAAAAAAAGCTGCAATAAACAAGCTTAAAGGTGCTCCCAAAGAGATGGCTAAGATGTCAATGAAGGACCTTAGAAAGCTAGCAACAATTCGAAGAGGGTCTGAGGTTCCTGATAGTACTAAGAAAGGCCATGAGAGAGCTGCGCTTCCTGGGCATATTAAAAAGGGCAAGAAATGAAGATCACACGCAGACAATTAAGAAGAATTATAAAAGAAGAGATAACAAGAATTGTTGAAGGAGATGTGATAGATCTTCCGGGTCCAGATTTGCCTTGGGAGTTTGGCCCAGAAGGATATTTGAGCCGCCCACAATTGAGACAGAAGATGTCTGACCTTGAGTACGGATCTGATAGTCCACCTGAGCTAATACTTGCAATAGCTCTTAGCAATCGAGCAGAGGAGATGGCCGGCTATACAAAGACATTTGATCACAAGTACTTCGCTGATTTAGGTAATGAAATCTATCAAGACTTTGTCATTGGTATATCCGGCGATCGGAAGGAAAACCTCGATGATGTCACCAGCAGAATTGATGCTGGTGGCTATTTTGATGAGGAAATTGAAGAGATCGTAGGGGCAATATGAAGATATCTCGCAAACAATTAAGAAGTGTGATAAAGGAGACATATGAAGATATCAATCGAGAACGTGAACTTACTCACTTCGCAGAGGCATTGGCCAGCGATCTCAATCGCAGGTGGGGTGAGGATGCTGCGTTTAAGATTCTTATCTATGCAGCTGACACAATTCGTCCAGGATCTTATGAGCCAAGCGAGGAGGAGAGAGAAGAATTCATGACTGAGCCCTTTTCCGGTGCAAGAAAAATCCCGCAAGGGTCTTTAAGGTGGAAATAAGATGAAGATAACGCGAAGGCATCTAAGAAAACTCATCAAGGAGCAACTTGATGAGAGCCGGAGTGGATCAGGGCTGCCCCCGGGAAGCGGAAGAATATGGGTGGCAGGCAGAAGTATTAGCGGCCCGACAGATATTGGAAAGCACGCGTGGATAATGGTAAAACGGCCTGGAGATCCCGCAAATCCCGTTTCATCTCTTAGCGGTAAATCTGGTGTAGGATTTGAAGGCGGCGCCTTTAAAGCGTTACTAAGAAAACTCACAAAGGGAGAAGCGAGAGATAGAGACTTAGACAAGATGGTTGATGAGATAGCGTATGCTTATCATCAAGGAGAGCCGCTTAGGCAAGAATTGCTTGACATACTTGAGAGAACTTCGTGGGGCCCTCTTAGAAAAAAGATAAACTATGAAGCTGATACCATTGCAAATGCAACTGACTTGTGGGAAATTACTCCTGACAATGTAGATGATACTAGAGACGCTATTAATGATGTACTTAGCGCTTTTCAAAACTATACGCAGATGACACCTTATGACCCACTGCCAGGAATTACATCTAGTAATCAGTCTGCGAGAAATAGTAATTCTTTTGCTAGCACACTGCTAGACGTCGCGAGAAGCAAGGGAAGAGGGAGATCTATGCCAACTCTTTCTGGGTTCACTGTGGAGCAGTACCCAGGGTGGCATCTCAATGTTTCAACTCTAAAGCCATCACCTTCTACAAAGCCAGAGAGATATCCTGAAAAAGATAACAGCACCGATGTCGATTCACCTGAGGCTCAGATAAGTGAATCTAGACAAATATTAACTCGAAAACAGCTAAGAAGAATTATCAGAGAGGTTCAGCAGATATCTCTTAATCCCTATGCTAGCTCGGATTTCGATTACTATGAGGGAACTCCTAAGCCTGTAGTACAGGGTCGAGTTTGTGGAGTTAAAGATAAGAATCAGGCGTCTTCTAAGTTTATGAAGGAAAAAGGGATTGAGCCGGGAGGATATTTTATCACTTGTGAACCTGCATCTGGCGGAACAGAGTCGGGGTTGGCAGGAGCAGAAGGAGATATGGATGGATCTCCTTATCCTCGTCAATACCATCTACCAAAACCTGGAAAGAGATGCTGGGTATGCGTTGCAAATAAAGATGAAGGAGCTGCTGAGCAAGGGCTGACATTCCCAGAAGAAGATCCACCCCCCGGTGCTGAAAGCATATAAGCTGCATGCATGTAAACAGACCAATGCCTATGGTACAATTGTGGTATAAATACCAGGAGATATCACATGTCAGAAAAGGTTAACAGGGTAGAGGAGTTTAAGTCTACTCTTGATGATTTGAATAAGGAGCGGATGACTCTTACAAAGTCTGTTAAGGATGCTGCGATACAAAGGTTTAAGGATCTTGGAGGCTGTGAGACATGTCACGGCCGAGGATGGATTGTGATGTGGGATACATTGGATAGCATGAGCGGTTGTTACGCTGAGTATGGAGATTGCACAAATGAAGAATGCACTCCTAAAACGAGATCTCTAACAGGTTTCTCTACGAGAAATACAAAGTATGATAGCAATAGGGGAACACAGTGGTATCCTTCTTATACTGAAGAGGAGTCTAATCTTAAAGATAGACTGTCTAGTGAGATCACCAGACTCCAGTGTGAGATTAATACTGAAACCCAGCGATGGACACCACGCGAGGGAACTATAGTAGAGACGGTTAGGACAGGAAGAGGCCCAAAAGAGAGGCGTGTACCGATAGGTGTGAGAGGCTTGGTTAAAAAGTCATTTTCTAATAACTGGGGAACACAAAAGCTGATTGTCGTCGACAAGCATGGGCAGAAGTGGTGGCCAAACCAGAGTTACGTGAAGGTCATTGATCCCGAACCAGATATATCACTCTGGGAAAAGCTTGACCTGGAGGATAGAGAGAAGAATGGATTTCCTATCATTGGCACAGTGATGAAGGTATCACGAACCGGTAAAGCTGCTCTTCTAAGAACCACAACATCTAAAGAGGTGTGGGTTCCCGTAAGTCAGGTTTCGGAGCTTAAAACAGCTTCTCCCGGTCAGACGTTGAGCATTTTACTTCCGTGGTGGATTGCTAAGGATAAGGGTTTCGTGACTGGTGGGTAGTGGATTTCTACTATCATTCACATATCTTATGTGGTGGGTGTCTGGATTTTTATCGTGCATGCTTCTTATGGTTGCTGTGAATAACAATAAGTTCTAGCCTGTAATGTTGAATACGCTTATTGTATAATGGGGGCAAGGTGCTTTTATGAATCAGTATATTTTGACATGCTTTTTACTTATCGGAACAGTTGATCATGTAGATAAGGGAATAGCTCTTGCAGAGATTACCACGACTAACAACGACATAGTTCTTGCTCATCTTCCGGTCGCTATATTTCCATGTATTGTTGAAGAAGGTGATATGTTTTATTTTGAATATGTAGACGGAGTCACAGAGATTCGGTGTGGTGAACCTAATGAGTGAGATGTCTAAGGAAAAGTATGAAGACCTCATGCTTAGATTTGCAAAGGAGCTTAATGATGTAGGAGTGACTGATAATATGATTAAGCTTGCTCATGATTCTTTTAAACGAACGCCTAATCTTGCTGGGTATAAAGGAAATGATGACGTGCGAAAGTTTCACTATCGTCACGATGGCTATATCATTGAGGCCATTCAAACAATCACACTAGTTGTGAAAAAATGCAAATAGGAGATCTCGTAAAGTCTAGTCACGATTATCCGTATCACGGAGGGCGTAAAGGACTCATTGTTAAGACTAATATAAACATGTGGAATGAGGAGACTACACCATCAGGTGTGCTTATTCTATGGAGTGATTGTGAGATTGAAACAGTCTATGAAGATGAAATTGAGGTGATAAATGATTGTAGAGATTCTTAGCCACATAAAGTCAACTGCTGGATCAAATGGAAAGAAGGCTATTCTTAGAGAGAATATTGATAATGATCTCCTAAAGAAAGTCTTGGAATACGGACTAGATCCTTTTACACCTTTTAACATAGTCAAGGTTCCAAAAACGGAATCTAGATTTCCTATGCAAGAGGAGTCACAGCGCTGGGGAGCATTCTTTTCTGTTGCAGATCTATGTGCAAGTCGTACATATACGGGCAACTTTGCTATCGGAATGATGCAAGATGTTTTCATGGTGGTCACAGAAGAAGAAGAGAAATGGATGAGGAAGATTCTCAAGAAACATCTTGCCATCGGTGCCTCTATCAAGACCGTCAATAGCGTATTTCCCGGTCTTATTAAAACATTTGATGTCTCTCTAGCACAGAAGTTTGATATGAAGAGACTAAAGGGAAGAAACAAGATCGCTATTGAGCCGAAGCTAGATGGTATTCGATGCTTTGCTATTGTTAGAGATGAGAGAGTACAGCTCTTTGCTAGAAGCGGAAAGTTAATTTCTAACTTTGATTCTACCATTGGAAAAGAGCTCATTAAGCTTGGAGACGGCTGTTACGACGGAGAGCTAATGGGTGATGACTTTGTCTCTATCATGAGACAGGCATACAGAAAAGACTCTGTTGATGTTTCATCAACGTATCTAGCTCTATTTGACTATCTCCCGCTTAAAGAGTGGGATGAGATGAAACCAAAGATGACGTGTAACACACGGTATGAGAAGCTGCTTGATAAGCTGACTGATAATGATGTGAACTTAGAGATCATTCAGCCTGTTGAGAGATTTAATGTTGAGGCTAATTATGATGAGATCAAGAGCCTGCATGATGACTTTGTCGCTGAGGGCTTTGAGGGAGCTATGATCAAGTATCTTGATGCACCCTATAAGTTTGGAAGAGGTTACGAGGTCATGAAGCTCAAGACATTTCATGATGTAGACCTTCCTATTGATTCTTTAGAGGAGGGCACGGGAAAACACAAAGGAAAGCTGGGATCAATTGTTGTAACCTTCAAGGGAGTTGAGGTAAGAGTTGGATCAGGATTCTCTGATGAACTGCGCGATAAGATATGGTATAAACCTGAAGATTTTATTGGTAGAATAGTAGAGGTAAGATATCAAGAGGTAACACCCGATGGGTCTCTAAGATTCCCAACGTTTGTTTGCTTTAGAAATGATAGATAATGGAGAATTTTTGAAACACGACATTAAGATTTCAGATGAAATCAACAATTTGATTAAGAGACATCGTCTCTTAGATGAAGAGGCAGATAAACTATCTGCACGAAGATATCTCTCACAGACTGAGAGACAAGAGCTAAAGACGTTAAAGATTCGACGACTTTGGGCGAAGGATAAGCTCAGAATCTTGAAAAGCCAGGAAGAACGGGACGATGAATCAGGTTAGAGAGTGGGAAGGAAGGTGTCAGAGATGTATGAGAGATACAGATATTCACATTATGTCTATATTCGATGTCGCGTTGATTTGTATGGAATGCTGGGAAGGAGAAAAACAACATCCCTCTTACAAGACAGCTTCAGATGCTGAGAGATCTGCTATAAAGAATGGTGATCTTAATTTCAAGGGTATCGGTTACACTAATGAAAAATAAACGTGTAAATAAGATGTGTCATAATGTATTATAAGATATAATAGTCTGGCTGGTTCAGGGATAATAGGCTAGCCGTTCTCCTTTGAGGGTTATCCCTGAACCGGTTCCATCATTCTAGTGAAAAAGAAAGCAATAAAGGTTGTAAACGTGTTGGGAAAGATAGGATATCTCATCGCGCTTCATAGTGTTTTGCTACCTATGATAGCTATCTCTGTATATAAATACAATAAGAAAGATGGCAAAGATGGTAAAGAGGAAAAGAAAGAATGAGCTCTCTCGTTCCGTGGACAGTAATTACTCGTATTCCGGTGCTCTCACAATCTGTGAGGTCACATGATTGGCTTGGCCCTGTAGATGGTGATGTTGCATTCAAGGCAGCACAGATGAAATTTGAACCCAATGGTGAGATTGTTGATGCAATCGTGAAAGGTTCTCACTATGTTGTGACAAACACGGCGCATGCAAACAAGACCTAAACCTGTGTATAATATTACAGTTAAGGCCAGGGAGGCACAATGAGAAAAGTTAGACGAGATACAATTAGAAATCTTTATAGAGAGGGGTTGCTTCAAGTTTTCGGATGTGGAGACAAGGAGATGGATAGCGATCTTAAAGCTGCTCTAAAGAAGGATGTTCATCTTGTTGGACAAGCTCCTGGACAATGGGTTGATCAGGGAGGAGTTCTTGAGATCTACTGTGAGAGTGGCATTCCTAATGCGAGTGACATCAATGATTATAGTTGTTACGCAGAAGAGTTCGACTGTAATCCATCTGATCTCGTAAGCTTTAATAGTGAAAAGTGGATTAAGGTTGACAAGTGGGTAAATCTTGCTCTGCGAGGAATGGGACGATCTGAACGCGTATTTCATGAGCCGCATAACGGTGCTGTAGTTGCAGTTCATTGGAGCTAAGAGATATGAGATTGATTATCTATCTAGTGACATTTACACTTGGTTGTTCTGCACATAAGTCTCATCGTAGAGATCTTCCTGCTGATACGACCTCTGAGCTTCCTGATTGTGCAGGCCCTGGATATTCTTGTTCAGATGATGCATACGTCTCTAGCGAGAAGGATAAAGACTGATGTATACTCTAGTGCAACATAGTGGATTTGTGGTATCTGGAAAGATGGACTTCAAGCATGCTGTTGAGCTTAGATCTCTTTGCGAAACGAGTGTTGAAGCTGTTCGAGAAGCTGGTGGTCTCATTTTTGAGACTTACAGTGCAGCTTCCAGCGCAGAGTTTAATGAAAACTATCCCCCAGACGTTCACGGAATGATTCCGCGAGTTTCGGGATCGTTCTCACAGAGCAAAGTTCAAGGACAAAGAATTTACATTCCAACAAATCTAGGAGATGATTGATACGTGGAAGATAGACGCTACACAAAGAAGAACGTTGGTTACAGGCGTATTGAAGCAGAGGGTCGACATCCTTTAACTGTGCGTACGTATGTCGATAATTTGGGTATGATTAATTTGGAATTGGGGAATAATTTTACTCTTAAGATGTGTGTAAGTGAGACACAAAAACTTCATGACATTATTAGTGATTCACTCCAAATCATGAAGGATGAAGGATGGCCCTCAAAGGGCGGTTCCGTTGAGATCTATGAAGATAAGATTAGGCAAATTCATAACGCACGTAAATCTGCAGTCTCAGTTCCGGCTGGGAGTTCAAAAGGAAAGACAATAATTAGAGAAGAAGGCGACGCTGGAGAAGAATATGTGGATCCGTTTGGATTATGCCCTAACGATCCGGTAAAATGGTAAAGAATAAAATGCTATGTTTCTGGTCGGAGAAACGTTTATAAGTAAAATGAGGTGAACGGCAGACCGACTATCTGCCAAGTAACCTATCTGGGTTGTTAGCTCAGTCGGTAGAGCAGCGGACTTTTAATCCGAAGGTCCAGGGTTCGATCCCCTGACGACCCACCACTAATATCAAGGAAGAAAAATATGTCGTGTGTATTACAAGGCCCAACAGCTCGCTCTTAATAATGGGCGTGAATATCATCTTGCAGCAATTCTTAGACGAAACGGTTGTGTTGTGAAGATAGGTGAGAACACAAGCAAGACACATCCTCGTTTCAAACGACAGTATCCTGATGGGAGCTGGGCGTCTCACATGCATGCTGAGATGAATGTTTTGAGATTTGCGCAGCCGGGAGATGAGGTGGAGGTTATGAGATTTAAGAAGTGTGATCACATGTGGACCATGGCGAAGCCATGCTCTCTATGTGTGGATCATCTCATAGCGTGCGGAATCAAGAAGATAAGATATACAAACTGGGACGGGAAGTGGGAAACTCTCAGCCTCTAGATAAGGCATGGTGGATGTACGTTGTGAGGTGCTCTGATGGGACACTATACACTGGAATTACGACCGACGTTGATCGAAGGATTAGAGAGCATAACACAAGTTTGCGAGGTGCGAAGTATACTAGATCAAGGAGGCCTGTCGAGCTAGTCTATGTTAATAAACATATCGATAGGTCTACTGTATCTATCGCTGAAAGCGCCTTCAAGAAGATGTCTCGTATTGAGAAACTTGCAATAATTTACGAAAGTAAACATTGTGATAATATAGAAGATTGACATGCAAGATATTATTTATTCTAAAATGATAAGTTCAAAGGTGGAATATTAGTGGCTAAGTGCAGAGTCCAATATGCTGCTGACATCACGTCACTCGAGCCTATTATTTCATTCCAAAAAGATCCCATCACGGGAAACTATAGAAAAGTCACACAAAACGTTATTAGAGACCACAAGACAAACTCGGTAACGACAGAGAAATTAGTTGAGTCTGAAGAGATGTATGAGCTATCTACATCTGGTGACTATGATTATAATGTGGAATATCAGGATATTGATGATTCTTATAAGTTTCTCTACTTTAAGAGAATTACAGAGGATTGACCAATGAATGTGGGTGATCTTGTTAGAATAAACGAGAGAGTATGTAACCACTACAGTGAAATTGGAAGAGAAGATCTCTTTGAGAAAGCAAAGAGAATGATTTTTACAATTGTTGACTTTGAGTTCGACTCTGAGGGTGCAAAAATTATAATTGTATCTAGCAGTGATGGTCTCTCGAAATTTCGAAATTACGAGCTTGAAAGATTGGAAGATGAAGATCCTGATGCCATCTGGAGATTGTGGGGTGATCAGTGAGTTCGATTATGCCAGGAGATATAATATGGCAATCTAGACTGCCCGGAGGTGTGTGTCTTTTCATAGAAGAGGTTACAATTGAAAACACTGTTCACGATCCTGCAACCTGGACGAAGACAGACGAGCCAGTATATAGGATTCTGCATCCTGCAGAGGGTTTGATAGAAGATCCCTCTTATTGCTATATGACACTGGAAGAGGAAGAAATATATTATAGACGACGACTGGTATACGAGCTAAAAAAAGCCGGCCGTCTCGTTCCTGACTGGCTCCAGCAGGAGGTTGATGACGATGAAAGTCGGCGATCTCATCAGTAGAAAACAAAGAATGAAAACGCTCAATAAGGGAGTTATAATTGGTTTTGATAAGGACGGAGATCCCGTAATTTTATGGTCATCTGGCGTAATAGAAGAGGAATTCGCAAGACAAGTAGAGGTGATATCTTCGAATGAAGCTTGTAAGAGATAAGATACCGCAGATCATCAAAGAGTCTGGAAAGAGATGTAAGTATCACACGGCAGATATGCAAGAGTTCAAGGAACGTGTTCATGACAAGATGTCCGAGGAGCTTGGCGAGTTCATTGAGAACCCATGTGTTGAGGAGGCTGCTGATATATATGAGGTTATGAGGACGCTCTTGTGGATACACGATATAGATTTTAGCGATGCAATTTCGCATGCAGAGAAGAAGCGATATGAACGAGGCGGTTTTTGCAAGGGAGTTGTACTGGAAAGCGTAGATGATTCGTCGAGTGATTAAAAGGGTTTTTCAGATTCTATTTGATAGCAACATTAAACGATGTGACTCTATAAGCTCGCGTGATAAGAGATGCATTAAGGAACTCAATCACTTTATGGGACATGAGGACGCGTGGCGAAAGACGTGGAGATAGGATGAAAGACATAGTACTATTTGACATGGACGGAACTCTCACAGCCGCTAGAAAGAAAATCGAGCGGGATACTACGCGTGCAATTAAAGAACTAACGACACACAGCAAGGTGGGTATTGTAACTGGCAGCGGTCTAAACTACTTAATAGAACAATGCAGCATGTTATGGGAAGAATTTGGCGCATGCAATCCAGAAAATATCATCTTAATGCCGTGTAACGGAACTCAATACTATGAGTGGAAAGATAATGCATGGACGTGCTTAGCATCAGAAAATATGCGTGATTATGTCGGAGCTATAAATTATGATCATATGATTCGTGTGATATTGAATTTACAGAGTGCTCATGTTAATGAATTTCCTGGAGCTTATCCTCTCACAGGAAATTTTCTTTCCTATCGAAAATCAATGATAAACTGGAGTCCCGTGGGACGTGATGCTAATGATTCTCAAAGGAATGAATTCTTAAAATTTGATCATGGTGGAATCCAACGAACCAAATTGATCGAGGCACTCACGACTAAACTGCAGGACACAGATTTCCCACCTATAGAAATGAGGTTGGGAGGTGAAACGTCAATCGACATTTATCCGGTCGGATGGGATAAATCATTTGCGCTTGACTATTTTACCGATATGACATGCTGGTTCGTGGGAGATAGATGTAATGGGCTCGGTAATGACAAAGAAATATACGATCAGCTTGTAGTTAACGGGAGAGCATACCAGACAACAGGGCCCAGCGAGACAATCAAGATAGTTCAGGAAATTATCATTCCTGCAATAATGAGAATGAAATGAAGGTAGGAGATCTGGTTCAAAGAAAGGTGATGAAGGGTAGTGTGGGCATGACAATTCAAGGCTTCGGCCCTGGAGATATCGGAATGATAGTTAATTTCCCTGACCATGTTGGCGACGTTGTAGATATCGTTGCCAAGGGAATAAAGATAAGATATTGGATTGAGGGTCTATATGTCATAACTCATCTTCCCGAATAGTTATTATTGATGACTAAACAATTTCGTAACATAGATCTTAGAGAGATGGTTAGAGATTTTCTTAGTGAGTCAGATTTATCATATAGGTCACTCAATGCCACCGACCAACATGCCATCAGGGTTGCACATATCAAGCATTTTCTTTCTGAGATGAAGAACAGAGGCCACGCCGAAGATGAGATACTTAACGCGCTGGTGGATGTTGTCCAGATGCTTAGCTCTGGCATGTCAGTAGAAGATATATCGTTTTAAAGTTGCATGCAAATTGCTGCTCTTGTTGTGTATAATAAGGGTAACAAAAGGCATTTATGAAAACGGGAGATCTTGTAAAGTTTAATCATCAAAACCACTTTAGATCCAACATGACAGGACTTATACTCCGCTACGGAAAGAGGTGTGGAAATACTTTTGAGACACTATCTGTGCTATGGGCAACAGGTGAGATTGTAGAAGAGTGGCCCACATATCTGTTGCAGATATGAAAGTAGGAGACGTGGTGAAATTGATCACGCAGTACACGTGGCCCACGGGTATAATCATCGAACAGATAACTACTCAGGCTGATGGCGGTTGGTTCTGGGTGCTACAATCGGATGAGCACGTAGGGATGTGGCCAGAATCACAGATGAAGATGATAGATGAAAGCAGGTGATCTCGTAAAGGTGGTTCAGGGAGGAAAACTTATTCCTCCGTGGATTGGAAAGACAGGGATTATCATTGAGAAGTCTGTTTGGGCGGCGAGGACTGGAAAAGCTGACACCTTCACAGTCATGGTCGGTAGAGAGCGACTGGATATGGATGTTAGCTATCTGGAGAAAATTGATGAAGATCGGTGAGCTGTATGAGGTAAGACACAAGTGGTTGCTACCTCACGACAATTATGAGTTCTGGTCTAATTGTGGACCTGTTCTTTATGTGGGAGAAGCTATCATCAATAGAGATGACGGAAAAGAAATAGTGAACCACGTGGTCCTCGTCAACGGGAAACGTCGATTACTTGATAGCACGTTTCTTAGGCTGCTAGCATGCGTAGACGGAGAGGAATCTCCAGCAGGACCATACTAATGAAAGCCGGTGATGTTGTTAGAGTTCGGTTGCCACACGATGATACGGGTGGCATTTTATGTATCTTGATTAATCGTAATGAGCCACGTTCAGTGGGCGAAGAGAGGCCCGACTTGACACCTGCAGATCACTGGTGGACCGTTATATACGATGGTGAGCTAAGAAATATTCACCAGGATTTTATTCGAGAGGTGCATAGTGACACTTCGTAATCCACATATTAGTGCTGGCGATCTTGTTAAGATGAAGCTGCGCCTCTTTTGGGTCGCAAAGACTGATAGACATATGACATACACTGAACAGCCGTGTCTGGTTCTTGAGACATACGCTAATGCTGTCAAGGTGTTGTACTCAGATGGACTGGTGAAGTGTGACCTGGCTGAGCACTTTGAGGTGATCAATGAAAGTCGGTGATCTGGTAAAGCACAAGTACGGTACACTTCACGGTGAAGGGCTTATCCTTGAAGTGCTTCACATCGGTGCTGGAAATGTCGGCGACACAAAGAGGTGTCGGGTTATGTGGAATTGCCACGGTCACATTACGTTCCACAGCATGACAATGCAATACTTTGAGGTGATAAGTGAAGGCGGGTGATCTGGTAAGATTTTCTCAGGAACATTGGGAAAAACCCGGAGTCGACTATACAAAAGATTGGATAGGCATCATCGTGGAAAAAGTTGTGAATTCTGTTGGAGTTATTGAAGAGGTACATATTCTCTGGAAGCACGGCAAGGTTAGTGACTATCCATCGTCGTGGTGGAATAGGCTCACCTATTTTCCGTTCGAGGTGATCAGTGAAGATCGGTGATTTGGTGAGAAGTCTAGCCTCCCTTACAGACGAATGTCAGACTGGCATTATCACTAGCTTCAGAATCGCCGATGTACTGGGTGAACAAGGTGCCATGATTCTCTGGGATCACGGAGAGATATGCTACTCTCCCATTGAAGAGCTAGAGGTGATCAGTGAAAGTCGGTGATATGGTTCAGTGGATTTCACATTCAACGTGGTCAAACGAAGGGCTTGGTGTGATCATTGATTCCCGCGCAAACGAATTTAGGGTTGCGTGGCTGGATGATATTGAAGATCACGGCTGGGACGGTATATTCAGAATGAATGAGTGGTGGTATGGACCTGAGGATCTTGAAGAAAACATAGAGCTTGCGGTGGAGGCTGCTGATGAAGATCGGTGACATCATTCGAAAGAAGGAAAATAGTGAATTAGGAATTTTATTTAGAATTCAGCGCAGCCATGAGGTAGATCCCATGGTTTGTAGATTTAAAATATTTTGGTCACAGTTTGGATTCAACTGGGAGTGTCTAGATGACATAGAGGTGATAAGTGAAGATTGGTGATACAGAAATTCTAAAGTATGAATTTACTGTTAGAAGAATAAAACTGGGTAGAATCAACTCAGGTGCAGTTTTTCTCTATGGAAAGCGGCTTTGGATTGTGTTGAATCCTATACCTGGATCTAAAAAGTTTGTTAGGACTCTTGAGGGTCCTGTTCATAAAACACGAATAATGAAGTCTGGAACTAGTGTTTATTATCTAGAAAGCGGAAAATCAAAAGGAATGATCTTAAATGAAGATCGGTGACATCGTACGAATCAAAGGCAACTTTCAGGTGCAGCATGCATCAGAAGAAGTGTGGCCAGAGGTTTACGGTCAGATCGGTGTGATCGTTGCAATGGCTAAGCGACTCTACATTCCCGCAGCCAAAGTCATGGTCTTGGGTGAGGTTGCTGAGTTTGATCTGGACGAGATGGAGATCATCAATGCAAGTCGGTGATCTGGTTATCAGAAAGAAGGGAAAGGACATGTCGTCTATGATCATGCGTCAAAAGCTTGGTCTGGGCATTGTGCTTTCACTCCAGCCTGGGGGCAGGAATCCTGTTCATCCGTGCGCGACAGTATATTACCCCACAGTCGGCAAGACGTGGGACATCGCAGTTAGTCTGGTAGAGGTGGTCAGTGAATGTCGGTGATTTAGTACAGATCTCAGTAGAGTCAATAATGTCTGGAAAGACACAAGATACTGTGGAAGGATGTGGTATCATCATTAAGCAACACGGTCCTTATCTCAGGTTGATTTTGTGGGATGATGGATTGATAGAGGAGCAACATGTGAGTGATCTGGTGGTGGTTTGTGAAAGTCGGTGAATATGATGCAAACGGAAATGGAAACTCCGTTTTGTTTAGACCGGACGACGGAGATACGGACATTCGTATTATCCCGACACCGGATGGTGATCCACTAAAGGAAATGTTCTTCCACTATAATGTGGGTGAGCACCGTGGGGGCATTTTATGTCCGAA
>Ga0080013_1002103_pt1 | contig 24384 bp, 37 predicted proteins | sample ETNvirenome_6_85_FD_69236 | JGI IMG/M metagenome (GOLD analysis project Ga0080013, IMG submission 69236) | Marine viral communities from the Pacific Ocean - ETNP_6_85 (SPADES assembly) (version 2) | ecosystem: Environmental > Aquatic > Marine > Oceanic | place: Pacific Ocean | collected 2013-06-19
TGTGAGGCTGGGGTGACGATCCGGTTCGGAGGCCACCGGTCGCTGTGTGCGGGTGTGGCCGTGGACTTGCACGAGCCGGTGACCCGAGCGCGCGGCGGCAGCATCGTGGACCCGGCGAACACGGTCGCTGTCTGCCGGTCTTGCCACGACTGGATTCACGCTCATCCTGCTGCGGCTGCGAGTATCGGGCTGTTGCGGTCTAAGAGGGGGTAGGCTAGGGGCGGTGATTGAGAACACTCGGATTCCGGCGTCGTGGAGGCTTGAAGATACGGCGCGCCCTTGGACGACGAACGCCGAGCGACGCTGGCACTACTACACACGAGCGCAGCGGGTGAAGGAAACACGAGAGACGTTCGGGTGGCTGGCGCGCGAACAGCGAGTGCCGAAGATGGAGGCTGTTCGAATCGCCGCCGTTCCGCTGGCGGTCAACCGACGCGGGATACAGGATGTCGCCGCGTGCTACCCGGCTGTCAAGGCCGCTATCGACGGCCTAGTCGACGCCGGTGTAGTAGCCGACGACGACCCGGAGCATGTGAAGGCGATCTGCTTCTACCCGACGCAAGTCATAGGGCGTGACGGCTTGCGGGTCGTCATCACAGAAGCGACGGCGAGCGACTAGCCGTGGCAGCGGAACACTTGTCGAAGGCAGACCGAGAGAGAGGGTTAGCAGAGGTGAGAAAACTCAAGGACCGGCTCAAGAGGCGCGACTTCTCGGACGTGCCACCCTTACCGCCGGATGAGCAAGTACAGCAACTAGCACAGCGGCACGACGAACGTCGCCGTCGCAGAGATACCGATGATTGAGAGGACAACAGATGGCATACGACAACACGGTGACGATTGTGGGCAACCTCACTCGTGACCCTGAACTGAAGTTCACGTCCAACGGCGTCGCGGTGACGGCGTTTGGTGTGGCATGGAACCGGAAGGATCGAAACGACAACAACGTCGTCTCCTTCTTCGACGTGACCTGCTGGCGCGACCTCGCCGAGCATGTAGCGGAGTCGTTGGAGAAGGGCCAGCGAGTGATCGTCTATGGCCGTGTTGAGCAGGAGTCGTGGGAGAACAAGGAAGGGGAGAAGCGGTCGAAGGTGAAGATCGTCGCCGACGATGTAGCCCCGAGCCTGCGGTGGGCAACAGCGAGCGTGGAGCGTGTGAAGCAGGGCGGCGGGTTCCCGAAGCCGGATGGCAAATCAGCGATGGAACGCACCGACTTTCCGGCCGGTGAGGAACCGTTCTAGCGGTGCGAACGTCACCGATCACACAAGTCGATGTCGAGGAGTTGCTCTTTCGCCTCGGCGAGCAGTTAGACGCCACCACTGAGGAGTACGAGAAGATTTCCGAGGAGCGAGCAGTTGCAGAGTCCGACTTCAAAGAGAGGTTCTGGCGGGCGATGGTGACGACAGTTGACCACCCGCGGTACAAGACGGCGTCGGTGAAAGAGGCGTGGGCGTCGTTCACAGCGAAGGAGGAGAGCCGCCGGTTCAAGTTATTGGAGGCTCGGGAGAAGGCGACGCAACAGAAACTCATAACACTCCGAGCACGAATGGATTCATTACGAACAATCGCAGCCAACGTGAGAGCGATGGGAGGGTAAGTGAACGAAACGACTGAAGAACTGGTCAAGGCGGCTCAGGGCCACACTGAGGAAATGAGGCTCCTGCTGACCGAAGTAGCCATGCGCGGCAACACTCGACGAGAGATCTGGGCCGAGTTGAACCGGCGAGGCCTTTCACAGAAGAAGATCGCCGTCGCCTGCGGCGTGGTGAGCCAGACGGTATACACAGAACTCCGGCGACGCCGAGAGCGACTAGACGAAGAAGGAGCAGCGAAGTGACCGAAGTATCCGAAAGCCAGTACGAGTTGGTCGGCGTCGACACAATCAAGCCGCACCCTGCCAACGCTCGGCAAGGCAACCTTGAGTCGATTCGAGAGTCGATCCGAGTCAACGGTTTCTACGGAGCCTGTGTAGTCCAACGATCCACTGGCTACATACTCGCTGGCAACCATCGGTACATGGCAGCGGTAGCGGAGGGCATCTCGTCGGTGCCGGTGCTGTGGGTTGACAAGGACGACGACGAAGCCCGACGCATCCTGCTGGTCGACAATCGCACGAACGATCTCGCCGTGTACGACGAGCAGGGCTTGATCGACCTGCTACAGGCAATCAGCGAGGAGACTGACACGCTGGTCGGGACCGGGTACACCGACGACGACTTGATCGACTTGATCGCCATACTCAACACGAGCCTCGAAGATGCGAAGGAGTCTCTCGCTAACAGCCCGATCCCCGGTGCTGGTGTATTGGAGCACAACGTCGATGCTTTCTTCTGCATCGCTACCCCGTTCCTTGGCAAACTGGCCCAGTTGGCGACTGCTCTGCGACCGGGAGTCATCTCGTCGGCAGCCACCGACAACTACATCGCCAAGGCTGAGGCGCTGAGCCTCGACGTGGGATTCATCGACAACGAGTTCAAGGAGTACAACCACGCCCAGCACCTGAAGGCTGTGTCGATTCTGACGCCGGACTACTGCACAGTACGCGATGCGATGACGAAGACTCAATGCGAGGAGGCTGGCATCGACTTCTACCCGCTGCCGCAGATTCTCGAATGGGCCGCCGAACTCAACGAGCACGCCGGACGAGTGATGGTCATTCCGAAGTACGACTGCTTCGACGACATCCCGGAGGAGTTCATGCTCGGCTACTCGATCCCCACCTCGTATGGGGGCACGCCCTTGCCAGCCGAAGCCTTCAAGGGACGGAACACTCACCTGCTCGGCGGGCGGTGGGATCGCCAACTGCGGGCGCTTGGCGTCCTGCGAGAAGATTGCGTCTCAATGGACAACAATCACATGATGCTGATTGCCAAGTTCGGGTCGTGCTACGTCCCCGGCGGCGAGCAAGTGATGGCAGCCGAAGCCCTCCCCGGTTTCGTCGGCGTGTACGGCTACCTGCTTCCGCTGATGCTCTCAATGGCGGCGATTGTCACCGACCTTCATCGAATCGGGTGCTCGGTGAACGGACGCACCATGCAAGGGCTACTACAACGGCTCGAAGCCGGAGAAGTTGCCATCGAGTTCGACGCCTTAGACGACGCCTTGCCGGAAGGCGACGTTATCGACCGGGGCGACTCGGATGGTCCGGTGACGAACCCCAACACAGCAGGCGATCAGACCGACAAGGAGGAATGATGGGAGATGACATGCTCGGACGGGAAGTCGGACAGGAGGAGTACGGGACGCTCGTCACGTTCCCAATAGCGGCACCAGTGTCGGTCCAGTTCTTCTCGAAGGAACTCCAAGCCCTGTGCCCTGCTGTGCCGGGCGTGCAGCCCGACATTTATGAGTTGGCGATCTCGTATACGGCAGTCACTCACGCCATCGAGTCGAAGTCGCTGAAGTTGTGGCTCACGACGTACAGGGACCAACGAATCTTCGCTGAGCATCTCGTGATCGAACTGCACGACCATGTCGCAGCACTCGAACCGATGGTGGCCGACGTCAGCGTTCGCCTTGAACAGAACATTCGGGGCGGCATCGTCACCGTTGTCAGGCATCCCAGTTTCATGCACCTCCGAAAGGACCAGTAATGGCACTACACCACCGCACCGCAGTCGTCATGTCGGGAGGAATGGACTCGTCTACGCTCCTGTGGCAACTACTCGACGAAGGCGACGAGTGCCTAACGGTCACCGTCGACTACGGGCAGAGGCATCGCAAGGAGATCGAGGCTGCACAACAGATGGCGGCCATATGTGACGTCCCGCATCGGCTAGTCAATGTGGCAGCCCTGTCGCAGCACCTCACCGGGTCGGCTTTGACCGACGACGTGGACGTTCCCCACGGGCACTACGCCGAGGAGAGTATGAGGGCGACCGTCGTGCCGAACCGGAACATGATCCTGTTGGCAGTAGCCGGGGGTGTCGCTGTAGCGAACGGCTGCGACCGGATCGCCACCGCCGTTCACGCTGGCGACCACTTCGTCTATCCGGACTGCCGACCACAGTTCATCGAATCGTGTTCGGCGACGTTGGCGATAGCGACGGAATCGTTCGGGGACGTCACTATCCACGCGCCCTTTGTCAACATCACCAAGGCTGAGATCGCGGCACGCGGCGAAGTGCTCGGCGTCCCGTGGGCCAAGACGTGGACCTGTTACGAGGGCGGCGACATTCATTGTGGGCGGTGCGCGACCTGTGTAGAGAGGTTGGAAGCGTTCGACCTTGCTGGCGTAACTGAACCAACGGAGTACGCCGATTCGTATTCGTGGCGACAAGTAGTGGCGTCCCCACCTGAGTCGGTGAACGGTTGATGCCGTACACCATCCGAAAGAAGTTCGTGTTTGAGGCTGCTCACCAACTGGTCGACCACGACGGCAAGTGCGCCCGCCTGCACGGTCACAGTTGGGTGGCGTGGGTGGAGGTCGAAGGGACGGAGGTTCACTTGGACGGCCCGAAACGAAACATGCTGGTCGACTTCGCTGACGTGAAGAATGCTGTGAAGCCTCTGGTGGACGAGTATCTGGACCACCACCATCTCAACAACACGCTGGAATGTGACATGCCGACGTCGGAATACGTCGCCAAGTGGTTGTTTGACAGAGTGGCGAACCTGATGCCGGGGCTGGCTGCCGTCGAGATCGAGGAAACCTGTACGTCGATGTGTAGGTACCGGCCATGAGCAGGGCTGACCTTCTCGCCGTATCTGAAATCTTCGGCCCCACCATCCAAGGTGAAGGTCCGTCGGCAGGGTCGCTCGCCATGTTCATCCGGCTTGCTCGTTGTAACTTCGACTGCTCGTGGTGCGACACTCCTTACACGTGGGATTGGAAGGGCAAGAATGGTGTCGCCTACGACCCGAAGGAGGAGGTCACTCACTGGTCGGTCCCTGACATCATCGCTCGGTTACGGGAACTCGCCCCCGACAAACCGTGGCGGCTGGTCATCACAGGCGGCGAACCGCTGCTCCAATCTCGTCTGCTCACCGGCCTGCTGGCCGATGTGGTCCCGATGTTTCAACTTGGCGGGGCTGTTGAGATCGAAACCAACGGCACTCAGCCACCGCTGGGACGGGTGACGACTGAGGGCTTGTACGAAGTCAACAACATGGTGACAGAGATGATTCACTACAACATCTCCCCGAAACTCTCGTCGAGCGGAGTGTCTCTCGTCCCAACCATCGACGAGTGGGCGACCCGTCTACGGGCGTTCGCCTTCGAGCGGGACACAGCCTGCGCGGTACTCAAGTTTGTGATCTCCGACTCGCGGGACGCTCTGGAAGCCGCCGCTATGGCTACAGCCGCCGACTTCCCACCTGACTTAGTCTGGTTCATGCCCGAGGGTGCGACACGGGAGCGGCTGGAACAGACGGCACCACTCGTGATCAAGGAGGCACTGAAGTACGGGGTGAACTATTCCGACCGCCTGCATGTGCGCCTGTGGTCCGACGAACGGGGTCGGTAAGTGGACGAACTATCACCATATGTGAACGTCACAGCAGCCATGACACAGGCAGTCAAGGTGTTGTTGAAGATGGTCGGCGAAGACCCCGACAGAGAAGGGCTGCGCGACACACCGGAGCGCGTGTGCAAGGCGTGGCTCGAAATGACCGACGGTTACGCCATCACCGACGAGCAGTCACTAGCGACCGTGTTCGATGAGCACACCGACCAGATGGTGGTGCTCACCGGAATCGCGTTCCACTCCAACTGCGAACACCACCTGTTGCCGTTCACCGGATCAGCGACCGTCGGCTACGTTCCGAACCGCCGCGTGGTGGGTGTGTCGAAACTGGCTCGCGTCGTCTACCAATACTCCCGACGCCTACAGATTCAGGAGAGGATGACGGAGCAGATCGCCGACGCCATCCACCGGGTGCTCGCCCCGAAGGGCGTGGGGGTCGTCGTGCGAGCACACCACGGGTGCATGTCGTGTCGTGGGGTGCAACAGCCCGCAACTCTTATGACCACTTCAGCCATGCGAGGTTGCATGTATGACGAAGCGGATACCCGAGCGGAGTTTCTCGCCCTAGCCAACGGCAGCGGCTAGCCAGCGGCGACACTATTTCTGACATGCGGTTTTGCGAGCGATCGGCTGTGCTCACCTAGGCAGGAACATAATGTGCCTACCCCCCGCTTGCATATGGAGGGCTTAGGCCTTATACTTACGGGCGATGGGTACCGCTAACCAAGGAGCACAGCACATGAAGGTTCAGTTCATCGTCACAGTTGACGTCGACAAGGACGTCTGGGAAGGTCGGGTCGTAACCGACGACGACAACCCCGAGGGCTTCTCATGCCCGAGCAACTACCCCGCCCCGTACAACGCCAAGCGCCTGCGGGACGATGTCAAGTGTTACCTCGCCGCATCGCTGGAGGGGCAGACGGCCTGCTACGCCGGGGCCTACACCATTGTCGCCACCAACGCCGAAGGGTGGAACGTCTGATGATCGGGAACGTAACCACAGAAGGCCGGGTCCTGCTCGACGCTCCGAAGTGGGACGACTACAGGTTCCACCCTGACAGGGAAGATGGCTTCGGCGAAGGCCGAAACCGGGAGTTCCTGTTCCGTGAGGCGACTCGCCAGTTCGAACTTCGCCGCTACCGGGTCAAGGCAGCCGTCGGCCAGTCCTGCTCGAAGTGCGGAGCGGTGGCAACAACCCGCCGCTTCGTCGGCTCAGGGCAGAAGTCAGAGGACACGGACCACCGGTGGCTGGCAGACAAGGCCACGGAGTACGGGTTCTCGATGCTGTGCGACTTCACGAACGCCCTTCTCAACAGCCACGCCGACTACTGCTCGGCTCACGCCAAGGAGATGAAGACGCTCACAGACGACGAGTTCGTGACTCACTACACGCTGGCTCGGACGGTTTGTGAAACCAGCCACCTCGCTTGGAAGGCTTCAGCCCGTGTCGAGCACTTCGCCAACCACGGCGGCGGCGGCGCAGAGTTCTTCGGCGGCGGCGACGGCTCGTTCAGCCCAGCACAAGAGGCTGCCGCCGAACGCCACCTCGACGAGATGATGAGCAAGGCAGACGCCAAGGCAGAAGCCGCTCACGAGAGGGCCGCCGGGATCGACACCGAGGCTCAGGAGGCGAAGATAGCCGCCAAGTACGACTTCGAGGATGGCGGGTTGCCCTACCACCTCGGAGGAGGACCCGACAACGAGATAGTGAGGTGGTAATGATGAACGCCGTCGATAGTTGGTTCACCGTTGACCGGGAGGGGTTCGGTCAACTGATGGCGTCCCGCCCTCGGGTGGCGATGCTGCACGACCTACTCCAGAATGTGTTTGACGAGGATGCGACCACGGCCACTGTCACGCTCGAACCAATCGAGGGTCGGCGAGGCCGGGCGAGGCTCACCGTCGAGGATGATTGCCCCGACGGGTTCACGGACCTCAGGGATGCCTACACCCTCTACAAGGCGTCGAAGAAGAAAGGCGATCCGCTGAAGCGGGGACGGTTCAACGAGGGAGAGAAGTTCGTCCTCTCGTTATGCGAGGAGGCGACGATCGCCACGACGACGGGGACGGTCGTATTCCACCCCGACGGCACTCGCACTATTACGAAGGCGAAGCGAGCCACCGGGTCAGTGTTCGACGCCGTTGCTCGCCTCACCCGACCGGAAGTGGAGGAGGTGCTGACGGAGATCAAGAGGCTGCTCGTCCCGGCAGGCTTCACGGTCACGATCAACGGCGAGGCGCTCCCGCAGCGGACCCCGATCCGCACTATCAGGCAGGTGGCGCTCAACACGGTCCGGGTCAACGACGAAGGGGCGCTGGTGTCATCCACTCGTCAGACGAGCGTCGAGATCGTCGGTCGGGAGGCCGGGGAGAAGCCGCACATTTACGAAATGGGCATCCCGGTCGTCGAAGTCGACGTCCCGTGGCACTTGAACATCGGACAGAAGGTGCCGCTGAACCGGGACCGGGACAACGTCACCCCCGCTTACCGCCGGGCGCTGCTCGCTGCCGTACTCGACCAGACAGTGGACATGCTCACCAACGATCAGGCCACAGACGGCTGGGTCACGGACGCGCTGCCCGCCGCTGAGGAGGCGACGGTAGTCGAGGCCACCACCAAGCGGTTTGGGAAGGGGTGGGTGATTGGCACACCCAACGATCGGGAGGCAGACAAGAACGCCGTCGATCACGGCAAGGCGGTCGTAGGCGGCGGCGCTCTCCCGAAGGAAGCGTGGGAGGCGGTGCGCCGGGCAGGAGCAGCACAGGCGTCCGCTGTCGAGTACACGATGAAGCCCGCCATCGGAGATCGGCCGCCGAACATGGCAACACCGTCGCCGTTCGTCACGGCGCTCACCCGGTACACGAAGAAGGTGGCGATGTTCCTCCTAGACGAGGACTACTTTGAGATTGACGTCTGGAACGAACGCTCGTCATCCACAGCGGGGCGGTACTGCGGAAGGCGCATCGTCGTCAACATCGCGCACTTGCCCAACCCCAAGGACACGGAGGCGTTCGCCCTCGCCATCGACGACCTGATGATCCACGAATGCGCTCACAAGTTCAGTAGCGACCATTTCAGCCCCGTCTACTACAACGCCTGCACCCGGCTCGGTGCCAAGTTGCGGACGCTGCCCACCCGCTGGCGCTATCAGGTCTGATGAGCGGGTTCCAGCACGCTGTCTCCGGCGCTCGATCCGATATCTGCTATCAGTGGATGTGGTCGGACCACGAAAGCCGCAGACAGCGAGGATCAACCACCAGACAACAAGAGAAAGGTACCAGCCAATGAATGCCGAATACACGAAGTGCGGACCTGCTGACCTGAAGGTTGGCATGACGGTGATTGTCGAGAGCCTGTCCTACCTCGGCGAGCACAGGGTCACGAAAGTGTGGGACTGGGAGGAAGTGGATGGCGAGTTCGTCGGCCATGTCACCTTCGCAGGCTGGAGCCTGTTCTGTAGTGAGGACACCGAGTTCCTGATCAACTCGAAAGCACCGGTGGCGGCATGATGCTGCCCTACAACCACAGGCAGGCACATGACGCTGCGACGGTCGTGATGCGGCCCAAGGCGCTGGAGTTACTCGACGAGTGGTCACACCACTTCGTCTACTTCGCCGTCCGGCGACAGCCCTTGCACGTTCGAGTCGATCGGATCGAAGGCAACTGGGTCTGGTATTGGCCTATCGACGATGTGCAGCGGTACCAGAGCGACTGCTCAGTGGATGGTTTCGACTTGACCAAGGGCGCAGTCGTCCTCGGATTTCCCGAAGCCGACGACCCAGCCGACGTCCTGATCGTCGGACCGAGCAGAGGATGGATTGTATGACTGAGCGAAACCTGATGACCCCAGCCGCCTACGACCGGTGGGTGAAGCAGACTACTTGCCCGCGATGCGGCGACCCGATTCCCAACGCCGCCTACCGAGGCCAGTACAAGGGTGCTGTCAGCCGCACAGACGACATGACTGAAGTGTGCTCAGCGTGCGGTGTGGACGAGGCGCTTGGGCTGATTCGTGACCGCCTCGTTTCACAGGACGATTGGCCCATCGGAGCCGCCGCCGTCATCCGTCGCGTCTCAGAAGCCACCGCCAAGTACAACGCCGACTCTGAGGGGTACCATCGTGCCATAGTAGAATCGGAGGACCGATGACGAAACAATCTGTGAAGATGTCTCGGCTCATGGGAGCCATCGCGAGGTTCCCACCGATCCGTGACTACGCCGGGAAGCGAGAGTTGTTCAATCGAGTCGTGGCGGGTGGCCTGAAGACTCTCAACACTGAGGAGCGGCAACTCGTCGAACAGTCCCGCCGCAACAGGCGAAAGGCGCTACGGCAGGCAGGCGTAACCCACGACCCACTCACTCAGAAGCCTCTCAAACCGTGACCGCCGAACCAGCCACTCTGGTGGCGATCGTGACTATGGAGGCGGACCCAGTGGTGATGGCTGAGATACGAGCCGCCCTCATCTACATTCACGACGTTCCCGAAGCCGACTTGCCCGACAGCGACCCCGGGTTGTTTCAAGAGTGGGTGATGCAGGTAGTCGACAGTGCCGGAGACAACGAACACGAGATCGTGGGGGCGCTATCCGATGGCTGACATTCACACGAGCATCGACCCGGACGCCTTCGCCGACTGGCTCGATATCGGAATCAGGGAAGGCTTCTGTTCAATTGTCACCTGTGCACAGCACGGCAGCCTGTTTACAGAGGACGAAGCCGAACAGTTCGAGGAAGGCGAAGACCCGTGTATCCACGTCGTCAGAATCAACACGGGTAGCGGTTGGACACCCGGCCTAGTCGTCACCGATCCAGTCGAACCCGTCCCGATCGAACCCACAGAGTCGAAGTGTGTCGTCTACAGGAAAGGCAAACCCGGCCCACAGTTCGGAACCCACAAGTGGCAGCCATTCGACGCCTCAGGTAAGTGGGACTGGGATCGCTGCTCGGCTTGCGGCACGCTGCAACGGCACAGGGCTGGCAACACGCAAGACTGAACGCTACGATACAGGGCATGAGATCTGTGGACCCGGCCACGGCAGCCCGCCACCGCCAAGTCATCCAACTCCGGACAGCGGGCTTGACTTTCGACCAGATCGCCGAGCGGGCAGGCTACGCTGGACGCTCCGGAGCGAAGCACGCCTACGACGCTGCTCTCGAACGCTGGGCTATCGAAGGTGTAGAGCAGCAGCGCGTCATCCAATCGGAGCGACTCGACGACCTCTGGCGACGAGTCTTTGGCGACATCGTGCAAGGCGATCTGAACCTTGTCGACACGGCACTCAGGATTGAGAAGCGACGGGCTGAACTGTGGGGCCTCGACGCCCCGAAGCAGCACGAGTTGGCCGGACCGGGAGGCGGGCCACTCATGGTCGATTCGGATGTCAGCACGACGCTCGTTGCACGGCTTGAAGCCCTCCGAGAGAGGCAAGGCGACCTACGGGCTGTCGAGCAGGGCAACGGACAGGGCGAGAACGGGCAAGGCAACGGACAGGTTCTCAACGGCGAGATCAGCGGTGGTGAATAACCGCAGGTCGGACTCCGCTACCAGTGGATGTGGCACACCCTCGGAGCGCCGCAGACAGCGAGTATCGACCCGGGTTTCGACCGTATGACTGTCAGGGAACTCTCACACGCTGAGGAACTGGCCTTACGAGACGATCCTACTGCGCTCGTCGAGGCGCTAACTATCGAGCAGCGGAAGGCGATGCTCTACAACTGGACCGTATGGCAACGCCCGAAACAGGCAACACCAGACGGCGACTGGTTCGTGTGGATGATTCTCGCCGGGCGCGGCTTCGGCAAGACCCGCACCGGCTCAGAGTTCGTCCGCGAACAGGTAGAAGCAGGCCGAGCACACCACGTCGCCCTTGTCGGACCAACAGCAGCAGACGTCAGAGACACGATGGTAGAAGGCGACTCAGGCCTGCTGGCAGTGTTCCCACCCGACAGGCGACCAAGGTACGAACCATCCAAGCGCCGCGTCACGTTCCACACAGGAGCGATAGCGACAACATACTCAGCCGACGAACCCGACCGCCTCCGAGGCCCCAACCACGACCTCGCATGGTGCGACGAACTGGCAGCATGGCGATACCCAGCAGCATGGGACATGCTCATCCTCGGCCTGCGAATAGGCGACAAGCCACGAGCACTCGTCACCACCACCCCACGACCCGTCAAAGTCATACGCCACCTCGTCGACCGAAACGACGTCCACGTCGTAACAGGCAGCACCTACGAAAACCGAGCCAACCTCGCCCCCACCTTCCTAGACGAAGTCCTCCGACAATACGAAGGCACTCGCCTAGGGCGACAGGAACTCCACGCCGAGATACTCGCCGACGTAGACGGCGCACTCTGGGACCGCACATTCATCGAAGATAGCCGCGTCACCCGATGCCCCGACCTCACCAGAATCGTAGTGGGCGTCGACCCGGCAACCACATCGAAGGAATGGAGCGCCGAAACAGGCATCGTCGTCGCAGGCGTAGACGAAACAGGCCACGCCTACATCCTCTCAGACCGCAGCACAAGAGGCACACCACACGAATGGGCCTTAGAAGCCATCACCGCCTACTACACAACAGAAGCCGACCGCATCGTCGCCGAATCAAACCAAGGAGGCGAAATGGTCAGCCACACCCTCCGAACAGTCGACCCGAACGTCCCCATCAGACTGGTACACGCCGCCAGAGGAAAACGCACCCGAGCCGAACCCATCGCCGCACTCTACGAACAAGGCCGCGTACACCACGTCGGCGCCTTCCCACTCCTCGAAGACCAACTCTGCTCATGGGTCCCAGACGAATCACCATCCCCCGACCGCCTCGACGCCCTCGTATGGGCACTCACCGAACTAATGATCGACGGCATGCGACGACCAGCCGCCGTCGTACCCTTCTCAATGGAACAGGAAAACCCTTGGACACCCACCTAACCCCACCCACCCAGAGCCAGCACCTAACTCTGAACGCTAGGCTCTAAACAAACCCGTCAACATGGCCTTCGAGACCTTCTACCTCGGCGTTGCCACCAAGCGCCCTCAATGGCTCGCCAACCTCGACGTTCCCATGTTCATCTCCCGTCGGAGCCTGTGCTCGGTGAAGGCGCTGCCCCAAGCCAAAGTCAGGTGGGCACTCGACTCAGGCGGCTTCACGGAAGTGCACAAGGGCGGCTGGGAGTTGACGGCAGCAGAGTACGTCGCTGAAGTGCGGCGCTACACCGACGAGATCGGCAACATGGACTGGTGTGCGCCACAGGACTGGATGTGCGAGGCGACCGCTCTACAGGCGACAGGGCTGACCGTGGCTGAGCATCAGAGCAGGACAACGGCCAACTTCCTCGAACTCAGGCAGGCGCTCGGGACGCTCGTCATTCCCGTGCTGCAAGGCTGGGACCGGGACGACTACCCTCGGCACGTCGAGGCCTACGAAGCAGCGGGGGTGGCCCTCGCTGACGAGGAGCGGATCGGAGTTGGGTCGATCTGCCGCCGTCACGCCGACTCGGACATAGGGGCCGTGCTCGGCGCACTACAGCCTCTCCGGCTCCACGCCTTCGGGGTGAAGGGGTCGGCTCTCGCCAAGTACCACGACTGGCTGACGAGTGCCGATTCACTGGCATGGTCTGCCACTGCTCGGTGGGGCAAGATCAGGCTGGCTGAGTGCACACACCGCGGCTACGACTGCCACAAGTGTCCCCGGTGGGCCTTGCGGTGGCGAGAGAGAACCCTGCGATGCCTTGACCAAGAGCGGCTGTTCGCAGCCTGAGCGTATCCGCAGCGGGGGGATAGACGAGAAGGCTCTCAGACGGACGATCTGTGCGGGTGTCGCTGTGGAACCAGCGTTCGTGCATAAGTGGATGTGGCGAGCCGTTGATAGCGAGAGAAGCGTAGAGACAGCGTCTCAGATGTTGGCCGCGAGGCCACAAGGCCCGACATCTATCCAAGAACCATCCAAGGCGTCAGAATCGTTGAGAACTCGCGGGATAGTGCCCTATCCAAGAGTCATCCAAGAGTCATCCAAATGGCTGTACCGCGAGTTCTCGCGGTCCCACCAACCGTTGATTTCTTGGATGGCGTTCAAGGCCGCGAGTTCACAAGGCCTACGCTCGCCGTTGAGTTCTTGGATGGGACTCGGGCCGCGAGTTCACAAGGCTGCTGAAGGCGTTGATCTCTTGGGCCGCTCAGGGCCGCGAGATCACAAGGCTCAGCCTGACCGTGAAATCAACTGATCTCTTGGGCCGCGCTAGTCCCGCGAAGGCACAAGGCCAGAGGTCTATCCAAGAGGCCACTACGAAGGCAAAACCGCGAGATCACAAGGGGTACCCAGCCACCCATGAAGTGCCCAAGGGGCAAAACCGCGAGTTCTCGCGGCCTGCTGCTCAGGGACGGCTGGGTTGACTCTTAGATGGATGTCTGTCCCGCACTATCACAAGGCTTAGCCCTCCCATTGATCTCTTGGATAGAAGTCGGGCCGCGAAGGCACAAGGCACCGCTCAGACGCTGAGTTCTTGGACCGAGCAGTCCCGCGAGTTCTCGCGACCCGCCATCCACGCTGACATCATTGGGAACAAGAAACCGCACTATCACAAGGCAAGAGCCGCATCCAAGAGATCAACGGCTGAGCGGTCCCGCGAGTTCTCGCGGCTCAAGAGATCTATCCAAGAGACGGCGCAATGATGGGCCACTAGTGAGAGTCACTCCCGCGAGTTCACAAGGGGCAGGAGTGCCGCAGAGGTCTATCCAAGAGGCAACTTACGGGCGGGTCTGGCTAGTTATCACAAGGCAGATGACGTGTGTCAGCGTTCTACCCACGCGAACCTTGCTGGTTTTCGCTGGATAGGCCTCGGGACACGAGATGAGCGGCACAGCGCTGGTGCACTTTCCCCAAGTGTCACAAGGCAGGCAGCGCCTATCAGTGGTCCATCTACGTCAACATTGCTGGTTTCTGCTGGGTGCTGCACGGTCGAGCAGATCAGCGGAGAATCAGCGGCTGCTCGATCCCGGAGTGTGCCCAGTCGATGATCTGACCGACCCGGTGTGTGACGCCGAAGTAATCGCACCACTCAGCCAGCCTTCTCAACTTGCGAACGGCGTCGCTGTAGTGCTCAGGAGTGACGGGTAGAATCTCGCACTTCGCTCCCCGCTCACCGTCGATTCGTTTCATATTCCAACCGCGCCCGAACAGCCGTGTCGCCAACAGTGTGGGGCTGGCGTCGTCGCTGAAGTGAGTGAAGCGGAGCAACTCGAAGTCACAGGAGAAAGGCTGATCGGGATGAAGGCCGCACCGTCCGTCATCCGTGCTCAGATATCGGCAGTAGTAGCCCTCGTGGTCAGCCTGCAGGTCTGAGTAGATCGGCACCTGTCGGCCATCGAACTCGAACTGCCGCAAGGCCAATCGAGCGTCATCAGGCCGGTACTCGAATGGCAGGTAGTCGTTACTGTACCGTTTGCAACAGCCCCCACATCCGGCAGGGCAGGTGTAGCCGTGGAAGATGGCTGGCGACACTCGCAACGGCTTCGGATTGTAGGTGAGGCCCCGGTAGGTGAACGGCTCAGTGCACACGGCGCTGAAGTAGGTGGTGACGATCTTCTCCACAGAGTCTTTCGTCTGCGGACCGTTTCGTTTCCCACGATCAGACAGGGCGACTGTCACCGGGATGGTCGACTCTCGCGTCCGCAACCAGTTGGCTGACCCCGTTGGACTCACCAGCACATCTTACATCCCATGCCGTGCTCGACGGTGCTAACCTGCTGCCGTGACCGATAACGGAAGCGACGTGTACCTCGACGCCCTTACGAGGGCGGCACCCCAGTCCACCGACTACGGCGAGGTCGGCTCCACAGGCCTCGTCCAATGGGGTGGCGAGATTCAGCAGGACTTCCTGAGGCAACTGCAAGGCAAGAAGGGGTTCGCCAACTACCGGGAGATGGCTGACAACCACCCAGTAGTGGGAGCCATCGTCCACGCCATAGACATGCTCATCCGGGGCGTCGACTTCACAGTGGACCCAGCCGATGTGGATGAGCAGCAGTCGGTCGACGACGCCGAGTTCGTGGCCGGGTGTATGACTGACATGACAACGTCGTGGCCTGACACTCTCTCAGCGATCATGTCGATGCTGGTGTACGGCTTCTCCTACCACGAGATCGTCTACAAGCGGCGGCTGGGGCCAGACAAGACAGACTCGTCTGAGCGGTCGAACTTCAGCGACGGGAAGATCGGCTGGCGCAAGTTGCCGATCCGTGACCAGACAACCATCACACGATGGAAGTTGGACGACAAGGGCGGCATCGAAGGCGCCTACCAGATGGACACAATGGCTGCTGTGGGCGAAGTGTTCCTGCCGATTGAGAAGTGCCTCCTGTTTCGCACGACAGCGAAGCGGAACAACCCGCAAGGCAGGTCGATCCTTCGCAACGCCTTCGTCCCGTGGTACTACCAGAAGCGGATTCAGGAGATCGAGGCAATCGGCATCGAGCGTGACCTCGCCGGGCTACCGGTGGCGCTGGTGCCACCCCACCTCCTTTCCGACAACGCCACGTCGCAGGAGACAGCAGCCCTGTCGGAAATCAAGAAGATCGTTCGCAACATCAAACGGGACGAGCAGGAAGGGCTGGTCTTCCCGCTTGCCTACGACCCGGACACAGGCAACCTCGCCTACGACTTGAAGTTGCTCTCCACTGGTGGGCGTCGCCAGTTCGACACCAACGGGATCATCGCCCGATACGACCAGCGGATAGCGATGACGCTGCTCGCTGACTTCATCCTCCTCGGGCACGACAAGGTAGGCACACAGTCGCTCTCAGTGTCGAAGATTCAACTGTTCGCCGACTCTCTGACGACGTGGCTCCAGTCGATAGTCGACGTGTTCAACACTCACGGCATCCCCCGGCTGATGCGACTGAATGGTGCCGACATGACTCGGTTGCCTCGACTCTCCTTCTCCCCACCACGACAGGTCGACATCGAGGCGATCGCCGAGTACGTCGCCAAACTGGCAGGCGTGGGTGTGCTGCTGCCCGACGAGTCGCTGAGCGAGCACTTGCGACACATCGCCGGGTTGCCACAGGAGGAAGCGGAGACGGTGTAGTGCCCGGTTCGGTGGCGGTCGGCTCGACGCCGACTCGTCCACAAGGGCGCATCCGGCTCAGCGGGTTCGACAAGAGGCGCTACCGGAATCAGCAACCCAAGTTCCGGCCTGTGGGCGACGACAGGCTCAGGGGCCGCGAGCGGCAACTGGACGACATACTCCGTTCAGCCTTCGACGCTCTGCCCGTGTCTCTGGCTGTGGAGTGGGCCGCTGGCCGGGCTACAGCCGAGGACTACCTCGCAGGAGTCGTCGGCACTCTCAGCCTCTATCAGGGCGACATCGCGCGGGTGCTGCAAGAGCAATACAACGACAGCGCCATCGCTGGTGGCGCTCAGGCTGTCGAGGCCATCAACCAGCACCTAGCGAGGCTGGGGTCGCCAGTCCGCATCGAGCACAGAGTCGAGAAGGCTGCCGTGGCGAAGGTAACGGTCGATGTCATGGCCGATCCGACCGTCAACGTCAAGACGGGAACGTGGGGTGTGCCCGTCGAATCGTTCAATCAGGTGAACGCCGCTTCGACTATGTGGGCGCAGAATGAGTCAGCCAAGTTGGTGACGAACATGGCGGGGACTCAGCAGGCGGCTGTGCGGCAGGCGATTGCCTCCTCCTACACCGAGGCTCAGGTGTTCTCCACTGGTAGGGCGGTGGCGGGTCGGACGACTCAGCAGACCGCTCAGACGCTGGCGGGGGTACTGGCCGGTACGGAAGCGACGTCGGCGACAGGCAGGACGTTGGCTGAGTTCCGAGCGGGCATGGCGAACGGGTTGACTGTCCGATATGAGACGGCTGTGAAGAACCGGATGATATCAGTCTGGAACGGCCTGAACCGGCAGGGCGTCACAGGCGACCCGGCCAAGGAAATCATCGCGAAGAAGACCAAGGCTTACGCCGACAAACTCCGACGGGTTCGTGCCCGGGCGATTGCCCGAACTGAGATCAACATGGCAGCCAACCAAGGGCAACTGGCCTCCATGTACAAGGCTGCCGACGACGGGTTGATCGACTTCGCACAATCCGGCAAGCAGTGGGTGACGGGGCCAATGGACGTCTGCGCTCAGTGCGAGGGGTTGGCGGGCAGCATCATCGCAATCAACGACTCGTTCGTAGGCGTCGGCGATGCACCCCCGGCTCACTCAAACTGCCGGTGCATGATCCGGCTCGTTCCGCAAGGCGGCGAGGTGCCGTGGCCGGTTGGTGGCGGCGATCCGCTCTACCCGATGGGCACACGAGAGAACCCGATGCTGTGGCAGTTCCCAAAGGGCTTCCAGACGGCACCACCGCAACTGGCACCACAATCGTTCGCCCCACCGTACATGCGGCCTGCTCCGGCACCGGGCGGTCCGCTGCCCGTGCGACCACCACCGACCTTCCCGCCGGAACCTGCGCCCTTCGGACCACCAACTACTCCCGGCGAGGTGAGGGCGACGCCGCAGCCGCGCCACGGGTCGCGGGTGGTGAGCAGCATCGACGATGCTATCGAACGGCAGGCAGCCGCTACCGGGGTTGACGACGGCCTTCTACAGCAGTGGCGAAGTGTCGACACGAACGCTCCGTCAGCCATACCGAGCGGGTCGACTGGCGTCGATGCGATCGGGTTGGACATTCGGGCCGCGCAGGGGTTCGACGAGGCTGCCGACATCGTGTCCCACGCTCAGATCGACGACATCGTCAGGGCTGGCGGCAAGGAGATCTGGCGCGGCGAGGCTCACGTCGAGTTCGCGGAGGAACTACTCCACGGTCGCTACCACCCGGGCGGCGGGATGTTCGGGCAGGGCACCTACACCGACAGCGTCGCTGGTCGCCTCCACCAACAGCGGGGAATGATCGAACAACTCACTGCGGCAGGGCGACCGATTGACCCTTACACGAAGGCTCTCGCCGACGTCCTAGAGACTGTCCAAGGCTACGGCACAGGCGAGAAACAGGGGATGGGGCGAGTGGTGAGGATGGTGTTGAAGCCGGATGCCAAGATCGTCCCGGAGGAGGCGTTGTCCGCGATCGGGCGAGCGGTCGAGGCACACGCCGAATGGATCGACGACCTGACAAGAGGGTCATTCGGGCGCATCAGCCAGATCATCGACGACGCTGTCCAAGCGGGGGCTGGCGACGACGGGTTCGCTGCGGCGAAGCAGGCGATGAAACAGGCCATCGACGACCTGACTGAGGGGCTTGCAGATGAAGCAGCGGGTGGGAGGACCGCTGGCATGGGGCCGGGCAGAGAGTACGCCAAGGCAAGGAAACAGTTGGAAGGACTCAAAGCAGGCGAGGCGACAGGCGAACTCACCTTCGGCACCGCCGACGACCTGTCAGCAGCCGCGAGGAACTTCACCGATGACGCCGAACGGCTGCTCCCGAAGGGCAACGACCCCTATGGCATCTCCGAGCGTGCCAAACGAGCCATCGACGAGATCGACGACTGGACAGAGAACCTTCAGGGCGCCTACGACGACGCAATGAGGAAGTTGACGTTCCCGACGGATGGGTCCATTCCGACGGTGGCTCGCGACGCAGGGCATTTGGCGGCAGCCCTCGGCGTCGACGGCTACTACGCGCGGGGCATGTCGTACCTCGTCGTTGAGAACCGGGGGGCGCTGGCGATGGTGCAGCGAACCTTCACTGAAGCGGAGGTCGCGGTCTTGAAACAGGTGGTGGCTAACATGAGCGGTGAACTCCTCCCACCCCATGTTGGCGTTGAGACTTTCCGCACAGGCCTCACCCTGCGCGATGTGATCGCCAGCATCGTCGACGGCTCCGCTGAGGCACTACAGATCGCCGTGCATGGGGACGGGGCTGTAATGGTTGTGTCTGGCAATACGGGCCACGCCTCAGCCGTCATAAGAGAGGCGGCCATATCACTTCGTGACGTGCTGGCGGCGATGCCGGTTGCGGCAGGCTAGGCTCCGCTCATGGACGACACTACCGCACCGGACACACCCGCCCCTGCTGGCAAGGGCTACGGCTTCGACGAGGAGGAGAAGGACCACGACTACGGCGTCACAGCGGGCGGTCCCGATGCGATGACGCACCTGCTGATGGCGTACCGCCTGATGCTCGACTACCCGGAGTGCGAACCGCTACTCGCTCCGCTGATGGCGATTGTCCACGCCAAGCAAGGACTGATGACGACCAAGCCCGGCGAACCGGAGGTTCTCGTCGTTGCGACGCCAGACGAGGACGAGTACGAAGCCACCAAGGAGATTCGAGAGGAGGACGGCGAGTGGTGCGTTTACTCAGCCGACGGCGACCGGTCCTTCGGATGCTACCCAACTGAGGAGAAGGCGCAGGATCGTCTCTCGCAGATAGAAGCATTCTCTCGCGCTGCTCTCGGAACCCAGCACGATCGGGTACTCTCGGAGTGGCACAGCCGTCTACATGCGTTAGAACGCGTCTCAGACGCTCATATCACCCTCCACAACCTTATCGAGGACACTCTCGAAGGCCGTGGGGTGGCCCCGCCCTACGACCTTGGCGACAGTGATGCGAAACTGGTGATGCTCTCATCCGGCGTGGTAAAGCAGAGCGAGCAGCGGTACACACTCGGCCCGGTCTACGTCCCCGGCGAGATTGACGCTCACGGCGAGTTCACCGACTCGGAAACACTTCAGTTGGCTCTGTGGAACTGGGTGCGGAAAGGCGACCGCACAATCTACCTGCAACACTCCGATCGGCCAGCCGGTGAAATGGTCGAAGTGCTCACATGGCCGTTTGAGATTCAGGCTGCCCTCAGCACCCCCGGCCAAGGAGTCGTGAAGCACGCCTTCCCAGCGGACACACCCTTCATGGGTGTTGTGTGGGAACCGTGGGCGTGGGAGATGGTGAAGGCCGGTGACTTGCGGGGCTACTCGATTGGTGGGCGCGCTCGGCGAGTCGAACTCGACCTGCTGATCCCGGCTTCAGCCTAGGTAGCCTGCACCCACGCTCGGAGGCGAGTGCCACCAAGGTTCGTCTTACAAGCCTGACACCAGCCCCGCGAGAAGTGCCCTTCGTCGTCGACGTCGACTTCAATGTGGCCTTCCAGTTCGAACCCGGCGGCGATCTCTGCTCGACGCTCATCTCCGACGTCGATGGAATCGAGGCCGTTGGCGGCGGCGCAGTAGCAGTCAGAGCAGATGGTGATAGCGATGTCCTCCGCGTGGGCTTCCGCTGGGTCCGGCTCCGGTCCCGTTGCCGGGCCGTCCTTGTCGCAGGGCACACAAATCTCACCGAACTGGTAACCCTCCGACTTCGGCCAAAGGGGGAACTCCGTCCCCTGTGACGCGCCGCACACGACGCACTTCGGAGCCGAGCCGCTCATGACGCCTCCTCGGGCTGTTGGTAGCGAGGTGCCCACTCTGTGATCAGGCCTTCGCCAGCGGCGTCGGTCGCCCGGATGATGTCCGGCTCCGGCCCGTAGGCGCTCGTGACCTTCCGGTCCCACCGGTTCATCTGGCACACGAAATCGCTGCCGTTGAACCAAGCACACGCCTCGTCGTCGAATCGGAGCCACCGGGTGTGCTGGCCCGTAGTCTGCTCGATCCGTTCCTCTACCCGCTGTCGGGTGGTCAGGCTCATTTACTTTCTCCGTTCACTAGGTGGAGCGACACATACTTGGCGACAGCCCCGTTGATGATCTTCGCTCCTCGCACTTCGGTGACTTCGACTTCGTGCCCTCCACCGGCCTTCCACTCCACGCTCACCAGCCGCTCGTTGAGAACGACTAGCGCCCGGAGGGCAGCCGCTTGTGGGTCGGTGTGAAGAAATGGGCCGTCGTCGATGACGACGCTCCGGTAGGTGGGCACCCGGTCAGGGTAAGTGACCTTCATCGTGACTTCGTACCCGAATGAGATGTGGTCGTTCATCACTTGGCCTCCGTTGGCGTGTGGGTGTAGACTTTCGTGAGGCCAACATCGAAGGCGTAGGCTTGCGCCTCAGCCATTGTGGCGAACCACTGGCCGTCGTGAACGGGGTGCGGCGTTGACGTGCCATGCCCCCCGAACTCGTTTGGCTCGTCGTTGTTGTGAAGCCTGCTATTCAGGTAGACGCCAGCGAACGCTGACGAGGTGTGATACGACACCGAGTAAGGACCGGTGGCGCAAGTGGATACTCTGCTCATGTGAGCCTCTCTTTGGTTGGTGGTTGTTGTTGTGAGATTGTTCATCACTTGACCTCCCCAGTGGTTGTGGGCTGAACCATCCACATGAGGAGGTTCTGATCTCGCATCTGCCGCGCCAACTTGCCTGCCGCTTCCTTGGCCGACTTGCCGTTCAGGTTTCCCCCACCTCGGGTTAGGCTGCCGAGGCCGTGGTGCAGATTCGCTGCCCGGTAGTGGTTGCCCTGCCTGCTGTCCCAGCAGTTGACCACGATTGCGTCCGGGTAGTGGAACTCTCCGGTGGGGCCGTCGATCCGCAGGGAGTATTCCTTGACGACGCCCTCGTCGTTCGCAGCGAACGCCGGACCCGACTCCCAGTTGGAGGTCGGGACCAACTGGACGGTCAGGGTGGCGGGGGTGGTGAGGTCGTTCATGCTGGGCACGGGGTTTCGATGGCGGCGTAGCGGCGAACCCGCTCGGCTTGCACTGCCCGGACCTTGCGACTGTAAGCAAGGTTGGCGGCGACTGCTGAGTAGCCCCGGCCTGCGAGGACGAAGATCGGCTTGACGAAGATCCAGCCACCGATGGTGGCAAGGGTGAGGAAGAAGTCGAGGTTGCCGTAGTCGACTGTGAGGGCGGCGTTCTTCATCTCGTCAGCCTCCGATGATGCTGGTCAGCGGGTAGGTGGCGAGGACTGGGCTGGCGGTGATTGTGCGGAACAACGAAGCGACGATCCCGGCGCCCATCAGGAAGCCGTTGATCTTGCTGGCTGCGGTGAAGCCTGCGTCCATGTGATCTTCTCCTTGGTTAGCGGTACCCATCTCTCGCTAGTATAGGGTCTAGGCCCCCCTATATGCAAGGGCAGAAGCGTGACATCAGCGGCAGCAGCAGGAAGCCTTGTGACTCAGCGGTTTCTCACACCCAAACAGATTCACCCGAGTCGGTGGACTCGCTCGTTTCGCGATTTGGTGCGACACTCGCGCCTCGCTAAGGGCGCTCTCAGTACTGTGTTAGCCACCGAGCCGCCGGTCTACACTCGGCGTCTAACTGGAGGTACTCAGGTGAGCACACAGAATCTCTTTCACTACCGAGCGACTGTGGATCGCGTCGTCGACGGCGACACGATCGACGTCACACTCGACCTCGGATTCGATATTCAGATGAAAGCGCGCATCAGGTTTCACGGGGTGAACGCTCCCGAGTCTCGGACGCGGGACGCTGTGGAGAAGGAAGCCGGGCTGGCTGCCAAGCGGTATGTCGAGGACTGGCTGTCGGCGATCGACGGCAAGGCGGTCATTCAGACTTCACTCGACGAGAAGGGCGAGCACGGCAGAGTGCTGGGGCGCATCCTGAGCGATGACGGCGCGTGCCTGAATGATGAAATGGTCAGCCTTGGTCACGCCGTGCCCTGCGACGGGGGCAGGCGGTGAACACGATGACGAAACTCATTGTGGCGATCACAGGGCTGCTCGTCGCTGTCGGTACTCTCGTCGGAACGATCAGCATGACTATCGGGAAGGGGCCGGACGCTTCAACTGGGATCACGATCGTTCTGAACTCGCCGGAGGCGTACGCTAACTTCCTCGCCAATCACCCGTCTAGCAACTGAGTAGAACTTGGTACGTCGTAATCCGGGGGATTGGCCCCAGAAGCCGCTACTCTGACTGCGGCTACACGAAGGAGTGAGATGCCGCGTACCAAGAAACTTGTCGACTTGGAAATCAAGGAGGCGAGTGGAGTCGATCATCCGGCACACCTCGTTGAGGGATGGCTGGTTCAGAAAGACACCGCGCTCTTGGACGAAGCACTCGCCGACGTGGCAGCCGATCCAATCACCGACGAAACGGGAGAACGAGAAGTGAGTGAACTCACAGCAACACTCGAAACTCCAGTCGAGGACGAGGACGTCGAGGACGAGCCGACCGTGGAAACGGTGGCGGTTGTCGACGAACCCGAACCGAGCGACGACGGTGCCGAGGATGTAGTGAAGGAACTAGCCGACGTCCGGAAGGCGCTCGCCGAGGTGGCTGCTGAAAATGCAGTCATGAAGGACGAGCGCGAACTGGAGAAGGCGGCTGTACGGACGGCTGACTGGCTGACGCTTCCCGGCGTCGATGCCGAGTTCGCTCCCGTGCTCCGGTCACTACGCTCAACGGCTCCGAACGAGGCTGTGGTGATCGAGCGTGTGCTCGACTCCTGCGCCACTGCTCTTTCCGAGGCTGGCATCTTGAAGGAGATCGGAAGTGACGCTGATGCTGATGACGACGCTTGGGGCCAGATTCAGGCTCTCGCCAAGTCAGCAGTTGACTCCGGACGGACCAGTTCCTTGCCGGACGCCATCGGTATCGTCGCTTCCGAGAACCCTGACCTGTACCAGCGGTACGTCACCGAACAGAGGGAGGGCTAACACATGGCTTACGAATCACCGGCCATCGACCTCGGCACGCTGACCGCTGCCGCTGATCTGTCCAGTAGCCAGTATTACTTCGTCAAGTTGGCCTCGGCCACGACGGTGAACGTATGTACGGCGATCACGGACCTGCCGATCGGCATCCTCCAGAACACGCCCACTTCAGGGCAGGTTGCGAATGTTCGCATCTTCGGAGTCTCGAAGGCGTCAGCCGACGGGACGATCACCGCAGGCAGATGGATGGGCACAAGCGCCGATTCACAGGCTGCCGGGATCACACCCGGTTCGGACACGACTCAGTATGTCATGGGGCAGGCCATTCAGGCTGCCTCCGCTGGCGAGACTTTCA
>Ga0080013_1002104_pt1 | contig 24379 bp, 32 predicted proteins | sample ETNvirenome_6_85_FD_69236 | JGI IMG/M metagenome (GOLD analysis project Ga0080013, IMG submission 69236) | Marine viral communities from the Pacific Ocean - ETNP_6_85 (SPADES assembly) (version 2) | ecosystem: Environmental > Aquatic > Marine > Oceanic | place: Pacific Ocean | collected 2013-06-19
AAGTGGGAGTTGAGTTATCACGAAACTAAACTACAATTTGAAGAGGAGGTATTGCTAAGAGATGACTACTACAACGGAATTATCAACGTCAGAATCGGAAGGCGTAAGTGATTCTGTACGTGGCTTCGAATTTATTAACCTAAACAAGTGTCTAGATAAGTCTTTTAATGAATATCTTCTTTATATTACCGAAAACGAACTTAAATTAACTCGAAAAGAGAAAAATAAACTCGGTGTACACTTTATAATTAAAGAACTTATTAAGGTATGCTCAAAGACTGGTAGTAAAAAATGGTTTTACTATATGACAGACGGTAAAACTATTGAACATACACTGGTTAAGCGCATTTTTAATGCACTACCCACTAACATTACTTATAGTGAAGAAGGCTTTGATACATTTTTAGAAGAAAGAGACTATATGTCGTTTAATAAGAAGGATACATCAGCTGTTTCTTTCTATAAGTTCAGGCTTTTCCTTCGAAGATATGAGTTACAGCAAATTGAAAGCCAGTTTCTATCTAATATAAATATAAAACTCTCACTACTTCCATAAATATATACATGAGTAAATTTCTAAAACTGGTAGAAGAGAGTCGACCCGGTGAAGACAAGTATACTGTAGAGTTAAGAGATGTTAACGGTGAAGTAGTTGATGCTTTTGAAATGTTTGGTGTGAGTAGCCCTTTCGATATTTTTGATAGCTTTAAGCGAGAGTATGCCCCTGATATCCCGGTAGAGGATGCAGAAGCTACGATTGCCCGCGGTGGTGAGGGGGAATATAAGGTTGATAAGGAGGTTAGTAAGCTAGCTAACCAGGCAAAGGGTGGGCCGCTGGGAAAGATCGCCGGTTTAATGGGAACCGCTCCACAAAAGGCTAAAAAGGCCGTGAAAGAGAGGCAGGGCTTAGCGGCGCAAGCTGTTAAGATCTATGATGATCAAACTGATAAGCTGGAGAAAGCAATACAAAAATCCGCGGCTGAGAAAGAGTAATAGAATCATGAAAACACTAAAGTTAATACAACAATATAGAAAGATTTATCTAGAGCAAGATGAAGTAGAAGAAGTTGATGTCGAAGAAGTTGATGTTGAGGCTGATGCTACTGATGTAGAGGACATTCCACCAGAGCCAGAGGGTATTTCGCCGGAGGGTGAAGTATATGTTGCTGATTTGTTGACTAATGCCTTTATATATGCTCCGAGCATGGATGATATTAACATTGCTGCTCAAGTTAACAAAGAGTTTGGTAGGACACAACCTAGAAAGGTTATCGAAACAATCGAGCGATTGGTTCAGTTTTCTGACGAACCAGTTGAACAAGAACTTGAAGACTTAGACGCACACTAATCATGCAGTGGTCATTAGAAGACGTTTATAAAAAGCAGGTACGTGGTAAGATTCCACCGCGTAGACATCTTCACGTGTTAGGTGAGGCAACTTATGAGGAGGTTACAGCTATGATGGCTGATTTAAATCAGCGGGACATGTTGGATCCAAACAATGAGCTCGAGTATATAAAACGGTACCTAACCAAAAGGCCTCTTGAAGGGGGTGTAAAGAAGTACTTAGATAGAAAAAATATTAATGATGCGACGTTAGATGATAAAAATGCTCCGGATGCGATAGTTGATATTCTGCATCAACATGATGATTTACAAGCTTACCTTGATTACGTAAGTCAAGAGAGCGTTCCGACCTTCTCGCGAGAACTCCGGTCGCCGGGGACCGGGCGGTATACAAAGGTCGGTGATCTTATAGATAAGATGGAAAAAGCATCTGGTCTAAAAGAAGAGACATTAAACGATCTGCTGGTATTGAAGGGTACAGAGGGCAGCCGTGGGGTAGGAATGGGTGAGCTGGCTATGGCGACTATCTTTAGTGACGTAGAAATGAGGACTGGCGCAGGGGATTTGACTTGGAATGGACAATATCTAGAGGTTAAAGGATCTGATGCTAGACTAGGTGGCGCTTTTTCGGGGGATCCGTATAAAGGGTTTGAGACTATTATCCTAGGTAAATTAGCGGATCAGTATCATGAGCGATTGTCGCCACCGGCCAGTAATTTCTTTCCCGGGGGAAAAATCCCCGAAGGGCTGGATGTGGCGAGGTTAGTAAACGCATTAGCACAGATAGAGGATATAGATGAGAAAGATTTAATAGCCGGTATCGACGAGTTTGTGAGGAGACACTATAAGAATAATACTATAAACGTTACATCCGGGCTGAACTTAACAGAGTATAACCCTGTAAGGCAAGCGTTGCAGCTAGCTTATGCTAGTGATTATGCTAATAGCCATGATGTTGAATGGTATATAATGATTAATACAAAATTAGGAGCAGCAGCCTTTGGACAGTATTACCTATTTAAACCAGAGGCTCTACCGGAGTATGTTAAAAAAGAAGGTCCCTTTAATCTTGGGGCTGTTAAGCTTAATGATTTGGGGCCTGCACTTTTAACAATAGGATCTGCTAAAAATAAATAAAAAATGAAAAACTTTAAACTATATTTCGAACAATACTTAGAGCTCCTTGAAGAAGGTAAAGCTAATACACATCTTACACACTTAGAAGAACTGATTCTTACTAGAGGTAAGGGTGGTTACGATCAAGCTAAGGGCTTTTTAACCAATTTACTTGGTCATTTACAAGGAAAGAGTAAGAGAAAGATCGGTACTACAGTAAAATGGGATGGAGCCCCTGCTATCTTTGCTGGAAAGCACCCTGATAACGGTAAATTCTTTGTTGGTACTAAGTCTATTTTTAATAAAGATCCTAAAATTAATTATACAGAGCAAGATATTGAAGTAAATCATGGACATGCTCCTGGTTTAGCAGATAAACTTAAAAAAGCTCTTAAGCATTTACCTAAATTAGGTATTAAGAACATTATACAAGGCGATTTTATGTTTGATTCTTCATCAGTTAAGAAGGAGAACATAGATGATAAGGTACATTACACATTTCAACCTAATACCATCAAATATGCTGTAGAAGCTGATTCAGATCTTGGTAAAAAAATAGCTAATTCAGTATTCGGCATTATTTTTCACACGGAATACAGTGATTTGGACAGTCCTGCATCGTTTGGTGCTAAGGTTAACCGGTTGAAGCAGGTTCCAGGTGTTTGGTTTGATGATGCCTACTTTAAAGACGATACTGGTGTTGTAAATTTAACAGATGATGAGGTCAAGCAGGTTAAAGACTTAATTAAGACTGCTGATTCAATCAAAATAGATTACAAGGACTTACCTTCTGATCTTCTCAACCCTTATATTAATACGGAGATTCGAGAAGGTAAGTTCTTAAACGATCCAGAAGAGTCATACAGGAATTTTATTGAATGGTATACTGTTCGTATCAGTAAAGAGATTGATAAGAGAAAATCTGTAGCTGGAAAACAGAGATTAGAAGAAACACTCAAGCAAAAGCTCTCTCAATTCGAAGCTCAGAAGGATGACATAGTTAATTTGTTTAAAGTTAGTAGTTTGTTGTCACAGGCTAAGCAGATCTTTATTAACAAGTACAATAATGCTGTATATAACACTAAGCACTTCATCGATGAAGGTGAAGGCGTTCTGAGAGTCACTTCTCCTGAGGGATATGTAGCGGTTGATAGAGATGGTAATGCTGTTAAGCTTGTTAACAGATTAGATTTTAGTTCAGCTAACTTTCAAAAAGATAAACCTGGGTCGTGAGAACATTTAGAGAATATTTTGAAGATATGGAGACAAGAGTTGAGCGAATCGCTCTTCTCCCCGGTGGCTTTAAACCACCTACCAAGGGTCACTTTAATGCTTTAAGGTATTTGCTTGATGATGCTGATAAGGGTATTGTTTTTATTGGTGGTAAGGTACGTGACGGTATTACATCTGAGCAATCAGAAAAAATATGGAACATATATGCAAAGTATTTTGATAAGCCTGTTAAGGTTGTAAGTGTACCAAACCCGGTAAAGGCAGTTTATGACTTTGCTGATGAGCATTTAGACAATACATTGCTTGTTGGTGCTGGCGGCCCTCGTGAAAATGAAGACGGTACAGTTGACGAAGGTGACATTAAACGTTACAAGTACTTTGAAGATAATGTTGAAAAATATCCATATGTTAATGTAGTTCAAATACCAAGTCAAGAGGAAGGCATGCGTGGATCTACAGTTCGAAAAAAGATTGAGAAGGATATGGAACAGGGCTTGGAGTATTTTGTACCAGCGGAAGTTATTACTTCAAAAGATGATATGCAAGCTATAGAAGAAATATTAACAATCAATTAAATAATATTATGAGAGACGAGAAGCGTAAACAAAAGCAACTTCTAGAGCATGCCTACCATAAGGTACAGGAGAGTGTAGGTCTAGGGCACGGTGCACAAACTGCATCTATTGGAGCTAAGGGCCCTATTGTTACGGGTGATGAAATGATGGGAGTAGATATCGAATCGGAAGAATGTGGTAGTGTAGGACCAGATATTGCGGGTATAGCCGCTCAGGCAATTGGTGCTATAACAGAATTAGCTACAGCTGCCGGTGCTAACATTTCTGTAGTAGTGGATATAGGTGAAGAGGTAGTTGATGAGATTGAAGTAGTGGATCAGTTTAATGTTGGGTACGAGGATATTGAAAACACTTGACCACACTCATAAATAGCAGTTGCTATGAAAAAGTTTGACCAATTCTTTTTAGAGAAACAAGTCTTAGGACTCATTGAGTTCTTTGATGTGGATGGTATTGGTCAAATTCCATCGAAACTTGACTCTGGTAACGGTGCATTTAACGTTATTCATGGTGAAGATGTACAGGTACAGGGTAATAAGGTACTCTTTAAGACGGTTAATAACAAACACCTCATGAAAGATAAGGTAGATGACATTGTTATTAATGTCGGTGCTGGTAACACGGAGGAAAGACCAGTAGTTAACTTTGATCTTAAGATTGGTAATAAAGAATTTAAAGATATCCCTTTTTCGGTAGGTAACAGATCTACTAACCTATTCAAAATCTTAGTAAGTAAAGATTTTATTGAACAACATCTAGATGCTCTTATTGATGTCAGTCAAGAAAACATCGCCGATGAAGAAATAGAGGCGTCTTATTAGATGCATTGACCTCTCCAGTCAGAAACAAACTGATAAAACTCATTTCTTGTCGCAAAATCATCTAAAAAGTCAGAACTTAGTCGACTAGTCTTCATTTCACAACCATCATGCTTAATACCCCTCAAACAAGCGCAAGTATGTGTAGCAGAAATCATTACTGCAACGCCTTTGTTACCTTCACAAATTTCATCAATAGCGTTATGAATTTGCATCGTTAAACCTTCTTGTATTTGAGGTCTTCTACCATAATGTTCAACAATTCTATTTAACTTACTCAATCCAATAACTTTACCATCTTTAGACGGTATATAAGCTACATGAGCTCTACCAGCAAAGGGTAAATGGTGGTGAGAACAAAAAGACTTAACAGGAATACCGCCTTGAAACACCATTCCATCATAACCATCCGATGGAAACGCGGTTACATTAGGTAAATCGTTATAACAACCAGCAGCTAAGTCATTTACAAAGGCTTTAGCTACTCTTTTAGGTGTATTACTACTGTTAGGATCGTTTCGCCAATCGATTCGCAGTGCGTCGAGATATTTTTCATAAGCTGCTGCAGCATCTTCAATTACTTTAAGTTTTTCTTGTTCAGACAACGGCATATTTCCGTTCGCCGTAGGTAATTTTGTAATTTTAGTACGATCCATATAGTGTATTATAGATATAAATTTTCATTTTCAAGACTAAATATTGTATATGGCTAAAATGTCACAAAAAGAACTGCTTGAAGAAGGTTTTTCAGATAAGATACGAGGGATTGCAAAAGCAGCTGCAGCTGGGGTAAAGCAAGCGGCTCGACAAGGTGCACGTTTAGATACTGGGGATTTAGCAAAGGGTATGCATGGAGCGTATAAAGGAGAGCAACCGATAGCGGTTCTAAAGAAAACGTTAGCGAAGGAAAAGGATATAGAGATAGTTAAAATTGATAAGAGTAATATTAAAAAGCAGCAAGCAAGTGGAAAAAAAGGCTATTTAGGTAGGATTGTTGGTCCGAAGTCTATAACATTAATTCCTTTTGAAGGTGTGTTGCTTGGAAAGTCAAAAAAGCCGGATGCTAGGCAGTATGAAGGACCAAGCGCGGGTCCTTCTATAGCGGAGGCTTTTGCACCTGAGGATGCAGAAGTGACTGATGCTCCACGCGACGAACAGGGTGCCATAAAGGCGGTTCACGAGGACGGTGCTGTTATTAAGCAAATTAACAAGCTTTTGCTTAAGCATGGGGTTGAAGAGAGTGCAGCTGCGACCTTTAGCCCGTACGCCGGGCATATACGAACTAAAATCTTACCGCTAATACAAAAAACTCACCCTCAAATTAAGTTTACATTTAATCCTAAGCCAGAGCTAGGTGGTTTTGATGTTGAAAAGGCAGAGGCAGACATTGCTGAGGTTAAACCTGATGATTATAGGGTAAAAACAGAAAGCCTGTCTTTAAGAGACGTTCTTCGATTATCTAGGTTTATTATATTAGAAAAAGAAACTCGTGCAGAACTGGCAAAATTACTCGGATTTGAATCTAGGGCGGCAATGCAGACCGCTTTTAAAGATGCTGGTGGACAGCGCAAGTGGATGGAGCAAAATCCTGAGGCTATAAAAGCAGCTGAACGTAAGAGAGGATCCGCGGCTAGCGCTGATGAGGCTGAAAGAAGATTTAGAGAAAGAAATCCGGAAGAAGCTGAGCCAGAAGAGCCAGTTGCTGAAGAAGCCCCTAGGGGTGTTGATGAATGGATAGGGTATATAAAAGAGGGCGGCCCGGAAAACTTAAAAGCAAGGATTGAGGAAGTTAAGAAATCTGGCATGAGTACTAAAGAGATCGGTGCAGTAATCGACGGGGTACCTAAGCCGGCGATTGATGAGCCGACTTACCCGGGTCATGAGAAGCTTCTAGCCTCTTTAGATGATAAAGTTGTATTGGATTTATTAAAGTTAAAGCAGAAGATACAACCTGGACTGCAGATAGAGTTCGAAGGAGAACAGAAAGAAGATGAGGACCCCGGTGAAAAGGAACCAGGTGAAAGCTTCCAGGGTGAAGAGGGTATGTTTGTGGCGGAGCTATTTAGGACTAAGGAAGGGTTGACGGTTGGGGACATATACCGCCAAGGTGACCCTACAGATGTTGTATGGTCCGGACAATCCGGCAGTAGTAAAGGTAAAGAAAAAGGCGAGGAAGAAAAGGAAAAAGGTAAAGTGTCACCGGTTGATGTGGCTGTGGCAGAATTAACAGCTGAGAATCGGCCAATAACTCTAACTGAGTTAATATCACGTATGCAGGTTGTGGTAAAGGGTAAAAAGAAGGGCCTTACTCAGGATTCAATAGATTTAAAACTTTTGAAACCGGATGCTATTTTAAAGAAAGCCGGGTTAACGGATGCAGCAACAAAGTTAGGCTCTGAAGAACTTGCACGGGTTAAAAAGGCAATGATAGATCTGCAGATCATTACAGAACGAACTTCTCAAAAAATTCTGCTAAGACAGTTGACTTTGCTTTCCAGATAATTAATTAACCGAGATTGGGACGAGGGAGACCTTTATAAACGCTCAGCATTCAGTTGATTTCCCTCCGTTATCATATAAAATAATAATATGAGCCATACATCATCAAAATTAATTGAACTCGGTTCGACAGCATTTCGTCAACCTAGAGCAGAATCACATTGCAGATATATTCACGGTTATCAACTAAAAGCAGAAATTACATTTGCTTGTAATGAATTAGATAGTAACAACTGGGTATTTGATTTTGGCGGTCTTAAAGATCTTAAACATATATATAAAACTCAGTTTGATCATACTTTAGTAGTTGCTGACAACGATCCGGAAATTGAATTGCTTAAAGAGTTAAATGTAAGGGGTCTTGCTCAACTTAGAATTATGACTGGTGGTGTTGGTATTGAGCGATTTGCTGAATGGTGTTTTAAGACTGCAGATAGTTTTGTTGATGAAGCAACTAACGGTAGAGTCTGGGTAGAGAGTGTTACTGTATATGAACATGATGATAACTTTGCTTCATATAATAGATCCACAATTAAAGCTGAAGAACCAGCAACTGTTTCGACTGATGGTGACGTTCAACCAGAGGAACCGCTTACAACAACTGCACCACCTGAAGAAAAACCAGCACCACATCATAGCCCGGGCGCGGCTCGTGTTGGTGAAGCTCCAAAGGGTAATAGCTTTAGTAATCCTTTTGAAGGTACCACGTGGGGCAATTAAGCTCCTAATACTGCACAAATAAAACGAAGTATTTTACTTCTAGCTATCTCTGAGTTACCAAACTCAAAAGAATGTATATTATTATCGGCACATTGCTTGGTATTAAACATGTTAAATATTTCTTTATAACCAGATTTATTTACATCAGCTTGATTGCAATCACCTATTACAACGTATCTTGAATCTCTTCCAAATCTCGTTAAAATAGTAGTAAGTTCCTTACGAGATAAGTTTTGTGCTTCATCGACAATAACTAAAGCTTTATTAAAGGTAAGTCCTCTGACGAAATTAACTGGTATAGCCTCTACTATCCCCTTCTGCTTAAGCATACTATAGGTGCCAGTGTTAGCAATCTCAGTCACCTTTTCCTCTAGAGGGATTGAATACGGTGAAAACTTATCATCAATTTCACCCGGGAGAGACCCTAAACTTCTTTCAGCAGACTCAGTAACCGATCTAATATAAACTAATCGTTGAAATTGTTCCTGCCTTATTAACTCCAGACCAGCGTATACTGCAATATAAGTTTTCATACTACCTGCAGGCCCATCAACAAATCCCATTTTCGTTTTCGAATCTTTAATACAATTATAAAACTCACGATGTTTTGGATTAAAATAGAAAGGTCTTTTAATTTTAAAATTAAACAACCAATTTTGTTCAAAATGTTCCGTAAGCTCAGTATCTGAGGAGCTTACCCGGCGTTGACGCGCAGATTTAACACTCATGTATTATTATTTAGTTGAAAACCTACTAGTTTGATAATATAATTAAAGAAATGATTGATTGTACTAAAGAAACACTACTAGTATCAGACGATAAGGCATTTTATACACTAGAAGGAGAAGGTGAATACGTTGGCATGCCTTCTGTATTTTTTAGACTTTCAATGTGTAATTTAACATGTAAAGGTTTTGCTTCAGAGGATTCACCGCATGGTTGTGATTCTTATATCTCATGGTCTGTAAAGAATAAAATGACGTTTAATGAAATCTTTGAATACTTCGAAGAGCATAAACTTGTAGATAAGTTACGTGAGGGAGCGGTCTTTAAGCTTACCGGTGGTGAACCCTTAGTACAACAAAAACAACTGCTTAAATTTATAAAGGCATTTATCTATAAGTATGATTTTCACCCTGTAATTGACTTTGAAACTAATGCTACAATACAGCCTGATGAAGCATGGATTAAAGAGTTTCACGCTTCATTTACAACTTCACCAAAGCTAACATCAAACGGTGATCCAGAAGAAAGATCATATAAACCTGAAGTTTTAAAGTGGCATAGAGAAGTTGGCTCAGGATTTAAATTTGTTATTACAACAGATGATGATATTAATGAAATATGGCGCAAATATGTTGATGATGATACTGTTCGTGTACCAAAAAATAGAATATGGTTTATGCCATGTAGTGGTAGTAGACAAGAACATATAGAAAATGCTCCAGCAGTTGCTGAGTATGCAAAAGCAATGAATGTAAACTTTTCTCCTAGGCTTCATCTTTTAATATGGGATATGGCTTTAAAGGTATAACGTCATATATATAGTATGAGAATTGCATTTTCAGGAACAGGGAATAGTGGTAAGACTACACTTTTAAAAAGCTTTCTTTACACGTGGTCAAATTATACAACACCGGATAAAACATATAGAAATATTTTAGAAGAAGAAGAATTGCCTCACTCTTCTAAATTAACAACAACAACACAGGAGACAATACTCAACTTTATGATTGATCAGGTTCAATCAACGAAGAAAGATGAAACTATTGCATTCGATAGATGTCCTCTTGATGCTATCGCCTATTCAATGTGGGCTCATGATAAAAAAATAAAAGGATTTTCTAAGAAATTTGTTACTGAACAAATTAATTTAATGAAAGAGTCTATGAGGTCATTAGATATTATATTTTTATGTCGATTTGACCACAACCAAGCAGTACAAGATGATGGATTTCGTGATACAGACAAAGAATTTATTGTAGAAGTAGATAATATTTTTTATTCTTTGTATAGACAGTATACAGAGCACCCGGAAGCTGATATTTTCTTTCCAAAAGCCGACTCACCATGTATAATTCAGCTTCCAGATAATGGTCAAGAAAGAATTGACTTAATAGGTGAGTATATTACACCAGAAGGTCAAATGTATGGTGAAGAGAGCTCCATATTCAATTCAGAAAATATTAACCAACTAGAACAGCTAGTAATGCAACAAAAAAACGTTGCAGCAGATGAAGAAAAAGAAAAAGAACTTAGGAAAAGGTTTGGTATATCTGACGGTGAATTTCCCCCTGTAAAGTTATGAGTCAAATAGGCATTGGTATTATTACATGTAATAGACCAGAGTTCTTTAAGAAGTGCAGAAAGTCTATTAAAAAGGAATGGTATAACCACTTAGTTGTTGTTAATGATGGTAATGGCCCGATCTTTGATGCATTTGCTCCTATTATAAAAACAAAAGGAGGTGAAGGCGTTGGTAAGGCAAAAAATTTAGCAATTGAATACCTATTAGAACAAGATTGTGATTATATTATTCTCGTAGAAGATGATATGCTGTTTAAAGGTAACATTTTTGAGCAATATATTAAAGCACATAAGGAGACAGGTATACATCATTTTATGTTTGCCTACCATGGACCTGCGAACAAAGCAAACATTAGCGGCGGTAAGCCCGTCCCGCGTAAAATTATTGATTACGGTAAAGTTAAAATTGCTCTAAATGAACATTGCGTGGGTGCTGTTTGTTTTTATACTAGAGAGTGTTTAGATAAGGTAGGGTTATATGACGAATTATATACTAATGCTTTTGAGCATGTAGACCATTCTTACGAATTAGCTAAAGCTAATTATAGTACACCATATTGGTGGTGGTCTGATATAGAAAATAGTTTAAATTATGTTGAAGAGCAAGCTTGTTCTGAACATAGTTCAGCAATTCGTCCTAGATCGGATTGGCGATCAAATATACAAAATTCTGCTAGGAGATTTTTCGAAAAGCATGGCATGTCTCCTGTACAGGTACCCGATACACCGGTAGTAGATGTAATTAAAAAACTTAAAGAAATTAAAAATGAAAATAGATCTGTTTTGTCCAAGTAGAGAAAGAATTAATAAAGTATTAACTTTTATTTGTAGTATAATTACAACAGCTAAAGATATTAATAATATTAATTTAGTCTTAGGCATTGACGACGACGACCCGAAGCGTAATTTTTACTATAAAATAGCACAAAATTTAAGCTTTGTACAACTTGTACGGTACCCAGCTGGCTTAGGAAAAGAAATTGGGTTGTGTGGTTTATGGAATGTAATGGCTGAAGCAACAACTAATGGTATTATAGCTATGGTTGGAGATGATATGGTGTTTGAAACACCTGATTGGGATGAAAAAATACTTAAAGAGTTTTCTAATAAAAAGGATAATTTTTATCTTATACACTGCAATGACGGTATGAGAGGTCCAGGAAATAAATATGCTAATGTTCCACCTCTAGCAGTTAATTCATTTATTCACCGAGATTATGTTGACACAATCGGCCATTATATGGAAGTAATAGAGCCCGACACATTTGGTGATACATATCTAGATAAGGTATTTGAACTCTTAGATCGTAAGATTTATTTTCATGATATCATGATTAGACATAAACACTTTTCAGAATATGGCGGAAAGGACCAAGTATCCGTTAACATTGAAAAGACCAGAGAAGGTATATGGGACGATCCTACCATTTTTGCAGAAAAATTAATGCCAGAAATTCTTAAAGAGGTAGAAATTATAAAAGCAAAAATTGCATGAATATATACACACATTATAGCGATTCTCATAAAGAATTATATGAAGACTTTTTTAAGCCGTCATTAAGAGCTATTTATAATAAGGATGAAGTATCTATTCGCGCCGCTTATCATAAACAAACAACTAATGAAGGTAAGTTTATGGAAGCTGGTTGGCTTGATAGTATGAAATATAAGCTACAGGTCATACTTCAAGCTATAGAAGAAAATAGCAATGATTATTTTATTTTTGCAGATACAGATATTGTTTTTTATAATGATTTTACTGATGATTTAAAAGAATCATTAGGTGATAAAGATATAGCATGTCAAGAAGATTGTAATTCTTTGTGCGCTGGGTTCTTTATAGCCCGGGGTAATGATAAAAATAAGAAACTATTTACTGAAATTTATAACAACTTTACACAAATGGTAAATGATCAAGTCGCTTTGAATCGTCTGAAGGATATGGTTGATTATAAGCTACTTGATAAAGAAAAATATTATACTATCGGTAATTTTTATAATAACCCTGATGGTACGCATGTTTGGGACGGAGTTACAGATATCTTACCCCCAAGAGAAATAAAAATTCATCACGCTAATTACGTTGTTGGGGTAAAAGATAAAATAAAACTTATTAAGTTAATACAAAACAATTATGAAAACATATAATGAATCATCCGGAATGGGGTTATATGACCTTTTTAAGGACCATGGGCCTACGGTGGGTATTGAAATTGGGGTACATGAAGGTGTAAACTCAACATACTTACTTGAAGCATTACCAGAATTACAATTAACAGGTATAGATCCATATACATCTTATATTGATTGGGATGGTACAGATATTGATTATGATTATAAAAAGTTTAAAGAAATAGAAAACACTGGTAGAGCATTAGAGAAAAAATTCTCACGATTTAATCTTCTCGAAACTACATCTGATGAAGCAGTTACGGAGTTTGAAGATGAAAGTGTTGATTTTGTTTTTATTGACGGTCTTCACACATTTGAACAAGTTTTAACAGACTGTAAAAATTACTTACCAAAGATAAAACCTGGTGGTATTATAAGTGGCCACGACTATGATATAATACCCGGGGTTACATATGCTGTATATGCCTTTGCTGTTTTAAACAATAAGCACGATCCCATGGGAGATAAACCCAATGCATTGTCATGGTTAGCTAGTACAACGAAGGCTTGGTATTGGGTAAAAGACTAAAAAATAATTGTAAAATGATAATTGACGGGAACAACTTTATAAGTCACCATTTAAAAAATAGTATTCCATTTACAGCAGGTAAGCTAGGTGGTAATGAGCTTCAAATTATATGGTGTACACTTAATAAGTCTAATCCATGGGGCCAGCAATTTTTAAAAGAAACGCAAGATGTAGCGGGCCTGTACCCTGTTAATGACGACACTTTCACTTGGTTTACAGATACTATACTTGAAGATTTAAAATATTTAGACTTAGTTCCTGTTTGGAGAGAAAATGTCCTTCCGGGATTTGAAAAAAACATATATGAAAAATATTGTAGTAAAGTAAACATTACAAAACTACAACACCTAGAACCATATTTTTTCGATGATCCATGGACAACTTATTTAGAGGGTAAGAAAGTTGCAGTTTTTTCTCCATTCGCGACATCTATATCAAATAACTTTAAAAATCTCAGCAAAATATGGAACGGAAAAATAACCCCTAATTTCGATCTCATACCAATACAATATCCTACAGCTATAACTATTACAAAGGATACATCATATAAAAGTTCACATGAAATATATAATGAAATGCTTGATAAAGTTAGAGAATTAGAGTTTGATGTGGGTATTTTTGGTACAGGACATACTGGTCTTTTACTGGCATTAGAATGTAAAAAGATTGGTAAGACAGGATTACATCTAGGAGGCGCGACTCAAATTATTTTTGGTGTTAAAGGTAATAGATGGGATAAGATGAAAGAATTTCAACCATTTTTCAACGAACATTGGACACGTCCAATGGAGAGTGAAACTCCAGATCTAATAGATGTAGTTGAGCAAGCTTGTTATTGGTAATATGAGAGTCATAATTGAATACGATCCATGGAGTCGTTTAGGAAATAGAATGTTTCAATATGCTTTTGCGTATTTATTATCAAAGCAATTTGATTGTGAGTTATTTTATAATGAAGGGTTACCTAATTTTGGGATTACACCAAAACCAGTTGATAGATTACAATCTAATATTATTAAAGCAAGATCTTTAGGCCATCAACATTTTGATTTTGACGCTATTAAAGATTTTGATGGTGATATTATTCTTGATTCTTTTGTACAACAATCAAAATATTATATTAAAGATCAACAAACACTAAGAGAAATTTTTGGGATCAAAGCTTTAGATACAATTAACAAAGATGCGTTTGTATTACATGTTAGAGCTAATGATTATATAGAATTAGAATGGTTTCTTGGGTATGATTTTTATAAAAAATTAATAAAGGATACAAAATTTACTAAAGTTAAAATTGTTACTGACGATCCAACTTGCGAAACTATTAGTAAGTTATTAAGTGATGGTCATGAGCTAGTATCATCAGGACCAGCGACCGCTTTTAATGTAAGTGGTGATCGACGTGCAATAGATGATTTCAAAACTCTCCTTTATAGTGAAAATATAGCATTATCTCAATCCTCTTTTTCATGGTGGGCTGCATTTTTAGGTTATCACAAAAACATTATTTTTCCATACACTACTAATAATGTTAAACAGCCATGGCCAATCACTCCTGATAAGGATGATGTTGATTTATATTTTGATATTGATGGTATATCAAGTAAATACATTAATAAATTATGATTGTAGACTTTAAAGAGTTAAGAATACCGTACGATCATCCAACGTATCCGCCTTACCATGAAGGGTATTATATGGAAGAATACTTCTATAAATACTATCTTAAAAATAAAAGAGAGTTTGATAAAACTGGGTTTACACTTATACCGATCTTTTGGACCAATGTTTATATTATGGAGCATAAAGGAGCTAATAAGCGTAGATTAATACAACCGTTTTTAAATGCATTACCTTCTGGAAAATATTTTACAGTATCACAACACGATGATGCAGTTGCAGAGGAACTTCCGGAAGGAACTTTATCATTCGAAGGTGGTGGTAATGGAACTGGTATACCTCTACCACTGATATGCTCTAAAATACCCACAGTACCAGCCATAAAAGAAAAAGATCTTTTTTGCTCATTTGTTGGATCTGCATCACATCCTATACGTGATGCAATTAGAGACACTTATATAAATGATAAAGACTTTCACCTTTATATGAAGCACTGGACGGAAGACGTCCCTCAAAAACAACTTAACTTTTTTATGGATGTAACTAATAGATCTAAGTTTTCGCTTTGTCCGAGAGGTTACGGGGCTCAAAGCTTTAGGTTCTACGAGATAATGCAACTAAATTCAATACCTGTTGTTGTATACGATAAAAAATGGCTTCCGTTTGAGGATGTAATAGATTATGAATCTTTTTGTGTATTAGTTCATGAGACAGAGATACCTAATTTAAAAGAGAAATTAAATCAAATTTCCGACGATCAACAAAAGCAGATGCTTGAAAAGGGTAGAGAGATTTATGAAAAATACTTAACACTTGAGGGAATGTGTAAACAAATACTTAAAACTCTACAATTAAACTCAGCTCCATCATTCCGGGTTCACTTTAAACCTAAAGTGAATGTTAAAACTCTACAAGTAAACTCAACTCCATCATTCGATAGTTGTATGGAGTATTCAGCGGATTATTTGACTAACCCAACCAACACTGAAGATTGGGATACTATAAAGCTGGTATACGAAAAGTACGTTAGATCACCAAAAGGGAAAGATGTTATACCAAAAATTATACACCAGATATGGCTAGGAGGAGAGATGGCTAAACAAGAAGAAGAAGCATGCCAGTTAATAAAGGAGAGTTGTGAAAAAAATAAATGGGAGTATAAGCTATGGACAGATAACGATGTCGAAGACTTAGGTGATTTTAAAAATAAAAATCTCTTTGACAAGACACCAAATTTTGGCCAAAAATCTGATATATTGAGAAACTTAATTTTATATAAATACGGTGGTGTGTATATAGATACAGATTTTATTCTTATAAAGCCTTTCAATGAATTATTAGATTTAGATTTTTTTTGCGGAGTTGCATATGATGATTGGCCAGCATGCTTAAACAGTATTATGGGATCTAAACCCAAGGGCAAGGCAATAACAGCTATGCAAAACTATGATAAAGAAATAGAATGGCATGATGGAATGGCAGTTATTGATACAACAGGCCCCTACCATACAACTCGTAAAGTACTTGAAACTATAGATAATAAAACCGTTGTATTTCCTAATTCATATTTTTATCCTTATCCTTGTTTTCAGAGACATCGATTACTAGGCACCAATCCACATGAGTATGTTAAACCGGAAACATTCTGTATACATCTTTGGGCTGAGACCTGGAATAAAAATTTCGCTTAATTAAGTACCTACATGAGCTCAAGTACTGCTGATAATAATGTCTTTCCACAGTTTTGCGAGAAGGCAGCTACAGACATTAATTGTTTTAAGACGTTTAAACAATCACCAGACTTTACTCCAATACTAGAGCATGTTGATTATGGTCAAGGATTATCTTATTACAAACACATCGTACTAAACGAAAAAATTACAAAACTGCTAGACAAATTTAAAGTTAATGACAAATTAGGAGGTCCAAAAACCTACGATTATGATTTTGGTACTTTTAGTCCTACAACCTTAAGATATATTAAAGTACTATCCGAGTTGTCGCAACTTAATTTAGAAGATAAAAATATAGTTGAAATTGGAGGTGGATATGGAGGTCAATATACTATTTTAAGACAATACGTAAAACCTAAATCATATACTTTTGTTGATTTACCTCAAGTGCTAAAATTACAGGAAAGATACGTTAAAGAAAATAAATTAGATGATATTACTGTAAATTTTTATAATTCAAATAATCTCCCTACCCTAAACTGTGATCTCGTTATTAGTAATTACGCCATATCAGAATGTAATGCGCAAATACAAGATATATATATTTCTAAAATATTAAAAAATAGTAAGCATGGCTATATTATTCATAATAAGTTTGAAGGGCATGATATTGATACATTTATAAAACTTATAGCTAAAAAAGTTAAAAAACATAACGAGACACCTCAAACCGGTGTGGATAATATTTTGTTGACATGGTAGGGCGTAAAATATTACTTGTGGTAGCAATATACCCTGAAAAAATTCAAAAGATTTTTAATGAATTTATTTCACCGAGAAATAAAGAATATGCGTTAAAGCATAATTATGAGTATATAGAAATAACTGATAAAAAACAGATTAAAAAGAAAATACAACAAAGAAGAGAAAATCCAAGTTGGACAAATTTTTTGCTGTATGATGATTGGATCGATAATGGGGAAATTAATAACGGTGATATTATTGTAACATTGGATGCAGATATGTATATGGTTAATATGGACCATGACTTTGCGACAAACAAATCTTTTACATATTCTATTGACTCTGGTAATACACATTGCATGGGTTGGCATAGTATAAAAATAAATGAATGGTCTAAACAATTAGTAAAAAATATAGTATCAGATGAAAGGTACGAAAAATTTAAACATTTAACGAACCGAGATGGACATTCTTTTTGGGGCATATGGAGCGAGCAAGCGAGTTGGTATTCACTTGCTGGTATAACGATTCATAGTGATATACCATATTTTCAGATTAAGGACTTTGGTTGGAATAGTGACAGCCAGCAAGATCCTCTATATACAACACAACAATTATACGAGCATGTAGAAATTAAAGATACCAGATATAACGTTACAGAATGGCCGGGGGAAAGTAATTGCTGTAACAATATAAACAAACTTTCTAGTCCTAAGGATGTTATCTTAAGACACTTTGTTAGTGGGCAATTATGGGAAGATAAAATGATAGCCTCCGGCGATTATATTAGTCTAATAAATAGATGGCAAAATTGCAGTAGTTGAACGATATTAAAGTGAGTATATAATAAGTTTAATGATTATTAAACAGAGTGTATATGACGGAAAATTAATTCACGAAAGGTTTGCTTATAAGCATTTTCGAAAAGATGTATCTCCATGTGGTAATATTGTTGCGTTTAGAGCGCCAATGTATGTATCAGATGCTCTAATTGATTTAGAAGACTCACTAAGCAACGACTTTATACACAGTCAAGATGCTATAAATTTTTGTTGGGAAATACCAAATTTATGCCCACTTGGTGCTGTATCCTTTCAAAGGCTTTTTAATACAGCTGTAGCTAATATTTTATCTAATATTATTCAAAAACCGATTGTAGTTAATGGTGATGATCTTCTGGTGCAGGATGAGTTTGTCGGTCCGGATGATAAGGTAAGACAGTCGGGTAAAGTTAGTGTTTCTATCACCTATTCAAAAGATAATATTGCTGTTGGTCACACCGGTATTAATATCGTCGCTGGTGATAAGGCCCCGCCTTTCGCATACTCTTCAAATTTAACAAAAAGCGCGACAAAAGAATTTATGGAAGCTGTAGTAGATTATTTTAATAATGAAATTAGAGATCAATTTACAGCGACTACAAAAGTTATTGTATGAGTACACTTGTAACTGGAGGAACTGGATTAGTTGGAAGTCATTTTGATAAAGATTTTATTAAAATATCTTCAAAAGATTGCGATCTTATATCCAATACTGAAACAACAAAACTTTTTAAAGAGTTTAAGCCTAAACGTGTCATCCACACAGCAGCACGAGTTGGTGGCTTGGGCTCAAATATGAAATTTAAGGCTGATTATTTTTATGAAAATATTAGAATTAACACTAACGTTATTAATCAATGTCGTACAAATGATGTCGAGAGGTTAGCTTGTTTTTTAACTACATGTATTTTTCCTAATGTGGTAAAGTACCCGATAAGACCGGAATATCTCCATGACGGGCCTCCACATGAATCAAATTTTGGGTATGCATACGCGAAAAGAATGTCTGAGGTTCAAATAAGAACTATTAACGAGCAGTATGGTAAAGAGTATTTCTGTGTTATTCCAACAAACATTTACGGACCGGGTGATAATTTTTCCTTAGAACACGGTCATGTAATTCCTATGCTTATACATAAAATGTATAAGTCAAAAAAATATAATGAAGATTTCGAAGTATGGGGGACCGGTAAGCCTTTAAGGGAGTTTATCTTCGCTAAGGACGTAGCTATGCTTACTGAGAGATTACTTGATGAATATAAAAAAACCGACCCAGTAATATTATCAACAAGTGATGAAATTTCAATTAAGGAGGTTGTTGATATTTTAGTAGATGTGTTTAAATTTAAAGGTAAGGTTGTTTGGAATACAGATAAGCCTGATGGTCAGTATAAAAAACCAACCGATAATTCGAAGGTAAAAGAGTTGTTTCCAGATTTTGAATTTACAAATTTGAAAGACGGTCTAGAAGAAACGGTAGAATGGTTTAATAAAAACTATGAACAAGCACGGAAATAGAGCATTAATTACAGGTATAAATGGACAAGATGGCTCGTACTTGGCTGAATTTTTACTAGAAAAAGGATATGAAGTATTTGGTACCATTAAACGTAATTCAGTTTCCGAAAATCAGACTGCTAGGTTAGATGACGTATATAAAGAGATAAGGAACAATTTGTTTTATGCAGATTTATGTGATCAGTCGTCGTTAATATCAGCAATTCATAAATCTAGACCAACAGAAGTATATAATTTAGCCGCTCAATCACATGTTAGAATTAGCTTTGATCAACCAATATATACCACACTAAGTACCGGTCTTGGAACTCTTAATTTATTAGAATCAATCCGCGTTATTGATCCAACTATAAAAATGTATCAAGCATCTTCTTCAGAGATGTTTGGTAATAGTGTTGATAGCGATGGTTATCAACGTGAAACAACACCTATGAATCCCGTATCTCCATATGGATGTTCAAAGGTATATGCGCATAACATATGTAAAAATTATCGTAAGTCTTATAATATGTTTGTATCAAATGGTATTCTATTTAACCACGAATCACCAAGAAGAGGTAGTAATTTTGTAACATCAAAAGTTGTAAAAACTGCTATGCAGATTAAAAAAGGTATTAAAAAAGAATTAGTATTAGGAAATTTAAATGCTACTAGAGACTGGGGGCATGCTAAAGACTATGTTAAGGCAATGTGGCAGATATTACAGCATAATAAACCAGATGATTTCGTATGCTCTACCGGTATATCACACTCCGTACAAGATTTAGTTGATTATACTTTTTCTAAGCTTAAAATAAGCAAAGATTTTGTAAAGGTGGATCGAAAGTTTTTAAGACCTGAAGAACTAAATGATCTCAAGGGAGATTGTACAAAATTAAAAAACACAGTAGGCTGGGCGCCAACATATACTTTTGAAAGCATGCTTGATGAGATGATAGAATACTGGGATAAAAAACTATGAACTTTTTTCAACTACAAAATAAACTATTTTATTCTAAAAAAGATAAAGCAGAAGCTCTAGACGCAGAAGGTGAACAAGCTTTTGTACCCTTCTTGTTTAATCGATGGCTTTCATTTTATAATAATGATATGTCTGTTTTTACAAACGAAACATTGAATAAATTTAGTACTGTATTTGAAAATAAACAAGACGCTTATAAATTATATTACTATTTGATTCCACGACTTAAATTCAAGCGAATATCTTATATAAAGAAGATTAAAAAGGATAAAGAAGAGGAAATAGATTTAAATTTACTTGCCAAAAATAAAAATATTTCAGTACGTGAACTAAAGAGTTATATAAAAAATTATGAGTAAAAGAGCACTAGTAACAGGAGGGGCCGGTTTTATTGGGTCAAATTTAGTTGATCAGCTTATTGCTGACGATTATGAAGTAGCGGTAATTGATAATGAAAGCTCTACTGTAAATGAAGAATTTTACTGGAATGATAAAGCACTACATAATTATATAATTAATATAACAGATCAAAGAGAATGTAGTAAGATTTTTTCTAGTTTTAAACCTGATTATGTTTTTCATTTAGCAGCTCATTCACGAATCCCAGTTGCAATTAAAAATCCTATAGAATCTTGTGATGTAAATGTTGTAGGGACATGCAACATGTTACAACAAAGTAGAGAGCATGGTGTAAAGAGATTTATGTTTTCATCTACATCATCTGTTTACGGTCTTGCAAATGAATGTCCACTAAAAGAAGATATGCCTAGGGATTGTCTTAATCCTTATTCTGTATCAAAAGCTGCAGCAGAAGAGTTGTGTAAAATGTATTTTAATCTCTTTGATCTTGAAACAGTCATATTTAGATATTTTAATGTATATGGTGAGCGTCAGCCTTTAAAGGGTCAGTATGCTCCTCTTATTGGAATTTTTCAAAAACAAAAAGAGGCTAGTCTACCAATGACAGTAGTTGGAGACGGCGAGCAACGAAGAGACTTTACATATGTTGGTGATATTGTTAAGGCTAATATTTTAGCAGCAGAAAGTGATAACCAAGATATTATAGGAGAAATATTTAATGTCGGATCTGGTGTGAATCACAGTGTTTTAGATGTTGCAGATATTATTGGCGGTGAAACTAAGTTCATTCCAGATAGACCTGGAGAAGCTAGAGAGACATTAGCTAACTTAACGAAGAGCAGAGAGCTTCTTGGCTATGAACCAAGCGTAAAATTAGAAGATTGGATTAAATCTTATGAAGCTTAGAGTTGGTATTGTAGGCCATGGCTTTGTTGGTAAAGCAGTTGATTATGGGTTTTCTAACAACGTTAAAAAAAAATTAATAGATCCAAATTATAATACTACATGTTATGACTTATTGTCATTTGATCCGGATGTAGTTTTTATATGCGCGCCAACCCCTATGGGAGATGATGGTAGCATTGATTCATCAATAGTAGAGCAGTGCTGTACAGAAGTTGACGATTTTACTGATGCACTAATTGTTCTTAAATCAACAGTAACCCCAGATATTGCAGATAGGCTATCAAATAAATTTAAAGACTTTGTCTATAATCCAGAATTTTTAACTGAAAAAAACGCTAATGAAGATTTTGTAAATCAGTTTATGCTTGTATTAGGCGGCGGAGGGCATAACACACAAAAGCTTCTAGAGTTATACAACGAATTTAGTATATGTCGACCATGCCCTGTTTTTCACATGTCAGCAGCTGAAGCATCATTTGTTAAGTATGGTATTAATACTTTTTTAGCTACAAAAGTTACATTTTTTAATCAAATGTATGATATAGCAAAAGAACACGGTGCTAATTACAATACAATTATAAGTGCCCTAGGATCCGACCCAAGAATTACACATTCTCATACTACAGTACCGGGATTTGATAATAAACGAGGATTTGGTGGCGCGTGTTTTCCAAAAGATACAGCGGCATTCAATGCTTTTGCTAAATCCTTTTCTATTCTTAATGAATCTATTAAAGTTAATAACGAATATAGAAAAAATTACGAATTAGATGATAGGGAAAAGGAGCAAAATATTCATTACGGTGAACAAGATATTGGATAAAAGGAACTAGTTGGTTAAATAGATTTATGGCATTAGCATCTATAGATAACCTAGCTCCAACTAGAAGTTTAATTGATTTAACTAACTCTGATAAAGGTGACTTTGGGTTAACCGATTATGATCTAACATTTCTCTTTGATGATATTTTATTAATTGAATATGTAGATCTAGCAGAAAATTTTGATAATGGTGGAGATACAATTGAACGAAACGGCATCTTAATTCCAACCAATCAAATTACTATGGCTTGGCGAAAAGGTAAAGTTATACTAGCTGGTCCGGATTCTAAATACGCAAAAGAAGGAGATATTGTTCTTTTTCCAAACAATATGGGTGTTACTATTTCCGGTGTCTCTGTACCAGGTAAGGGGACAGTAGAAAAGGGCATCTTTTTAAATGAAGAGAGGATGTTTGGAATCTGTAAAGTAAAAGATGATAATACAGAAAGCAGCTCTTGATTCTCTCCTTTTGGATAATGTCTGTGAAATAAGATTTGCTCGTAGAATAATTAAGCCTGGTGAAGCTCCTACGAGAAGAATGCTTTGTACAAAATCACTATCATTACTAAACTCTGTTAATGGTAGAATTTCACTTAACTACTTCCCACCTAAAGGTCCGCCTAAAGCTTATCTTGGACCCGATCATTTAGCAGTCGCGTGGGATGTATTAATGCAAGATTATAGAAACATTAATATGAACCAATGCGACTTAATACAGGAAATACCTGCGAACGATGACTTTTGGATATATTTTAATGAAAATATATATCCAATGTCTGCAGAACAAAAATTTAATTATATGAATTCATGAACATAAGCTTAGAAAAAGTAACAGATTTTTTAAAACCATTCTTATTACAGGATATAATAATAAGAACGGATAAAAAAGTCTTAAAACGAGGTAAACTTAAAATTTTTCAGATAAAACAATATTATATAAATATGACTTTGGAATTTAACGATTCAATAAAATCTTATGAAATACCATACCCGTTTAAGATGCACCATGGTGATGACGGTACTGGTGTATTGAACTACCATTTAAGCTCATTTATACCAAAAAATCAAATAAATAAAGTTAAGTTTTTAGACAGTTCCTCAAAATCCAAACTATACAATAACCTGGTGTATATATTGCCATCTGAAGAAGCCACCGTATAATAAAGTGTGTTAGGTGGTTTATTAGAAAGCTTTCCAGATGAGTATACGCCAAACTCTTCGCAGGTAAAATTACTAAAAAATATTGATCAAGCCTTTAAGGACGGGTATAAGTTTGTTGTATGCAACGCACCAACAGGGTCAGGTAAAAGCTTTATATCAAAAACTCTCGCGAACGCTTCAGATGAGCCATCGGTCAATTTTAAAGATTTAATAACATCTTATACTGCATTTAAAATAGATCAGACCGGATCTTATACTCATGAAGAAGAATGTATAGATGAAGAACCATCCGGTGCTTTTGCGCTTACTATAACCAAAGCTCTACAAGATCAATATAAAGACTTATTTAGCGGTACAACCATACTTAAAGGAAAGAGTAACTACATTAGTGCAATTGATTCTAATATTGATGTAGAGTTAGAGTCATTAATTATGCCTAAGAGTATATTAGAGGATCATAGAAGGAGACATAAATGT